>Ga0210025_1000014_pt1 | contig 320738 bp, 293 predicted proteins | sample CryGeyme20150102_FD_183989 | JGI IMG/M metagenome (GOLD analysis project Ga0210025, IMG submission 183989) | Groundwater microbial communities from Crystal Geyser aquifers in Utah, USA - Crystal Geyser metaG 2015-0102 (SPAdes) (version 2) | ecosystem: Environmental > Aquatic > Deep subsurface...
TGTAGTCCCTGAGAATCGATCTCGATAAGACTCCACCATAGCGGCTTTAGTTCAGCAAAAAAACACGCATAATCAGACAACTGTTGTGCAAATATGCACAACTCAAATGTCGCCATTCACAATGTGCAGAGAACCGATGATGGAAACCAGTTGGGACGATATCCGTATTGCGTATCAGGTCGCCGAATCCGGCAGTCTCAGTCGCGCCGGAGAGCGTCTGGGGATGAATCACAGCACCGTGCTGCGCCACATTAACCGGCTGGAACAACAGCTCGGGCATAAGCTTTTTATCCGCCATCAGCGTGGCTACCGTCTGACCGATGCGGGGCAGTTGCTGCTGGAGAAAATGCATCCGATTGTGGCCGACATGCGCCGTTTGCAGGGCACCTTATCAACGCTCGACGCTTCGCCGTCCGGCACGTTGCGCATCTCGACAGTATCCGATTTTTCGCCGTTTTTTACGCCGCTGCTGCATGCGTTCCGCCAGGAGTTTCCACAGATCCGGGTGCAGATTGTCGCCACCGACGACGTACTGTCGCTGGCGCGTGGAGACGTGCATGTCGCCATTCGTATGGGATCGGAGCCACGCGAACCGGATCTGATTGCGCGGCCACTGCTGCCGGTGCAGATGCACTACTGCGCCTCGGAAAATTATATTGAGCGTCATGGTCTGCCGCGCTCGATGGCTGATATTAATCGCCATTGGTGGGCCTTGCCGACCGGAGAAAAACAACGGATTTCCGGTATCCGGCAACTGCTGGAGAAGCTTGATCCGGACCAGATCGCCTTTCAGAGCAACAGTTTTAACGACATCTTATCGGCGGTAAAAGAAGGCATGGGTATCGGCCCGGTTGGTGGTTTGCAGCGCCTGGCGGACACCATGTCGGGGCTGAAGCAGGTGGAGTTCGGACTCAGTGCCGAGCCGTCATTGATGTGGTTTGTGTATCACAAAGATATGCGTCGCAGTGCGCGGGTGCAGGCGTTACAGGAATTTATTCTGCAGCGCCTGCCGGAGATGCAGCACCGGCTGGCCTGAGGCAAGCCGGTATCAGGTTGTCAGAGCAATGTACTGGTCAGGCCCATCTCATTGGACATGGATGGCCACTGACGCCAGATATGCACCAGGTTGCTGGCTTCCTGACGGTTCATGAACGCTTTGAATTCCGGACTCTGGTAGGCCACTTGCGGGCCGAACAGACGTTTAACCGCGACATCGACCAGCTGGTCCAGATCATTGGCGAACGGTTCGCCGATCAGGGTGTGAATAATCACATTCGACAACGTCATATCCATCGGGGTCAGCGGTTGGCCAACTCGGTGTATGTAGGTTTCGTTCACTTCTTCCAGCAGGCGGTGCGCCAGATAGGCTTTATCCATCAGCGCGGCAAGCCCCACTTCATGGCTCAGTGCCGCAGGTGGCGTAATGAAAAATTCGGTCGCCATCTGGATAACCGGCTGCACGTAGTGGCTCAAGCCTGCTTCCAGTGCGGCGGCCTGTAAATCGAGCAGCATCTGTGGCACGTCTTCGATGTAGCGGACGACAAATTCCAGCAGTTTTTCCGCGGCCTCACCTTCTGGCAGGTCAACGATCCGGGCAACCTGATCGGCGCGGGAGCTGAGAGCGTTCTGCAATTGCAGAGTGATGGCTTCATCGTTGAGGGCGTTGCGGATTTGCTGGTGGATAACTTCCATGGTCATGCGTTTGCCTCGTTTCCAATCTGCCGTGATTGACGTGTGGTAAAGCTATAAGTTCAGATTTACTCACGCAATGGAAAATCACGGCACAACTTAGACGGAATTGATCTAAAAATTAATTAGTTAAAAAATCTTTATAAATCAATGGTTTGCGGATCTAGTTTCTGTCGACATTGGAAAGTATAGTAAAGTTTGACGCGGCAACCAGTCGATTTACATAAAATTTTGTGGACGACGCCACAGTGCCAAAAAAGTGTTAAGAGCAAACAAAGCCCGGGCCAGAAGGAAGGCGTAGAACGCCCACCAAAGACCATCGTTCCCCCACTCTCTGGTCAGCCACCAGACCGGTAAAAATACCAGCAAAGCGGCCGCCAGCATGGCATTTCGCATCGCACTGCTGGCCTGCGCTCCAATAAACACACCATCCAGCCAGTAACTGGCAACACCGACCAATGGTAACCAGAACAGGTAATGCTGATAGCGCTGCAGTTGTGGCAAAAGCTCCGGCTGATTGGTCATCAGGCTCAGCAGATAGGGGCCGGCCAGCCACAATAACAGCGTCAGCAGGCTGGCCAGCAGCAACATATTCAGCGCGGTTAATAGCAGTGTGCGGTGCAGCTGTGAGGTATTGGCCCGGCCCAGACTGTGTCCGGTCAGACTTTCGGCGGCATGGGCAAAACCATCCAGCGCATTGGATATCAACAGCAGCGCGGTAATCAGCAGGGCATTCGTGGCCAGTGTCAGTTCCCCCATGCGCGCGCCCTGAGCGGTAAAGAAGGCAAACACCAGCAGCAGGCACAGCGTGCGCACGAATAAGTGTCGGTTGATGCGTAACAGCGGGCGCAGTGTTGCCAGCGGCGGACGAGTCCCCAATGACTGCAGCCCATGGCGACGGGCAAAATACAGCGCAGCAGCAAGGCCGCTGTAATCAGCCAGTACGCTGCCCAGTGCCACCCCATCGCTGGTCATGCCGACGTGAAACACCAGCAAATAATCCAGCAGCGCATTCAGACTGTTCACCAGCGTCAGAATCAGCAAGGGAACATACGTTTTACCGAGGCCGATAAACCAGCCCGTGAGCGCATATTGCGCCAGTACCGCGGGTGCAGATAACAGACGGATGCTGAGATACTCCGCAGCGCCGCTTTGTACATCGGCGCTGCCGCCCATCACCGGCAGCAGCCACGGCAACGCGACAAAGGTGGCGGCCATCACCAGCAGGCAGATTGGCATCACCAGCCACAGCGAATGCTGCAGGCTTTGAATAACCTGAAGCGGTTGTTGAGCACCGGCCGCACGGGCGGTCAGTGCGGTGGTGCCCATGCGCAGAAAGCCAAAACTCCACAGCAGCAGGGTAAACAGTTGCGCGCCAATCGCGACCGCTCCCAGGTGTTGCGGGTCGGGCAGGTGTGCCAGTACCGCGCTGTCGGCCAGCCCCAGTAATGGCACCGTGATGTTGCTGAGCATGATCGGCCAGGCCAGCATCCAGATGCGGCGTTGTGTCGCAGCCAGAGAAGGGGCTGTTGCTGCGTGGCTGGCCGTCATGGCTGATATACTCCGCGTCACCGATTTTGGGGCACTATAGGTTATAGGGGTTGGGGCACTGATGAAAAAAGCGATTGTACTGTTTTTACTGTTACTTGCGGCATGGCTGACCGGTGCAGGTGTTGCTTATGCACCGCAATGGCAGCAGGCGCAGCTGCTGCAACAGGATGGTCTGATGCTGTTCCCCCGTGCATTGGCGGTAACCGATCAGACATTTATCAACCAGCAAGGGCAGCGGATGGCGCTGAGCGAGTTGCAGGGTCGTAACGTACTGCTGTTTTTTGGCTACACCTTTTGCCCGGATATCTGCCCGACCACGCTTGCCGACCTCAGCCGTACCTGGAAACAGCTGCCGGCCGATATTCGCGAACAATGGCAGGTGGTGCTGGTGTCGGTTGACCCTGAGCGCGACAGCCCGCAGTCACTTCAGCCTTATATGGCGTACTTCAATAAGAGTTTTCTGGGCTTGACCGGTAATGCCGATGGTCTGGGCGTGCTGGCGGCGGAACTTAACGCGGTGTACAGCAAAGTTGAGCGCGGCGAAGGCGTGGCATACCTGATGGATCACAGCGCCAATCTGGTGATTCTGGATAAACAGGGCGCTTACCGTGGTTATATCGCCCCGCCGCATAATTCACAGCGACTGGTGCCAGTGCTGCAGGCGCTTAGTGCCCGCCTTCAATAACCTGCCGTCAGTAACGGCTGATCTGCATGGGAGCGGCTTTTAATGGTGGCTGTGCCCGCTTGATCAGCTGCCGCAATCCACTGTTGTTACAGCGACCCTGATACTCCAGCCAGTGAAGAGTATTGCCTGCCAGATAAACAGAGCCGGAGACAATGGCACTGCCTGCGGTCCAGCCGCCGACAATCACCACATAGGCTCCGAGGCACACTTCAGCGCTTTGCTGACAATCCCCCAGTCCCCGCCACAGGTCGGCATGCGTATTCGCCTCCAGCCACTCATAGTTCAGCGCCAGCTGGCGTGATATCAGTTCGCAGCGGGCATAGCCCTGATCCAGCGGCACTTTGCTGGGGTAAACGGTGCAGCCGCTGAGTATCAGTAATGCTGTCAGAGCCCAAAACAGCAGGGTGTTTTCTGGTGCTTTCATCCATGACATCCATCCGGTACAGAACCGTCAGTATGCTGAACGCGGGCTAAACCGGAGCTGAACGACGCAACATCGCCTTTGCATTTATCAGGGCGCAGGGCTCTTGCCCGCTTCGCCGGAGCTGGCGGGCAGTTGCCGGTTCAGGAGGCGGGTTGCGCTCTGATTACTGCTGCCCAGATTGCTGTTCAGGTTAATCAGAAAGTTGACTCCACTGCGGTTCGCATTCAGCTCAATAATCTGTTCCGCGCCCAGACTCGGATAGGCACCGCAGGTTTCACCGGCCTGACAGATCACGTTATCCACATCAATATCGGAACCGGCCAGCAGCCGATAACGTCCGGCAGCAATGCCACTGAAGCTGAAGCGGCCGTTGCTGAGCGCGGCGATGCTTTTGACAACACATTGCTCCTCAACACAATCGCTGTCTTCCAGCAGAACATATTGCTGAGTCATGCTGTTGTTGCTGACCGTTCCGTTTTGCATATACACCGGAATACTCAGGCTGTTACTGCCGTCGCTGACGATGATGGTGGCGTTGTAGTAGCCATCGCTCAGGCCGCTGCGGTTAACGCTGGCACTGTAGCTGCCCAGCCCTTTGTCGTCGGTGCTGGCCGCAGTAATGCTCAGCCAGTCGGCATCTTCACTGACACTGAGCAGTGCCGGTAGCAGATCACCGGCATTGCTCAGGGTAAAGCTGAGGCTGCTGTCACTGCCAAACACCAGTTCCGCCGGAGAAGACTGTAATGCCACCGGGCGCGGTGGCAAGGTACCACCATTGGCCAGCTTCAGCGCTTCGCTGACCGCGCGGTAGGCATCAATCTGACCATATCCCAACTGGTTGTCACGGTTACAGCTGGTGGCCTTACTGGTGATCGCACAGCTCTGCAATAACTGATCGACATCGCTGGCGGACAGTGCCGGATAGGCCGATTTCATCAACGCAATCACCCCGGCGACATGCGGGCTGGCCATGGAGGTTCCTTGATACAGGTCATAACTGGGTTGGCGTGAGCCGCTGCTGTCATCGGCCACGGTACTGAACACGCCATCCTTCTTGCCGTCGCGGTTATCGTCATTTCTCAACTCTCCACCAGGGGCTGCAACGCTGATGGTGTTGCCAAAATTGGAGTAGCTGGCCAGCGTCCCCTGATAGTTGGTGGCGCTGACAGAAATTACTTCCGGATAGGCCGCCGGATAAAATGGCGTGGCGGTTGCTTCGTTGCCGGCAGCAGCAACAATAATTACCCCGGCATTACGGGCAGCGGCATACACCGACTGCTCCGCTGCGGATGAACTGTAACCGCCGAGGCTGAGGTTAATTACATCGGCCTTGTTGGCTGGCAGTGTGTTGCTGTCGTTGCTGAGCCGGGCGGCATAACGCACGGCCTGAATAATGTCGTAGGAGGTGCCGCCATTCTTGCCCAGCGCCCGCAGCGGCATGATTTTCGCGTTCCAGGCGACACCGGCTCCGCCAATGCCGTTATTGCTTGCTGCTGCTACGGTGCCAGCAACATGGGTGCCGTGCCATGAGCTGGCTCCGGGAATATCGTCGTCGCCAGGGTCATCAGGGTTGTTATCGATACCATTGCCATCGCGGGCACTGTCTCTGTTGCTGACAAAGTCATAGCCAGCGATCAGCTGACTGCTCAGATCCGGATGGGCCAGATACACACCGGTATCAATCACCGCCACGATGACGCCATCACCTTTGCTCAGATCCCAGGTCTGCGGCAGGTTGATAGCCGGATAATGCCACTGGTAGCGGTAGTAAGGATCGTTGGCCGTGGCCTGCACTTTACGGATGTAATTGGGCTCGGCGTATTCGATACCTTCCTGCTGGCGCAGGCGCTTGCTGTCGATCAGGGTCTGGCGTTTGTTATACAGCGTCTCGCTGAACGCACGCAGCAGATCGGGCTCAGCACTGCCAGCGCTCAAGCGTGCGCTGCTGCGGTTAAGGCTGAGCAGCTGCGGTTTGTCCGGATCGGTTGTCGATGCCGTCTTCAGCTGGTTCAGGGCCACAGGAGTGAGCGCGGTGCTTAGACCCGCATTACGGGCCTGGGCGCTGAGGCTGCTGCCGGCTTTGGCTTTCACAATGATTTCGTCGGTAACAAAGTCATCCATTCGGTGTGCGGATGCGGATGTACTGGCGGGCAGAATCTGCAGCACGTATTTGGAAATACCGGAATAGGCGTAGACGTTAATCAGGTAGTCGCCGTCGGCCGGAACCGTGACCTCTTCAAACGCTGCGGCAGCACCATCCACCGGGCCCAGCTGGGATGAGTCTGCCAGAATATAATCCCCTTCAGCGTTTGGGGTTGCCTCGGCGAGAAACAGATCAAGATCGCCGTGATAGCCCTCGCCACTATAAAAGTAGGTCAGGTCGACCACCTGCAGGCGGAGGGTCTGCCCCGCTTGCAGACTGGCCTTAAAGTAATCGTCGCGGTCGGCACTGTCGGCATAGCGTTCCGATGCGCTGTCTTCAGATTCGGCTGCATTGGTTGCTCTGGCCGAGGCGAAGCCCTGAACGGTGGTCAGGTTGCTCAACAGCTGCGGGTTGGTGGGGTCATCATTGCTGATGTAAGGCGCGTAGATATCGTTGATATCGGAATCGGTGACGATACCGGTGGCAATGCTCAGCTGGCCCGATAACGAGTACGTGGCTGTCGGGTTGCTGCTGCCACTGCTGCCTCCGCAGGCACTGAGAACAAGGCTTAGCAACATGGGCAACAACATGGCCAACAACAGGCCCAGAGATAATCGGTGTGATAGGGGGGAGCTGACTGACATAGGCCGTTCCAACAAATTCATGTGCAGCTATTTTAGCTTCTTATGTGACGGCTGTTCGTAACGCGGCTGTCTTTTCTCTGCGCATAGGCAATTGCACAACTTTGCATTACCCTGAGGTTTCAGCCGTACAGCAAAGGATTGCTTATGTCGTTAGCCCGCGTATACACCCGCGCGCAGCTGGGTATTGATGCGCCGCCGGTCATTGTTGAGGTGCATCTGTCCAGCGGCCTGCCGTCGCTCAGCCTGGTTGGGCTGCCGGAAACCGCCGTTAAAGAAAGCAAAGACCGTGTGCGTTCTGCCCTGATGAACGCGCAGTTTGAATTTCCTGCCAAACGCATCACTATCAATTTGTCTCCTGCCGATCTGCCTAAAGAAGGTGGCCGCTATGATCTGGCCATCGCGCTGGGCATTCTTGCGGCTTCCGGCCAGATTCCGGCCACCGCTCTGGATGGTCATGAATTTATCGGCGAGCTGAGTCTGGGCGGAGAATTACAGCCGGTGCCCGGTGTTTTGCCCTGCGCGTTGCAATGCGCGCGGGCGGATCACGTGCTGGTGTTGCCGATTGCCAACGCCGCCGAAGCGGCGCTTTGCTCGCAGGGGGAATTCCGCAGCGCCGCCAATCTGCTGGAGGTGACCGCTTATCTGCATGGGCAGCAGACGTTAACTGCGGTCACGGCCGGAACGGTACGCGCCATCCGGGCGGCAGAGCTGGCCGATCTGAGTGATGTGCGGGGGCAGCCACAGGCGCGGCGGGCACTGGAGATTGCTGCTGCCGGGCAACACAACCTGTTGTTTATCGGCCCGCCGGGCACCGGCAAAACCATGCTCGCCAGTCGTCTGCCCGGTATTTTACCGCCCATGAGTGAAGAGGAGGCGCTGGTGTCGGCGTCGATTTATTCCATCAGCAGCCAGCCGTCGCAGTGGCAGGATCAATGGCGTGTGCGGCCTTTTCGCGCGCCGCACCATACGGCTTCCGGAGTGGCGCTGGTCGGTGGCGGCACCAGCCCCAAGCCCGGAGAAATCTCGCTGGCCCATGGCGGGGTGCTGTTTCTGGATGAGCTGCCGGAATTCAGCCGCAAAGTTCTGGATGTGCTGCGTGAACCGCTGGAAAGCGGACGTATTGTTATCAGCCGTGCCAATCGTTCAATAACCTATCCGGCACGCTTTCAGCTGATTGCGGCGATGAACCCCTGCCCCTGTGGTTATTTTGGTGATCCGTCCGGGCGTTGCCATTGCACCCAGGAGCAGATCCGCCGTTATCAGGGGCAGACCTCCGGACCGCTGCTCGACCGCATTGATCTGCATGTTGAAGTGCCGCCCATTCCTACGGCTTTATTGCAACAGGCGCCGCCGGGCGAGAGCAGTGCCGTAGTGCAGCAACGGGTTATGGCTGCGCAGGCCATTCAGCAACAGCGTCAGGACTGTGCCAATGCCGGACTCAGCGCCAGTCTGCGCGAGCGGGTTTGTGCTCTGAGTGAGGAAGACCAGCACTGGCTGCTGATGGCCATCGAGCGTCTGCAGCTGTCGGCGCGCGGTTACCATCGCTTGCTGAATATTGCCCGTACCATCGCCGATCTGGATGCGCAGCCAACCATTGGCCGGGCGCATCTGCTGGAGGCGCTGGGTTATCGCACACTGGATCGTTATCGTCAGGGGTAGGGGGTCAGATACGGATTTGTGCGTTATTTGCACAGGTGCCAGTATCTGCCACACTGTCATTAACGCTATAAATAAGAATCAATATTATGGAAAAGCAGTTGATCATCTTCTTGCTGGTGGTGGGTGTGGCGGTAGGGGGAATGGTTTATTACCACCTGAATACCGAGAACCCTTTTGATGGCGAGGCCTTTTTCGGCCCTAAAGACAGCCCGGCTGAGCCGTCTTCTCAGCCTCAGAACAGCCGCCCCTGATTAAAGTCGGAGTTGGTTTTGAAGCCCTGTCGGGCCTGGCTGATCAATTCTTCCAACGGCAGAGGCTGGGCGTAGATGTAACCCTGAATGCGGTCGCAGCCCAGATGCCTTATCACTTCCAGACAAGCACGGTCTTCAACTCCTTCGGCGGTGGTTTCCAGCCGCAGCTTTTTGGCCAGCTCAAGCATCGTCGTGACGATATGAGTCTGCGGGCCATGATCAGGCAACGGCGAGACAAACGCCCGGTCGAGTTTGATACCGGTGAGCGGCAGATCGCTTAAATGCGATAACGACGAGAAGCCGGTGCCGAAGTCATCCAGCACAATGTGTATCCCCACCGCTTTCAGCTGGCGCAGATTCAGTAACGAGACGCTGGCATCACGCATCATCGCGGTTTCGGTTAATTCCAGCTCCAGATATTGTGGCGGCATGCCAATCTGGTCGAGCAGGTCGATGACCTGTTGGGCGTAGCTGGGATCGGCGACCTCCGGAAAAGAGACATTCACCGCCATCCGTAACGGCTGCTCCAGCAGCTTCTGCAATTGACACCAGGCTTTGGCGGTTTCGCGCAGCGCCCACTGTCCCAGCGCCTGAATGAGTCCGGCGTTTTCCGCTTCCTGAATAAACACCGTGGGCGGGATAACCCCTAATGTCGGATGACGCCAGCGCATCAGTGCTTCGGCACCGACCAGCGCGCCACTGCGGCTGTCAAACTGAGGCTGATATTCGAGGTAGAACTCATCGCGCTGCAATGCCAGGTGCATCCCATCCAGCAGACTGAGGCTGGTGTCCTGCTGGCGCCACTCAAACTGCGACTCCTGCACCAGCCGTTCGCGTGCGATCTGCTGTACGCCTTCCTGCAGTACCGCGCTCAGGGCGGCAAAATCATTGATGCACAGCGGTGAGCTGTAATACACCACCCACGGCCGTTCATCGTCGTCCGGTTGCAATGGCAGCCAGTCGGCCTGTAGCTGGTAGTAGTTATCACTGATAACGATCAGTTGATCGTCGAGAATACGGCCGACAATCGCACCGGCGGGAGCACGCAGGCTGATGGTGCGTTCAAATTCCTGCTGGATGTCTTCGCGCTGCTGCCATGTGTGCGGCTCGCGGTTATTGCGCAACCAGCGGCACTGTAAAACCTGCAGGTAAAGAGCCTGCTCGTTGCCTGTCAGTTGCTGTCGCAGACTGCGGAAAAATTCATTACGTTGCAGCGGTGCCGGAATGTCGCTGCGTAATTGCAGTTGCAGAGGTTTAAAACTCTGAAAAAACCGATGACGGCTGAAATCGTTCAGCGCCAGCCAGTGCCCGGACTGAGGTAGGTATTGGCGGTGCTCGGCGGTGGATATGATCAGAAAAGGAAGTTGCACTGGCAGCTGTGAAAGCCATTGCAGGTGCTGCGGAGCAATATGGTCAATTAACAGCACTACGGCCTGCCAGTGCGGACTAAGGGGCGGCTCCGTGGAGGTTGTGTGCGGATCCATCAACAGGTAATCCGGCACAACGGCATCCTGGCTCCTGCTGTTGTTCAGCCATAGTCGCAGGTCGCCTAAGCGTTGTTCGCAAGTACTCAAAACCAACAGGTTGAGCCTGGATTGTTGTGGTGAGAATTCCATAAAACCCGAACTGAATTAGATCTGGTAATGTGTCTGCCCTATAGGCGACGCCCGGTTTTGTGACGCCCCGTACCGCTGCCTGAATGGCAAAATACGACGCTATCCATAACCATTTCTTTTAATAATCAGTGTTCATATATAGGACATTTCGGGCTGCATGTCTCGTTTTGTGCAGGAAAAAATATCCTTCCCGGACAAAGACTTGCGTACCTGAATTAAGGTGTTGTCGCTGTTGAAAGGCTGTGACTGTTGCGTGACTGTTGTGTCGCTGCGGATTCCAACCACCCGCTGAGCTGTTAGAATGCCCGCCCGTCAGAGAGGTAAGCCCGTGGTCGATTTAAGTCAGCTCAATCCCCGCCAGAAAGAAGCCGCCAAGTATGTGGATGGCCCGCTGCTGGTGCTGGCCGGTGCCGGGTCCGGCAAAACCTCGGTGATTACCCGTAAGATCGCTTATCTGATTGGTGTGTGTGGTATCAAGTCGTACCACATTGCCGCGGTAACCTTTACCAACAAAGCCGCGCGCGAGATGAAAGAGCGGGTGATGTCGCTGGTCGGCAAGGGCGGTGCCAAAGGCCTGACCGTTTCCACGTTCCACAACCTCGGCCTGAACATCATCCGCCATGAACTGACCACGGCGGGGTATAAAAGTGGCTTCTCGATCCTTGATCAGGATGATTGCAAAGGCATTATCCGCGACGTGATGCACCGTGAGCATGGCGACGATGGCGATATGATCGAGCTGGTGCAGAACAGCATTTCCAACCTGAAAAACGACCTGATCACCCCCGAGCACGCGATCAAAGTAGCGTCTACGCCACAGGATCTGCTGATTGCCCAGACCTACAGCGTGTATCAGCGCATGCTTAAAGCGTATAACGCCGTCGATTTTGACGATCTGATCATGGTGCCGACCATACTGTTCCGTGATCATCCTGATGTACTCACGCGCTGGCAGAAAAAAATCCGCTACCTGCTGGTGGATGAGTATCAGGACACCAACACCAGCCAGTACGAGATGGTTAAGTTACTGGTTGGTCACCGTACCGGCCTTACCGTGGTAGGCGATGACGATCAGTCAATCTATGCCTGGCGGGGGGCGCGTCCGGAAAACCTGTCGCTGCTGAAGAAAGACTTCCCGACGCTGAAAATCGTTAAGCTGGAGCAGAACTATCGCTCCACCGGCCTGATCCTGAATGCTGCCAACCGGGTGATCGACAACAACCCGCACGAATTTGAAAAGAAACTGTGGTCCGATATGGGCTACGGTGACCCGATCAAAATCCTCAAATGCCGCAATGACGACGTGGAAGCTGAGCGCATCGCCACCGAAATTGTTGAACGCCGTCTGCGCTATGGCTGCGGCTACCGCGACTTTGCCGTGCTGTATCGTGGTAATCACCAGTCGCGCAATATCGAGATGAAGCTGCAGGCGTATCAGGTGCCGTACAAAATCAGCGGTGGCCAGTCGTTTTTCGGCCGTAACGAAATCAAAGACATCATGGGTTACCTGCGACTGCTGATTAACCCGACCGATGACGCCGCGTTTCTACGGGTGATTAACACACCGCGCCGCGAAATCGGCCCGACCACCATTGAGAAACTGGGCGAATATTCCGCCATGCGTGGCATCTCAATGATGGCGGCGACCACCGAAATGGGTCTCGAACAACAGCTGATGCCGAAAGCGCTGGATCGTCTGCGCCGCTTTGGTCACTGGCTCGAAGGCATTACCCGCAACGCCTATACCGATGATCCGGTGGCGGCGGTCAAAGAGATGATCAGCGATATCGACTACGAAGGTTATCTGCTGCAGAACTCCGGCACGCCGAATCAGGCCGAACGGCGCATGAAGAACGTCTGGTTCCTGGTCGATTCAATCAGCAAGATGATCGCCAAAGCGGAAGAGCTGGGCGATGAATGCACCATCGAAGATGCGGTATCCAAGCTGATTCTGCGCGATATGATGGAGCAGCAGGAAAAAGAAGACGAAGCCGATCAGGTGCAGCTGATGACGCTGCATGCCTCCAAAGGTCTGGAGTTTCCGCACGTCTATATCATGGGTATGGAAGAAGAACTGATGCCGCACCGCAACAGCATCGAGGCCGACACCATCGAAGAAGAGCGGCGCCTGATGTACGTGGGTATTACCCGCGCCAAGCGTACCCTCACCCTCACCTATGCCGGCAAGCGCCGCCAGTTTGGTGAAGCGATGGACACCACCCATTCGCGCTTCCTCGATGAGCTGCCTCCGGACGATATCGTCTGGGAAGGCAAAACCGAAACCTCCGCCGAAGAACAGAAACAGCGCGGCCAGGAAACCCTGTCCAGTCTGCGTAATATGCTGGCCGATTTCTGACAGGTAAGAGCCAACAAAAAACGCCCGGCAGTGCCGGGCGTTTTTGTTTATCTCCCTGGTCTTGTGTCTCAGCGGATCTTCCAGACCTCACCGCTGACATCACCGCTGGCAGTGTCCAGTGCGGCTTCACTGGAGGCCTCAAGGCCCAGCGTGACCACGCTGACCTGGCGGGCATTCTGCGCAATTTTGGCGATATTCATACGCAGGTAAAGGGTGGAGCCATCGGCTTTGGTGGTTGAAGTGTTAATGACGATAGAGCCGCTGCTATCAATACTCCAACTGAAGTCGAGGTACTTCTGGCCATCGTCGCCCAGCTCACCAAAGTAGTTACCGCTGTCATTATCGACAAAAGTGAAAATGCCGAAATCGGATGTCAGCGCTTTACCGGCCACATCGTCACTGACAAAGGCACTGGCTGAGCAGGCGGTTGCTGCACTGGCAAAGGCACTGATGAGAGCTTCTTCGGCGTCACCGCTGCTGCAAACATCCAGATCAGTGAGCAGACCGTTATCGAACGCGGCTTTGATCTCATCGCGGGCAGCATTATTGAATACCCACTCATTGTCGTTGCTGGCTCCGGCCTTGGCGACATAGCCGCGGCGAACGTAGCTTTCATGTACGGTAAAAAACTGTACGCGGTCATAGCGGTCAAAGTCGCCCTGGGCGGCAATCAGATCCGGGATGGTAAATACCAGTATGGCTTTACCGTCTACGGTTTTCTGTACCCAGCTGCCGCTCACTTTAGTCCCCAGAGCAGCACCGCCCTCGCTGTAGCTGAACGGATAGAAATTGGCGCGGCCGCCGTTGACAAATTCCACCATCCAGCTCTTGTCATTGCTGTATATATCGGTGCCTTTGATGTCTTCCGGCGAATCGGGATTTACCGCTGCGCTGGCAGAGATCAGCTGTGCGAGGCTGGTGGCTGCATCGCCATCAGTTTGAGAGTTACCATCGCCGGTGCGGGTGAAAACGTTGTTACACCAGATATCGGTTGGTGCCCATGGACCTTCGGTATTGGCGTCACCATCCCAGCAGGCAGAAACGCTGGCCGCGTTTTCTTTATACAGTTCGTAGTAGTCGCTGGCGCGGGTGAAGGTCAGTTTGTAGCCGGTGGCGCTGGTACCAAATTTGGCGGTAGGGTCGAGGGCGCGGGCGAAGTATTCGTCGTTGGCATAGGTCTGAATGCGTTTACCACTGAGGTTGACGGCTACGCCAGTGATGGTTTCCTGAGCTGCGCTCAGGCCGCCACGGCTTACGACAACGCTGTCGCCACTGATGGCGATGGTTTCGTCGCTATCGGTCACACAGTTCCAGGTCCCTCCAGAAAGGATGCAGTTTTGCTCGCTATTGCTGCCATCACCGGATTCCTCTTCCCACAGACCATTGCCATTGTTGTATCGGAAATCGGTTATGGTCACGTTGTCGTTTTCACCCGGAGCAACGGTGCCGTAGGCAAAACTGACCTGGCCACCGTCTTCTTCGCTTTCAAAAAAGTGCAGGCTGCCACCGCCTCCGAGCACACCCGCGATGCTGACAGTGCTGGCGTTACGTTCGGCTTCGCGTTCCGCCAGATCGTCTTCGACTATGGCCGGATCAACCCCGGCGTCATCAACGGCGCCGGAGTCGACCAGCGCATCGGCATCAAACTCACCACTGCTGTTATCAACAGCGGTGCCAATGGTTTCCAGAGCCGCCAACACCTGGTTAACAATTAAAGCCAGTACATCTTCAAAAGAGGCCTCTGTACCGTTCAGTACCTGCGTGACGGTTTCAATATTCTGCTGCATGACGGCGCGGGTAACCTGAGCCACTTTATGTACGCGCTCAAATTCTGTTGCATTACCGCCGCCATCGCTGCTGCCGGCTACGTAGTCGTCTTCGAGATCAACCGTCGTGCCCAGACGGGTCTGGATGCTGGCCTTGGCTTCATCCGGAGTAACGCCTTTTTCTCTGACTTCGTTCTGTACCATGGTGGTCAGTGGGCTGACAAAACCGTAGCCGGGAGGAGCCGTCAGGGTATAAGTGCGATCGATAGCGGTGCCGGGGTTGTCTTCGTCGATGGTTTCCCCAACGATAATTTCGACCACAACAGCCGCATTAGCGATTTGTTCAGCGGTGGCATTTTCAATGGTGAAACTGCCTCCGGAGGTTGACGTGGTGGAAGGTTCGCCATCATCACAGGTCTGATTGGCATTCAGGTCGAGGCAGACTTTGGCACCAGCCAGATAACCATCGGCCACTTTGCCGGACACTGGCGTTTTACTGTCGGAACGGCTGCTGGACGAATCATTACTGCAGGCCGCGAGGCTGGCTGCAAGCAATGCGCTCAACAGTATTCCGGGTGAATTAAAACGGCTCATACTCACGCTCCTGTCGATATTTACTGAGGGTGCATTGAGTAAAGCAGACTACGAAAACCGGTTTAGAAAGATTGGTTCTAACCGCGGGAAAGCACTCTTCTGCTGTCTTTTTTAGCAATAGCGTCCTCTCTGTTCGGCGTTGGTAATCAGTGTGAAATTCGTTCTACACTCAGCACTAAGCATGAATGGCAGGACGCAATATGCAGCAGCTCTGGCGATGCAAAATACTGTGGGCAGCCCTGGCCGGGTTATTGGCGTGGCCGGTTCAGGCGCACGAGGTGATCCGCATCTGCGGCGATGCCGCTGGCTGGCCGCCGTATACCTTTGAACGGGATAACGAGGTACGCGGTTACGATGCTGATGTTCTGGCGCTCATTTTCGCGGAGGCCGGATTGGATTATGAAATTCACATGCTGCCGTGGAAGCGTTGCCTGCTGGAAGTAGAAAAAGGCCGTTATCAGATAGCCCTCAGCGCCTCGGCCAGCGCCGAACGTAAGGCGCGTTTTCTGGTCACCGAGCCTTATTATCAGGTACAGCCGGGTTATGCCTTTTCGCTCATCCGTTTCCCCTCTTTGCCGCAGGTTCAGAGCAGCAATGATCTGAAAAATTATAATATCTGCGGGCTGCGTGGTTATGACTACAGCCGTTTTGGAATCGAAACCCACAGGGTGATGCGTGAGGCCAATCATTATGCCCAGGCGCTGGCTCAGGTGAGGCGTGGACGCTGTGAGTTGTTTCTGACGCGGCTGGAGATTCTGCATGGTCTGTATCGTCAGGGCGATGTGGATCTGGGAAATGATATCGTCTTTGAGCCGGTGCCCGGTGTTGCTGCAGACGATTTTGTCATGCTGATATCACGGCTCTATATGCGCGGGCCGGAGCTTAAAGCGACCCTTGATCATGGCTTTGCTGAGCTGCGCAAGCAGGGGCGGCTGCAGGAGTTGCTTAACTTTTATCTGATTGAGTAACGGCGCAACAGCAAGGCTTTCGCTACCTGACTTTTTTCGCAACGATCTTTCAAAACATTCGGACTGCAATGGTTAACCCTTTGTAATACAAAAGATTTTTGATTTTTACTGGCTGTATAATGATCAGAATTTTTGACCGAAACATTCTGTTACATATATCCAATACAACAAAGCGGACAATTCTGGAATGATGCTGCGCTTTTTATGACCGCTTGGTCAGGTTTTAATCATCGCAGAGAATTTCATGTCTAACGCTACCTTCTCCCGCGCCTTGCTGGCGACCCTGTTGATTGGCCCTCAGGCCTTTGCTGATACCCACGAAACCAACAGTCTGGAACAGCGGGTAACCGCGCTGGAAAATGTACGCCTGACCGGTGGCTTCCGTCTGAATTACACCTACAAAGACTGGAGCGAAGCGCAGACCGAACGCGGTGGCGATTTCACCTATAACCAGATCAACCTGGGTATCGAAGCCGAGCATCAGGGCGTACGCCTGTCGAGCCAGTACCGCTGGTACGACAGCGGCAACGGTGCCATGGTGCATCATCTGTACTTTGCTACCGATGCCTCTGATAACACCGAAGTACAGGTGGGTATCACCAAAGTACCGTTTGGTATTCTGCCGTTCGAATCGCACAGCTACTGGGGTGATGCGACCCTGTACCTGGGCTTTAACGATGACTACGACAGCGGCATCAAAGTGCTGACCAAATCCGGTAACTGGGATCTGCAACTGGCTTATTTCGCCAGTGGCGATGCCGCACCAACCGATGCTCAGCGTTTCTCATTTGATGTGGTCTCCGATGGCGATGCCGGTGTGCAGCAGAATCAGGAAACCCACCAGCTCAACCTGCGTGCGGCCTATGCCCTGAGCGAACAGGCCGAAGCCGGTGTGTCGCTGCAGTACGGCGGTCTGTATAACGAAACCACCGGCAAAATGGGTAATGCTCAGGCTGCAGCGCTGCACTACACCGCAACCTACGGTGCCTTTGGTGTGCAGTCGGAAGCGATCCGCTATTCCTACAATGCCGAAAACGCCGACGGCGTCAGCGATGACACCATCCAGATGGGTGGTTTTGGTGCGCGTTACATGGCGGCCGCGCAGGCTAACGTGTATGTCCTGAACCTGAGCTACGACCTGCCGTGGAAAGGCGGCATCGTCAATCAGGTGCAGCTGTACAACGACTACAACCTGCTGGATAAAAACAAAGATGCCTTCCGCGATTCACAGATCAACACGCTGGGCGTGCTGGTGGTGACCGGTAACCTGTACACCAACTTCGATGTCACCAGCGCCAAGAACGTACCTTTTATCGGCGCCGGTGATTACACCAAAGCCTTTGCAGAAGGCGATGGCGAAAACGGCTGGCAGACCTTCTTTAACGTGCAGTTTGGTTACTACTTCTGAACGTGATGGCTGAGCGAATACATCAGCATTGAACAATCAGTATGAAAGAAGCGGGCCTGGGCCCGCTTTTTTTATGAACGCAAACCCTGATTGGCAAACCCTGCGGCCCCGGTCACTTTTTCCGGCGTTGGCAGCGTTATACTCTGGCCGGTATTTCTTTGATGATATTTGCTCAGGGCCTGAGCCAATATCATCAGGACAGCACCGGAAGCGATTGCGTATAGTCTCTTGCTGAGTCCCCAGTCAATTAACGTGAATACTTTTTATGGATGAATTTACAACTCTGGCGTTTTTGCTTGCCATCGCCTTGTTGGGAGCGCTGGTTCTCGGAGTGATGGCGTTCTTCAAGGTCAGTATGCTGGAGCAGCGCATCGGGGTATTGGAAGCGGCCTTGCGCCGTCTTGCGGCCGGTCGGGAGAAGCCGGTGGAAGCCGGACGTGCGGAGACTGCACCGCCATCAACAGCGGTCGATTCTGTGCGACCGGCACCGGCACCGGCTACGGCAGCGCCCGAACAGGCCGGGGTTGCGGCCAGTGAGGCGCTGTCTGCAGGGGTATCTGAACAAGCACCTGAACAAGTATCTGAACCTGCCGCTGAACTGCCGGTGTATTCACCGACCGCACCGTCTTATCAGGCACCGTCAGCAACCCCTGCTTTCAGCAGTGGCCCCGACCTTTTTGATCGTCTGCTGCAGAATATCCGCAACAACTGGATGGTCTGGCTCGGTGGTATCTGTGTGGGTCTGGCCGGCGTGTTTATGGTGCGCTACTCCATTGAGCAGGGGCTGCTGGGGCCGGAAACCCGCGTAGTGTTGTCGCTGCTGGCGGGTATCGGCCTGCATGTCGCGGCGGAATGGCTGCGACGCAACAAAGGCCAGAACAACGTCTTTGCGGCGCTGGCCGGTGGCGCCAGTATCATTCTTTATTCCGCGCTGTTTGCGGCCTTTAAGTTATTACCCGGAACCGCGCCGGGGTTGGTATTTACCGGCATGGCGCTGGTGTCTTTTGCCACACTGGCGCTGGCACTCAGGCATGGCCCGGTGCTGGCCGCGCTGGGCATGCTCGGTGGTTATCTGGTGCCGATTCTGCTCAGCAGTGGTTCGGGGCAGATTGAACTGGCGCTGGTGTATATCAGCATTCTGACGCTGTTCTCGCTCTGGTTGCTGGCCTATGTGCAGCAACGCTGGCTGTGGATCGGTGTGATTGCCGGCTCTCTTTTGTGGTGGCTGATCAGTCTGATGACCGAACCTGCTGATGGCGTGCGTTCACTCTATCTGCTGGCGCTGGCCTATATGTTCCTTGCTGTACCGGGCTTTGACTGGCTGCTGCAGAACCGTAATCAGGACAATGATGAGTCGGCCAGCGCAGACAGCTGGTGGCAGCGGGTGCAGAGCTGGCGTGCCGATCCGCACTGGCCTGCTTTGCCGGGCGTATTACTGGTGTTGCTGGCGCAGGGGATTACCCTCGCCGGTGAAGGCGTGATCGCCTCGGATTATTTCACCCTGCTGGCATTGCCGGTACTGATGCTGCTGGCGGCCAGCCGTCGTCCGGAGCTGAATCCGCTGGCGGCGCTGCCGTTGCTGTTGATTGTGCTGGCGACCGTTATGCCGATGCTGTCTTCTGTTGGAGACGAACTGGTTCTGATCGGCCCCGATGCCGCCGGGCAGGCGCAGCTGGGTGTGCGCTTCCTGTGGCTGACACTGCTGTATAGCGGCAGTGCGCTCTGGCTGTTGCGGATGCAGGTTCTGTATCCGGCCTTCTGGACCGGGCTGGGCAGTGCGGTACCGCTGCTGATGCTGGCGCTGGGTTATTACCTGTTTACCGATTTCCGCCTCGACTGGGCCTGGGGGCTGGTGGCGCTGGTACTGGGTATGCTGTATCTGTGGCTGGCCAATATGAACCAGCAGCGATATGGCGATGCCCGGCCGCTGATCAGTGTGATTCTGATCAGCGCGGCGCATCTGGGTCTGTCACTGGCAGCGGTGATCTGGCTGGCCGAAGCAACCCTGACGCTGGCGTTTGCCTTGCAGCTGGTGTCGCTGGCCTGGCTGCAGCAGCGTTATCAGCTGCCGCTGATGGCGTGGGTTATCCGCGCAGTGTTGATGCTGGTGGTCGTGCGTCTGACCTTTAACCCATGGTTGCTGAGCTATGATGCCGGCACGCATTGGTCACTCTGGACGTACGGTGGTGCCACGCTCTGTGCGGCAGCTGCCGCCTGGATTCTGCGCCATGAAGTAAAAATGCAGGCCTGGCTGCAAGGCGGCGCGGCACAATTGCTGGTACTGACGCTGGCCGCAGAAGTGCGCTACTGGCTGTACGACGGCGATATATTCCATCACGAATTCAGCTTTCTTGAGGCCAGCCTCGACGTACTGATCTGGGGCTGTGCGGCGGTTATTTACCTGTGGCGTGCGCGCTTAAGTGAACAGCTGCCGCGCTTCTATCAGGTGGTGGGCCTGCTGCATCTGGCAGCGGCTGCAGCCACCTATCTGTTTGTGCTGTTGCTGGCGGAAAACCCGCTGTGGAGCAGTGGCAATATCGGTTCGACGCCGCTGTTTAACCTGCTGTTGCTCAGCTACGGCCTGCCAACGCTGATTATGCTGGCGCTGTGGCGTCAGCTGCCGGCGCAGTACGGCCGTTTTGCCGCACTGGCCGCCGGACTGAATGCGCTCTGGTTTATCTCGCTGGAAATCCGCCAGATCTGGCAGGGCGATGCCGGTATGAGCCTGAGTAACTACACCCCGGATGGCGAACTCTACACCTACTCAGTGGTGTGGATGCTGCTGGCCGCCGGCGCGCTGACGCTGGGGCGCTGGCTCGCCAGCCGCGATATTTACCGTGGCGGTATGGTGTTGTTGCTGGTGGTCGTGGCCAAGCTGTTCCTGATTGATATGGCCGGACTGACCGGTCTGTGGCGCGTGGCATCCTTTATGGGGCTGGGTCTGGCGCTGCTGGCACTGGCCTGGCTGCATCAGCGGCTGGGTACTGTCGGAGAGCAGGATGGGGATGCGCGTCAGTCTGAGGTTTAAGCGGTTATTTTTGTTGCAATAACCGTTCTGTCATCAGTCTTTGGTAGGGTGCGTTTTCCTACCAAGGATGATGACTATGTATCTCAGGATTCTGGCGCTTTTTTCCCTGAGCGCTCTGGTTGGCTGTAATCCCTTCTACCAGACGTGGCATGAAAAAGTCTGCCAACATGATGATAAGTACTGCGACATCCCGGTGTATCTTGATCTGGATGATCTGCAACGCCTGCCGGTACCGGTTTACGGTAACAGCGTGCCGTTGCGCAGTCCGGGTAAACTGCTGCAGAGCGGTGATTTACTGGTCGTTAATGACCGTTACTCCGGGTATCACTTCTTCGATATCTCTGATCGACAGAACCCCCTGCGGACAGGCTTCTACCCTCTGCCCGGTGCAACCGAGCTGACCATCAGCAATGGCTACCTTTACGCCAACAGCTTTACTGACCTGTATGCCATCAATATTGCTGATCTGCGCGATGCAACCTACAGCACCAATAGCGTGAAGCGGGTTACCGATCAGTATTCTCTGCCGCGCCAGCCCCGGAAGTGGATTGAAGGCGCCGATTTTAAGAGTGGGGTTCTGCATGCGGGGCATCCGCTGATCATTGGTTATGAAACGCCGGATGGCCGACGTTTTCTGTATGGAGTGCAGCAATGACTACACATTGGAAACAGCTCACGCTGGCTTTGTGTCTGGCAGGCCTGCTCAGCGCCTGTGGTGGTGACGGTGGTGGTGAAGATTTTACCAGCAGCGTCAACGGCTCTACGTCGGGCATGGTCACTCAGAATGGCTATCTGGTGGTGCTAACCGGCATGGGGGAAGTGAATACCTATGACCTGGCCGATCCGGCAAATCCGGTCTTGCGCGATTCTCTGGCTCTGGATTTTGTTGAAACCCTGTCGATAGAAGGCACAGACAGAGTTCTGCTGGGGGCCAGTAATGGCAGCTATGTACTGCAGGTGGGCAGTGATGGAGCGCTGGTGCAGCTGGCCTTTGCCCGCCATGCCCGCAGTTGTGATCCTGCGATTGGCCGAGATAACCTGATGTACGTTACCGTCAGGGCCGGCAATCGCTGCGGTGATGAAGGAGAAGACCGGTTGTTGATTTACGACACAAGCTCCGGCGATAACATCTGGCTGTTGTCTGTTTTGCCCTTACCCCAGCCGCAGGGTTTGGCTCTGTCAGGGTCGGTACTTTATGTCTGTACCAGCGAAGGTTTGCAGGAAGTGGATGTCAGTGATCCATTACAGCCCGAAGCAGGAACCTTATATGCTGGTCTGAGCTGCAACGATCTGCTTGTGCAGGGAAGTACTGTGGTGCTCAGCGCTGATAAAACCATTACGCTGGCGACACTCGATCAGCTGGCAACACCGACTGCGCAGATTATGACCGGCCAGTAGCCCGCTGTTTTAACAGACCCGGTATTACAAGCTGTGAAGCCGCCCCAGAGCGCGGATGCGCAATGGTAAATGCAGCCCCACAGACATCTGCCAGTGCGGGTCGCCAGCGGTACGTTCTGAATTATCCGAGCAGGCCCCGGCGGGTGTGGATGACATGACATAGCCAACACTGCCACTGAAGCTGAAACGATCATAGCGGGGCGTTATTCCTGCAAACAGACTGGCACCATAACAGGACTCTTCGGTGCTGATTCCGTCTTCTCCGTAGCGGGTTGCAAGTGCGACGGCACCGTACATGGCACCGTAACCAAAACGCGGATAGCTCTCCAGAGGCCGGTGTTGTAAACCGAGAGCGCCACCATGGCCGATAACAGGCAGCAGATCCATAGTATCCGTCAGGGGAATATCAAGCCGCAGACCAGCAACGGAAAACGTAGTGCCAGTGCCGAGGCCGATGGCCATGCGTTCCTGCCAGTGATCTTTCGCCAGAGGCTCGGCCTTTAACGAGCCAGCGCAAAGTGCCACAAGTGCCAGAGAAATTGGTTTCATCAGATTGCGCATGTTTGCTGCCATTTCAATAACCGGTTGGCAGAGTCTCATACGCTGATGACAAAAATATTTTTCCGCACAAAAAGCCAGGCACGATCGCCTGCCACATGAATTGAGCGGGCCTTAGTTAATCGACAGCCCGAACAGATTGATTTCCATCTGGTAAGGCACTTCTTCGGCCGACTGCAGCAGCTCACCGATCAGCGTCTGATAAGTGGCAATCTGGTGTGCCTGCAGGTTGCTTTCATCCGGCAGCGCTGTGCTCAGCTTGGTCGCGCGCAGCATGCTTTTTAAACCACGGGTCTGCGAATACTGCTGGCCGCCGAGCAGAATAATTTCTTCGCCCATGTGCCAGTAAACATCCAGATCCTTAATCTGCAGCGGACTGAGTGGCGGCACCAGTGGCACCAGATCTTTCTGGGTAACGACCCGTGTCAGCGGAATGCTGGCGTAAATTTCCGCGCCGGTAATGTTGGTGACCTTGGGCTGGCCGAAAGTAATCACCTGCGTTATCTGCATTGCCGTATCGTGTTTTAAATACATCGCCAGCACCACGGCAATGGCACCGCCCAGACTGTGGCCGGTAATCTGCACCGGCATGCCGGCAACCAGCCAGGGTTTTACATCGTTAAACACCGCCTCAGCACCAGACTTAAAGCCATTGTGCAAGGTGATACCCAGACGCTCGTCCGGCTGAAACTCAATATCCAGATCGACCATCACATTGGCTAAATTAGCGGTGCCTCGGATGGCGATGGTCTGCACGCCATTGCCCTGACTGAGAAAATAGCTGACCTGCGAATCCGCCAGCGTAGCCTGATGAATCAGCGTCTGGCCCTGCTGCAGAAGCTGCGCTTCACGTTCGCTGTCGGTCAGATAAGTATCGCCGGACAGTTGCGCCTGATTACGCAGCTGGGCGAAGTCCGGGGCTGCCTGCACGACGGGTAGAAAGCAGCAAAGCAGCGTAGTTGTGAGTAATTTTCTGAGCATTAAATTAAGCAACCCGTAATGTTATTGAGAACCGGTGGTCGTTCAGCCGTTGCTTACTCGACTGTTACACTCTTTGCCAGATTACGCGGCTGGTCGACGTCGGTGCCTTTAATAATGGCGACGTGGTAGCTCAGTAACTGCAGCGGTAATGTGTAGAGCACCGGCGCGATGATGTCGTCGCAGTGCGGTACGGCCATCACCTGCATATTGGCCTGCGGGCTGATTTCGGCGGCTTCGTCGGCAAACACATACAGCTCGCCGCCACGGGCGCGCACTTCTTCAATATTCGACTTCAGTTTTTCCACCAGATCGTTGGCCGGAGCAACGACGACGATCGGCATTTCGGCGTCGATCAGCGCCAGCGGGCCGTGTTTCAGTTCACCGGCGGCGTAGGCTTCGGCGTGGATATAAGAAATTTCTTTCAGCTTCAGCGCGCCTTCCATTGCAATCGGGTACTGGTCGCCACGGCCGAGGAACAGCGCATGGTGTTTTTCAGCAAAGTGCTCGGCCAGCTTTTGAATGTCGGCATTCATCAGCAGGGCTTTGTCGATTAAGCCAGGCAGGCTGGTGAGGGCGTCGGCGATGCGTTGTTCACTGGCTTTATCCATATCACGGCCACGACCCAGTGCCGCGGTCAGCAGCAGCAGGGCGACCAGCTGGGTGGTGAAGGCTTTGGTAGAGGCCACGCCGATTTCGGCACCGGCACGGGTCATCAGCGCCATATCGGATTCGCGTACCAGTGATGAGCCGGGCACGTTACAGACGGTCAGTGTTTTGCTGAAGCCCAGTTCTTTGCCCAGACGCAGGGCGGCCAGAGTGTCGGCGGTTTCACCACTCTGGGAAATGGTGACCAGCAGGCTGTTCGGGCGCACCACGGATTTGCGGTAACGGAATTCCGAGGCGATCTCGATATTACAGGCGACACCGGCTATGTCTTCAATCCAGTAACGCGCGGTCATACCGGCGTGATAACTGGTGCCGCAGGCGATGATCTGTACCTGCTCGATACCGCTCAGGTCGCCCAGCGCTTCGAGGTTCAGCTGGCCGTTAAACAGGCGGCCTTCGAGGGTATTGGCAATGGCCTGCGGCTGTTCGTAGATTTCTTTCAGCATGTAGTGGCGGAATTCGCCTTTGTCACCGGCATCATGTTCGACGGTGCTTTCGTGGGCTTCGCGTTCAACGGCGTTATTGTTGCGATCGTAAACGCTGACGCCGTCGCGGCGGATCTCGGCCACATCACCTTCTTCTAGGAAAGCGAATTTGCGGGTTACCGGCAGAAGGGCCAGCTGGTCAGAGGCGACAAAGTGCTCACCAATACCAAAACCAATCACCAGCGGGCTGCCGGAGCGGGCGACGATCATATGCTCTGGCTGCTGGCGTTCGATCACCACCATGCCGTAAGCACCGTGCAGCTGGCTGCGGGCGGCCATAACGGCGGCCAGCAGCGAGTCGGCGCTTTTCAGTTCGCGCTCGACCAGATGGGCGATCACCTCGGTATCGGTCTGGGAGGTAAATACATAACCCTGGGCCTGCAGCTCGCGGCGCAGGGTTTCGTGGTTTTCGATGATGCCGTTGTGCACCACCGCAATGTCGCCGGAAATATGCGGGTGGGCGTTGGCTTCGGACGGTTCGCCGTGGGTCGCCCAGCGGGTGTGGGCGATGCCGGTGCCGCCCGGCAGCGGCTCGGCTTTAACCGCATCAGCCAGCGCCTGAACCTTGCCCAGACGGCGCAGGCGTTTCAGTTCGGCCTGACCATTAATGATCGCCAGACCGGCGGAATCGTAACCGCGGTATTCCAGACGCTTTAAGCCTTCAAGCAGAATTTCCGCTACATCACGCTGCGCTACCGCGCCGACAATGCCACACATATTGTTATTCTCCGTTGCCTGGCGTTGCGATGATTACGCGCACGCCCTGTTGTTCGATTAATGTCTGTTGCTCAGTGCTGAGCCGGTCATCGGTAATCAGAATATTGACCGCTGACCAGGGGAGTTCGAGGTTGGGAATACGCCGTCCGACCTTGTCGGCTTCCGCCAGTACAATCACTTCACGCGCCGCTTCGGCCATCACCCGGCTTAAGCCCAGCAGCTCGTTAAAGGTGGTGGTGCCGCGCTCGAGGTCGATACCATCGCAGCCGATAAACAGCTGGTCGAAGTCGTAAGAGCGCAGCACCTGTTCGGCGATCTGGCCCTGAAAGGACTCGGAATGGGCATCCCAGGTGCCGCCGCTGAGCAGCAGCGTCGGTTCGTTTTCCAACTCGCGCACGGCGTTGGCAACGTTCAGCGAGTTGGTCATCACCACCAGACCTCGTTTGCTCTGCAACTCCGGAATCAGTGCGGCGGTAGTACTGCCGAAATCGATAATGATGCGGTTATGGTCGCGGATACAGTCTGCGGCGGCCTTGGCAATTTCCTGCTTTCGTTTCGAAACTTTTTGTCTGTTGGGGCTCTGACCATCATCCGTGCCCGCAGGTTCACTCATCAGCTCACTGGGTAATGGAATTGCGCCGCCATAGCGGCGCAGCAGCAGACCGCTCTGCTCAAGAGTCGCAAGGTCTTTGCGGATGGTGACTTCGGAGGTGTCAAAGCGTCGGGCCAACTCCTCAACCTGCACCTGACCATGCTTGCTCAGCTGGCTGAGAATGCCATGGCGGCGTTGTACCGTATTGCGTTTGGGCATTTTATGTTTCGAAACGAAAGATTTGATGCGGGAATTTAGCAGAGCGAAAGAAAAGATCAAGATACAGCGGAGAATTTACCCGAAGGCGGGGTATCTGACAGGGCAATTCAGCCCTGACAGATACGGTTGCGGCCTTCGTTTTTAGCCTGATACAGCGCTTTGTCGGCGCGGTCGAAAACGGCGTCCGGTGATTCCAGCGCATGAAATTCGCTGACGCCGAAGGACATGGTGATCGGCACCCGCTCTTTTTTAAAGTTAAACGGACTGCCTTCAATTTTTGCGCGTAATTTCTCTGCCACCACCATGGCATCCGCGCTACTGGTTTCCGGCATCAGAATGACGAATTCTTCACCGCCGTAGCGGGCAATAAAATCGACATCGCGCAGGTTTTTTCGCAACGAGCGGGCAATCAGCTGCAGCACTTTATCACCGGCCAGATGGCCATAATTATCGTTGATGCGTTTGAAGTGATCGACGTCACCGATCACCAGGGCTAATGAACCGCCATAACGATTACGGCGCAGCAGTTCTTCTGCCAGGCGGGCCTGATAGGCATCGCGGTTGGGCAGGCCGGTGAGGTTGTCGTGGGTGGCGCGGCGTCGCTGCTCTTCAATAGCCACACGGCTTTCGCTGACTTCCTGTTCCATCTCGCTCAGCCGCGCCTGCAGCATTTCCAGCTTGGCGGCGAGCCGTTCTTCGCGTTCTTCTTCTTCTTTCTGATACTTTTCCATGGCCTGCACAATCATGGTCAGATGATCGCGCACGCTGACACCCAGCTCACCCAGATCACCGGAGCCGGTGACCACCGAACGGATATCGGCGATCTGATCGCGCACCATGCTGTCGAGATCCAGGCGCGCGCGTTTGCGTTCCATTTGTCCCTGGCTGGCTTCGCTGACCAGAATCTGAATTGCCTGCAAACGCTGATCGAGGCTTTGCAGAAACTGCTCCAGCTCGGTTTGGCTGTTGCCCAGGCATTCGAGCAGGAAATCGGTGGTGTCTTCCAGCAGAGGAACCAGTTCGTACCAGTTCAGACCTTCCTGTAAACGGTTTTGCAGGTTGAGCACGGTGTGGCTCAGACGTTCAGGAATGACCAGCTGTGACAGCAGGTTAAGCAGGGTTTCAGACACTTCCTGGGCAATATGGGAGAATCCCGGTTCAGTGTCGTGGCCTTCACCGGCATCCGAGTCGGGCGGAAGGTCTTCGGCGGCTTCCTGATCGTTGGGCTTAAACCAGCGTTGCCACCATTTGCTGCTGCGCTGTTCTTCAAAACCTTCCAGGGTGGCGATTTCACCTAAAATCTGAATCCAGCTTTGCAGCTGATTGATATAGCCTGACCAGCTCAGCAGCTCATTGCTGGCATTTTTACGGATTTCTTTAATGCGCTTCAGCAGCGGTCTTGGCAGTGGGCAATGGCTGAGTTTTTCGGCGGTATCGGCCAGCTGACCAAGCAGCACTTCTGCCTGGGCGGTATTTTGTTCTTCAAAGCGTTTAACGGCGCGTTCCAGTTCATCCATGACCCGGTTCATACCACTGGCTCCGGGTTTCAGCGCGTCGCGCAGGTCATTCAGCGATTTATCGACGCCCGCAGCCTGACCTTCTGCCAGCAGCGACACCATAACCAGCCCGCGTCGCATCTGATCGTGTTGCTGTTCTGAGGTGTTTTTGAGTTTCTCGTGGCTGTCTAACAGATCGAGATATTTGTCGCGCCAGCGCCGGGCGGAATCCGACCCTGCTCCCTCTGCCATGTTGCGTCCTCGGGTTACGTCTTTTGGAGGTGTTTAAATAGTCAGGACAAGTATAGGTAAGGGAGCTGAAGTTGCTGTGTTGAATCGTGGAAAAATTGCGTGGTGTCAGGGTTGTCCGGGCAGGACGATTTCTGCTGCAACGGGCAGGTGATCGGACTGCGGATGATTGATTACCGCGATGCGTTTCAGTTCGATGTTGTCACTCAGCAGAATATGGTCGAGGCCCCGGCTCGGTTGCCAGCTGGGATACGTGGGCAGATGTTGCTCCAGACGGTGCAGGGCGAGGCGTTTCAGCGGGCTTTGCTGCAGCAGGATTTCGCTCTCCTGATTGAGGTCGCCCATGATCACCAGGCGGGGCGCATCGGCGACCAGATCGCAGAGGAAATCGAGTTGGCTGAACTGGGTGCGTTTACCCAGCGCCAGATGTGTAATCGCAACCAGCAGCTCCTGCTCGCCGCTGCCAAAGCGCAGCAGCATTACGCCGCGGCCGGGCAACAGGCCGGGTAATGAGTGTTGTTCGACCCGTGCTCCTGACAGGCGGGTCAGCAGGCCATTGCTGTGCTGCGCCAGTTTGCCGAGGTTGCGGTTAATCTGTTGATACCAGTGGGGAAAATGAGCTTCCCGAGCCAGGCGCTCGATCTGGTTTTCCTGACTGCTGCGCCAGCTGCCACCATCGGCTTCCTGCAGGGCGACAATATCGAACGGGCTGACCAGTTGGGCAATCTGGCTCAGCGCCCAATCGCGTTCGCGACAGGGCAGTAAATGCTGCCAACTGCGTAACAGATAGTGGTGATAGCCGCCGGTCTGAATGCCGACCTGCATATTGAAGGAGAGTAAACGAAGGGTGTCAGCGGCACGGGGTGCCGCTGTGAATTCCTGCAGAGTGCAGAAATGGGTCATGTTACTTGCCGGACAGCAGTGCGCGCTCTTTGGCGATCAGGTAGTCGGCCACTTTCAGCATTTGATCCTGACCACCGGCGGAGGTGGCATCAATCACGTATTTACCCTGCACGATCAGGGCGGGTACGCCGGAGATCTGGAACGCACGGATACGCTGGTCGCCTTGTTTCATACGGCTTTTAACCGTGAATGACTCGTAAGCCTTGTCAAAATCAGCGGCTTTAACGCCGGCCTTGGCAACCAGAAAGTCACGCTGGTCGTCACGATCCAGCAGGCGCTGACGCTCAACATGGATGGCTTTGAAAATTTCACCATGCACCTGATCCAGCACACCCAGTACGTCAGCTACGTAGTAAAACTGAGCCTGAGATACCCAGGCGCGGCCAAACATCGCCGGTACACCTTCAAAAGAAACATCAGCGGCCAGGTTTTTCTTCCACGGAGTAATGATGTCTTCCAGGTGGAAACAGTGCGGGCAGCCATACCAGAAAGCTTCTTCAACATGCACTTTGCCATCGGCCAGCACAGGTACAGGCTCTGCCAGCACTTTGTATTCTTTACCGGCCTCGTAATCGGCGGCCTGAGCGCTGGCGCTGATCAGCAATACGGCAGCTGCCATCCATTTGGTTACCTGTGACAACATGGGTTACTCCATTCTTATTAATCAGATTTTGTTAGATGCATTTTTGCATAAAGGTTCGGCATCGCCCACCGCCAAAATGCAAAGACCAGTCAAGCGGGGGACAAACTGCAGGCATAAAAAAAGGTGGCCGCAGCCACCTTCTTCTTTATCTGCGGATTAACGCAGACCCTGAATGTACGAAGACACGGCTTCGATTTCAGTGGTGTGCAGACGATAGGCAATATCACGCATCATGCGGGTATCACCATCGTTGGTACGCTGGTTCATGCTGAACGCCGTCAGCTGAGCCTGAGTGTAGGCATCGTGCTGACCTGCAAGGCGTGGGAAACCAGCTGCTTCGATGCCTTTGCCGTCCGGGCCATGGCAAGCGAGACAAGCGGGAACGCCTTTGCTTTCGATACCGCCGCGGTAGATGCGCTGGCCAAGTTCAACCAGTTCTTCTTTAGCACCGCCAGTGGTTGGTACCTGAGCGCTGAAGTAAGCGGCCAGATCAGCAACATCGGTATCACTCAGGCCGGCAACGAATGGAGCCATCGCCGGAACCTGACGATTACCATCGCGAATGTCTTTGATCTGTTTGATCAGATAACGCTCGCCCTGGCCTGCAATTTTCGGGAAAGTTGGTGCAAGGCTGTTACCGTCGGCACCGTGACAGGCAGCACAGGTAGCAGATTTTGCTTTACCGGCTTCAGCATCACCGGCGTGAGCAACGGACATCAGTCCGGCAGAAACGATCAGGCTAATCAACAGGTTTTTCATCATCAGGTCCAGGTTGTATGTGAATTCGTCTACTACTCAGGCAGCGCGCTTACTTCGGCGTTGCCATGTAGTTGATCAGTTGTTTGTACTGGTCAGCAGTACAGTCCATGCACAGACCGCGTGGCGGCATGGCATTCAAGCCGTTGGTGACGCTGGTTACCAGTGCATCCATGCCCTTGGCCATACGTGGCTCCCAGGCGGCTTTATCAAAGGCTTTCGGAGCACCGGCAACGGCCATTGCATGGCATACGTTACAGGTTTGCTGGAATTTAGCCGCTACATCGAAGGCCTGAACATTTGCACTCATTGCTGCAGTTACGGCAGCCATCAAAGCCAATCTTTTCATCATATGAGTCTCTCTCTACTTGCATGTTTTAGTTGGTTAAAACAGCTTAGCCCCGGACTCATCGCCCTGTGATAGAATGGGTGCGTCATCCAAAGGCCAAGCATTATATAACATTAATTTCCGGACGGTCATTACGTTTACCCCATGATAGAACAGGAATCATTGACCTACACCAACACTCACTTCGTTAAGAGCGCCGCGAAGTTGAGTCAATGCCCGATGGATATTCTGCGGGAAGTAGCCTTTGCTGGCCGCTCCAATGCAGGTAAATCCAGTGCATTGAACAGGTTAACAGGTCACAAAAAACTGGCGCGTACGAGTAAAACTCCAGGTCGTACGCAGTTAATTAACTATTTTCAGATCGGCGAGTTGCCATTGGCGCTGGTTGATTTGCCCGGCTATGGCTTTGCCAAAGTGCCGTTGGCGGTAAAAAACGAATGGCAGCGCGAGCTGGATAATTATCTGCAAAACCGTGACGCCCTGATTGGTCTGGTATTGCTGATGGATATCCGCCATCCGCTGAAAGAATTCGACAACGCCATGATCCAGTGGGCGAAGCGTTCAGAAATGCCGCTGCATATCCTGTTGACCAAGGCCGATAAGCTTAAGCGTGGTCCGGCTCAGAGTGCCTTACTGCAGGTACGTAAAGCGGTTTCGTCACTGGGAAATCTGGTCAGTGTGCAGACCTATTCGTCACTGAACGGTGAAGGGACGGACATTCTGCAGAAGCGTCTCAACAGCTGGTTGCTGCCGGTTGACGACGATGCTGCTGCGGATGCGCAAGAGACGCCGCCTGCCTGAATGCGAACCGGCACTATGCGTGCCGGTCTCCTGCCTTTTTCTGAGGCCGTCTGCGGCGGCTTCAGTTGGCAACACGACGATGTCCGCTCGTGATTGCTGCTCTGTATTACATCCCCGATATCCATAAGAAAATACAACCTGAAAACCGGTTTTTAACCGGCAAAGCAAAAATCCGTGGCTATAGTTTAATCATTCCCTTGGGAATTGATGGACAGATGCATGACATCTCTCTCCGGATGTTTTTTTAAGGTCGTTCTTTTCAGGTAGTTATTTTTCTTCTGTACTTTTTTCTTCGGTACTTCCCCAATGATCCGAAGTTGACCCGGTCGTTTGCCCCCAATGGCGACCGGGTCTTTTTTTGCCTGCCGTTTACGTTGTCTGCCGTCAGGCGCTGCGTCTGCTATCACGCAGGCTTTGCAACACCAGACTGAACGCGAATAAAGCCGTTGCTGCCACGACCACGCTGGGGCCTGCCGGTGTGTCCCAGTGGAATGATGCCCACAAGCCTAACAGAACTGAGATAACACCGGTCGCACTGGCCAGAAACACCATTTGTTCCGGCGTGCGCGCCAGACTGCGCGCCGCCGCCGGCGGAATAATCAGCAGGGCGCTGACCAGCAGAATTCCGACCACTTTCATGGCCAGAGCGACCAGTAGCGCCAGCAGCAGAATCAGCATCAGGTTCAGGCGCTGCACCGGGTGGCCATCGATGGCGGCAAGTTCCTGACTGACGGTAATCGCCAGCAGCGCGCGCCACTGCCAGAACAGCAGCACGGCAATGAGAATGGCGGCCAGCAGAATCCAGAGCACATCAATACGTTCTACCGCCAGCAAATCACCAAACAGATAACCCATCAGGTCGACGCGGATGCCCTGTGCCAGACTCAGCGTCACCAGACCAATCGCCAGGGTGCTGTGCGACACAATGCCAAGCAGGGTATCGGACGATAAGCGCGAGCGGTTCTGCAGCGGCAGTAACAACAGCGCCAGTAACACCGAGCCCAGCACCAGTGCCAGCGTCAGATTGATATCGGTGAGAACACCAAAGGTAATGCCCAGCAAGGCACCATGGGCCAGGGTGTCTCCAAAAAAGGCCATGCGCCGCCACACCACAAAACTGCCCAGTGGTCCGGCAACCAGAGCCAGCAGAATGCCCGCCATTAATGGCATCAGCCACCAGTAATCGAACAGATTCACAGAATATCCTTGCCGGGCGCCCGGTGTTCAACATGGCCATCGGCGCAATGCTGGTGATCGTGATGGTGAGTGTAATGGGCAATGGGAGCCTGTTGCTGGCGGGCACCAAACAGCTGAATGTAGGCTGGATCAAGGGACACGGTGTCCGGATGACCGGAGCAGCAAATATGGCCATTCAGGCAGATAACTTCGTCGGTGGCGGCCATCACCAGGTGCAGATCGTGCGACACCATCAGCACCGCGCAGCCGAGTTCGTCACGCAGCTGCGGAATCAGACGATACAGCTCCAGCTGCCCTTGCACATCGACGCCCTGTACCGGTTCGTCCAGCACCAGCAGGTCGGGTTTGATCAACAGCGCGCGAGCCAGTAATACCCGTTGCCATTCACCGCCGGACAAATCATGCACCGACTGTTGCGCCAGCGCGCGGATGCTCAGACGGTCGAGCCAGTGACCGATGCGTTCGTGGCTGGCACCCCGCGCCAGTTGCAGAAATCCGGTCACCGTTAATGGCATACGCTGATCCAGACTCAGGCGTTGTGGCATATAGCCGATACGCAGTCCGGTGCGACGCGTAACGGTGCCGGAGTCGGGTTTTTCCAGCCCCAGCAGCACTTTAATCAGCGTTGATTTACCGCAGCCGTTAGGGCCGATCAGCGTGATGATCTGCCCGGCTTTCAGATTCAGGCTGATATCGTTGAGTACGGATTTGTGCTGGCGCACAAGCTGTAAGTGGCTGGCGCTGAGGACGGCGGTTGTCTCGCTGCTGTTCATGCGCTGGCCTGGCATCTTGGGCACAGCCCCATTAATTCCGTCATTTGTTGTTCAACTTTGACTCCCAGCATAGCTTCGGCCTGGCGCGCGATTTTATTTACCTGCTCAGCGTCCAGCTCCTGCGCTTCGCCACACTCGCGACAGACGAAAAAGCAGCTGGGGTGCGCTTTGCCCGGATGGGTGCAGCCAATAAAGGCATTGAGCGAGCTGATGCGGTGCACCAATCCCAGGTCCAGTAAAAAATCGAGGGCGCGGTAGACCGTTGGTGGTGCCGAGTTAAAGCCTTCTTCCGCCAGTTTGGGCAGCAGGTCATAGGCACCAACCGGTTTGTGATTGGCCCAGACCAGTTCCAGTACACGCTGGCGTACCGGAGTCAGGCGCGCGCCCTGTTCTTCACACAGAGCGCGGGCGCGGGACACAGCGCTGTCGATACAGACGTGGTGGTCGTGGGCCTTGTAGACGTTTTGGGTCATCGTCGCGCCTCGGAGATTAGGTTATAATGTTGCAATTCTACGACAGGAACGCCCCGATACAATGAAGAATTTGCCGTTGCTGCTGATTTCACTGTTGCTGAGTCTCAGTCTGAGCAGTCAGGCTGCTCCTATCAGTCATGAACCGCCATACAAAGTGCTGGCGACTGTTCACCCGCTGGCGCTTATGGCTGCCTCGCTGGTTGAGGCGGAACAGCTCAGCGTCTTGCTGCCGCCGGGTATGACGCCACACGATTTTTCCCTGCGTCCATCCGATATTGATGTTATCCAGAGCGCCGATGTCATTATCTGGTCTGGTGCTCAGGCTGAGCCTTACCTCAGTGGTTTTGCCCGCCGCTGGCCGGATAAAATCTGGATTGATGTCTCGCAGTTGCGTGCAGAAGGCCAGCCGAATGATGGCCACTGGTGGTTTTCACCCACTATGATGGTGCGCGCTCAGCAGCAATTGGCCAATGCCCTGGAGCTGCCCGCGGGTAACTTCGCCGCCGATGTCGACGCCGCTTTGCAACGTGCCGACCAGTTGCTGACCCCGCTGCGTGATCGTGGCTTTTTTGTGTTTCATCGCGCTTACGACCACTGGGTGCAGGCGATGCAGTTAAAGCAGGTGGGGGCTTTCACCCTGTCGCCGGAGCAGAAGCCGGGCCTGAAAACGTTGCAGCGTATGCGCGATCAGCTGACCTCCGGTGAAGTGGTGTGTGTCTTCAGTGAGCCGGAATTTTCCCCGGCACTGGTGCAATCGGTGGTGCGTGGTCTGGATGTTAAACAGGGCGAGCTGGACCCGGTGGCCAGTCATATTTCTGTGACAAAGACGGGCTACCCTGATTTTATTCAGGATCTGTCCCAGCGTTTTGCCACCTGTTTAAGTCCGGATTAATCACTCTGGTCTGATCTCCGCCCCGATCAGGCCAATCACCATTGCGGACTTGCCATGGCCGACGCTTTGGGTCAGGTTAACACCTGATACCTGTTTGCCACGGAGGTACGGACATGGAGCTTTACCAGCAGGTCCGGACACAGACGCTCGCTCTGTGCCAGCCGCTGAACGCCGCCGATCATGAATTACAGGCGGCCGAGTTTACCAGCCCGCTGAAATGGCATCTGGCCCATACCAGCTGGTTCTTCGAAACCTTTCTGCTTAAACCCCACCGCCCTGATTATCAGGAATTTCACCCGCTGTTCGGCCATCTGTTTAACAGCTATTACAACGGCATCGGCCAGCCCTTCCCGCGGGCGCAGCGCGGCCTGCTATCCCGCCCCACACTGGACGAGGTGCTGGCCTATCGCGCGCACATTGATCAGGCGATGCAGCCCTTGCTGGCTGACGCCAGCCTGCAGCCACTGATCGAACTGGGGCTGAATCATGAACAGCAGCATCAGGAGCTGATGCTCACCGACCTGCTGTACTGCTGGGCAAAAAATCCGCTGGAACCTGTATATCAGCCAGCCATACAACATTCTGCAGAACAGACAACGCTGAGCTGGCTGAGCTTGCCGGAAGGCATTGCCGAGATTGGTCACAGCGATTCGGTGTTTGCCTTCGATAACGAAACCCCTCGTCACCGCCAGTGGCTGGCGGGTGGAGAAATCGCCAGCCGTCTGGTGAGCAATGGCGAATACCTGCAGTTTGTGGAACAGGGCGGTTATCAGCAGCCGCAATGGTGGCTGGCCGATGGCTGGAGCTGGATCAGCAGCCTGCCACCGGAGGAACAGCAACCGTTTTACTGGCGCCAGCACAATAACGAATGGAGTGCATACGGCCTGGCCGGACGTCAGCCGCTCGACCCGCACGCGCCGCTTTGCCATATCAGCTTTTACGAAGCTGATGCTTACGCCCGCTGGGCCGGGGCGCGCCTGCCGACAGAAGCCGAATGGGAAAGCGCTGCACGGTTGTTTCCGCAACAGTTACAGCAGCTGTTTGGTTGCCGCTGGCAGTGGACCGCCAGCCCTTATCAGCCTTATCCGGGGTACCGTCCTGCCGCCGGCGCGGTGGGCGAATACAACGGCAAATTTATGTGTAATCAGATGGTGTTGCGTGGCAGTTCCTGCGCCACGCCCGAAGGTCACGGCCGTATTACTTACCGCAACTTTTTCTACCCCCATGAGCGCTGGCAGTTTACCGGCCTGCGCTTAGCCCGCGACACCGCATAACGCCCTGAAAACAATATAAAACCGATGACACCACACAACGGATGGCATGACGGGAGACACGGTATGAAACGACAGGCATTGCAGGTTTTCGATCACTTACCCGCACCACTGGATCTGCGCGAAGAAGTTCTGAAAGGATTGGCACAACGGCAGAAAACGTTGCCAGCCAAACTGTTCTACGATGAGCGCGGCTCACGGTTGTTCGAGGCGATTACCGCGCTGCCGGAATACTATCTGACCCGTACCGAAATTGGTTTACTGCGCCAGCACGGCGGTGAGATTGCACGTATCGTCGGTGCCGGCAGTGTGCTGTTGGAATACGGTGCCGGGGCCAGTCTTAAAATCCGTTTGCTGTTAGAAGCACTGCGCCCGGATTGTTATGTGCCGATGGACATCAGCCGTGAGTTTTTATTGGCCGCCGCGCAGCGTCTGCTGGACGACTATGACTGGCTGAGTATTTATGCCGCCTGTGTGGATTACAGCCAGGCGCTCAGTCTGCCGCGTCAGATTGAACAAGCCGAACGCAAACTGGGGTTTTTCCCCGGCTCCAGCCTGGGCAATTTCACGCCGCCGGAAGCGCAGCAGTTTTTACAGCGCGTACGCCAGACGCTCGGGCGTGGCAGTTATTTTCTGCTCGGCGTGGATCTGGAAAAAGACGCGGCGGTGCTGGAAGCCGCCTATAACGATCAGCAGGGGGTGACGGCGGCTTTTAATAAAAACATGCTGCGCCATCTGAATCAGACGCTGGGCGCTGGCTTCGATGAGCAGCGCTTCCGCCACGAGGCACGCTACAACTCAGAGCAATCGCGCATCGAAATGCATCTGATCAGCGAGGTTGATCAGGTACTCAATGTCGGAGGTCGTCAGATCGCGTTGCGTAAAGGCGAAAGTATCCACACCGAAAATTCCTGTAAATACCATCCGGACCGATTGCAGCAGATGGCTCAGACCGCCGGTTTTGACACCCGCCGGATATGGACCGATGAACGCGGCTACTTTGCTCTGTTGTTGCTGCAGGGCGTGTAAATACTGCGCAAGGAGGATATCCGTCAGCCGCACCGTTGCTGGACAGGCATCGCAGGCCCGTTAGAATAGCCGCCACTATTTTCTGTGGATATCGCTGTTATGACACTGGCCGTCGTTACCCTGGCTGCGGGCAAAGGCTCGCGTATGAAATCCGACCTGCCAAAGGTGCTGCACCCGCTGGCGGGTCAGCCGATGCTGGCGCATGTGCTGCGCAGCGCCTCAGCGCTGGCCGATGCCCGTCTGCATGTGGTGATCGGACACGGGGCTGATGTAGTGAAAGAACAGATCACGGATTTTCCGCTGACCTGGGCGCTGCAAAGTGAACAGAAAGGCACCGGCCATGCAGTGGCGATGGCCATGCCTGACGTTGATCCGGCATCCACCGTGTTGGTGCTGTACGGCGATGTCCCGTTAATCCGCAACGAAACCCTGCAGAAACTGCTTAATGAAACCCACGACGGCCATGCTCTGGCCTTGCTGACGGTTGAACTGGCCGATCCGAATGGCTACGGCCGTATCGTGCGCGATGATGCCGGTAATATTCTCTCCATTGTTGAACACAAAGATGCCAGCGATCTGCAGCGTAAAATCCGTGAGGTGAACACCGGCATTCTGGCAGTCTCAGCGGCGTTGCTGAATGAGTGGCTGCCAAAGCTTTCCGCCAATAATGCTCAGGGAGAGTATTACCTGACCGACGTGATCGCCATGGCGGTGGAACAGGGTGTGGCGGTACGTGCGATTCATCCGCAGGATGAATACGAAGTGCAGGGAGTGAACGATCGCCTGCAACTGGCTGGTCTGGAGCGTGTATATCAGCGCCAGCTGGCAGATCAACTGCTGCGCGATGGCGTCTCGCTGGCCGATCCGGCGCGCATTGATATCCGTGGCACTCTGAAGGCCGGTAATGATGTGCGCATCGACGTTGGCTGTGTGTTCGAAGGTGATGTGGTGCTGGAAGACGGCGTACAGATCGGCCCGTACTGCGTGATCAAAAACAGCCGCATCGGGCAGGGCTGTGAGATTGAATGTTATTCCATGATCGATCAGGCGCTGGTGGCCGCTGACTGCCATGTTGGCCCATACGCGCGTTTGCGCCCGGGCGCCGAGCTGCATAACGGTGCCAAGGTCGGTAACTTCTGCGAAGTGAAAAAGTCGGTGATCGGTGAAGGTTCCAAGGTGAACCATCTGACCTATATCGGCGATGCTGAGATCGGTAAAGACGTGAATATTGGGGCGGGAACCATTACCTGTAACTACGATGGTGTGAACAAGTTTAAAACCGAAATTGGCGACAACGCTTTTATTGGTTCCAATACCTCGCTGGTGGCACCGGCAAAAATCGGTGCCGGCGCAACGGTCGCCGCGGGTTCGGTGATCACTAAAGAAGTGGCTGAGGGAGAGCTGGCCGTGGCGCGCGGTAAGCAGCGCAACGTGACTGGCTGGGCGCGTCCGGTTAAACAGTAAGTACAGACCGCAGGAGCCGCTCTGGCTCCTGCTCTTTCAGCCGTCCTCAGCGCGGAACGCGGCGGATACGCCCGGTTTCATCGATAGCAACATACACAAACACGGCGTCGACTACCTTGCGCCGTTCCACTTCGTTCGGATTCTGCGTCCACACTTCGATAGCGATGCGGATGGAAGAGGTGCCGATATCCAGCAGGCGGGTATAAAAACACACGGCCGCGCCGATGCGAATCGGTGACATAAACACCACCGACTCCAATGCAACGTTCGCAATCCGGCCCTGAGCCAGACGGCTGGCGACGCTTTCGGCAGCGTGGTCCATTTGCGCGACCACCCAGCCACCGCTGATATCACCATGAACATTGGTTTCACTGCGGGTGGGAATCAGGCGCAGGGCCAGCTCGCCTTCGGGGGTTGGCTCGCAGTCTTCACGGACATCTTCAGGGGAGTGCTCGTGGGAATGGTCGACGGCGTCCTTTATCGGATCCATGGGGCTCTACCTGGTTGGAATTATTTTGTGCGGAGTGTACTGGTTTTCTGCCCCCAGCACATCCGCTGCCAATACGACTTTAGCGGCAGGCCGGATCAGCCATAGAGCTGATCCGGTAACCAAGTGGCCAATTGCGGGAAGATGGCCAGCAACAGCAGAATCAACAGCTGAATGGCAATAAAAGGCATGACGCCGCGATAAATGGTGCGGGTGGCAATTTCTTTTGGCGCTACGCCACGCAGGTAAAACAGGGCAAAACCAAAAGGTGGCGTCAGGAATGACGTCTGCAGGTTGATGGCAATCATAATGCCCAGCCAGACCGGATCGACGCCCATCATCAGCAGTACCGGCGCAACAATCGGCACCACCACAAAGGTGATCTCGATAAAATCGAGAATAAAGCCGAGCAGGAAGATCACCAGCATCACGATCAGCATGGCACTGAACACGCCGCCAGGCAGGCTGGTAAAGGCCGAATGCACCAACTCTTCGCCACCAAAACCGCGGAATACCAGCGAGAACAGCGCAGCCCCGATAAAGATCAGGAATACCATGCTGGTGACCTGCAGGGTGGCATCCATCACTTCTTTTAAGCGCGCAATATCAAACTCGCTGTAAGCAATGGCCAGCAGCAGGGCGCCACCGGCACCGATACCGGCGGCTTCGGTCGGCGTGGCGATACCGGTCAGAATTGAGCCGAGCACGGCGATGATCAATGCTAATGGTGGCAGCAGGCCCTTGAGTAATTCGAGCACAAAAGCGCTGTCCAGTGGTGGCCGGTCACTGACGGCCGGTGCGGCTTGTGGACGGAACAGAGCCACCAGACCGATGTACAGCAGATAAGCGGCAACCAGCATCAGGCCGGGGATCAGTGCACCAACAAATAAATCGGCCACTGAGATGGTTTCCGGGCTGAAAATACCCATCTTCAATTGCGCCTGCTGGTACGAGCTGGACAGCACATCGCCAAGAATAATCAGCGCCGTCGATGGTGGAATAATTTGCCCCAGCGTGCCGGTTGCGCAGATGTTGCCGGTTGCCAGCGCCGGGCTGTAGCCCTGACGCAGCATGGTCGGTAACGAGATCAGGCCCATGGTCACTACGGTGGCACCGATAATGCCGGTGCTGGCCGCCATCAGCATGCCAACAATCACCACGGAAAAGCCCAGGCCACCGCGCACCGGGCCGAACAGCAGGCCCATATTGCGCAGCAGACGTTCGGCAATGCGCGACTTCTCCAGCATTACGCCCATAAACACAAACAGCGGCACCGCGATCAGGATCTGGTTGCTGAGAATGCCGAACATACGGTTCGGCAGCGCATGCAGGAAGGCATCATCCAGCGTACCGGTTAATACGCCGACACCGGCAAACAGCAGCGAGGTACCGGCCAGCGTGAAGGCCACCGGAAAGCCACACATCAGTACGAGGCAGACCAGCACAAATAACAGCAGCGGCATTAATTCAGCCATAGTGCTTTTCCACCTCCGCGGCTTCATGTGCATCGGTATGCGGCACGAAGGTGTTGGCCAGCTCGGCCAGCGCCTGCAGAATAATCAGCAGCGGCAGGGCGACGATCAGGCTTTTGAGCAGATAAACAAAGGGCAGGCCGCCGGTTTCCGGCGATTTTTCGCCAATGGCCCAGGCGTTGGCCACGTAATCCCAGCTGACCCAGAGCATAAACAGGCACACCGGCAGTACCAGTAACAGAATACCGAGACGGTCTACCCAGATCTGACGCTGTGGCGACCAGTTGCGGTAGAACACATCCACCCGCACATGTCCGCCCTGCTGCCAGGTATAGGCGGCGCCCAGCATAAACAGCGACGCATGCAGATACATCACCGCTTCCTGTAAGGCAATGGACGGGATATTGAAGCTGTAGCGCAGCACGACCACCAGACAGGAAAAGATCACCATCAGCAATGACAGCCAGCGTACGGATTCGCCGATAAGCCGGGTGAGCCGGTTCAGTTGTAGCAGGGAATTCAGCAGGTTCTGGATCATCGGGTGCTCTTATTATAGGCGGCAGAACAAGGGCGCAGCAGGCCCGGGCGGCGCATTATACCCACAGAACATGCGGCTTGCAGCCCGATTCCCGTGTCACACAACTGTCATGGTGTTGTAATAAATTGCCTGCCTGTCATATTTCTGTAACATTGCGCTCCAATAATCACGTTCATCCAATAGCCAACGCTGTTCCTGGATTGGTAACAACCGGAATACAAAAGGAAGCAAAGATGAAAAAAGCTCTGTTAGCTGGCGCCGCAATGCTGGCCTCTGTCGTAAGTGTTACGGCTCACGCCGAACGTGATTACATCAGCATCGTGGGTTCCTCCACGGTTTACCCGTTCTCTACCGTTGTGGCTGAGCGTTTTGGTAAATCGACTAACTTCCGCACGCCTAAAGTTGAATCCACCGGTTCCGGCGGCGGTCTGAAGCTGTTCTGTTCTGGTGTGGGCGACGCAACGCCGGATATCACCAACGCTTCCCGTGCGATCAAATCGTCTGAAATTGAACTGTGTGCCAAAAACGGCGTAACCGACATCGTTGAAGTGATGATTGGTTACGACGGTATCGTATTCGCTAACACGGCGGCGGCTCCGCACATGGAACTGACCCGTAAAGATATGTACCTGGCGCTGGCGAAAATGGTTCCTGCGCAAGACGGTTCCGACACGCTGATCGAAAACCCGTACAAAACCTGGAAAGACGTAAACCCTGTTCTGCCTGCCAAGAAAATCGAAGTTCTGGGGCCACCGCCAACGTCCGGTACCCGCGATGCTTTCGTTGAATTGGCTATGGAAGGTGGGTGTAAAGCATTCCCATTCATCAAAGCGATGAAAGACAGCGACAAGAACAAATACAAAGCGGTATGTCACGGTCTGCGTGAAGATGGCGCTTATGTTGAAGCGGGTGAAAACGACAACCTGATCGTACAGAAACTGGTTGCTAACCCGGATGCATTCGGCATCTTCGGTTTCAGCTTCCTGGAGCAGAATGCAGATAAAGTGCAGGGTTCAACGGTTGACGGTAAACTGCCGACCTTTGACGCGATCTCTGATGGTTCTTACCCGGTCAGCCGTTCACTGTTCTTCTACGTTAAGAAGGCACATGTCGGCGTCATCCCTGGTATCGAAGAGTATCTGGCTGAATTCACCTCTGAACGTGCGATGGGTGAAGAGGGTTACCTGGCCGATAAAGGTATGATCCCGATGACTGATAAAGAACGTACCCGTGTTCTGAAAACAGTAAAAAATCTGACGCCGCTGGCCGCTAAGTAAGCTGCAGGCGCGGTCGGAAGACACGCGGCAAAAGCCGAGGCAGCGCCTCGGCTTTTGCATGTCACAACCACTTAAAGATCAATGACCCATGAATTACAGTAGCTTGATCATTGCGGTTCTGATTCTTCTCGGCGGAGCCTATCTGCTGGGACGGAACCGGGCCCGGGCAATTGCCAGCCAAGGCATACGCCTGCACTCACTGCCAACTCACTACGGTGCGTTGATGGCCCTGTGGACGGGCCTGCCGCCTTTGTTATTGCTGCTTATCTGGGGTTTGGCCGAAGCGCCAATCATTGATCATCTGCTGATCGCCCAGTTGCCGGAAGCCATTCAGCAGGGCACTTCGTCGGAAATTCAGCTGACCATCAGCAAAGTCCATAATCTGGCGATTGGTGCGGGTATTGATGCAGCACCGGAACTTGAACCAGCGGTGCGTCACCTGATCGATCTGCAACAGCGCACGCTGCTGCTGCACAGCGGTATGGTGTTGTCGCTGGCGCTGCTGGGTATTGCCTTAACCTGGCGCCGGATCAAAGCCGACATGCGCGCCCGCACCGAAGTGGAAAGCATTGTCCGCCGTCTGCTGTTTGCCAGCTCCGGTGTCGCGGTACTGACAACCCTCGGTATTCTGGCCTCAGTTCTGTACGAAGCCTGGCAGTTCTTCGGTAAAGTCAGCCCGTTTGAATTCCTGTTCGGCACCACCTGGTCGCCGCAGGTGGCCTTGCGCGCTGACCAGTCCGGTTCTTCCGGCAGCTTCGGTGCGGTACCGCTGTTTGCCGGTACCCTGCTTATTTCGTTGATCGCGATGTTTATTGCCGTGCCTGTTGGTCTGATGGCAGCTATTTATTTATCCGAATACGCCACGCCGACTATTCGCCAGTACGCCAAGCCGGCGCTGGAGATTCTGGCTGGTATTCCTACCGTGGTGTACGGCTTCTTTGCCGCATTGACCGTGGCTCCGGTGATCCGTGAATTGGGTGAATCGATGGGTCTGGCGGTGTCATCAGAAAGTGCGCTGGCCGCCGGTCTGGTGATGGGCATCATGATTATTCCGTTCGTTTCTTCTTTATCCGATGACGTTATCAACGCCGTGCCGCAATCGTTGCGTGATGGCAGTTACGGTCTGGGTGCCACCAAAAGTGAAACCGTTAAAGAAGTGGTTATACCTGCGGCTCTGCCCGGTATCGTGGGTGCCATTATGCTGGCCGTATCGCGTGCCATTGGTGAAACCATGATTGTAGCGATGGCGGCTGGTCTGGCTGCGAACCTGACGGCTAACCCGCTGGATTCTGTGACCACCGTAACCGTACAGATCGTAACGCTGCTGGTGGGCGATCAGGAATTCGATTCACCGAAAACACTGGCGGCCTTTGCGCTGGGACTGGTGCTGTTCCTGGTGACCCTGGTGCTGAATTTTGTGGCTCTGAAAGTCGTACAGAAATATCGGGAACAATATGACTAATACCTCTATGAGTACCCGCGAAAAAGTTGAAAAAAGCATGGTGCGCCGCCGTGCGGCGGAAAAACGCTTCCGTGTTTACGGCATGGCGTCGGTGTTGTTTGGTCTGCTGTGTCTGGTGGGTTTGTTTGGCGACATTATTAATAAAGGCGCTTCCGCCTTTCGCCAGACCGTTATCCAGACGGAGATTCTGATTGATGCTGATTATCTCGGCATTAATAAAAAAGCCGATGATCAGGAAATTCGTAACGCCGATTTTGAAGGGTTGATTAAGCAGCACTTCAAAAAGCTGGTACAGCCTGAAGGACGCAGTGAACGGCGCATGCTGTACAGCATGATCAGTGCTGGTGCGGCCTGGCAGTTACAGGAAGCGGTGATGCTGAATCCGTCGTTACTGGGACAGACGATGAGCATTAATCTGATCGCCGATGACGATGTCGATCAGTGGTTCAAGCACGACCGTGGCACCGAGTTGCATAACAATCGTATGAACGAAACTCAGGTGAAATGGCTGGAGCAGTGGATTGAACAAGGCATGTTGAAGACACAGTTCAACACCCTGTTCTTCGTTAATGGTGATTCACGCGAACCGGAACTTGCCGGTATTCGTGGTGCGATTACCGGTACCTTCCTGACCTTGCTGGTGACCTTTCTGTTGTCGTTTCCGATTGGAGTGGCGGCGGCGATTTATCTGGAAGAGTTTGCCCCGCGCAATAAAATTACCGAGTTTGTTGAAATTAATATCAACAACCTTGCCGCGGTGCCGTCCATTACGTTCGGCCTGCTGGGCTTGGCCATTTTCATTAATATTTTTGGTGTTGCCCGCTCCACACCGTTAATTGGTGGTCTGGTGCTGACGCTGATGACCTTGCCGACCATTATTATTTCCGGTCGCGCAGCAATTAAAGCGGTACCACCGTCCATCCGCGAAGCAGCCTTCGGGTTGGGTGCGTCGAAAATGCAGGTCGTATTTCACCATGTATTACCGCTCGCCTTACCGGGCATGCTGACCGGTACCATTATTGGTATGGCGCAGGCGCTGGGTGAAACGGCCCCGTTGCTGATGATTGGTATGGTGGCCTTTGTGGTCGACGTACCGGGTTTTGTGAATGACCCGTCAACAGTATTGCCGGTACAGATTTTCCTTTGGTCAGACAGTCCTGAGCGCGCCTTTATGGAGCGTACCTCCGGTGCCATTATGGTGCTGCTGGGCTTCCTGGTGACGATGAATACCGCCGCGGTGATGCTGCGCCGTCGTCTGGAACGCCGCTGGTAAGTGGTCTGACACATTAACGATTTGATTGGATTAAATAGATTATGAGCATCATCGAAAACCACAAAACCAATGGCGCCGCTTTTTGTGAAAATCCGAAATTAAAGGCCCGTGATGTCGGCGTTTTTTACGGTGAAAAACAGGCCATTTTTGATGTCAGCCTGGACATCGGTGCCAACGAAGTGATCGCCCTGATCGGCCCGTCCGGTTGTGGTAAATCGACCTTCCTGCGTTGCCTTAACCGTATGAATGACACCATCGATATCTGTCAGATCCGCGGTGAAATTCTGCTCGATGGCGAAAATATTTACGATCCTAAAGTGGATGTCGTGCCTTTACGTGCACGGGTTGGTATGGTGTTTCAGAAGCCTAACCCATTTCCTAAGTCGATTTATGACAACGTTGCTTACGGCCCGCGTATTCACGGCCTGGCGCATTCACGCGTTGATCTGGATGAAATCGTAGAAAAAAGTCTGCAGCGTGCCGGCTTATGGAATGAAGTAAAGGATCGTCTGCATTCACCCGGCACGGGCTTGTCCGGTGGTCAGCAACAGCGTCTGTGTATTGCCCGCACCATTGCGGTCGATCCGGAAGTCATCCTGATGGATGAACCCTGTTCTGCGCTGGATCCGATTGCAACGGCTAAGATTGAAGAACTGATTGACGAATTGCGTGAGAATTACACCATCGCCATCGTAACCCACTCCATGCAGCAGGCTGCACGGGTGTCGCAGCGTACGGCGTATTTTCACCTTGGTCAGCTGATTGAAGTAAACCCGACCGATCAGGTGTTTACGACGCCTCAGCACACATTAACAGAAGCCTACATCACCGGTCGTTTCGGGTAAGGGGACGCTACAATGGAAATGAATTTTAACCAGCATATTTCCGGACAGTTCAACGCTGATCTGGAAGCGATCCGCAACCATATGATGGGCATGGGTGGTCTGGTCGAGCGTCAGGTAGCGAATGCTATTGAAGCGATCTGCAGCGGTGATACGCGCGTGGCCGACGATGTTATCCGCCGTGAAGACGAAGTGGATAAGATGGAAGTGAACATCGACCACGAGTGTACCCAGATTCTGGTGCGTCGCCAGCCAGCCGCGTCTGACTTACGCATGGTGTTGGCAGTCTCCCGTGTTGTGCGCGATCTTGAGCGTATCGGTGATGAAGCCAGCAAGATTGCCATTCATACACTGGAAGTCGCTGATAACAGCAGCAACCAGCTGTGCCAGCAGGCGATGCGTTACATGGGTGCCGAAGTTGTAAAAATGATTTCCGGTGCGCTGGATGCTTTCGCCCGTCACGACGTCGATGGCGCCATTGACGTTGTGCGCAACGATAAACTGGTCGACCAGCAGTATGCTTCTGCTCTGCGTGAGCTGATTACCTACATGATGGAAGATCCACGCTCTATTGGTCAGGCGATTAACATCCTGTGGATTCTGCGGGCCATTGAACGCATTGGTGACCATGCGCGTAATATTTCAGAGCAGGTGATTTACCTGGTGAAAGGTACCGACGTGCGTCACAGCTCACTGACTGAAATAGAAGAACAGGCCAACAAAGACTGATTTTTGTCTCTGCTGTGCAAAAGCCCGCGCATTGCAGCGGGCTTTTTTGTGGGTCTTAATCAGCATTCTGCGCACCGGAATAAGGCAAAGTGAAGTATCTGAGCTTAACTTAGTCAGTATCCGCAGGTGAATTCATAAAACATTCATGGAATTGTCATCCAAGTGCAATAAATATTGCTGATGTCATAATTCTGTAATGTAACTGAAACAGAATTGTCACCTATCGGCCAGCCTGTTGCCTGATACGGCACTTTCAGGCAATGAGCTATAACACTGCATGACATTATTCAGGTACACATTATGAAAAAAATCGCCTTATCTCTCGCTATCGCTTCCCCGGTTCTGGTTCAGGCTGAAACCATTAATCTTGAAATTGAAAAGCCCGAGTTCTACGGCAAAATCAATGTGACTCAGGAGTTCGTGCAGCAGAAAGACGCTGGCAATTACTCGCAACTGAATTCGAACGCCTCCCGCCTGGGTGTGAAAGGTAAGATTGCGCTGGAGCATGGCCTGAAAGCGGTGTATCAGGTGGAATATGAAGTATTTGCTGATAGCGGTGCAAAAACCCTGAAAGGCGAAGACGATGCCGGAGACAAATATGAGTACGACTCTACGCTGTCTCAGCGCAATACCTTTATTGGTCTTGAGGGTGGCTTTGGTCGTATTCAGGCCGGTATGTTTGATACGCCATTCAAAAGCGCACAGAACAAAGTCGATCTGTTTAACGATCTGCGTGGTGATATCAAAAACATCATTTCCAAAAGCGAAAACCGCGCTAAGAACAGCGTGCAGTACAGCTCGCCGTCTTTCGCCGGTCTGGTTGCAACCGTTGATCACCTGAACTCAGAAGATGAAGACGTGAACAACGGTTTGTCGGCATCCCTGGCTTACACCCGTGGCGATATCTACGTTGCTTATGCCTATGACAACGAAGTGAATGGCGAGCTGATGAATGCACAGCGCGTCGTTGGTCAATATAAAGTGGGCGCGGTGCAACTGGGTGCACTGTGGGAAACTTTCGACAACGATGGCACTTCCGAAGAAGGCTGGATGGCATCAGCTGCATTCAAAGCGACTTCTGATGTAACTGTTAAAGCGCAGTACGGTGCGTCTGATATCAAAACAAAAGGCGGCGTGAGCTACAGCCTGGGTGCAGATTACAAGTTGGCTAAAAATGCCAAGACCTTTGTTTACGCAACCAGCGAAGAGTCCGATGACGAATCGAAAGACGCTCAGTACTACGGTGCGGGTCTGGAATACAAATTCTGATTGATAGCTGTATTAATACAGTAATCAGAAACAAAAAAGCGCCTTTAAGGCGCTTTTTTTATGTCTGCAATGCGGCGGGAATACTCAGTCTTTTTCCATCACCCGGCTGCGGTCAGAAGAAATAATAAAGCTGAACGTACTGCCTTTACCCAATGTGGATTCGATATCCAGCACGGTGTCGTGGTGTTCCAGTGCGTGTTTAACGATGGCCAGACCCAGTCCCGAGCCACCGACGGTCGATTCGCGCGAATCATCAACACGATAGAAACGTTCGGTCAGGCGACTGATATGTTGCGCCGGAATCCCCGCGCCATGATCGCTGATGCTGACTTTCACACCATCAAAGCCGGAGCGGATACTGAATTCGATTTTATCTTCTCCGCCGTACTTAATGGCATTGGTCAGCAGGTTAGTCAGCACCGAGCTCATCTCATCGCTGAAGCCCTGAATCTCAATCGCCTGTGTGCATTTGAAGGTAATGCGGTTGGCGCTGTAAGCCTGCAGCTGATCAACCACCGAATAGCCCAGTTGCTGCAGGTTAAACCAGTCACCTAATTGCTCGGTGTTGGCGCTTTCCAGTTTGGATAATTCAATCAGATCGTTGACCAGACTTTTCATCCGCAGGCCCTGGCCGTTCATCTGAGTAATGGCTTTTTGCAGGCTGGGGGGCAGCTCCATATCGTCAAGCATTTCCAGATAGCCATTAATCACCGTGAGCGGTGTGCGCAGTTCGTGGGATACGTCGGCAATAAAATTTTGCCGCATGGTTTCTACGCGCTTACGTTCGGTGATGTCTTTTACCAGCATGACTTTCTGGTCGAGACCGAACTGTGTGATCTGAATCTGCAGGCTGAATTGTTTGCGGTGACTGACGTCGAACTGCAATGAGGAGTTGTAATCCCCCTCGTTAAAATATCGGGTAAAGCGCGGGTTACGGATCAGGTTGGTAATATGCTGGCCGCTGTCTTCACGACGCAGGCCGAGTAAGCGCGACGCTGAGCCGTTGAAATTGGTGATGTAGCCTTCCTGGCCGATGATCACCACGCCATCGTGCAGCGATTCGATGCCCTGATTGTAGCGTTGCAGCTGAATCGCCTGCTGTGCCAGCTTATTCTTCAGATTTTTTTCGCGGCGGATCAGTTTATCAACGCTGTAGCCGATAAGGCCGCTGTCTTGTGGCGGTGGTCCCTGACGGTAGCTCCAGCGGTACAGGCTGGCCATCGCGCGGAAGGCCATAACCTGAGCGGTCAGCAGGCCCAGAATCAGTCCCCAGACGGGATGGCCAGAAGACCAGCCAAGGGCGACACCCAGTCCAACCACGACCAGAATGCGGAAAAACTCGCGTTGCCAGGCAACCTGCTGCACAAACTTCCCCTTAGCTTTTTACTTCGTCAGACGGAGAAAAACGGTAACCAGCCCCACGTACGGTCTGAATCATTTGTTCCTGATCGTCGATCGACAACACTTTGCGCAGACGGCGGATATGAACATCCACGGTGCGATCATCAATATAAACATTGCCCCCCCAGACGCGGTCGAGCAATTGGGCGCGCGAGTATACGCGATTGGGATGCAGCATGAAAAACTCCAGCAGGCGGAATTCCAGCGGCCCCAGGGAAATGGGCTGGCCGCTGATACTGGCGTTCTGGGAAGAGCGGTCAAGGCTGAGCTTGCCGGCCTTCACCGGTACGTCATCAATCAATGCATGAGTACGGCGCAGTACCGCGCGGATGCGGGCAACCAGCTCGCGGGTGGAGAACGGCTTGAGAATGTAGTCGTCTGCGCCGCTGTCGAGGCCGCTGATACGATCATCTTCGTCCGCCCGGGCGGTCAGCATAATGACCGGAATATCGGCGGTCAGCTCGTCGCGTTTCAGGCGCCGGGTTAATTCAATACCGGACATCATGGGCATCATCCAGTCAGCAATAACCAGATCAGGCCGCTCATTGACGATCATTTGGTGGGCCAGATGGCCATTGGCAGACAGCTTCACACGGAAGCCTGCGAGTTCAAGGCAGGTACGGATCATATCGCAAATTGCAGGCTCGTCATCGACAACGAGAATATAGCCACCGCTCATAAGGGTCCTCGATTCTACGGCAAATTTCCGATGCTGATTGTGACAGTTTTATTAAGCACTGTTCACTCTAAATTTAACCATTGGGGCCGCAGATTGCGCTTGCTGAAGTGCAGGGTGCCTGCTGATCCGGCGGTTTTATTACTCTGATTGTCGCCGGAATCTGCCTGTTTTCACTGAAAACACGATAAAGCGATAATTTTCAGAGGCTTAGCCAAAAAAGCGGTTGACGGGGCAAGGGCAGGTCAGTAATATCCCCGCCCACTTAGCCGGTATAGCTCAGTCGGTAGAGCAACTGACTTGTAATCAGTAGGTCCCGAGTTCGACTCTTGGTGCCGGCACCAAATTAAAAAGCCCGTCCAATGGACGGGCTTTTTTTTGTGCTTTTTAAATGCAGCTGAACAGATGTGCTCAAAAGCGCATCGACAATTCCAGATTGTATCCCTGATTGTTGGTTTGGCTGACGCTGTAGCGTATTTCGCCGGCTTGCGGCTCCCCCTGGTAGATATCCCAGGCGGTCATCGCCACGAATTTCATCAGATCGGCGGAAGAAGAATGGGCACTGACGCTGTCATCGTCGACCAGATCCCAATGGCTGGCTTCCAGCCAATCACCACTGAAGGCGGCTTCTTTATCTTCGTCAGCCCAGGTCATGGAAAAGGGTGCGATCAGGGCAAAGCAGGCAGCACAGGGTTTGATCCAGCGCTGGCGGCGTAAAACGTTTCGCAGCGTGCGCTCATCAATAAAACCGAGGCTGATTAACGCTTGCCCCAGCTGGCAGGGATTCTGCGCCTGATAGCTCAGCGCCTGCTGCAGTTGTTGTTCTGTTATTTCCTGCCGCTGTAACAGCAGTTGTCCCAGGCGGTGGGGGAATTCATTCATGATCGCAGTTCCTTGTTATGTCCTTTACTGCACATCTTCAGAATGGCACAGCGGGGACAGAACTCCATGCTGTTTAGTTAACGTTCAGTTTTTATTCGTAACAGAAATGGAACAGGCTGTTCTTCCCGGCTAATGTCATGGCTGTCTGCTTTGCTATTAGCGGACAGAATCATTCACCTGACGGAGAACCTTGCATGACCCTGATTCAAACTCTCGCCAGCCACGTGCGACCGCATACCGACGATATCGCTTTGGCGCTGATCGCGACCTTACTGGTAATTTTCGGAGACACCATTAATGATCTGGTGCGCAAGCTGGTGCGGCCGCAACCGATGTGGATACGGGTAGGCGTATTTATTGCGTTGTGTACGTTTGGGTATGGTGCGTTGTCTGTGTGGCTGACACCGGTGCTCGACAGTTATCTGCGTACATTGTCGGCGGGTATGTTTCTGAGTGTGGTGATCGGATCTTTTGTTGCCGTGGGGTTTATGGCGGAGCGTTATCACAGCCGTTAGGTACAGACAGTCGGAAGGCGTTATGTGTGGCTGAATAAAAACATAGTGGGGAAACAATGTGGGAGTGTGGGTGGTCTGAAACTTTATAAAGGCCCAAAAAAATCGGGCGGTCAGGACATCCTGTCCTGACCGCCACAGCACCCTAGCGCCATCCTGGCGTCCTAGACTTCGTTCATCCTTGCCGCTATCCGTTGCGGTTGCTCATCCCTGACCAGCGATCCATCGCCGACAACTCTATCCGTGATTGCAGTCCTTAGCGGTATCTTCCTGATCACTGCCATCCAGGCAGTGCGTCCGTCCTTGTGGAATTAAAGATAGCAGAATCGCCCTTCTGAGATAGCCCTGGTTTTCTATACTGAGGCTGTTGTATTTGTATCATGATTTATAAATATTATATAAATCAATCACTTACGTTTTTTCTGTGCGGATCTTTCCTTCGGGATCAGGGTGTTTTACCTAGATATCGCACTACCTTGTGAGATATCTCGCACAAGGCTGCAGGCGCTTGTCTGCCGGTCTTCTCTCAGGAGTCATGAGTTTTTATGAGTAATGCTGTCAATCTACCGTCAGAGCTTGTGTATTTGCCCTTGGGAGAAGAGGCGATTCCGTTGTTAAAGCGTGGATTTATCCCTTTATTACCGGCAACGGCCAGCGGTTTGCCCTGGTTATTGCCGCCGGCGGCGCAGCCGGCGTTGGTCAGAGTATCGGCGGACGACTATCAGTCGCACATGCTGTCTGAATATGGACGTCTGCCAGCGAACCTGCGCGATTTGATCAGTCAGGAGGATTTTCTGCGTCAGGCGGAGAGTAAACGCGTGGATATCGAAGCCGCGCTGGTGGCACAGCGTAAAGCCCGCGCAGAAGAGGATGCCGGACGGCCACAAGACTGGTTATTGCAGCGCTTTTTCAGTAATCCTTATTGTGCGCTTGCCTGGCGCCACGGAGCAGGTTTTGGCGGTATCTGGCTGGGCGTTGATCCGCAGCAGTGGCCGGACACCGCGTTCCACCCGGTAAGTTATCAGTCGCAACGTGCACCACGGCTCCCGGACAGCCTGTACTGCGATCCGCCGACGCACGCTCCGTTGGCGGAGCAGCGTTTAATCTGTGCCGCGGCGGCGGTGGATAAGTCGGTTCAGGTTGGTCATCAGCGGCAGTGGCTGTTGCGACTGCCGCCGAAAGCTTTGCGTGTGGTGCTGCTGGGCGCGCAGGTGTCACGCCGCTTTGAACAAAACCTGCTGCAATTCTGGCAGCAGGATTTCCGCTATCAGCGTATTCCGCTGTCTCAGATGACGTTTAACAACCGCGATCTGAGCTGGGAGTTTCAGCTACGGCCGTTGACCAGAGCAGAAAAGCCCTGAGGATCGACCAGCTCGCCGTCCTCTCCCAGCTCCGGGTAAGGCAGTTTGTATTTATGGCAGAGTCTGGTGATGGTTGGCTGGCACCATTCAAATAACAGGCGCTGGTAGGTTTCTTCATCCAGATGGTTGTGCTCGAACAGGCCGGCAACCTCACGCTGGCGCTGGGCTTCACTGAGAATGATGGCGGCCGCCACCGATACGTTAAAGGATTGCACCATGCCCTGCATCGGGATGATCAGATGCTCGTCAGCCAGTTCAGCGGCCTGCTTGCTGATCCCTTCTTTTTCATTACCCAGCATCAGTGCCGTTGGCCGGGTGAAATCATAATCGCGGAAGTCGATCGCGCGTTCGCTGAAGTGTGCGGCGCAAATGGTAAAACCTTGTTGCTGTAAATGGTCAATGGCGGTGTCGATGGCGGGATGGGTTTGCACATCGACCCAGGTGCCCGCTCCGGCGGTCTGATTGCGGCGCAGGCGGTACTGATCTCCGGGCCAGACACAATGCACTTCCGGCACAGCAAAGGCATCACAGGTGCGGACAATGGCCGACAGATTGCGATCTTTATGCACTTCGTCGGTCAGTACGGTTAAATCGGGTTGGCGCAGGCTCAGGGTTTGGTGAATTCTCTCCAGACGTTGCGGCGTCACGGGCTTGGCTCTCCTGGTTGGATTGGCCGTTTTTAACAGGCAACGGCACGGGTTGTTGGGTGGTTATTCAGGAGGAGGCATTGTATAAAAGCGCCCGAACTGATGCACGGAGTGAGATATGAACGGCAATCCTTTTCTTGGCTGGCACTATTTATGGCAGGGCTTCCTCTCTCTGCGCGAGCCGGGCCTGCGCCGCTTTGTGGCTTTGCCGCTGCTGCTGAATATTGTGGTTATGAGCGCCGCCAGCTGGTGGGGTGGGCATAAACTGAGCAGCTGGATTGAATCGCTGGTGGCCTGGTTGCCGGGCTGGCTGGAATGGCTTTACTGGCTGCTGATGCCGCTGGCATTACTGACTCTGCTGCTGGTAATGGCGTATTTTTTCAGCACTTTGCTGGTCACGCTGGGCAGTCCGCTTAACGGCCTGTTGAGTGAGCAGGTGGAGCGTCGTGCCGGAGTGGTTATACCGGAAGAATCTTTGCTCAAGATGATCCGCCGCACGTTTGGCCGCGAACTGACCAAGCTGGGGTATCTGTTGCCACGTTACCTTTTATTGGTGGTGCTGAGTTTTATTCCAGGTCTGAATCTGGCCAGTCCGGTGTTGTGGCTATGGTTCGGCAGCTGGGTCGTGGCGTTGCAGTACATTGATTATTCCTTTGATAACCATGGCCGCAGTTTTGCCGAGATGCGTAAGGCAATGGCGGGCGACAACCTTACCGTGTTGGGCTTCGGTGGATTGGTCGCATTGTTTATGATGATTCCGCTGGTGAACTGGTTTGTGATGCCGGCAGCGGTGATCGGCGCAACCCGTCTGCGACTTGATCGAATGGCGGGTCCGGCGGGCAATGTCGGCGGATTCGGCTATGCTGAAGGGGATACCCACAGGCAAAGGTTAGCCGATGGCAGCACTGAATATTCTGATCGTTGATGATGCCGCATTTATTCGCGATCTGGTTAAAAAAGCGGTCCGGGATACCTATCCCGGCTGCGAATTGCATGAAGCCGTCGATGGCCGCAAAGCCATCAGCATCATGAATGGCAAGAGCATCAACCTGGTATTGTGCGACTGGGAAATGCCGGAAGTTTCCGGCATTGAAGTGCTGCAATGGATGCGTGCTGATGAGCGTTACAAAAAAGTCCCCTTTATGATGATTACCAGCCGCGGCGAGCGCGATCATGTGCTGAAAGCGGTAGAAGCCGGTGTGTCTGAATACATTGGTAAGCCATTTACCCGTGAAAATTTCGTCGGCAAGCTGTCCAAGCTGGTCTACAAACATCTGAAAATACGTCCTAACCAGGGCGACAGCAAACCCGCTCTGGGGGGTGGGTCAGCGGACATTCTGGGGGCTGCCAGTGTGGGGGCCGCACCTAAAGTGGCCGGTGGTGACATGGGGGGAGCGTCGGTATTGATGGGCGCAACGCCGAAAGCGATGGCCGAACCCAAGGCCGTCGCAGCCGCCGACCTGGGCGGTGCATCGGTATTAATGGGTGAGCAGGCGGCTCCGGCGCGTAAAAGTGCTGCCAAGGCCCGGGGCCTTGCCAGTGTCCGCTTTGGTTCCGGTGGCAGTGCCAAGCTGGTAATCAAAGACATCAGTTTGCAGGAGCTGATTGGCGTATTTCGCCGTGAAGGGCCGTTACCGGCTTTGCTGGAGCAGGTGGTGCTCGATATCGTTGATCAGGAAAGCGGCGATGTTGCCCGCATTAATGGTTATGTACGTATGATGCAGGCACAGGAACCTCATCCCGATGCGCAAACGATTCAGATGCTGATCCGCTACGTCGATGATGATCCGGAAAAACTGGCGACGTTATCGCGCTTTATTGCCAGGGTGCGTTAAGCCGTTTTAGTGCTGCGTTACGAGGCTTGCTCCTGCGGCACCGTTTCATGCTCATGCGGCTGACATCCGAGCAGCCGCTCAGGGCCAAAGTGGCAGGTGAAACAACTGCCTTCTCCCGGCTCACTTTCTATCAGCAACTCCCCGTTATTACGCAACAGTACGTGCTTCACAATGGCCAGGCCAAGGCCGGTGCCGCCAGTCGCTTTGTTGCGGCTGGGGTCGGCGCGGTAAAAGCGCTCGGTCAGGCGTGGCAGATGATGCGCCTCGATGCCCGTGCCGTTGTCGCGTACGGCAAAGAAGGCGCCGTCATCGTTGCAGTACCAGCTTAACTCCACTCTGCCGCCGTCCGGCGTATATTTCACCGCATTAAAGACCAGATTCGAGAAGGCGCTGCGCAGCTCATCGGCATAGCCCAGCAGTTGGGCCGGGCAATCGATACTGAGGTGGATATCGTGGCCGCGTTCGTGACTTAACGCGCGGGCATCGGCGGCGATGCTGGCCAGTAACGGCTCAATAGCCACGGCCTGTGGTTGTTCCTGTTGTGTGGTTTCCAGTCGCGACAGCATCAGCAGATCTTTGATTAAGGCTTCCATGCGCGCGCTCTGCTCGCTCATCTGTGCCAGCATGCGCCCCCAGCGTGGTGGCAGCTGGTCGCTGACGCTGGCCATGGTTTCGACGTAGCCGGATACCACCGTCAGTGGCGTGCGCAATTCGTGGCTGACGTTGGCAACAAAATCTTTGCGCATCTGTTCCAGCTGCTTCAGACGGGTAATGTCATGCACCACCATCAGCCGGTCTTTACGGCCAAACTGGGTAATGTTGAATTGCAGATGAATACGGCTGTTTACCGGCGATTTAATTTCCAGCGGTTCGTCATACTCGCCGTGATTAAAGTAGTCGTTAAAAGCCGGATTGCGGATCAGGTTGGTGATCGGCTGGCCGACATCAACCGGCGCCCGCAGCCCCAGAAATTTGCTCGCCGCGTGGTTCCACCATTCCAGATTGCCGTGGCTGTCGACCATCAGCACCGCGTCCTGCAACGCGGCGGTGGAATCCTGAATGCGGTTAATAATGGCCTGCAGCTTTTGCTGGTGCTTGCTGCTGCGTTGCTGCAGGCGCTGGGTTTCATTGAAGACAGCCCCCCAGATACCGACAGTGCGTGGCAGCGGTGTACTCTGCCCTTGTTGTAACCAGCGTTGCAGCCGCGATAACTGCAGCCACTGCCAGGCGGTGTAGCCTGCCAGTGCCAGAGCAATCATGGTGCCGGTCTGATGGATACTGAGGCCGATGCTCAGAGCGAGCAGCAGCAGATAGCACAGGCGGCGCAATTCCCTGCGCCAGGCCGGGCTCATCGTGTTCAGGACGCTTTGGTCGAGAAACGGTAGCCAGTGCCGCGCACGGTCTGAATCAGATGCTCGTGGGTTTCGCCCAGAGCTTTGCGCAGGCGGCGGATATGCACATCGACGGTTCGTTCTTCGACATACACATTGCCTCCCCACACCTGATCCAACAGTTGGGCGCGTGAGTAGGCGCGTTCCTGATGGGTCATAAAGAACTGCAGCAGACGATATTCGGTCGGACCGATATCAATCGGGCTGCTGTGTGAGGTCACCCGGTGGCAGACCGGATCCAGCATCAGGCCACCCACATCAATCGGTTCTTCAATGCCCTGTGGTGTGGCGCGGCGCAGCACGGCTTTCAGGCGTGCGACCAGTTCACGCGGGGAGAAGGGTTTGGTGATGTAATCATCCGCCCCGGCTTCCAGTCCCTGTACCTTGTTGTCTTCTTCACCTTTGGCGGTGAGCATAATAATCGGCAGCTCGGCGGTCAGATCATCCCGTTTCAGACGGCGCGCAAACTCCACGCCGCTGGTTCCGGGCAGCATCCAGTCGAGCAAAATCATATCTGGCTTATTATCGACGATATGAGCATGGGCCTCCTGAACGCTGGCTGCTTCCATACACTCATAGCCTGCCATTTCCAGGGCGACCGCGATCATCTCGCGGATTGGCGCTTCATCATCGACGATTAATACCGTCTTGCCTGCTTTAGTCATAGTTGTCGTCACGCAAGTGTCACAATCCCGTATTGCGCTGGTATTACACTGGCGCAATGTTACAGGGATGTGACAGTTGCCGAGATAAGGGAACTTTTCGTGAAAAGCCTGAACCCTGTTCAGACCGATTCAGCAGGCCTCAGGCCGGATGCAGCAGATAGTGTCCGACCAGACCGGCCCAGATAATCAGGCCAAACCAGTAGCTCTGGCGGAAAGCGGTAAAGCAGACGTCGCGCCCGCGTGAGCGTATCTGCCATAACTGGGAGGCAAAAAACAGCGCACCGCAGAGCAGGCCGACATAAAACGGCCAGCTCAGTGCCAGCTGATTTCCGGCCGCCAACAGGCAGAACAGCGTTATGCCCTGCAGCAGGCCGATCATCGCCAGATCCAGTTCGGCGAACAGGACCGCAGTAGATTTAATGCCGATCTTCAGGTCGTCATCGCGGTCGACCATGGCGTACATGGTGTCGTAGGCCACGGTCCAGCACAGGTTGGCGATATACAGCAGCCAGGCAACGGCCGGAATGTCGTTGCTCTGCGCGGCAAAGGCCATCGGAATCGCACAAGAGTACGCCGCGCCAAGAAACACCTGCGGCAGGTGGGTGTAGCGCTTCATAAAGGGGTAGAGCGACGCCAGCCCAAGGGCGGCAAATGACAGCATAATGGTGAAAGTATTGGTCAGCAGCACCAGCAGGAAGGCCAGTAGTACCAACACCGCAAAGCCGGTCAGCGCCTGTTTGCTGGTCATACGGCCGGTGGCCAGTGGCCGGTCAGCGGTGCGTTTTACATAACCGTCCACTTTGCGGTCGGCAAAATCATTGATGATGCAGCCGGCGGAGCGCATCAGAAACACACCCACCGTAAAAATCAGCAGCAGCGCGATATCCGGCTTGCCCGAACCGGCAATCCACAATGCCCACAGCGTTGGCCCCAGCAGCAGGTACGAACCGATGGGCCGGTCGAGGCGGGTGATGGCAATCCAGTCCTGCCAGCGTGCCCAGCGGGACGGCCAGTAACGATCAAACAGTTGGGTTAATGCGGACATAGCGGTTCTTCTTCTTGCAGAGGGCGCTCAGGCCTTCAGAGAAATTCGGTCAGACGCTGGGAAAACGCTTCCGACACCATTAACGGCTTACCGCGCAGGGTAAACACCGAACGACGCGACCATTCTAACCCCAGCGCATTGGCTTTGCAGTGGCTGACCTGCAATGGCGTGCGGCGCAGTGATGGCTGGCGGAATAAATAACTGCCCAGCGAGCGCGCCCCCAGATGCTGCAGGCAGCGTTCGTTGCCCGACAGTGTGGTTAACGGAATGGCGGTGCGGGCATACACCAGCGGCACGTCGCCAAGGCGCAGAATCACTTCTCTGATCCACAACCGCTGGCTGCCATACAGTTGCAGGGCCTGACGTTCAACCGCTGTTGGTTCGCCGTAATACTGCGCCAGCACCTGAACATTAAAGGTGTTGGGGCGCAGAGCGCTGAGGCGGGCGGTCAGGGATTGCTGATCCAGCAGCCAGTCGCGCCAGATCGGCGGTAACGAGAACGCACGGCGTTGGTTCCGGTTAGACCAGCGGGGAGCAGACGGATGCAGCACAGGCGCCAGAGACGGAATCGCCGGCAGGTGCAGGGAGGACAATGCCTTCATGAACGGGCTCGGTGGAGACGCAGAAATCCGGAAAACCGGGGATCATTTCAGGCGCGCAGGATGCGCTAAATCGGGGCGTCAGGCAAGCCCGGGCGGGCATGGCTGGCCATTTTCGGACGGCAAATGCCCGTAATTGACCGTTGATTTTCCGCGTTCGCCTGAGTAGTTTTAGCGCCTTTCTGAAAATCGGTATTTTTTAAGGTAATAGTATGAAAAAGTGGCAATGCGTTGTTTGCGGCTGGATTTATGACGAAGAACTGGGCGCACCGGAAGAAGGTCTGGCTCCGGGCACCCGCTGGGAAGACGTCCCGGCAGACTTTATTTGTCCTGATTGCGGTGTGGGCAAAGAAGACTTCGAGATGGTAGAAATCTGATTCAGCCCTGCCGAATTCCCGGGAAGTGCCTCTGCACTTCCTGTCCTTTTCTCACCTCTCTCCATCCGGATAAAAGTCTATGAACGAGAATTCTGCCCCGATTGTGGTTATCGGAACCGGTCTGGCTGGTTATAACCTGGTCAAAGAGCTGCGCAAGCTGGCGCCGCAACAGGATATTCTGATGATTACCGCCGACGATGGCCGTAATTACTCCAAGCCGATGTTATCCACCGGTTTCGGCAAAAACAAAACCGCCGATGAGTTAGCAATGGCCAGCGCTGCGGCAATGGCTGAGCAGCTGAATATTGTTATACGCACCAACACCCGCGTTACCCATATCGACGCTGCGGCGCACAAAGTGTTCGTCGGTGAAGAACCCATCGACTACAGCAAGCTGGTATTGGCCTGGGGTGCGGAAGTGATCCGTCCGCGGGTGGAAGGTGATGCCGGAGACCGTATTTACTCCATCAACGATCTTGAAGATTACGCCCGCTTCCGCAGCGCTGCTGAAGGTAAAAAGCGCGTATTGATCATGGGTGCCGGCCTGATTGGCTGTGAATACGCCAACGATATGGCCAATGGCGGTTTTGAGATCGACGTCGTTGCCCCTTGTGAGCAATTACTGCCGTCGCTGCTGCCACCCGAGGCGGCCAATGCCGTACAGCATGGTCTGGAAGGACTGGGCGTGCGCTTCCATCTTGGCCCTCTGGTCAGCCGTATCGTGCATGATGGTGATGAGCTGAGTGCCACCCTGAGTAATGGCGAAACATTAAAAACCGACGTCGTGGTTTCTGCTATTGGTCTGCGTCCGCGTCTGGATCTGGCGATTAAAGCCGGTCTGCAGGTGAATCACGGTATCGTGGTTAACCGTCAGCTGCAGACCAGCGAAGCGGATATTTACGCGTTGGGCGATTGCGCCGAAGTTGAAGGCCGCGTGTTGTTGTACGTACTGCCATTAATGGCATCGGCCCGAGCGCTGGCGAAAACACTGAGCGGTGAAGCGACCGAGGTCAGCTACGGCGTTATGCCGGTTACCGTTAAAACGCCGGTTGTACCGGTGGTGGTTTCACCGCCGGCGCTGAGTGTTTCCGGCATGTGGCAAACAGAATGTGACGGAGCCGACGTTCAGGCGGAGTTTCGCAACGAAAACGGCGAATTGCTCGGCTATGCTTTGACCGGAGCCAGGGTTATGAATAAAGTAGCACTCAACAAAGAGCTGCCGGCCATTCTGCCCTGACCTCTCGTTACTTCACGCTCCCCTGCTGTCAGCAGGGGATAACGTCATCCCCGGGGAATCGGGGACCACTACAGACCAATAAGGATAACCATCCATGCGTAAACCAGAACTGGCTGCGGCCATCGCTGAAAAAGCAGATCTGAGCAAAGAAAAAGCAGCCGAAGTGATCACCGTGATCACCGATCAGATTGCTAAAGCGTTGAGTGAAGGTGACTCTGTCAGCCTGATCGGTTTCGGTACTTTTGAAGTACGTCAGCGCGCAGAACGTCAGGGTAAAAACCCACAGACTGGCGCACCAATCACCATCGCGGCTGCCAAAGTACCGGCATTCAAGCCAGGTAAAGGTCTGAAAGAGGCCGTGCAATAAGCACGGCAAAGCGGCTGACCCGGGAATGGGTTAAGCAGCTGGTTATCGGCGAGGGGCTCTGCCCCTTTGCCGCTCCTGTTTTTGATTCCCTGCGTATTGATGTCTGTGACAGCTCCGACCCGGAGCAGGCTACCCTGCAGTTTATGGAACTGCTGCGCGCGGTTGCCGACGCAGAACCCGCACAATTACCCACCGCTTTATTCGTTGTTCCCCAAGGCTTTGACAACTTTGACCTGTATTGGAACTGGCTGCTGATCTGCGACAATCTGCTTGCCCAGATGGGTTATGAAGGCATGCTGCAGCTGGCGAGTTTTCATCCGCAGTATCTGTTTGAAGGCGAGGATGAAGATGACATGAGCCACTTCACCAACCGTTCACCGTATCCGATGCTGCATATCATCCGCGAGGCCGATATCGAGCAGGCGCTGGCCAGTGTCAGTCGTCCGGAGCGGATTCCTGAACGCAATCGTCAGCATATGCGCCGTTTAGGCAAAGAAGGTCTTTTGCAATGCATGCCGGCTCTGGCACAATCGCGCCTCTTTCAGGATGCAGGCGACATCACCGAACAACCGGAATCCTGAGAGACACTTTTTTCTCTACCCTCCTGAGGATGTGTCATGATCAAGTTCCAACTGCTGCTGTGGGCCCTGGGCCTGCTGATGAAGAAAGCCGCACGCAAAAACCCTGATTTCCGTAAACAACTGGATGGCAAAGATTTTGCTTTTCAGTTACAGACCGAAGATGGCGGCATCGTCCGTCATTACGTCATTGCCAACAACAGCGTGAGCAGTAAGCGTAAGGCGCATAAAAATCCGGCCTTTACCATCAGCTTCAAAAACGCTGATACTGGTCTGCGTATCCTGACGTCGAAAGACAAAAATGCTTTTATGAAAGGCATTCAGGAGAAAGACATTAAAATCGCCGGGGACCTGTCGCTGGTGATGTGGTTCCAGGGTGTGAGCAAGTACCTGAAACCGAAAAAAAAATAACAACTTAAAAACCGCGGCACCGTCCGCGGTTTTGCTTTACCGTCCGGCTGCGGTCGCGGCGGCCCGGCCAATAGGATATCCGTATGAGCCTTACTCGTCAGATTCTGCTAGCCATGACCGCTGCCATTCTGCTGGGCAGTCTGACCCAGCGTTTGCTGCTGATACCTGACCTGCTGAGTGACCCTGTGTGGCAGGAATATCTGCATTACATACTCGACGATTTACTGGCCCATGGGCTGTTTCTGCTGGGCGGTAAAATATTCATTGCCAGTCTGAAAGTGCTGGTAGTCCCTCTGGTCTTTGTGTCGCTGGTTTGTGGTGTTTGCCATCTGCGTGACCAGGGTTCATTGGGTCGGCTAAGCCTGAAAACCATTGTGCTGTATCTGGCGACAACCGGTCTGGCGATCTCGCTGGCGTTGCTGTTAGCCACCTGGTGGGAGCCGGGAAGCGGTGTCGATAAAACCACCGATGGTAACTATGTGCCGCCGCAGCCGATGGCGCTGATTGATGTGCTGGCCAATATTTTTCCCAGCAACCCGGTGCAGGCGATGGCAGAAGGCCGGATGCTGCAGGTGATTGTATTCGCTCTGCTGATTGGTATTGCCATTGGCCGGGCCGGTGAATACGGCGAACGTATCGGCAGCCATTTCAACGATTGGAACGAAGTGCTGATGAAGCTGGTCACGTTGTTGATGAGCTTCGCACCGTACGGTGTTTTCTGCCTGCTGTTTACCTTGTTCGCCGAACAGGGCATTGGCAAAGTCGGTGATCTGGCGCTTTATATGCTGACCGTCACCACTGTACTTCTGCTGCATGGCTTTATTATTTACCCACTGCTGCTGAAAAGCCTGTCGGGGCTGTCTCCACGGATCTTTTTACGCAAAATGCGTGATGTGCAGCTGTTTGCCTTCAGTACTGCCTCCAGTACGGCTACGGTACCTGTTACCCTGCGTGCGGTTGAGCAGCGCCTTGGCGTTAAAAACCGCGTGGCCGCCTTTTCGGTGCCGTTGGGGGCGACCATTAATATGGATGGCACGGCGATTATGCAGGGTGTGGCGACGGCATTTATTGCCCAGGCTTACGGCATTGATCTGAGTTTGAGTCAGTATCTGCTGGTGGTGCTGACGGCTATGCTGGCTTCAATCGGTACCGCCGGTGTGCCCGGCGTAGGGCTGGTAACTCTGGCACTGGTGCTGGAACAGGTACAATTACCGGTAGAAGGCATCGCCCTGATTATCGGTGTCGACCGTATTCTCGATATGATGCGCACCGCCGTGAACGTTACCGGTGATGCTATGGTCTCCGTGGTGGTGGCGCGCAGTGAAGGCGCTATCGACCAGGACATCTACAACAACCCCAAAGCGGGAGAACAAAAGTGAACATGCAGCGTTCTATGCTGGCCGTGCTGCTGGCCAGTACGATAGCGATGCCGGCAGTCAGTGCGGAGCAGGGCGGTATTAATGCGGAGCAGGGTATTAGTGTCATATCCATGCCGGTAGCAAACAATGCCGCAGCAGATGCCCAGCTGAGTGCGGAGGAACTGGCAAAGCAACAGGCCGCCGAGCAGGCACAGAAACAACTGGAAGCCATTATCGGCGCTTCCGGTCTGGAAGGACTGGGGGAGCAGGCACGTAATCTGGCGCAGCAGGTGCTGAATGAAACCCAGGCGCCGCTCGGTTTTCAGTACGATGTCGTCGACCGGCTGACGCCGCTGTGGGCGCCGGTTGCCCTGCAGAATACTCTGACCAGTGCACTGGCTTCTCTTGATGATCAGCAGCGCGAGTTATTACAGAGCACGCTTAACAGCCGTCGTCTGCAAAATGCACGCAGCAAAGAACTGAGCGCCATTGCCGATCAGGATAACCGCAACTATCAGGACTACATCAGCCGTCTGCGTCAGCAGCCGCCAGCACCTGCGCGGGTAGCGCTGATTAAACAGCTCGACGAAGCCATGCAGTTCTCGGCTTTGCTCAGCGTTACCCGCAGCAGTGTGTATCCGCAACTGCAGGCGGTGCTGCGCAACTGGCAGCCACCAAGGGATTGGCAGGCGGGATTGCAGCGTGACGTTATCGAATTTCTGCTCTATGTACATCGCACCACCCCGAATGACGAACTGCAGCGCCTGGCGCAGGCATACCGCGAACCGGTGTTGCAGCAATGGCTGGCCGGGGTGAAAAAAAGTCTGAGCCGACAGGCGGGGTAACGCCTGAGCAAAAAAAGCCGCAACAGCGGCTTTTTTTGTGGACGACTGGATGCAGCTTAGTGATTCAGCATCTGCACCAGTTCGCTCAGATCGTCCATGCGTTCGAGCAGATTAACCGTCACTTCATCCACGCTGTCGGAGCGCAGATGAAGGGTGTCGAGCAGAAAGTCTTCCGGCTGCTCGAACGGGCCGTCACCAAAGCCATGGCGGCGTAGGCTGCGGGTAGCCACATACAGCAGGCGCGCATAGTCGGCGTGTTCACCTTCGTAATAGGGATTGTGTTGCTGACGCATCGCCGTGACCAGTTCTTCCGGCATACGCCATTGCTTCAGCAGACAGGCGGCGATCTGTTCCCGGGTCAGGCCGAGCAAATGGCGCTCGATGTAAAAGCGGTTGATGTGCGGGTTGGCCTCGATATGGCGGTTTACCAGTGAGAACTGCGGTGGGAATATGTGCCCCAGAATCAGGAAACCAAAGTTATGCAGCAGGCCACAGAGATACGCCAGCCCCTGACTGGGACGATGGCGCGCGGGCATCAGTTTGGCCAGTTCACCACAGAGTGCGGCAGTCACCACCGCCTGTTGCCAGAAGGGCGCATAGCCATGCGGGCCTTCTTTCGGCACTGAAAGTGTGCGGCCCAGTGCCAGTCCGAGCGCCAGATTGATGACCAGATCGAAGCCGAGTACGCGGATAACCGCTTCTTCCACGGTTTTGATTTCACCACGAATGCCGTAATAGGGCGAACGCGCCCAGCTCACCACCTGTGCGGACATACCGGGATCAAGCTCAACGGCCTGTGCCAGTGATACGGTGTCGGCATTCTGATCGACACGCAGTTCGATGATACGGCGTGCGGTTTCCGGCAGCGGCGGCAGGTCGAGGGTTTCGGCCAGACGCTGACGAATACGCAGCGGTGTGAACTGGCGGATGGCGGCATGCACATCTTCCAGATCCTGTTGCGGGTCGTTGTAGTGAATGTCGGTCATTAACGGCGCGGTATAGCTGCCGATACGGGAACTGGTGGTCAGTGTGCGGAATTGTTCCATCGGCACTTTCAGCCACTCGTGTTCGGCACCGGAGACGATAAACAGCTCGCTCTGCTGCAGCAGAGAATCGTCAACCAGGCTTTCCAGCTTAGTGACCTGTGGCAGTGCCGGGAACTCGTCCAGGCCATGTTGTTTTTTCAGCCGTTCCAGTTCGCTGGCAGACAACGCAGTAAATTGCCGGCCGAGCTGATGCGCCAGTTGATTCAGGTCGAGCATACGGTTGCCGGGGATCACGACCTGTACTTTACCCAGATCGTCTTTAAGGAAGACGACGTTGGCAACTTTGGCTGAATAGGAGGCCGGTGGGTTGCTTTGCATAAGATGGAACAGCTCCTCGTCGTCGGTCAGGCTGTAATTGATGTGCCAGTCATCCAGCACTTTCATTACGGTGGCGGGAATGGCCATGGGGGAAGTCCGTTTACTGATCGTTAGGGGTGGAAATAACTATAGACCAGCCTGCTGTATCTGCTGCCCTGAAGGTGGTTAGCGGAGGATGATTCTGACCAGTGGTGGCAACAACGTTGTGGTTGTTCTGCAGGCTTCAGACGTTGGCAAAACGCTCGGCATCGCCCAGCCAGCGCTGAATCAGGGGTTCGACCGTTTGCGGATGCAGGGTCCAGAGTTGCTGCGCCATATCGCGCACCTGCGGCAACAGATCGCCGTCGCGTTGCAGATCGGCGACGCGCAGCATCTGCAAACCGGTCTGGCGCGTACCCAGCAGTTCGCCGGGGCCACGGATCTGCAGATCCTGTTCGGCAATGTAGAAGCCGTCCTGACTGTCACGCATCACTTGCAGGCGTTGTTTACTGGTAAATGACAACGGTGATTTATACAGCAGCACACAATGGCTCTTGGCGCTGCCACGCCCAACCCGGCCGCGTAGCTGATGCAGCTGCGCCAGACCCAGGCGTTCAGGATTTTCGATAATCATCAGGCTGGCGTTGGGTACGTCGACACCGACTTCAATCACCGTGGTGGCAACCAGCAGGTCGAGTTCATGGGCTTTAAAGCGTGCCATGATGTCGGCCTTCTCGACCGCTTTCATACGCCCGTGGACCAGCCCGATACGCAGATGTGGCAAGGCGGCGGTCAGCTCCTGTGCGGTGTTTTCTGCGGCCTGGCACTGCAGCGCTTCGCTTTCTTCAATTAAGGTGCAAACCCAGTAGGCCTGAGCGCCTTCAGCACAGGCGCTGTTCACCCGTTCGATCACTTCAGGACGGCGCTGATCGGTGATGGCAACGGTGGTAATAGGACTGCGTCCAGGCGGCAGCTCGTCAATCACCGAGGTGTCCAGATCGGCGTAAGCACTCATCGCCAGTGTGCGCGGAATCGGTGTGGCGGTCATGATCAGCTGATGCGGTGACAACTTCTGCGCCACCCCTTTTTCCCGCAGTGACAGACGCTGATGCACGCCAAAGCGGTGCTGCTCGTCGATGATAATCAGCCCCAGCCGGGCGAAATGCACATCGTCCTGAAACAGCGCATGGGTGCCGACCACCAGTTGCGCTTCAGCGCTGGCAATCTCCGCCAGCGAGCGTTCGCGCGCCTTGCCTTTCACTTTGCCGGCCAGCCAGCCGAGCTTAATGCCCAGTGGTTCAAACCAGCCGGAGAGGTTGTGCAGATGCTGTTCAGCGAGAATTTCGGTGGGCGCCATCAGTGCCACCTGGAATCCGGCCTGTAGCAGGTCGCAGGCGGCTAGCGCGGCAACCAGGGTTTTGCCGGAGCCAACATCGCCCTGCACCAGACGCAGCATGGGGTAAGGCTGGGTCAGATCCTGTTCGATTTCGCTCACCACCCGTTGCTGAGCACCGGTCGGGGTAAACGGCAGCTGCTGCAGCAATGCCCGTTGCAGGGATTTGTCGCTGTGAATGGCCGGAGCTTCATCGGCCTGAACCTGTGCGCGCAGCTTATGCAACGACAGCTGGTGGGCGAGGAGTTCTTCCAGAATCAGGCGCTTCTGTGCCGGATGCTGGCCGCTTTCCAGTAACGCCAGATTGGTTTCCCGTGGCGGCGTGTGCAAAAACAGCAGGGCGTCTTTCAGCGTTGGTAACTGCCATTGTTGCAGCCAGGTAACGGGCAGCAGATCGGTAAGATCCACCTGATCGGCCTTCAACAGCTCCAATGCCTGCTCATGCAGCAAACGCAGGCGCTGCTGGCTGATGCCGTCGGTGGCCGGGTAAACCGGCGTCAGGCTCGGTTCCAGCGGCAAGTCGAGACCATCTTCCAGCCGGGTGTATTCTGGATGGTACAGCTCCAGTCCGCTGGCCCCGCGACGCGGTTCACCGTAACAGCGAATGGTGGCCCCCGTGCTGAACTGATTTTTCTGCGCGGCGTTGAAATGGTAAAAGCGCAGGCTGATGACGCCGCTGTGATCCTGCAGCTTCACCAGCAGGCTGCGGCGTTTGCCGAACAGCACGGTGGCACCGCGTACTTCGCCCTGAATCACCGCCGGTCGCATCGGCTGCAGACCGCCGATGGGGGTAATCTGACTGCGGTCTTCATAACGAAAAGGCAGGTGGAAAAACAGATCCGCCAGGCTGCGGATCTGCAATTTATGCAGCTGTTCGGCCAGCTTCGGGCCAACGCCTTTCAGCTCGGTGATCTGGCTGAGTTTTGCCACGCGTTAACTGCCCTCAGGGTTCCAGACGGCACTGACGTGCGGTGCTCAACAACAGGTCAATGGCCTGACCGCGCGGGAAGCTGGCACGCCAGGCCAGCGCCACGGTGCGGAAGGGGGCCGGTGCTTTGAAGGGGCGGGTCGTCACCAGATTCTGATCGAGATTACTCACCGCCGACTCGGGCAATACGGTAATCCCCAAGCCGCTGGCGACCATGTGTTTCAGGGTTTCCAGTGAGCTGCCTTCAAGTACGCTGCCGAGGCGGGTGTGATGCTTCCTCGCCAGCGTTGGGCAGTGCTCGAACACCTGATCACGGAAGCAGTGGCCCTCGCCCAGCATCAGCAGATCTTCATCGGCCAGCTGTTCGGCTTCGATGCTCTTCTGTTTGCACCACGGATGATTTTTCGGCAGCACCACGACAAAATTTTCATCGTACAGCGGCCGGGTCAGGACATCGGCTTCGGTGAACGGCAGGGCGACGATGATGGCATCCAGCTCGCCATCACGCAGCTGACGGCGCAGTACGCCGGTGTAATTCTCTTCCAGATACAGCGGCATGGTCGGTGCCTGCTGATGAATCTGCGGCACCAGATGCGGAAACAGGTAAGGGCCTATGGTGAAAATGGCGCCCAGCTTCAGCGGTGTGCTGAGCTGATCTTTACCAGCGCTGGCCAGTTCTCGGATAGTGCGGGCCTCTTCCAGCACCCTTTGCGCCTGAGCAACAATGCGTTCTCCCAGTGGCGTAACAGTGACTGAGCTTTTGCTGCGCTCAAATATCGCAACGTCTAACTCGCTTTCCAGTTTTTTTATCGCTACGCTCAGCGTCGGCTGGCTGACAAAGCACTTTTCCGCCGCCCGGCCAAAATGACGCTCCTGTGCCAGGGTCACGATGTACTTGAGTTCGGTCAGCGTCATAAGGGTTCCTTAATTGTTACCTTGTATGGGTGCCGGAAGTTTGATTTAGCTTACCTATTATGGCGGCTTTAAGAAAGTCTGCCGCAAGCTGAATGCTGTCGCTTGGCTAAAATAACAATGAATGCGTGGCCCTTTGGGCCGCACCAGACTGAGCGCAAGAGGAGAATTACATGGCTCGGATTCTGATTGTCGGGGCAGGAGATATTGGCGGTAATCTGGCTCAGCGGCTGCATGCTGATGGGCATCAGGTGTGGGGTGTGCGCCGCTCCGATAAACCAATCGGTGACGGTATTGGTCTGATTCAGGCCGATGTGGCGGAGGCAGAAACGCTGCAGTCATTGCCTGAATATCTGGATATTCTGGTGTACAGCGTGGCGTCGCCGGTGTTTTCGAAAGAGGGTTACCACGACTACTACTACAAAGGGCTGCGCAATGTGCTGCGGGCTCTGAAGGGACAGAACCTGAAGCGTGCGTTTTTTGTTTCCAGTTCCAGTGTCTATCACCAGATGCAGGGTGAGTGGGTCGACGAAACCACCGAAACCAAGCCCGGCAGTTTTGCCGGCAAAGAAATGCTGGCGGCGGAGCAGGCATTATTAAGCGATAAGCTGCCCGGTACGGTAGTGCGTTTTACCGGCATTTATGGTCCCGGCCGCACGCGCATGATTGAGCAGGCACGGCAGGGCAGTCACTGTGATCCAGAACCACCGGTGTGGACCAATCGCATTCACCGTGATGATTGTCTGGGGGTTTTACAGTTGCTGATCGAACGCGCGCTGGCGGATAAACCACTGGACGACACGTACCTGGCCACCGATGACGAGCCAGCCACGCTGTTCGATGTGCTGGAGTGGATGAAAGACCGCATCGGCGATGTCGAACCGGATCATGATCTGCCCGAAGCTTCACGCCGTGCTAACCGCCGTTGTTCGAATAAACGTCTGCGGGCGCTGGGTTACGATTTTAAATTCAGCAATTACCGCGAAGGTTATGATCAGCTGCTGACCGAGATGGGGCTGATCTAGTCTGCGGTTAACGGCCATAAAAAAAGCGCTCAGTGAGCGCTTTTTTTATGCAGCAAAGAAACTCAGTCGATTACCAGTACGCCATCCATTTCTACGCCGGCATCACGTGGCAGCTGTGCCACACCGACCGCAGCGCGGGCCGGGTATGGCTGCTCAAAGTATTCAGCCATCACTTTATTAACGGTGGCGAAGTTGCCCAGGTCGGTGAGAAAGATATTCAGCTTGGCGATCTGCTGCAGAGAACCTCCGGCGGCTTCACAGACTGCGCTCAGGTTTTTGAATACCTGATGAATGCGCGCTTCGATATCGCCTTCAACCATCTCCATGGTTTCCGGTACCAGCGGAATCTGTCCGGACAGGTACACGGTATTACCGACTTTAACGGCCTGGGAGTAAGTGCCGATAGCGGCCGGGGCTTTTTCAGTGGCGATGATTTCGCGGCTCATAACAATCCTTAATTTTTACTGCGGACAATTTTATTCACGCCGCGGATATTACGCAGACGGCGGATGGCGCGGGCCAGATGTTTGCGGCCATGAACGCTGAGACTCAGATGAATAACGCTGAGACGGGCATCGCGTTCTTCCACGCTGATTTTTTCGATATTGGCTTCGGCCTGGTTAATGGCACTGGCCAGCTCCACCACGATACCACGACGGTTCTCCAGGTAGACTTTAAGATCGACGGTAAACTCGCTGTCGATGTCTTTATCCCAGCTGAGAATGACGCATTTTTCCGGGTTATCGCGGAATTCTTCAACGTTTTTGCAGCTTTCGGTATGAATAACAAGACCACGGCCGGAGCTGACATAACCGATGATCGGATCGCCGGGAATCGGGCTGCAACATTTGGCAAAGTTAACCACCAGGCCTTCTGTGCCTTTGATTGCCAGCGGTGATTGCTCGACCGATTCCAGATCAACATCGGACTCTTTATTGGCAACCAGCAGGCGGCGCGCCAGCAGCGGTGCCATACGGTTACCCGCACCAATGTCTTCCAGCAGATCGCCGAGATCATCCAGACCGGTTTCACGCAGCACCAGATCAATATGCTGCTGATCAATATCTTCCAGCGTTTTGCCCAGCGCATTCAGCGCTTTATTCAGCAGGCGTTCGCCCAGCGCCACCGATTCTGAGCGGCGCTGGCTCTTAAGGTAATTACGGATATTGGAGCGCGCTTTGCCGGTCACCACAAAGTTGAGCCATGCCGGGTTCGGCTGGCCGCCCGGTGCGGTCACAATCTGTACAGTCTGACCGTTCTGCAGGCGTGCGCTTAACGGTGCCAGCTGGCGGTTAATACGGCAGGCGATGCAGTGATTGCCCACATCGGTATGCACCGCGTAAGCAAAATCGATGGCGGTGGAGCCGGACGGTAATTCGAGAATTTTGCCTTTTGGCGTGAACACGTAAATCTCATCCGGGAACAGATCGACTTTTACGTGCTCAACAAATTCCAGCGGGCTGCCTGCGTTTTTCTGCAGTTCGAGCAGGTTCTGTACCCACTGTCGCGCCCGCTGGGTGCCGCTGGCCTGATCGCTTTCTGACTTATACAGCCAGTGGGCGGCAATGCCATGGTTGGCCATGGATTCCATTTCTTCGGTGCGGATCTGAATTTCAATCGGCACGCCGCCAATACCAATCAGTGTGGTGTGCAGCGACTGATAGCCGTTGGTTTTTGGGATGGCGATGTAGTCTTTGAAACGGCCCGGAATCGGTTTATACAAACCGTGCATGGCGCCGAGGATGCGGTAACAGGAATCGACAGAGTCGGCGACAATGCGGAAACCGTACACATCCATAATGTCGGTCAGCGATTTACGCTGATCACGCATCTTGCTGTAAATACTGAAAAGATGCTTTTCTCGGCCGACCACGCGGGCGCTGATGCCCACTTCGGTCAGGCGGTTACGCACCGCGGTGGCAATATTGTTCACAATCTCAGAGCGATGACCACGGGCGGCTTTTACCGCTTTACGGATCATTTCTGAGCGCATCGGGTAGATGGCCTCGAAGCACAGCTCTTCCATCTCCACGCGGATGCTGTTCAGACCCAGGCGGTTGGCGATAGGGGCGTAGATATCGAGGGTTTCTTTGGCGATGCGGCGGCGCTTTTCAGGCTTCAGTGAACCCAGGGTGCGCAGGTTGTGCAGGCGGTCGGCGAGTTTAACCAGAATCACGCGGATGTCTTTGGCCATGGCCATCGCCATCTTCTGGAAATTTTCAGCCTGCTGGTGTTCTTTGCTTTCGAAATGAATATTGGTGAGCTTGGACACACCATCGACCAGATCGGTGACGACATCGCCGAACTGTTTTGCCAGAGCGGTTTTGGGTACGCCGGTGTCTTCAATCACATCGTGCAGCATGGCGGCCATCAGGCTCTGATGGTCGAGATGCATGTCGGCCAGGATATTGGCGACCGCTAACGGATGGATGATATAAGGCTCGCCGCTGCGACGGCGCTGGCCATCGTGGGCTTGTTCGGCGTAGTAATAGGCGCGGCTGACCTGCTGAATCTGAGGGTTGCTCAGATAGTGGGAAAGCCGCTCCGATAAGGCATCAATGGTGGGCACTTAAGCAGAACCTCAGGCTGGGTCTGCTTAGTACTGTTCCGCTCGTGCGGCTTCTTCCTGGGCGGCCATGGTGGTTGGCGTTACCAGGTTTTGAGCGATTTCACGCAGAGCCAGTACGGTTGGCTTGTCGTTTTCTTCCGCAACCAGTGGCTCAGCACCCTGTACCGCGATCTGGCGGGCACGTTTGGTGGCCAGCATGACCAGTTCAAAGCGGTTATCAACGTTGGTTAAGCAATCTTCTACGGTAACGCGTGCCATGGGATATCCTGTGGAATCAGATGAATTCGGTGGAACCGGGTATTGTAGCGGAATCCGCCGGCAAGGGAAGAGGCCAGCGGGCTCCGGACGTGATCAGCCGTTCAGTAATTCCTGCAGCACATCTTCGTGGCGCACCTGCTGGGCGCTCAGACGATGGCGGCGGGCAATCACGATGGCGCGCAGTTCTTCGACGGTGTTTTCAAAATTATCGTTAATAATCAGATAGTTGTATTCACCGTAGTGACTCATCTCGTTACGCGCATCGCGCATGCGGCGTTCGATAATGTCTTCACTGTCCTGGCCGCGCTTCTGCAGGCGCTCACGCAACGCCGCAATAGACGGCGGTGCAATAAATACGCTGACGGCATCCGGCATCAGGTGACGCACCTGTTGCGCGCCCTGCCAGTCGATTTCCAGAATCACATCACGACCGGCGGAAAGCTCGGATTCGACCCATTCCTGTGAGGTGCCGTAGAAGTTATCGAATACCTGAGCGTGCTCAAGAAACGCGCTGCGGCTGACCATGTCCTGAAATTCGGCCACAGAGACAAAGTGATAATCTTTGCCGTCCACTTCGCCCGGACGCGGCGCGCGGGTGGTGTGGGATACGGACACACCGATATAGCCGGTGGATTGCAGCAGGGCTTTCACCAGGCTGGTTTTACCGGCACCGGACGGAGCTGAGAAAATAAACAGGGTGCCGATCATGTTTTTAGTGGAATCTGTCATGACATTATTCGCCGCGGATGAATGCCGTTGATTATAAGCGAAATTGTCCCGCCCGGCTGCTTTGTCCTCAGATTAGTGATCATCCTGCCGCTCGCTGTCTTAGCGCTTTAAAACAAACATTTCATAACCGAATTCGCCGAGATGTTGTTCATAGCATGCAATTTCGCGTTCTATATCTGCGATGACTGGCGAATCAGGCATGTTCGGTTTGAGTTCTGTAACCCGTGCTTTCAGTGGCTGGTAATAATCGCTCCACGCCTGTTCGCTCAGGGTGAAATGATCAATAACTTCAAAGCCTGCCTGCTGCATCTGTGTCAGGCGTTTTGTGACCGTTTGCATGTCGGGGTATTCGTTCTTCCAGAACGCTTTTGCATCCCGGCTTGGGTTCCCGTTTAGCCAGACCAGATCGCTGATGATCATGCAGCCATTCTCTTTAAGCAGCGGCCGCCATTGTTTTAATGCCTGCTCAATACCCATGATGTAGGCCGAGGTTTCTGACCAGATACAATCAAAGCTCTCCGCTGAAAATGGCAGCTCCGTCATGCTGGCGCAGCTTAAGGTTACGCGGTCGCCTAAGCCTTGTTCAGTAAGGCATGTATTCAGTTCATCAAGGGCGCTTTGTTCGTTATCTACAGCCACGATCTGTGCCTGGGTGTGTTGTGTTAATAATCGGGTGGAAAAGCCTTTGCCACAGCCAATATCAATAATGTTCGTGGGTGTGACAGGCAGCATTGAAAGCGCTTTAAGAGAATCGGCATCTGAGCCTGGCCCCCAGCGTTCTAATGTCTGGAATACCGTCATAAAGTCGGCCATATAGCGATCATGCTCGTTCATATCTTTTGATAACCATTTTAAGTGCAGGGCCTGTTTTTCATTAAAGCCTTGCTGTTGCAGCCAATCCAGATGGGCATCTGGCGCCAGTTGATCGGTTTGCTGATGCCAGGAGCGCAGCGAACCCTCACCCAACAATGCGGCAAGTAAAACGCGTGCCTGCTGCTTTCCGGCGATTTCTTCATCCAGCTGCTGTAAGCGCTTTTCGAGTAAAGGGCGTTCCACTTTGCTGTCTAAAAAGGATTTACATTCTTTAAGTGTTAAACCGCCCGCCTGCAGTTGTTGCAGCAAATGCAGGCGCTGAACATCTTTATCGGAATACAGCCGATAACCGTTGGCCTGGCGTGCGCCATGCAGCAGCCCCTGCTTCTCGTAATAGAGCAGAGTGGAGCGTGACAGCCCGGCTTTATTAGCTAACTCAGATATTCGGTACACCTGTAGTGGCTCGCTTTGCTGTTCAGACAGGAAGGATTGTGTGTACGGTAAACTATGAAGTTGTAGACAGGTCAAGCCTGAGTGATCGGCCACTGCTGGCGGAAGAAGGGGATATCCTGGGAACAGACAAAGCAATCGCCAATTGCGCCTGCAGAGCGGTGTGGCTGCAGGCGGCTGCGGGCAATCTATTCGATGTTCTGTACCTGCTCACGCATTTGTTCGATCAGCACTTTCAGGTCGACGGCGGCCTGGGTAATGCTGGTCGTCAGTGATTTAGAGGATAGCGTATTCGCCTCGCGATTCAGCTCCTGCATCATAAAATCGAGGCGGCGGCCGATGGGTTCGTCCTGGCTGAGAATACGGCCGACTTCCTGAATATGGGTGTTCAGGCGGTCGAGTTCTTCGGCGATGTCGGCTTTCTGGGCCAATAGCACCATTTCGGTTTCCAGCCGGCTGCTGTCGAGGGTGATTTTCAGGTCGGCGATTTTATCATCCAGCTGCTGACGCTGGGCGGCCAGTGCCTGGGGCATCGCGGCGGTAACGGCAGCGACAATCTTCTGCATTTTTTCCAGCCGCTGGCGGATCAGTGCGGCCAGTTCTTCGCCTTCCCGCGCCCGGGCATCGCAACTGCTGCGCAGGCAATCGTCGAACGCCTGCAGTGCCGCCTGTTGCAGTGCTTTGCCGTCGGTTTCCGCACTGCTGATCACACCGGGCCAGGCCAGCACTTCGAGCACATTCATGGCATTGCCGGGGCCGATGATGGCATGCACTTCATCGGCGGCACGGTTCAGCTCGTGTACCAGTTCGTGGTTTACGCTGAGTCTGTTTTCGCCCTGTAAGGGCTGAAAACGCAGGGCGCATTCGACTTTGCCACGGCTGAGGGATTTTTTCAGGCGCTCGCGCAGGGCCGGTTCCAGATCGCGGAAAGCATCCGGCAGGCGGAAGTGCAGTTCCAGATAGCGGCTGTTCACCGAGCGGATTTCCCAGGTAAAACGTCCCTGCGGGCATTCGCTGCCGGCACGGGCAAAGGCCGTCATACTGAAAACCATAAGTCTCTCGCGTTAATAAATTCCCCTGCATTGTAAGGGCTGAGGCTTTTTGCCGCTATAATGCCGGCCTTTACTCAATATCAGATTCAAGGATTCCGCTTATGAGACCCAGTGGCCGTACAACCGATCAGCTGCGTGATGTGCGCATTACCCGCAATTTCACCAAACATGCCGAAGGTTCTGTACTGGTGGAATTCGGCGACACCAAGGTGATTTGTACCGCTTCAGTCGACACCAATGTACCGCCGTTTCTGCGTGGCAAAGGTCAGGGCTGGGTAACGGCCGAATATGGCATGCTGCCGCGCTCCACCGGCTCGCGCATGATCCGTGAAGCGGCTAAAGGCAAACAGCAGGGCCGCACCGTAGAAATTTCCCGCCTGATCGGCCGCAGCCTGCGCGCCGCGATTGATCTGACGGCGCTGGGCGAAAACACCATCACCATCGACTGTGATGTGATTCAGGCCGACGGCGGCACCCGTACCGCGTCGATTACCGGTGCCTGTGTGGCCATGGTGGATGCGATCAACTGGCTGAAAGCCAAAGGCAAAGTAAAAGGTGAGCCGCTGAAGCAGATGATTGCTGCAGTCTCTGTGGGCATCTACAAGGGTGAAGCGGTGCTGGATCTGGATTACGCCGAAGACTCCACCGCAGAAACCGATCTGAATGTCATCATGACTGAGAACGGTGGTTTCGTAGAGATTCAGGGTACAGCCGAAGGTGAAGCCTTCACGCCGGATGAACTGAACGCCATGCTGGCGCTGGCACAGAAAGCCATCGGTGAGCTGAGTGCGAAACAGAAAGAAGCGCTGGCTGACTGATCGTTTCAGCGATCAATCTGCAGTACTAAAAAAGGCGCCGATGGCGCCTTTTTTATTGTCTGTCAGTTGTGCGGGTTGTCAGTCTTCGTCGAACTCGTATTCGACCATGACCGCGGCGTGATCACCAAAGCGCAGATTGGTATCGAGCTTGGCTTCCACCACAAACTGGCGGATGCCCGGTGTACAGATCTGATAATCCTTACGCCAGCCGTGCTGATTGCGGCGTGCGCTTTCGGCATCCGGCCACCAGGTAAACTGGTTTTCGCCGAAATTGGCTTCGCGGAAGGCATCGACATAACCGGCCGGGCCAAACATCTGATCGAACCAGGCGCGTTCTTCCGGCAGGAAGCCCGGCGTGTCCTGATGGCTCTGCCAGTCGGCCAGATCAACGGTTTTATGCGCCGCTTCAAAGTTGCCGCAGAAAATAAACTCGCGGCGTTTGCGCCGGGTTTTGTTCAGATGCTCCAGGAAGGATTTCTGGAAGGCCAGTTTATCTTCCAGGGTGTTGTGTTCATCAACCGTCGGGAACAGGATGGAGCCAACGCTTACATGGTCGAAATCCGCCTGAATAAAGCGCCCCTGCATATCGCACTGCGGGAATGCCAGGCCGGTCATAATGGCTTTCGGCACTTCACGGGTGAGGATAGCCACACCGGAATAGTTATCGGCTTCGGCATCGAAGAAATAGGCGTTGTAACCATCGGGATACACGACGGAGTCAGGCAGCTGATACTCTTTGGCAAGCAGCCCCTGAATGGCAACCACATCAGCCTGCGCGGTTTGCAGCCAGGTATACAGCCCTTTTTCGACCGCTTGTTTCAGGCCGTTGACGTGTAAACTGATAATCCTCATACATGGTTCCCAACTGGTGAAGCGTGTATCATACCGCATCCTTTGGAAAGCGGGTAAATATGGGCGCGAATGTTGTGCTTCTGGTCACGCATTGCCGGTATTTCTCCCTTCCGTCCGAACTATTTTGCCGGCCTGTGCTGGCGGTTGAATCTCAGGTTTCGTATGCAGACGTATCAGAAAGAATTTATCGAATTCGCCATCGCTCAGGGTGTACTCAAATTTGGCGAATTTACCCTGAAATCCGGCCGGGTCAGTCCTTATTTTTTTAATGCCGGCCTGTTTAACAGCGGTGCCGCGCTGGCCAAGCTTGGACGTTTTTATGCGGCAGCACTGGAAGCGTCCGGTGTTGACTACGATGTGGTCTTTGGCCCGGCTTATAAGGGCATTCCACTGGCCGCGACTCTGTCGGTGGCGCTGGCTGACCACTACAACAAAGACATGCCTTACGTTTTTAACCGCAAAGAAGCCAAAACCCACGGCGAAGGCGGTAACCTTGTCGGCGCACCGCTGACCGGGCGTGTACTTATCGTAGACGATGTTATTACCGCCGGTACGGCTATCCGGGAAGTCATGGCTATGATTAACGCCGCAGAAGGTGCAACGCCGGCCGCTGCCCTGATTGCCCTGGACCGCCAGGAAAAAGGTCAGGGTGAGTTGTCTGCCATTCAGGAAGTTGAGCGTGACTTCGGCATGAAAGTGATCAGCATTGTGGGTCTGAACCAGGTGCTCGATTATGTGTCCGAAAAAACAGAACTGGCGCAGTATGCCGCTGCGATCAGTGCTTACCGTGATCGTTACGGGGTTGAATAAACCCGCGCGTAAAGGAGATTGATAACCATGAAGCCACTGGTTGGGCTGTTTGCTGTTGTTTGCTTACTGGCGTCTGCCTCGAGCTTTGCGAACAAAATGTATCGTTTTACCGTCGATGGGCGTGTGGTGGTTAAGGATTATATTCCGGCGGAATACAGCCATCTTGGCTACGAGATACTGAACAGTAATGGCATGACCGTAAAAACCGTGGCTCCGGCACCGACCGCAGAAGAGCTGGCACAGCGCCGTGCTGAAGAAGCCGCGAAAAAGGCTCGTCAGGATGCCATCGCCGCGCAACGCAAACTGGATCTGGATCTGTTGCGGTTGTACGCCAAACCCTCCGATGTGGAACGTGCGCGGCAGCGCAAAGCCGACGAAATTGACTCCTACATCCAGTTACAGCGCCGACGTATTGTTGACCTTGAGCAGAAGCTGGAAAAATCTCAGGCACAGGCCGCCAACATTGAGCGTCGTGGTCAGGAGGTTCCGGCCGATATGCGTCTTGAGATTGTGCAGTTGCAGAACGGTATCCGTGACAGCGAAGGCAATATCAAAGCGCGTCAGCAGGAAATGAAGGACAGTACCCGCGATTTTGCTGAGCAATACGAGCGCGTGCGGATTCTGCAGGTCTATCCGGCCGGTACGCTGGATGCCGATGTTGATCTGGACAAGGTCGACCGCGAGCTGGAAGGTAAAAAAGATTAAAAAAATCCCGGGCATGTCCCGGGATTTTTTTGTCTGCGGTTTACACCGACAGGCTGGTGAGGTTTTTCTCGCGCAGTAACAGCGGTTGCAGCAGCAGCCATTGTTCATCCCAGTACTGGGTCGGACGGGTATCAAACTCGGTGCGCACATACTGACGGATTCGCCCCTCGAGTACAGCGGTCAGCAGGTTAGCGGCCGCGCTGATGGTCTGCAGCGGCACTTTGCCTTCGCGCATTTCGGCTTCGCGCAGTATCTGTTTGAACTGCATTTCAATGCGTTCAAAGAACTGCTGAATACGCTGACGCAGGCGTTCGGTTTCACCGGACAGTGCGTCGCCGGACAGCAGGCGGCACATGCCCGGATTTTTCTCAGCAAAGGTCAGCACCAGTGTCAGGGTGCGTTCGCAGCGCTGATCGGCATACTCGAAATCCTGCAGAATGCGGCTGACGCGGGAAAAAACCGCTTCTTCGATAAAGCTGATCAGGCCCTCAAACATTTTTGCCTTGGACGGAAAGTGGCGGTACAGCGCCGCTTCCGATACACCTACGGCCTTAGCCAGGCTGGCGGTGGTAATACGGGCACCGGGATTGCTTTCCAGCATCTGCGCCAGCGCCTGCAAAATCTGATCGCGTCGTGACAGCTTGTCGGCGGTCTCAGTCATGAAATGCTCCGTTAGCGGCGGTTGGTGATCAGCGTACCAACACCTTCGTCGGTGAACAGTTCGAGCAAGGTTGAATGCGCGACCCGGCCATCAATGATATGTGCGCTGGTTACGCCGGCGTGTACGGCATCCAGGGCGCACTGAATTTTTGGCAACATACCGCCGTAAATAGTACCGTCGGCGATCAGGTCGTCGACCTGCTTGGTCGATAAGCCAGTCAGTACTTTGCCCTCTTTATCCATCAGGCCCGCGATATTGGTCAGCAGAATCAGCTTTTCGGCGCGCAGTACTTCAGCCACTTTGCCAGCCACCAGGTCGGCGTTGATGTTGTAAGAAGAGCCGTCGTCACCCACGCCGATGGGTGCAATCACCGGAATGAAGTCACTGTTGGTCAGCATATCGAGTACCTGGGTGTTAATGCGCGACACTTCACCCACGTGGCCGATGTCGATGATTTCAGGCTTTTCCAGCTCCGGTGAGTTTTTGGTTACGTGCAGTTTTTTCGCATGCAGTAACTGGCCATCTTTACCGGTCAGGCCGATGGCTTTACCACCGTTCTGGTTGATCAGGTTGACGATGTCTTTGTTCACCAGGCCGCCGAGCACCATTTCAACCACATCCATGGTTTCGCCGGTGGTCACACGCATGCCGTTCACAAAGGTGCTCTCGATGTTGAGCTTTTTCAGCAGATCACCGATTTGCGGACCACCGCCATGCACCACAATCGGGTTAATGCCGATCAGTTTCAGCATCACCATATCGCGCGCAAAGCTGTTCTTCAGATCTTCGTCGATCATGGCATTACCGCCGTATTTGACGACGATGGTTTTGCCGACGAAACGCTGCAGGTAAGGCAGGGCTTCACTGAGAACTTTGGCGGTATTCATGGCGCTGTCACGCGACAATGGCATGGTCTGGCTCCTTGATGAGCGAATAATTAAGAACGGGTGGCGAAGGCTGCCTGCTTGCTCAGCAGGCCCTGATGCCGCGCCGCATTATAACGTTATCCGGCGCGAACCTGCCAACGGGAATTGACGTCTTTCTCAGAACGGAACCTTAAGTTCCGGTGCGTAGCGGGTAAGTGCCTGCTTCATCCGCTGCTGAATCCGGGTAATGGCTTCGGCGTTGTTTCCGGCAAAGCGCAGGGTCAGTTTGGGCGTGGTGTTGGACGGACGGATCAGCCCCCAGCCATCGGCAAATTCGATGCGCAGGCCATCGGTGTTGAATACCCGGGCACCCGCGGTCAGTTCGCTGTCGGCGGAGAGCTCCTGCAGCAGGCTGAATTTGCGCACATCATCGCTATCAATGGTGATTTCCGGTGTGCTGACATCTTCCGGCAGAGCAGCAAAAAGCTGGTCGGTGGGCTGATTTTTCTGGCTGATAATTTCCAACAGACGGGCCGCGGTATACAGACCATCGTCAAAACCATACCAGCGGTCCTGAATGTAGAAGTGACCGCTGAACTCGCCACCGACCACAGCATTAAGTTCCAGCATTTTACGCTTCATCAGCGAATGGCCGGTCTTCCACATGGTCGGGCGGCCACCGTGGCGACTGATCAGAGGCGCCAGATGGCGCGAGGATTTGACGTCATAGAGCACATCGCGGCCGGGATTGCGCGGCAGAATGTCTTCAATCAGCAGCATCAGCAAGCGGTCAGGCCAGATGATCTTACCGTTATTGTCGACCAGTGCCACACGGTCGCCATCGCCGTCAAACGCCAGGCCAAGGTCGGCATTGTGGGCTTTTACCGCGTCCTGCAATGCCTGCAGGTTTTTCGGCTGACTTGGGTCCGGGTGATGGTTGGGGAAGCGGCCATCAACGTTGCAGAACAGGCATTCGGCTTCCAGCCCGAGCAGCGCCATCAGTTTTTCCGCCAATGGTCCGGCGATGCCATTGCCGGCATCGATCACAATTTTCATGCTGCGCGCGAGCTGTACATCACCTTCAATGCGTTGCAGATAGGCTTCGGCCAGTTCTCGCTCTTCGGTTTGGCCGTGGCCGCGCGGCAGGTCGCGGCGCATGATGCGATGATACAGCGCCAGCAGTTCATCCTGCGCCAGCGTCTGCTGATCGATAACGATTTTCAGGCCGTTGAATTCAGACGGGTTATGGCTGCCGGTCACGACAACCCCGCACGGGGTATCAAGCTCGTAGGTGGCAAAGTACAACAGGCCGGTCGGTTGTGCGCCGAGACGGATAACGTGGCAGCCACTGTCATTCAGTCCCTGCTGCAGCTGTCCGGCCAGCTGCGGGCTGGATTCGCGTCCGTCCCAGGCGAGGCTGATTTTGCTGAAACCACGCTCCTGCACTTCGGCACCCAGTGCGCGGCCAATCCAGTAGCAGGTGTCATCGGTCAGGTCCTGGCCGACGATGCCGCGGATATCGTAAGCGCGGAAAATACCCTGCGCGATTTCAACCGGATGTTCCTGTTCAACTTCTTCGACCATCAGCTCCGGTAACGTCTGGCGCTTGGCATGGCTGACCGTGGTGATCTTCTTCGGCTGCTCGAGAGGAATGTCCTGACGCTCGCGACCGTTGTTTTTATCCGCGCTGGCAGCCGTGGTTTCTGCACCTGGCCGTATGGTATTGATCAGGTGTTGCATACTGCCCGCCAGCTCGTGGAACAAGGCCAGAGTAAAGACCGGTGGCTCGTCGATGCCTTTACGGCTGAGGTTGCGCACATAGGTCAGCAGCTTCAGCTGGTTACGCAGAATGTCGCGCTTTTGCATGCCAACCAGAATAAACAGGCCGATTAACGTGGCGACCAGAACGATGATCCAGGGCGTTGCCAGTGGCATCAGTTCCAGCTGCGGACGTTCATCGGATGGGATGTAGGTCAGATACCAGTAATCATTAATCGGCTTGGTCACGATGGTGCCCGCGCGTTTTACTTCCTGACCAATGCGGAAAATTTCCAACCCTTTTGAGCGGTCGTTATCGACAAACTGGCTAACCACAATCTGGCCCATTTTCTGGCTGGTGCCGGACTGGAACTGTGACAGCCAGCCGGAGCCATATTCGGCCAGCAGCACACCGGCAATCTGATTCCGTTCGTTGCGGATGGGTGATGCCCAGTAAAAATGCACGCCGCCATTGCGCTGTACGGCCTCCAGGCGCATATCCGCCCCACTCAGTGTGCGGCTGACCAATTCCTGTACCGCATAGCCATGGCTGCTCTGCAGGCCCATAGCCTCTTCCCGGCGGATCAGTTGCAGCGAGGATACCCCCGGCAGGAACTGACGCAGCGTCGCTTTCCAGGCCGGATCATTCTCTTCCAGCGCACGTACGGTCAGCGGGTGACGGCTGGCAGCGGTTTGCAGGCGGCGGGTGTCCTGCAGGCGCGTGCTGAGAGAGTGCGCCATCTGCTCGGCCATGGCGTCAGCAAAGGCGCGGTCGACATCGGATTGGGTAAACAGGTTGACCTGAATGCTCTGAAAAGAAAGCCCGCCAGCAATAAACAACAGCGCCAGCCAGATAGTGAGGCGACTGTAAAAAACGATGGTACGTTCTGGTGTGCGGGTTTTCGTTCTCATTTTGCTTCCTTTCGGCCGGGGCTTAGCGCAGCCCCTGGGTTATTGTTGTATGAGATCAGGTCGCGGTCATTGTTGTTTGCGGTGCTTAGCTTCGTCCTGAGTGCCCGAAACCACCGGCGCCACGTTCCGTGGATTCGAATTGCTCAACAATTTCAAATTCTGCCTGGATGACCGGCACTAGAATAAGCTGCGCCAGGCGTTCACCAATATCAATGGTGAAGCTGTCTTTACCACGGTTCCAGCAGCTGACCATCAGCTCGCCCTGGTAGTCGGAATCGATCAGGCCAACCAGATTACCCAGCACAATACCGTGCTTATGGCCAAGGCCCGAGCGCGGCAGAATCATGGCTGCCAGACCCGGATCTTCAATGTAAATTGCCAGGCCGGTGCGAATCAGCTGAGTTTCGCCCGGGTGCAGCGTCAGTGGCGTATCCAGACAGGCACGCAGATCCAGTCCGGCAGAGCCGGTTGTGGCGTATTCCGGCAGGGGAATGCTGTCGCCCAGACGTTCATCCAGTACTTTTACCTGTAACTTTTGCATCGTGATTCTGTTCCACGGTTAAGATGATTGTTGTTCCTGCGTCTGCTGATACTGATGTGCAATCAGCTCGACCAGCTCGCGCGCCAGGGCCTGCTTGCTCATCTGCGCAAAGCTTTGCTGGTTTTCGGCCCAGAACACAGTGACGGCATTTTGATCACTGTTAAAGCCGATATCACTCATTGATACGTCATTGGCGACGATCATATCGAGGTTTTTACGCACCAGCTTATCGCGGGCGTAAATATCCACATCCTGCGTTTCGGCGGCAAAGCCGACGGTGAAAGGACGTTGTTCATGGGCAGCAACGGTGGCCACCACATCCGGGTTTTTCACCAGCGTCAGTTCCATGCTGTCAGCCGACTTTTTGATTTTCTGATTGGCAGCGGTCATCGGGCGATAGTCAGCAACTGCGGCGGCGGCGATAAAAATATCGCATTGGCCGAGTTGTGCCAGGGCACTGTCGAGCATATCGCGGGCGCTTTCAACACGCAGGCAGTGCACGCGCTCAGGGGCAGGAATCACCACAGGGCCGCTGATCAGGGTCACTCTGGCACCGGCATCACGGGCCGCAGCCGCAATGGCGTACCCCATTTTGCCGGAGCTGTGGTTGGAGATATAACGCACCGGGTCAATGGCTTCACGGGTCGGACCGGCGGTAATAACGACGTTGAGACCGGCCAGCAGACCGGTTTCAAACAAGTCGGCCGCTTGCACGGCAATCTCTTCCGGCTCCAGCATGCGGCCGGGGCCAACATCGCCGCAGGCCTGCATGCCTTCGGCCGGACCAAACAGATACAGTTTGCTGCCTTTAATGTCGATCAGGCGGGCAATATTGGCCTGGGTAATCGGCTCACGCCACATGGCCTGATTCATGGCCGGAGCCAGGGCAATCGGAGCCTCGGTGGCCAGGCAGACGGTGGTCAGCAGGTCATCCCCTGAGCCTTGTGTCAGGCGGGCGATAAAATTAGCAGACGCCGGGGCAACCAATAACAGGTCGGCCCACTTGGCCAGCTCAATATGACCCATACCGGCTTCGGCTTCCGGATCAAGCAGGGCGTGATGCACCGGATTACCGGACAGCGCCTGCAGAGTCAGGGGGGTAATGAATTCCATGGCGCCAGCGGTCATAACAACCCGCACTTCGGCCCCGGCTTTTTTCAGAATACGTACCAGTTCGGCGGCTTTATAGGCGGCAATGCCCCCGGTGATTCCGAGCAAAATACGCTTATTACAGAGTTGTTGCATGGCTGGTTTCACGCTGACTAGAATGAACCGGAGTATATAAGGAAGCGTATGACAAGTCTGCAACAGGCCGGAGTGCCACTGCAGGCTCCGATCACTCAACGAATCACAGACCTGCAGGGAGGTGGGTATGGCGATATGTGACTGGCCAAGCGCGGAGCGGCCAAGGGAAAAACTGTTAGCTCAGGGCGCGGGCAGTCTGTCAGATGCAGAGCTGTTGGCGATTTTTCTGCGCACCGGCGTTAAAGGCAAAAGCGCGGTAGATCTGGCGCGTGAGCTGCTGCAGGAATTTGGCAGTCTGCGTGCGTTACTGACCGCCGATCTGACCACCTTTTGCACCCCGCTGGGGTTGGGCAGTGCCAAATACGCCCAGTTGCAGGCGGTACTGGAAATGGCGCGGCGGCATCTGGCTGAGCAGCTGGCGCGCGGCGATGCCTTAACCAGCCCGGATCTGACCCGGCGCTATTTACTGGCGCAACTGCGTGATCGCGACCACGAAGTCTTCGCCTGTTTGCTGCTCGATAATCAGCATCGGGTGCTGAAATATCATGAGCTGTTCCACGGCACCATTGATGGCGCAGCGGTGTACCCGCGCGAGGTGGTGAAGCTGGCGCTGACTCAGGGCGCGGCGGCGGTCATTCTGGTACACAATCACCCGTCCGGTATTGCCGAGCCCAGTCACGCTGACCGCGCACTGACCGATCGCCTGCAGCAGGCATTGGGGCTGGTCGATGTGCGTGTGCTGGATCACCTGGTGGTCGGTGATGGGCACTGCGTGTCCTTTGCGGAGCGCGGCTGGCTGTAAGAACAATGTCAGGCCAGGCCCACCCTGCATCCGCCAGGTACCGAACGATAAAAAGTCGTTCTGGCGCTGGCCTGTCATTCGTATAAAAAATAAGCTTTCGCTTGCGGCGGTCAGGGCGTTTTGGTATAAAGCGCAACTCTTTTCAGCCAGGGCCGTCACGAGTCAAGATTTTGATGACGAATGCCCACGGTTGGTAACGAATTTCCAATTTGTTCGATACAGTTAAAAATCGGGGCGAGATCAATGTCTAAGGTTTGCCAAGTTACAGGTAAAGGTCCTGTAACCGGGAATAACGTTTCCCACTCAAACATTAAAACCAAGCGCCGTTTTCTGCCTAACCTGCAACAGCACCGTTTCTGGGTAGAAAGCGAAAACCGTTTTGTGCGTCTGCGTATTTCTACCAAGGGTATGCGCATCATCGATAAGAAAGGCATCGATGTTGTACTGGCAGAACTGCGCGCACGCGGTGAAAAAGTCTAAGGAGACCTGTTATGCCACGCGATAAGATCCGTTTAGTGTCAAGTGCCGGTACCGGTCACTTCTACACCACAGATAAAAACAAGCGCACCATGCCAGAGAAAATGGAGATCAAAAAATTTGATCCTGTGATCCGTCAGCATGTTATGTATAAAGAAGCCAAAATTAAGTAAGCTTCTTTTGCTTGAAAAGAACCCGGCCTGTGCCGGGTTTTTTTATGGCTGCCATCCATGGCCGCCACCCTGCGGGCCGTGCTGCGCACGTTTATCACTGCTCCTGCTGTGATTTGATGGCCGCCATCTGTCACTGACAACCAGACGGCCACTCTGCGGGCCGGGCTGCGAATTCGCGTTTAACGCCTTCTTTCTCTCTTCTGGCATAATCCCGGTTTTCTTCTGATGCCCGACATCCTTATGCCTGAACTACCTGAAGTTGAAACCACCAAGCGCGGTATTGAACCCTGGCTGCTGAATCAGCGTATTGAGCGTGTGGTGGTGCGCCAGCCGCAGTTGCGCTGGCCGGTGGTGGATGAATTAAAACTTCTGCAAGGCCAGACCGTGCGTGGTCTGCGTCGCCGGGCGAAATACATTCTGGTGGAGACCGATATCGGTACCGCCATCTGGCATCTGGGTATGTCCGGCTCGTTGCGTTTGGTCGAGCCCTCTGCGCCGGCCGGTAAACACGATCATATCGACTGGCTTCTGAGTAACGGTAAAGTGCTGCGTTACCACGACCCGCGCCGTTTCGGTGCTTTGCTGTGGATTGAGCCGGGTGCCGACAGCGATCACCTGACTCATCTTGGGCCGGAGCCGCTGTCGGATGACTTTACCGCTGAGTATCTGTTCCGCCGTTCCCGTGGCAAAAGTCAGGCGATCAAAACCTTTGTGATGGATGGCAAGGTCGTGGTCGGGGTTGGCAATATTTACGCCAATGAAAGCCTGTTTCTGGCCGGTATTCGTCCGGCGACGGCGGCCGGAAAAATCAGTCTGGCGCGCTATGAGCGTCTGGTCAGTGAAATCAAACAGGTGCTGGCGCGGGCGATTGAACAGGGCGGCACAACATTACGTGATTTTGTCGGTGGTGATGGCAAACCGGGTTACTTTGCCCAGCAGCTTTTTGTTTACGGCCGCGGCGGTGAACAATGCAAGGTGTGCAGCAGTGTGCTGAAAGAAATCCGTCAGGGACAGCGGGCGACCGTTTATTGCCCGGGTTGCCAGCGCTGAAGCGCTTAAAGCCCCTGCCTCCAGTCGTGACGAGGCGTGCAGGTGCTGATATAGTCAGGCCTATTCGCATCTGCATCAAAAGAGGAAGAACAATGCAACTGATGGCGACCTTACGGACTTCGGTAAATATTGCTGTGGCCACCGCATTGCTGGGCATGAGTTCTCTTGCCAGCGCTGAACGGATTGAAGAAAGCCCAAGCGCTGGTGCCATGGTGGCAGATGCAGTGATTGCCCGTCCGTTGTATTTCGTATTATCCCAGGCCGGTGCATTGATCTACGGCGCCACCCTGCCGTTTACCCTGCTCGGCGGCAATGCTGATCAGGCGGCGGAAACGCTGGTGGTTACCCCTTTACAGGCGGCCTTCGTGCGCTGTCTGGGGTGTGGCAAGATTGAAAACGAAGTGGGCTCCCTGAACGAAGGTGACGGCAAACGTATCCGTCACTTCGTTATGCTCAGCGGTGGTGCAGCGCAGCTGGATACTGATGGCGAAACCGGTAACGGTGCCACTTATGGTTTGTATCTGGGTACTCATTTTGAGCTGACCGATAAGAGCCGCTTTGATGTGATGCTGGGGGCTAAGCGTCTGGCGGAAACAGAAATCAAAGCGTCGACCGGTACATTCAAAGATTCGGCAACCTCTTATCAGATCGTCAGCCGCTTTGGCCGTGAAGTCTTCGGTAACGTGGATCTGATGTTCAAATTGGGTGCCCATCACTGGTCGGCCGAGCGTAAGCTGAACACCGGCTCGAAGGGCGACACTTCTGGTAACGATTTCCTCTGGGGTGTAGGTCTGGATACCGGTCTGGGTGACAAGCTGCGTGTAGGTCTGGATTACACCAGTTACTCGATGGAAAACAAAGACGACGGTTATGACGCCGATATCGATACGCTGGATCTGAACGTCAGCTACCTGTTCTGATCAGCAGGTTGTGATAAAAAACGCCGGGCAGTGCCCGGCGTTTTTGTTTCTGCTTTTTGTGCCGGTCAGGCGCCTTTCAGCCACTGCCAGAGCTGGCCAATGCCTTCGTACATGGCGCGTTCGCTTTTCAGCGCAGCCCGCGCTTCAATCCGCCAATCGCTGTTATCGGTACTCAGACGTACCGCTGGCGCAGGTATTGGCTGCAGTCCCTGACGCTGAAAAAACACCAGCGCCCGCGGCAGGTGCGAGGCTTCGCTGACCAGTGCAAAGCTCTGCCCGGTCAGCAGGGGCGTCATCAGCTGTGCTTCTTCTTCGGTATCTCTGGCTTGCGGGAATGTGCGGATGCGTTCTGCAGCGACCCCCATGCTCCGTGCGATGTCACGCATAACCTCGGCGTGAGGGCGGCTGTCGTTGCCGGCATAACCGGAGACAAACAGCTGCGCCTGCGGATTCGCAGCCAGAATGCGCAACCCTTCAGTCAGACGGAACAGTGAGCTGGAACACAGCTGCGCGGCCGGTGGCATGCTCTCATCGCTGGCATGGCATCCGCCCAGTACCACGACAATGCTGACCGGTTGCTTGAGATCGAAGGCAGGGAAGTTATCTTCAAACGGTGCCAGCCAGCGATCTGCAAACGGATGCCAGCTGGTCAGGGCAAGCCACAACGCGGCGACGCTGATCAGCGCTTTGCCCAGCGCCGGACGGTGCTTAAGCAGTAACAGCCCGGCCAGCAGCGCGATCAGCGTCAGCGGAATGGGCATCAGCAATATGCCGATGATTTTTTTCAGGGTGAACGCGATCATTGTGCTTGAGCGACCTTTTTCATGGCTTATGTTCCGGACTCACAACAGCGCTGCCGATACCTCGCGGGTCGGAGGCGGCCGTCACCTGCTGTTTGCGCTTATCCCAGAGGATCGCCTGCATATTGCCGTACTTGCGTCCTGCGGTCTGCAGGCGGTGTCCCATACGGGTCAGGGCAACCTCCTGCTGCGCGCTGAAAGCACCGGGTTCGTGTTGCAGGACATCCGGCAGATACTGATGATGAAAACGCGGGCGGCGGACCCAGTCGCTCACCGGCTTGCCCTGCAGATGTTCCAGCGTGCCCAGCAGCACCATGCTGATAATACGGCTGCCGCCGGGGGTGCCGATAATCGCGGTTTGCTGCGGACTGTTGATAATGGTCGGTGTCATGCTCGACAGCGGTCGCTTACCGGCGGCGATGGCATTGGCTTCGTTGCCGGTCAGACCATAGGCGTTGGGTGCGCTCGGTTTGGCGGAGAAGTCATCCATCTCGTTATTCAGCACAATCCCGGTACCGGCGGCGGTAAAGGCGGAGCCGAAGGGCAGGTTAATACTCAGCGTGGCCGAGACCATATTGCCGTCTTTATCCAGCACCGACAGATGGGTGGTGTGGAAGCCTTCGTGCAGGTTTTTTGGCCCGGCCAGATCAAGGCTTGGCGTAGCCTGCACCGGATCGATACTTTCGGCCCAGTGTTGCGCCCGTGCTTCGGATAACAGCTCGGATACCGGTACGTCGACAAAATCCGGGTCGCCAAGAAACTCGGCGCGGTCACGGTAGGCGCGGCGCATCACTTCGGTTAACAGGTGGGTCTGATCGACCGGCGTCATGGTCTGCCAGCTGAAATGACTGAGCATATTCAGCATCTGCACAATGGCGATACCACCGGAGGATGGCGGCGGTGCGCTGATCACTTCCAGTGCGCCGTAACGCACGTGTACGGGCTCGCGTTCGACCACGCGGTAATTGGCCAGATCTGCGGCTGTCCACTCGCCGCCGTTGCTGTTCACCGCTGAAAGCAGACGCTGCGCAACCGGGCCTTTATAAAAACCATCGAAGCCATCATTGGCCAGCGCTTCCAGTGTCTGTGCCAGTTCGGGTTGCTGCAGTTCAAAGCCTGCAGCCGGAATGTCGTTGTCATCGAGAAACAGGCGGGCACTTTCCTCATAGCGGCGCACCGCCTGCAGGCGGTAGCCCATCAGCATGCGGTAGTGCTCATCCACTGCGAAGCCGTCGCGGGCCTGTTGGATGGCTGCACGCAGCGTTTTCTTTAAGGACAGCTCGCCATAGTGTTCGCTGATATAGGCAAAGGCGGCGGCCTGGCCGGGAATGGCTGCTGCGGTCGCACCGTTGACTGCTTTATCGCGGTTTACGCTGCCGTCGGCATTCAGATAGTAATCGCGGTGGGCGGCGGCAGGAGCGGTCTCACGGGCGTCGATAAAGCGGTACTGCGCGGCACGGGCGTCGTACAGCAGCCAGAAGCCGCCACCTCCGATACCGGCGCTGTAGGGCTCCACGACGCCCAGGCTGGCGGCCACGGCAATGGCGGCATCAAAGGCGTTGCCGCCCTGCTGCAGTACCGCCATACCGGCGGCGGTGGCCAGCGGGTGGGCACTGGCAATGGCGGCCTGGCCGGGAGCGGTATTCTGGCTGCTGCCAGCAGTGATCTGCTTGCTGTGTCCGGCACCGGCAGTGTTCTGTGGGGTGCTGCAGCCGCTGAGTAACAGGGCAGGCAGCAGGGCAAACAGCAGGGACGTCAGCAGTGTCTTCAGGGCGAGCGGGCGCATAAAAAAAGGCCTCCTTGTGGGAGGCCTTAGTGTGTGGGAGGTCAGTCAGCGGTGCAACCGTCAGTGGTGCTGGCTCCGCGCCCGATTCCGCACGGGTCAGGCGATTTTCTTGCCGGTCAGTTTTTCGTATTTGGCTTCCAGTTCTTCCTGGGTTTCCATACGGTTTTCGTCCTGTGGAATGCAATCCACCGGGCAGACTAACTGGCACTGTGGCTCGTCGTAGTGACCCACACATTCGGTGCACTTGGACGGATCAATTTCGTAAATTTCTTCGCCGGCAGAAATCGCTTCGTTCGGACATTCCGGTTCGCATACATCACAGTTGATGCATTCGTCAGTGATAATCAGAGCCATGACTTACCTCCGTCAGGGGCGGGTTAGTTCACACATTTCTTCAGGGCCTTGGCTACCTGAGGATTAACAAAATTGCTGACATCTCCGCCCAGTGAGGCGATTTCTCTGACCAGCGTAGATGAAATGTAAGAGAAGTGCTCAGCCGGGGTCAGGAACAGACTTTCCACATTCGGTGCCAGTACACGGTTCATATTGGCGAGCTGAAATTCGTATTCGAAGTCAGACACCGCCCGCAGGCCGCGCAGAATGATGTTGGCGTTTTTTTCTTTAACGAAATCAGCCAGCAGGTTGCTGAAACCAACCACTTCAACGTTGGCCAGATGGCCGAGTACGCTGCGTGCCAGATCGACACGGGTTTCAAGGTCCAGCATCGGCTTTTTCTTCGGGTTATCGGCAACGGCAAGAATGATGTGATCGAACATACGCGCTGCCCGTTCGACCAGATCGGTATGACCGTTGGTGATGGGATCGAACGTGCCAGGGTAGACAGCAATATTCATAAATGAGCCTTCTGCGTGCGCTGGAAATGCGCCGCATAGTAAACAAAAGCCGCACGGCAAACAATAAAGCACTGGTGTTACGCGGCTGGCAGGGAGAAATAACGCGGGGGAGTTTGCCGTGGATCAAATGATCCACGGCAAATGACAGGCTGGACGTCAGGCGCTGGCTTTGATGGTTTCCAGCAGTTTGTTGGCTTGCTTGCAGGCCATGCCATAGATCGACAGCTGCGGGTTAGCGCCGATGCTGGTGGGGAAGGCCGAACCGTCAAACACATAGAGGTTATCGAGGTGATGGTACTTACCATGACTGTCGACCAGACAACGGCTCTGATCTTCACCCATGGTCAGGCCACCCATGCAGTGAGCGGAGCCTGCGGTAAAGGCATTGGAGCGGAACTCCAGCTGGCTGATACCAGCTTTGGCTTCTTCCCAGCTGTGAAACCACGGAGAGTCAACATGGGAGGCACGTACCGCTTTGGCCCCGGCAGCAAACTGAATTTCAGCCATGGTCAGCCAGGAGCGGATGACCCCATCCCACAGATAGTCGTTGATTTCGTAGTCGATGATGGGCGTGCCATCGTCAGCCAGTTCAATGCTGCCGCCTTCGCTGTCCGGGTGGAAACCATCACGCAGCAGGGCAATCATGGCGTGCAGGTTCGGCAATTTGCTGATGTCGTCAAAGTGCTGAGCACCGTGACCCAACAGCAGTACCGAGGTCAGGCCGGGTTGCAGGGGGGGCACTTCCAGCTTGTAACCTACTTTGCCGCTGACTTCGAGCCACTGAAAGTGGTCGGAGTAAATCGACTGTGGCGCGCCGTAGTAGGGGTCGATCACCTGTTCGAATTCGGCGAAGCAGAAGGTCGTCGGATGGAAGAAAGTCCGCTTGCCGATGCGCTTATGCGGGTCCGGTGCTTTGGAGCGCAGCAGCAGTGCCGGGCCATTAATAGCACCACAGGCCATGATCACGTGCGGCGCTTTGGCGACGAAACTTTTACCACTGGGCTGATAATCACGGCCGAGTGCGGTGACTTCCACCCCCAGCACCTTACGGCCTTCCATAATCAGACGTTCGGCGCGGGCGCTGTAAACCAGTTCCGAATGGTTATCCAGCGCGGCCGGAATGGTGGTGACCAGCATCGATTGTTTGGCGTTGGTCGGGCAGCCGGTGCCGCAGTAACCGAGGTTCCAGCAGCCGGACACGTTACGCGGAATCACATGCCAGTCTACGCCCAGCTTGGTTGCGCCACGGGCCAGCACCGAGTTGTTTTCGTTCGGCTGAACCTGCCACGGAGCGACGTTCAGGCGCTGCTCCATTGTTTCGAACCAGGGAGCCATGTCGGCGCTGCTGAAGCCTTCGACACCAAACTCTTCGCTCCAGTAGTTCAGCGTTGGCTCCGGCGTACGGAAGCTGGAGGTCCAGTTGATTACCGTAGTACCGCCGACACAGCGACCCTGCAGGATCGACATGGCGCCGTCTTTGCTCATGCGGCCGGCGCTTTCCTGATACAGGTCGCGGTAGGCTTCTCGTTCGTCCATACGGAAATCGTTGGTGCTTTTCAGCGGACCTTCTTCCAGCATCAGCACTTTCAGACCGGCTTTGGCCAGAATTTCGGCGGTCGTACCGCCACCGGCACCGGTACCGATAATGATGACATCGGCTTCGACGACGCTGCCATCGGCCACTTCGGTCGATTCGCGCACGTTCCAGCCGTTGGCGATACCGTCGAGAATGGGGTCGGAAATACCGGCAACCACCGGGATATCGGGCTGGCGTTGATTATTGTTCTGCATTGTCAGTTCTCTTTTTATTCTGTTGTCGCTCAGGCCGGGATTTTCTTCGGCGCGCCGGGATAACCCGTGGAGACAAAGGTTTCCGGTTGCGAGTACCAGCACATGGTCAGCAGCTTACACAGTGAGCCGTAACCCATGCGTTTGAGCTGGAGACTGCTGGTTTTCCAGTCCTGTAAAAAGCCTTCAATCTGCTCCGCGCTGGCATCGCTCCAGCTGCCCCATTGTGCGCCCATGACGGAGCGGATAGGAGCAACCTGCATCACATCAAACAGCTGCATCAGCTGGCCTCTGGAGTATTCCTGCAGGGTGCCGATCAGTGTATCGAGGGCTTTGGTCAGCCGCTCAGGTGCGGCATCGGCCAGGGTGCCCGGATAGCTTTTGTTCAGAATCACCGGTGCCAGTGCGCTGAGAAATTCGATATCACCGGCACGCAGCTGTTTATAGCCATTGGCCACCGGTACTTTGCTGCAGCCGCTCAGGCTGGCCAGCGAAGCACCGACAGTCAGTGCAGCAGCGGAGCTGGCACTGAGTTGTAAAAATCCACGACGGGAGGTGTTAAACATAAAACGCCTCCTCAGCGGATAAACAGCTTGCGGATCAGGCCCTGAATCGCGCCGCCGTAAGGTGGATAAATAAACTGCCCGCTGTTAAAGCGGCCTTTGCGGTGTACCGCTTTGGCTTTCGATAGGGAAACAAAGCCTTCTTTGCCGTGGTAATGGCCCATACCGGACGGGCCAACGCCACCGAATGGCATATCATCCTGAGCGATGTGCATCAGCGTATCGTTGATGGTGACGCCACCGGCGTGGGTGCGTTCCAGCACTTTCTTCTGCTGTGCTTTGTCATAGCTGAAGAAATACAGCGCCAGCGGGCGGTCGCGGTCGTTAACGTAGTCGATGGCATCGTCCAGCGAACGGTAAGGAACCACCGGCATCACCGGGCCGAACAGTTCTTCCTGCAGCACTTTCATTTCGGCGCTGCCGTTTTCGACAATGTGCAGTGGCATCTTGCGGGTGCCGGCAAAGTCTTCGTTAGCCGGATTGACCACGGTGATTTTCGCGCCTTTTTCTTTGGCATCGGCAACCCAGGCCTGCAGGCGCTGGTGCTGACGCTCGTTCACCACGGCGGTGTAATCGTTGTTGTCACGGATGGTTGGATACATGCGCGCAAACGTCGCCTGATAGCTGTCGATAAACTCCTGCTCTTTACCGGCGGGCAGCAGTACGTAATCCGGCGCGATACAGGTCTGACCGGCATTCAGCGACTTACCGAAACAGATACGTTCAACGGCGTCTTTCATGCTGGCGCCCGGCGCGATAATGGCCGGTGACTTACCGCCCAGCTCCAGCGTTACCGGCGTCAGATTTTTCGCGGCGGCGGACATGACGATGCGGCCCACGGCGGTAGAGCCGGTGAACACCAGGTGATCCCAGGGAATTTCGGCAAAAGCAGAAGAGACTTCGACTTCGCCTTCGATCATCGCGACCTGATGTTCGTTAAAGACTTCGGTCAGCAGTTTTTTCAGCACCTTGTTGGTGACGGGGGTGAACTCTGACATTTTGATCATGGCGCGGTTACCGGCGGCCAGGGCGGTCATCAGCGGCAGCAGGGCCAGCTGAATCGGGTAGTTCCATGGCACCATAATGCCGACTACGCCCAGCGGCTGGTACATCACATGGTTGTGTGACGGCGCAAACAGCATGCTGACGTGGCGTTTGGACGGTTTCATCCAGCCGCGCAGACGTTTACAGGCGTAGTTGATGCCTTCAACGCTGGTCATGATCTCGGCGATCATGGTTTCGTCGGTTGAGCGGCAGCTGAAATCCTGGTTCACCGCAGCAGCCAGCTCATCCTGATACTTCAGAATGGCAGCCTTCAGGCGCTTCAGATCGGCAATGCGCTCGTCAGCAGACGGCATCGGGTTGTTACGGAACGCCTGTTGCTGTTGTTTGAACAGGCTGTGCATGCGCTCAAGCTCCTCATTGGGAGAATGGAGACTGGTAACCGTTGCGACCATACTGGGCTCCTGCGGGATAGTTATTATTGGTTTGCTTTCGTCGGTTGGTATTATTAGAGTCATTACTCTAAAAGGTCAACACTGTAAAAGAATGATGGCGAAGATCAACCTTCTGCGCATGGCATTTGCGGCCAATGTGTGTGAGCCTGCGCCTGACAACATGACGCCCGGCGTTTTATCAGCAATACGGGCAGCGACAGCGGAAACGGCATGAGTACTAAAGAACGAATTCTCGACGCCAGCCTGCAGCTCTTTAATGAGCAGGGTGAGCGCAAGGTAACGACCAATCATATTGCCGCCCATCTGGCGATTTCGCCGGGCAATCTGTATTACCACTTCAAGAATAAGCAGGCGATTATTTTTGCCCTGTTTGAGCGCTATGAAAGCCGGGTGCTGGATATTCTGCAGGTGCCGGAAGAGCGTGCCCTGCAACCACTGGATAAACTGCGTTATCTGCAGGACATTTTTACCGGTCTGTGGGATTACCGCTTTATGCACCGCGATATGGAGCATCTGCTGCTGGCCGATGCCGAATTGCATGCCCGCTACCGTGCGTTTTTCCGTCTGTGTCTGAATCAGGTGCAGCAGATTTTCCGCGGCCTGAATGCTGCCGGTATTATCCGCATCAGTGAAGACGATATCGCCAGTCTGGCGCTGAACACCTGGATTGTGGTGACGTCCTGGTTCTCTTTCCTGCGCTGCAACCTGTTGAGCGCCGATGTTGACGCCATTTCGCCGGAACTGTTACGTGGCGGCATTTATCAGGTCTTCACGCTGGAGCGGCCGTATCTGACCGACGAGTACCGCGAAGCGATGAATCAGCTGCAACAGCAGTTTGTGCCGCGCCCGCAGTGGCTGGAAACGGAAGAAAGCGCAGAAGAAAGCGCAGAAAAGGAGCAAAGGGGATAAGCCGCAGGGGCAAACAACAGGGATAAACGATAACGGCCGGATTCGTTATCGATTCCGGCCGTTATCAAAGGGCAGACGCTGGTGTCAGCTTGCTTCAGAAATTACGCAGATAGGCGTTGATAAAATCAGCCTGATTCGGTGCGTCTTTTTCGGTCATAAAGGTCAGGTTGTTGCCCTTGCGGCGCAGTTTAAGCTTGTCGCTGAACTGACACTGCACGCCCTGCAGCGCGGCCAGGTCGGCTTTGAATTCTGAATGGCGTTCACAGATGCGCGCCATTTCGCCGGCAACCTGTCCGCAGTATGCGCCAATGCTGATACCTTTCAGCAGGTCATCATTCACGCTGGCCCAGTCAATCGCGGTTTTAACCGTGCCGCCGCAGGCTTTGCTGGCTTCACTGTCTTTTTCGCTGAGCATGGCTTCGACGTTTTTAACGTGCTTATCACGGTTAAACAACGCCAGCTTTTTCTGGATGCCTTCGGTGGTCTGCTGGGTATAGCGTTGCACAATCCCTTCGCGTGTCGGGTCGGTTTCACCCTGCTCAATGGTGCCAACATTCAGGCCGTCACGGCCATTGTCTGGCAGGAATACCTGAAAGTATTCATTGCCCCAGTTAACGCCTTTCAGAATCAGGGTTTTCATTTGGCCATCGTAGGCAATACGGTAGGCAACACCACCCTGACCACGGTTCTGCATTTCGGCCAGGAACACGACACGGTCGACGGCATGGTTAACGCCGGATACCTGTATCAGTGCTTTCTCTTCGTTTTTCAGTGGCAGGATGATGGCTTTCAGTGACTGAGCGCCGCCCAGATAAACCGGGTAATCAACCACTTCAACCGCCTGAGCGCGGAACGTGGCCAGCAGGAAGAGCGTGATAACAGAGAGAGTTTTCAGCATGGATATGTCCTTATTGATGAGCTGAATGGATGCGCCAAACAGATGCGTTGAGTCAGCGGAATTCAGCCTTCTGTTACAGAAGGCGGCGCTACTTTAGCATCGCTGGCGGGCGAATTCCTTAGCGCTTTTGATAACTCAATCAAAAAACAATAAAAATCAGGCGCCTTAATCCGCCACAATTTCAAACAGGCGGAAACAGAACTCTTTGGTTTCTTTGTGCTTAATCTCTTGCCAGTCAGCAGGAAATAACGGTTGCAGGCGCACTTCATGCTCGACGTACACCAGCGCACCGGGCAGCAGGCGCAGGGCGTCGATGGCAGGCTGTAGCAGGTCTTTGCCGAACGGCGGATCGAGAAACACCAGATCAAAAGGCTCCGGATTCTGTTGCAGCCACAGTAATGCATCACCGGCCCAGACCTGAGCATTGGCCGCTTGCAGAATTTCCAGATTTTCACGCAGCTGCAGTGCAGCGGTGGGGTGCTTTTCCAGGAAGACTACTTCTTTTGCACCCCGGGACAGGGCTTCAAAGCCCAGCGCGCCGGAACCGGCGAAGGCATCCAGCGCACGGGCACCGGCAATGTCATGTTGCAGCCAGTTGAAGACGGTTTCACGCACCCGGTCCATGGTCGGACGCAGGCCGTCGACGGCCGGGAAGCGCAGGCGGCGGGAGCGCCACTGACCACCAATAATACGCAGTTGCTGGGATTGGATTTTACTCATGAGTTCTTCAGTGCTGGCTGGGTTCTCGCTGCGGCTGAGCGGCTGACAGACACTGCAGCAGTTCAGCGGGAGCGGTTTTCTGGCTCTGGCCGAGCTGATGGTACAGCTGGCGGTAGAGGTCTTCCGGCGGGCGATAGTAGGCAAGATCGGCCTGAATGTCGATCTGACTGAGGTCATTTTGCCAGTTCTGGCGCAGTATCCGGGTCTGTTCAAGCCGCCATTCGGCCCAGGCGCTGCGGGTTGGGCCGGTTGCGTCGGGGCGAGTGAGCAGGGCGAGGCTGTCTGGAAGGCTATAAAGAGCGGCCCAGGCATGTGCCGGTTGTAGCGCTGACGCAGGTAGCAACGCCTGAGTCAGCCACAATGCGCCCGCCAGATGTTCTGCGATACAGGTCGGCAGTGGCCCGCCAGCAGGTTCCAACGGCTGCAGGTTCAGGGTACGAATAACATAGGCGGCCATGGTTTTCTGGCTGAGTTCATCCCATGGACCGGCAATCAGCAGCACAGCCTGGCTTCCTTTCAGGCTGCCGGGCAATTGTTGTTTCAGGTGGTCGGGCCAGTCAGTTGCAGGCAGTTTCAGTGTGTATAAAGCGCTCGCGCTGCGCAGCGCCATATGGCCGCCATTGATATCCCCCGCCGTACGCAGATACACCGCGATGCCTTCCAGGCTCTGCCAGTAACGCCAGCCAGCGTCAGCCAGTAATGGTTGTGTCAGAGCGGGCAGCGGTTGCTCTTCTTCATCTTTGAATCCCAGATGGATCCAGCTGATCAGCAGCAGGCAGACAATAATCAGAACGCTGAGAGTGGTACGGCTGAATCCGTGCAGCATAGGACGGTCATCTCTGTTTCGACGGGGTAATCCGGGACGCATGACGGCGTGCCAACATGCCCTGAATGCGTGGTGAAATTTATCCACCAACGATAACATCCGGCGGAATGATGGTAGGATAGCGCCCTGACGCCGGGTGCGGAAATAAAGCGATGGGCTTTGGCCCGATTGCACCGTTTCGCAAACCCCCGCAGCATTCTGCAACACCGGCGCCTGACGAACATCCATTATTGTCCCTGATGTCTGAGTACCCCGATGTTTGATTTTTTTAAGCGCAAAAAAAACACCCCTGACGCTGCCAAAGAAACCCCGGCGGCGGAATCCGAATCCCCAGAACAAACCCTGCCTGACAGTGGCGAAGCCGTTGCTGAAGACGGAGCGGTTAACGCAGACGCTGTTACTGCGGAGGCTGTCGTTGACGTTGAAGCCGTTGCTGAGGCTGACGTCATCGCTGAGCCCGAATCAGAGCCAGAACCCGAACAACCCGTCGCAGAAGACGTTGTTCCGCTGGCAGAGCAGAACCTGTCGGCTGCACCTGTTCAGGCCCAGACCCAGGACAAGCCGCTGGATAATCAGGGTACGAAAAAGCCAGGCTTCTTCAGCCGTATCCGTCAGGGCCTGAGCAAAACCCGCAGTGGTCTGAGCGACGGCCTGGCGAATCTGCTGTTGGGCAAAAAAGAAATTGATGACGATCTGCTGGAAGAGCTGGAAACCCAGCTGATTATGGCCGACGTCGGTGTGGAAGCGACCCAGGACATCATGAGTCGCCTGACCACACGTGTCAGCCGTAAAGAACTGAAAGACTCCGATGCGCTCTATAACGCCTTAATCGGCGAGCTGCAGGATACGCTGGGCGGTGTGCAGGCTCCGCTGGTGATCGACAGCAGCAAGAAGCCCTATGTGATTCTGATGGTTGGCATCAATGGCGTGGGTAAAACCACCACCATCGGCAAGCTGGCCAAACAATTCCAGAACGATGGCAAAAACGTCATGCTGGCGGCGGGTGATACCTTCCGTGCCGCCGCTGTCGAGCAGTTGCAGGTCTGGGGTGAGCGCAATAATGTGCCGGTGATTGCCCAGCATACCGGCGCTGATTCAGCCTCCGTGCTGTACGATGCGCTGGAAGCGGCCAAAGCCCGTAAAGTCGATGTTCTTATCGCCGATACCGCCGGTCGTCTGCACACCAAAGACAACCTGATGCAGGAACTGGAAAAAGTCGTACGGGTGATGAAAAAACTCGATGACAGCGCCCCGCACGAAGTGATGCTGGTGCTGGATGCCGGTACCGGTCAGAACGCAATCAATCAGGCGCGTCAGTTCCAGCAGTCGGTCGGTGTTACCGGTCTGACGCTGACCAAGCTGGATGGCACGGCCAAAGGCGGTATTATCTTTGCCCTGGCGCGTCATTTTGGGCTGCCGGTGCGTTATATCGGTGTGGGCGAAGGCATCGATGATTTGCGTCCGTTTAATGCCGAAGAGTTCACCCGTGCATTGTTTCAGCGTGAGCAGAACGACAACGGCTGATGGCCGCGAACAGGTCCAGCCGAACAAACATAAAAACAGGAGCCGGATATGACCATGGTGCAGTTTGACCGGGTCGGTAAACGTTACCCCGGAGGCAAAGAAGCGCTCAGCGGCATTAACTTCGAGTTGGCCCGTGGCGAGTTTGCCTTTCTTACCGGGCATAGCGGTGCCGGCAAAAGTACGTTGCTGAAGCTGATGATGCTGATGGAGCGGCCTTCCCGTGGTCAGGTGTTTGTCGATGGTCAGAATCTTGGCCGCCTGCGTCCGGGTCAGATCCCTTATCTGCGCCGCAAAGTCGGCGTGGTGTTCCAGAACCACCAACTGTTGTTCGACCGCAGCGTCTACGACAACGTTGCCCTCCCTCTGCAGATTGCCGGTTATACCCCGGCCGAAGCCGGACGGCGCGTGCGCGCTGCTCTCGACTCGGTTGGCTTACTGGGTATGGAAAAACGCAATCCGATTGAGCTGTCCGGCGGTGAGCAACAACGGGTCGGTATCGCCCGTGCGGTGGTGAATAAACCCGCCCTGCTGCTGGCGGATGAGCCAACCGGTAACCTTGACCCAGAATTGTCGGCCGAGATTATGAACCTGTTTCTGCGCTTCCAGCAGGTGGGGGTAACTGTGCTGATCGCCAGTCACGATATCGCCCTGATTGAACGTATGGGTCATCGTCGTCTGATCCTGGATCATGGCCATCTGCACGACGGCCAGGTCCCGGCAGCCGGAGGTATTTATGGCTGAGCCGAAGCATACGGTTAAAACTCAGGCCGGAGCGTCGTTACAGGAAATTGGCGTACGCAAACGGCTGAATGCCTGGGCAGCTAACCATCAGCTGGTGGCGGTCGAGACGCTGATGCGATTGCTGAGCAAACCCCTCAGCAGTCTGCTGACCTGGATGGTGATCGCCATCGCCCTGACCATGCCCGGCGCATTGTGGATGGCGCTGGATAATATGGAGCAGCTCAGTGGCCGCTTTCAGGCGTCGGGCCGCATCACGTTGTATCTCACCCCGAAAGCGACCGAGGAGCAGGGCCAGCAGCTCAGCGATCGCATTGCCGCCCTCGACAGTGTGGCCAATACCGAATTTATTGATGCCGATACCGCGCTGAATGATTTCCGCGACAACAGTGGTTTGCAGGCCGCGCTGGATTTTCTGCCAGAAAATCCGCTGCCGGCGGTGATTCTGGTCGAGCCACCGCTGGGCATCGAACAAGCCGCATTATTGCGTCTGATTGAGCAACTAAAATCCTATCAGCTGGTCGATAGTGTGCAGCTGGATATGGCCTGGGTGGAACGGCTGCAGGCGATGCTGGCATTGGCGGAACGCCTGATTGGCGTGCTTGGCGTGTTATTGGCGCTGGCCATTCTGCTGGTGGTCGGCAACACCATCCGCCTGGCCATTGCCGCACGGGTGGATGAGATCCGCGTGGTAAAACTGGTCGGCGGTACCAACGCTTATGTTCGGCGGCCGTTTCTGTATACCGGTTTATGGTACGGCATGGTGGGTGGTTTACTGGCCTGGTTGCTGCTGATTTTATGCTGGGCGCTACTGAACGGCCCGGTGGCGGATCTGGCGGAACTGTATGGCTCAGGCTTTGAACTGAAGCCGCTGTCTGCCGCCGCGGCGATGGTGCTGCTGTTGGCGGCTATGCTGTTAGGCTGGTTAGGGGCCTGGTGGTCGGTCAGTCGGCATTTGGATCATATTGAACCCTGATCGGGTTGTAATTGAATGTATTGTTCCGTAAAGGAACTCAATGGCGTATTGGCTGTCAGACTTTGCAAGTGCTAAACTCAGTCGCCAAGATACTTCGCAGAGGCTGCAAAAAGCACCTCACAGAGGCATAAAGAGGAAGGTTAAATGAACAAAGGTATGCAAGCCGTTAACGCTTTGTCCCCTGGTGCAAACCTGGAATCGTACATTGCCACGGTTAATGCGATTCCTGTGCTCACTCCGGAAGAAGAGAAGCAACTGGCGGAACAACTTCATTATCACGCCGATCTCGAAGCCGCGCGCCGTCTGGTTATGGCGCACATGCGTTTTGTTGTACACATCGCCCGCAGCTATTCCGGCTACGGGCTGAATCAGTCTGACCTGATTCAGGAAGGTAACGTTGGCCTGATGAAAGCGGTTAAACGCTTTAATCCGGAAGTCGGCGTACGTCTGGTGTCCTTTGCCGTGCACTGGATCAAGGCCGAGATTCACGAATTTATTCTGCGCAACTGGCGCATTGTTAAAGTGGCCACCACCAAGGCCCAGCGTAAGCTGTTCTTTAACCTGCGCAGCCAGAAAAAACGTCTGGGCTGGTTGAGCCTGGCGGAGGCAAAATCAATTGCCGAAGATCTGGGTGTGGAAACCAAAACCGTGTTTGAGATGGAAGGTCGTCTGAATGCCTACGATGCGGCCTTTGATGCTGGTGTCGATGACGATGATGAAACGGCCTATCAGGCACCTGCACATTATCTGGAAGATCACAGCACCGATCCGGCGCTGGTGGTCGAGTCCGATAACTTTGAGCAGGATTCCAGCGATCGTCTGCACATGGCTCTGGATCAGCTCGACGAGCGCAGCCGTGCGATTCTGCAGCAACGCTGGTTGAGTGATGAGAAAGCGACCCTGCATGATCTGGCTGCTATCTATCAGGTGTCTGCTGAACGTATCCGCCAGTTGGAAAAGAACGCAATGAAGAAGCTGAAAGAAGCGATGGGCGGAGCGTTACTGCCAGCCTGATCCTGCTTAAGCTTTGCATTAAAAACCGCCTTCGGGCGGTTTTTTTATGCCCGCTGTCAGTGCCGGGTTCAGCGCAGTGTTTTTATTACGCGCACAAAAAAGCCTCCGCAAGGGAGGCTTTTTATTATGCCGTTGGCCTGGTTATTTACCCGGGCCACCACGCATAGAATCGAAGAAGTCGTCATTGGTTTTCGTCTGACGCAGCTTATCGAGCAGGAACTCGATGGCCTGAACATCTTCCATTTCGGTCAGCAGGCGGCGCAGAATCCACAGACGCTGCAGCGACATTTCATCAAACATCATATCTTCACGGCGAGTGCCGGAACGACGGACATTGATGGCCGGGTAGATACGCTTCTCGGCCACTTTACGGTCGAGGTGCAGTTCCTGGTTACCGGTACCTTTGAATTCTTCGTAGATCACTTCGTCCATTTTCGAACCGGTATCAACCAGTGTCGTGGCGATAATGGTCAGCGAGCCACCTTCTTCGACATTACGGGCAGCACCGAAGAAGCGCTTTGGTTTTTCCAGGGCGTTGGCGTCAACACCACCGGTCAGTACCTTACCTGAGCTGGGTACCACGGTGTTGTATGCACGCGCCAGACGGGTGATGGAGTCGAGCAGAATCACCACGTCGCGCTTGTGTTCAACCAGGCGCTTGGCTTTTTCGATCACCATTTCGGCAACCTGAACGTGACGGGCCGGTGGTTCGTCGAAGGTGGATGCCACAACTTCGCCGCGTACCGAACGCTTCATTTCGGTTACTTCTTCCGGACGTTCGTCGATCAGCAGAACAATCAGGTCGCATTCCGGATTATTACGGGTAATGGACTGAGCGATGGTCTGCAGCAACATGGTTTTACCGGCTTTCGGCGGTGCAACGATGAGGCCACGCTGGCCTTTGCCGATGGGGGCAACCAGGTCGAGTACGCGGGAGGATAAATCTTCGGTAGAGCCATTGCCCTGTTCGAGAACAAAGCGCTCTTGCGGGAATAACGGGGTAAGGTTTTCGAACAGAACTTTGGATTTGGTGTTTTCCGGCTTGTCGCCGTTAATCTGGTTAACCTTCAGCAACGCGAAGTAGCGTTCGCCTTCCTTGGGTGGTCGGATTTTACCGGCAACCTCATCACCTTTACGCAGGTTGAAGCGACGAATCTGACTCGGTGATACATAGATATCGTCGGGGCCTGCAAGGTAGGAGCTGTTGGCGCTGCGCAGGAAGCCAAAACCATCCTGCAGAATTTCCAGTACACCATCACCGTAAATGTCTTCACCGCTTTTCGCGTGGTGTTTCAGGATGGAAAAGATAATGTCCTGTTTGCGGGTGCGGCTGACGTTCTCAAGATTCATCTCCTTGGCTAATTCGAGGAGCTGAGGAACGGACTTCAGTTTCAGATCAGAAAGATTCATAAAGGGCTGGTGTTTATTGCAGTTATTGAAGGTTTTTTGATGATTCATCAAGAGAGGAATGCATGGGGGAGCCCCGTGCATCAACAGACTATAGACACATTGTTTTTGGGTGTCTATAGAAAAAGGCGCCGTAGCGCCTTTTTATAAACAAGCCGTTGTCAGGGTCGACAGCGGCTTATTAAAGAGCTTGTTCAATAAAGGCAGCCAGTTCAGATTTGCTCATGGCGCCAATCTTGGTTGCTTCCGCCTGACCGTTTTTGAACAGGATCAGGGTTGGGATAGAGCGGATACCAAACTTAGGCGCAGTGGCTTCGTTCTGGTCGATGTTCAGTTTGGCGATTTTCAGTTTGCCGGCATATTCCTCGGCAATCTCTTCCAGCACCGGCGCAATCATTTTGCACGGACCACACCATTCAGCCCAGAAATCAACCAGTACAGGTACGTCAGAGCCCAGTACATCGGCATCAAAGGAGTCGTCGGTTACGGTCAGGATGTTGTCGCTCATGTGTTTCCCCTGTGGAATTTAAGTTTCGCAGCTCCGCATTGTACGCCGGCTTTGTCTGGAATCAATTACCGATTCTCTGCTGGACGTAGGATGTTGCTGACTGCATATTCAATCTTATTCTCTAAATGGGGTCGGCAAGCGCGCTTTTAAAGTGCCTGTCCGGCAGAGCAGAAAGCCCATCCGGCGTTATGCGCCGTGATCGGGAATCAGCATTCAGGAAAGTAGTTATGACGGAAAACACTGGCGCGATGACCGATCTGATCGCTGCGGTGGACCTGGGTTCCAACAGTTTTCATATGGTAATTGCGCAGGAATTTCAGGGCGAAATCCGCACCCTTGAGCGTCGTGGTCAGAAGGTTCAGCTGGCGGCAGGTCTTGATGAACGTGGCATTCTGTCAGAAGAGGCACAACAGCGCGGACTCGAGTGTCTGCGCGAGTTTGCGCAGTTTATGCAGGGTATGGAACCTAAGCGTGTCAGCGTATTGGCCACCAATGCTCTGCGTGCGGCGCGTAACCGTCAGCAGTTTATTGAGCGCGCTGAAGAGATTCTCGGTTATCCGATTGAAGTCATCGCCGGGCGCGAAGAAGCCCGTCTTATTTATCTCGGTGTGGCACACACGCTGGCCGACGATGCTGGTCTCCGTTTGGTGGTGGATATCGGTGGTGGCAGCACCGAATTTATTATTGGTGAACGCTTTGAACCCAAGGCGCTGGAAAGCCTGCATATGGGCTGCGTTTCCTATACGAAACAGTTTTTCCCGGATGGCGTGATAACCGAAGCGCGTTTTAACGATGCCGTTGATGCCGCGCGTCAGGAACTGCTGAACATCGAAACTCACTACAAACAGCTGGGCTGGCACAGCGCGGTGGGCTCTTCCGGTACCATCCGTGCGGCGGAGCAGGCGCTGGTGGAAAATGGCTGGGAGGCCGAAGGCATTACCCTCAGCGGATTAAAAAAACTGCGCAAACATATGTTGCAGTTTGCCACCACCGACGATGTCAGCCTGCCCGGCGTGAAGCCGGAACGGCGTCAGGTATTTATTGGTGGTTTGGCCATTTTGCAGGCGGTGTTCGATACCTTTGGACTGGAACGCATGATGTATTCCGACGGCGCGTTGCGTGAAGGAGCGCTGTGGGATCTTGTCGGCCGTTCGACCCACGAGAATGTGCGTGAACGTACCGTGCAAGCCATGGCGGAGCGCTTTTATGTGGATGCTGCCCAGGCACAGCGGGTTAAAGACATGGCGCGGGCGCTGTTTGCTCAGGTTCAGCAAGACTGGAAACTGGATAACGGCTGGGGTTACTGGCTCGACTGGGCGTCGCAGCTGCACGAAATCGGTCTGAGTATTGCCCACAGTGGTTTTCATAAACACGGTGCTTACTTATTACAGCATGCTGATTTATTAGGGTTCACCCGTCAGGGACAGGCTAAGCTGGCGGCCATGGTACGCAGCCACCGGCGTAAATTTCTGCCGGAGTATTTCTCTGACATTACGCCCGGCAGCCGTACAGCGATGATTCAAATCACGCGCTTATTACGTTTGGCGGTGGTGCTCAATCACAGTCGGGGTGCTCATCCGGTGCCTTGTCCGCAATTGAGCAGCGATGGTGAGCGTCTGCAATTAACCTTGCCGGAAGGATGGCTGACCGAGCATCCGCTGACCGCCCGGGATCTGGCGGCCGAAGTCAGTCAGCAGAAAGGTGCAGGTTTCAGCCTCGAAATAGCCTGAGACTTGCGTCACCCGCCATGGTCATTCATCATCGCGGCCATTGTCATTCGGCGACAAGATCACGGAGGATGAGCCAATGCGCGCTGCAGATCTGATTCACCTGCTGAGCCAGTACGATCCTGATATGGAAGTACCGGTGTCTTTCTCGCACAGTGCAGTGGACGAAACGCCACTGCCTAAAATCACCACCTGCACCAGCAATGAACGCAGCCGCTGCTACGAGACTCTTGTCGAGTTGGCGGAAGACGGCATGCTGGTGGTTAATGCCGGTGGTCATATCACCTATATGAATCCGTATCTGGTTCGTCTCTGCGGCTATGCTCCGGCAGAGCTGGCCGGGCGGCCATTAACCGAACTGATGCCGCGCGACGATGCAGAAATATTACGTCAGCGTTTATTCAGCATGCACGGCAGCAGCCGTTTTACTATCCGTCTCATCAGCCGCAGCCGCGATATGCATTGGGTGCAGATATCTGCCACCGCGATTCCCAGCAGCGATGGCTGTTTTCGTGGCTGCATGATGACCGTTACCGATTTATCACGGCAGCAAATTCATCTGCAGGGTATGGGCGATCAGCAATTATTAGGTGATAAAGTTGAACGTATTCACGATCAGCTGGAACGGCTGAAAGTATTACGCACACATTTGCTCAGTGAGCTGGATGATATGCGGCAGTTACCGCGAGTCGATGCCACACCATTCTGGCATCAGGGGCGTTATCTGTATCTGATCGAACCGCAGAAAAATGGTAAACGCAAACGCCAGTATGTCGGTTCCGATCCGGAGAAGGTTAAACAGGCACTGTCATCCATGCGTCGCCAGCAACGTTTTTTACAGGTGCAGCAGGAACTGGCGCAGATCGATCATCAAATACGCAATGCAACGTTCAAACTGGACAGTTTCCTTTGGGACCTCGCTCAGGTGCCGCCCGATCTCCACCGTTTATTACCTGCCTCTGCCTGAAAAAAATACAGGATAAAAAAACAGCGCTCATGGCGCTGTTTTTTTATCTTTGTTTTCCTGTTGCTTAAAAATCAACCACTTCCGCACGTTTATTCCAATGTTCTGTTGCGTTTTCCGCCGCCTATTGGACGGCACGATCGTGTCACTTTTATTGCATTTTTTTCACGCTTTTTATTATCAGAAAACTCAGTGGTTTTTTCATGACAGCAATTAAGAATCGGTGGTTGTGCTGTCATGAATGCCCTCCCTAGCATCCGGGCTCCGCAGGCTTGAGAAGAACGGCGCTTCGGAAATTAAAGCGGAAAACATTGGTTTTTACGCATCCGGACCGAAACCGGCAGTTCTGCGGAATTAATTTTCAGGATGATATGGCAGCTTGTCAGGAGGGGATTATGGCAGAGCAAAATCCGGGATGGTCGGGAGACGCCCAAAGTTTTTATCACGAATTTACGCTGCGTAATGCAGGTTTTATCAGCGACAAAGAACAGCAGCGTTTACGACAGGCACACATCCTCATCGCCGGCTGTGGTTCAACCGGTGGCAGCGTTATTGAAGTACTGGTGCGCAGTGGCGCAGAACAGCTGGCATTGGCAGATAACGGCAGTTATGAACTGAATAACGCTAACCGCCAGAATATGGTGCTGACCGATGTTGGCCGCTCAAAAGTTGATGTATTCCACGAGCGCATGAGTCAGATCAATCCGTTTGTGCAGATCGACGGCTATGCCAACGGCATTACACCGGACAATGTGGATGCATTGGTTGAATGGGCTGATGTGATTATTGATGCCGTCGACGTTACCGGACGTTCGGGTCTGGAAATGAAATTCCTGCTGCACGAAGTGGCGCACCGCAATCAAAAAGCGGTTATCTGCGGTTATGACATGGCGGCGGCGCAGTATGTGCCGGTGTTCGATTACCGCGATGGCACATTGCCATTAATGGCCGGCCTGCTGAATGCCGAAGACGTGGCAACACTGGATCCGCTGCAGGCTTGCGCACGATTAATTCCGGATGAATTTATTCCGCTGGAAATGTTCGACGAACTGGCCCGCCATCAGCAGGGTAAGGATTACACCTCGCAGCTGTGTCTGGCAGCGAATTTATTTGGTGTGCTGGGTTCGACACTGGTGCTCGACATTCTGAATGAGCGGGCGGTGGAAACCGACAACTACGTTGATCTGTGGAGCCTGATGCGCAAACCTCAGGCCAGCGACGACCAGGCGCGTGACGAAGCCGCCGTGAGCGAATTACGCAGCGGCCTGCGTGCCTGGGCTAACGGCCCGGGCGGTGACAGTGATCCGTTCTTCCTTGAACGGTCATTGCGCCATTACCAACTGCCGCTGATGCCGGAGTTGCACAACTACCGCGATCAGCTGCTGACCGAACGTGCCGGCATCTCGGCCTTTGCCATTCCCCATGAGCAACTGGCCGGGCCGCTGGCACGCCAACTGTTACGTTTTGCCTTTGTGCATTACGCCCGCGTTGGCTTTATTAACCCCGATCAGGCGGCACGTCGCCTGCTGCATCATGAACCACTGAGCAATCTCAGCCCGCAGGATGTGCATCTGGTACTGATTGATACTCAAAGTAGCCAGTTGCTGGGTTACTCGACGCTGAAAGCGCCGCTGTCCGATAACCTGCCGTTCTCCAGCACCGAGCGTCCGCACTATGGTGTTGAGCAGGCTTTTGGCCGTGATCTGTTCGCTGGGGTTGATGAGTTACAGGGAATTCCGGTTGCCGCGGTGCGCGAAATTGGCCGGGTAACCAAAGCCGAGTTGGATGATCCGGTACTGAATGCGCGGGTAGGTATTATGCTGCTGAGCGCTTATCGCCAGGTGGTATCCGATAGCCGCTATGGCATCAGCGCCTTTGTCGGCGATGGCGAGAAAAACGTGACTCTGCGCAACCTCACCTTCTTTGGTTTTAACCCGCAATTACTGCCGGCGCGTGAATCCTGCCTGCCGGCCGACCACCTCTATCACCACCGTTATGTTGGCCGCGATGTGCGTCCGTTCTGGCTGTTGCTGGCGGATATCAATCAGGCGCGCGCCGATGAAGTAGAAGCATTGCTTGATCTGGATGACAACGCACTGCTGGCTGCCTTAAACGCAAGCCGCAGTAACGCAGCAAAGGAATTGGAGGCTCAGTTATGAAATCGGTATGGAACGAACAACAGCAGGAAATCCGGGATTTTTACGAACAGGTCGCCCGTGAGCGGGTACGTCCGAGTGCCGCCTCGCGTGATATCACGCTGACTTTTGACCGTCAGATCTGGCGCGACCTGGGTGCCAGCGGGCTGTTTGGCCTGCATATGCCGGAAGAGTTTGGTGGCCGTGGTCTGGGCCTGCGCGAGTTTACTGCCGCGCTGGAGGGTTTTTCCCGTGGTAGTCAGGACATGGGCGTACTGGTGTCCTTTGTCGCTCAGGTGGGTCTGGTGCAGGCCGGATTGCTCAGCTACGGCACGGAAGAGCAAAAGCAGCGCTGGTTGCCGGGCCTGATCCGCGGTGAATTACTGGGCTCATTTGCCATTACCGAACAGGGCTGTGGCTCCGATGTCCGTGCCATGAAATTAAGCGCGACGCAGGAGCTGAACGGCTTCCGCATTAATGGCCAGAAGTGGAACATCACCAATGCGCCGCAGGCGGACGTGGTAATGACCTTTGCCCATGTCGAAGGTGCCGGTGATAAATCGGTGACCTGTTTTATTACCGGTACCGATGTTCCGGGTCTGGAGCGCAGTGAGCCATTTGAGCTGTTGGGCAACCGTGGCACGCCAATTGGTGCGTTTAACTTTAACGATGTGCTGGTGCCGGAATCCGCGGTGGTGGGTGGCGTGGGTGGTGGTCTGAATGTGCTGTATTTCGCCTTCCTGGTCGAGCGTGTACTGACCGGTCTGGTGATTACCGGCTGCATGGAACCGCTGGTGGAAGACTGCCTGCGTTACAGTCAGGAGCGTCTGGCATTTGGCCGTCCGATTGGTGAGAACCAGTACATTCAGGGACAGATCGTCGATATGTATTGCCAGGTGGAAGTGCTGCGCAGCGTTCTGCTACGGGCTATGGACAGTATGGAGCAGGGTGTCGATTGCTCCAGTCTGGCGTCAATGGTGAAGATGATCGCCACCGAAAGTCTGCACGAAGCCTGCCTGAATGCCATTCGTATTCACGGTAATTCCGGTTATCGCCGCGACAAGTATTTTGAGCGTTTGCTGCGCGATTCCATCGGTGTGTTCTTTGCCGGAGGCACCATCGAAATTCACCGCCATGTGATCTGGACCAATCTGGTTGAAGGCTTCCGTAAGGGCGAGCGCATGCGCGATGGCCTGAACCTCGGCGTCTATCAGAACCAGAATCCGGCCACCACCGCCTTTAGCCAGCCAGCTGAGGAGGCCATTGCATGAATGCCGTAATGCAATTATTTACCGGGGTGCAGCGTCACCCCTGGCTGATGATGTTGGGTCTGTTGCTGGTTACGGTGCTGGCGTTAGGCGCTGCCGGCCAGCTGCAGATTAACAGCACGCCGTACATGATCGATAACAGCCACCCCAGCCGGGTGGCCGATCACGATACCAAGCGCCTGTTCTCCAACACCGGTGAGCAGGCCTTTGTCGCCATCGATAATCCGCAAGGCAATGTGTTCAACGCCCGCAGTCTGGCGACGGTGCAGGAGTTAAGCCGCACCTTTGAACGCATGTTGCTGATCAGTGAAGCCGACAGTCAGCGTCTAACCGCGCTGGCGGAAGACGGCGTGCTGACCATGCCGCAGGCCAATGCCCTACTGCAGGATGGGCTGACACCGCAGGATATTCCGGCGCTCAAACGTCTGGCGCAGCAGGACAGCATCAGTGCGCTGGATAAAGCCTGGCTGGAGAATCTGGCGGTGCGCCTGCGTCCGGTTAAACGGGTGCGCAGTCTGGCGCGCATGGAGCACATCGAAGCCTTTACCGGCGGTCTGGATGTACGCCCGCTGATGAAAACCCTGCCGCAGAACGACGCCGAACGGCAGGCGCTGCGTGAGGCCGTGCTGGCCAATCCGATGTTTATTAACGGCCTGGTATCGCCCAAAGGTAACGCCACCACCATTCAGGTGGAGTTTAATATCGACGAAGATGATTCGCCGTCCATGTTGCTGGCTTACGGTGAAATCAGCCGCATCATCAACGATGTGAGCGCGCGCGAAGGCTTCAGCGACCGCGTTTACCTGAGTGGCCCACCAATGATCGCGGCGCAGACCGCCACCAGTATGGAGCAGGATAACCAGACCCTGCTGCCGGGTGTGCTGCTGGTGATTATCGTCGTGCTGCTGCTCAGTTTTGGCCGTTTGCAGGGCGTGGTTGCGCCGCTGATGATCGCCGTGATTGCGCTGTTCTGGACCTTGGGCACGATGGCGGCGTTCGGCGTGAAGCAGAACATCGTTACCTCCATGCTGCCGGTGTTCATTATTGCCATCGCGGTCTGTGACGCCATTCACTTCCTCGCTACTTACTACCGTCTGCTACCGGCTAATCCCGACCGTGCGGCCCGCACTCAGGCGGCGTCGGATGCGTTGCGCAAGCTGTTCTGGCCGATGCTGGTGACGACCATCACCACCATGGCAGGCTTCTTCGCTCTGAGCTGGACCGAAGTGATCTTTATCCGTGAGTTCGGCATCTTCGTCGGTCTGGGGGTTATGTTCGCCTGGATCGTTACCATGCTGTTTTTACCGGCGTTGGTGATTCTGTGGAAAGCACCACCACCGCGTTTCGGCTTATTGGTCAGCACTCTGGTCAGCCGTTTTATGGGCATGCTCGGACGCGTGGCTGGTCATGGTAAGGCGGTGGTCATGGCGGTTGTGGTACTGATGGCCGGTGGTCTGCTTTACACCCAGCAGAACCTGACGGTGGATAACCAGGTGATCGGTTACTTCGAAGCTGACAGCCGTATCCGCCAGGATGACGCCGCCATTAACGCCAACTTCGGCGGCTCGACTGTGGTCAGCTTTCTGCTGGAAAGCAAAGAGGTGGATGCCTTCAAACAGCCGCAGGTGATGCTGGCGGTGGAAAAACTGCAGCAGCAGCTGAATAACGATCCGCTGGTGGGCTTTACCATTTCGCCGGTGAACTTTATCGAGCGCATGCATCAGGTACTGAGCGCTGGTGAAGGTGAGACCAGCGGCAGTGCCGCCGATTACCGTCTGCCGTCAGATCTGACCCAGCCGATGCTGGCGCAGTACTACCTGCTGTACGAAAACGCCAACGGTCAGGATTTGTTTGATGTGGTTGACCGCCGCTTCTCCAATGGCCGCATTCTCACCGTGCTGCACAGTGACCGTTCATCCGAAGTGGGCGGCGTGATCGAGCGCGTGATGAACGAAGCACGCAACGTGCTGCCGGCCGGGGTCAGCATCCGCGCCGCCGGTTATGGTGAAATTCTGGTGTCTACCACCGATGCTGTGGTCGGCGGTCAGATCCAGAGTCTGCTGCTGGCGGTGGTACTGATTGCGTTACTGGTGGTCGCCATTCTGCGTTCGCTGCGCCTAGGTTTGCTGGCGTTGCTACCGCTGCTGTTTACGCTGGTGGGTGTGTTTACCCTGATGGCGCTGACCGGCACCGCACTGGATATCGGCACCTCCATTATTGCGGCCATCTCCTTTGGTATCGGCATCGACTACGCCATTCATACCATTGCCGCGCTGCGTCTCAGTAAAGGTCAGGATCATGCCGAGCTGGTGGCCAATGCGCTGCAGTACTGCGGTAAACCGATTCTGATTAACACCCTGGCGCTGGGCTTTGGCTTCCTGGTGCTGACGCTGTCGGGTTATCAGGCTCTGGTGAACCTGGGCTACTTTATCTCGCTCACCATGCTGTTCAGTGCGCTGTTTGCGTTGCTGGTGTTGCCGGCCTTCCATCGCCCGGATGCACCACAGGCGACGGTTGCTGAACGTGCCGACGAGCCGCAGGCGGAGCCGGCCAATGCCTAGGGTGCTGAACACGCTGCTGTTGGCGTGTGTGCTGTCGGCAACGACAGCACAGGCGGCCCAACCGCTGACCGAATACGACGAATGGCAGGTGATCAGTTTATACCCGCCGCACGGCGTGTATCAGGCGGAGTTGTTGCCGCAACTGGTGACGGCGGTTGAAGGCTTATGGCAGGTGCAGGGCAGTGACGGCGAGCCGTTGCTGCGCAGCGTCGACAGCCTGGCCAGCATGAACGTGATCGTCGCCCAGCAGGACGAAGTGCGGTTCCGCCGCATTATCGAAAAAGGCGAACTGAACGCCGCCGGTATGCAGCGCCTGCAGGCGCTGGTGGAAGAACATCCGCTGGTGCAGCGGCGGCTGGTGTCGGCCGACGGTAGCGCCACGCACCTGTGGCTGCGGCTGAAAAAACCGGCCACTGCGGAGGGTTTGCAGCAGCTGAGTGATCATCTGGCGGCCAGTCTGAATGCCGCCGGTCATCAGTGTGTGGTCGCGGCAAACGCGCGTGGTCCATTGGCTGGCCGCTATATGACCCAATGGCAGTACGATACGCCGCAACGCGCCGATGGCGTGGCCGCGTTGCAGGCGCTGGCGACGGCACAGCAGCAACTGAGTAACGCACCGGGTGCGCCGGACAGCGAACACGGGCGTAATTATTCGGCGCTGAATCTGCTGTCGTATCTGGGCGGCATTCTGGGTGGCGAGCTGCTCGATGCCAATGGCCTGCCGCAAAGCAACGCGGCACTGGCGCAGATGTACATGATGGCCGAGAGCCTGCGCAGCCGCGATCTGCAGGCGCTGGCGCGTCCGGATTTCCGCCAGTTACAGCTGGTGGTGCTGGGCCATAAAGCACCGCTGAATGCGCCGCCTGTTTCCAACTATCAACTTACCCATACCAGCATCTGGCAGGCGTCGGCGCGCGATTATCGCGTACTCGATTGTCGTGCGCAGGGGCTGGTGACGTCGGAGAACGAATAATGAAATTACTGCTGAAAAGTGCAGCGCTTACGCTGTTGAGCCTGACCATGCTGCCGGCCTTTGCCGTCAGTGAAAAAAGCATTAAACCGGAAGTGCTGCTGGAACAGGTACGTGATCGTGACGACGGCGATGACCGTCGTTCACGCATGATTCTGGAACAGACCATGAGTGATGGCTTTGTGCGCGAGCGCGAATTGTTAATGCTGGAAAAAAAATTCGGTGCCGAGCGTAAAGCCGTGCTGTATTTCACCGCCCCGGCGGATACTGCCGGTACCGGCATTCTGATGTTCAGCTACGAAGAAGCCAGCGGCAAAGACGATGATCAGTGGCTGTATCTGCCCGCGCTGCGTCAGTCACGCCGTATTGCGACTAACTCGAAAGAAGGCCCGTTTCTCGGTACCGATTTTTCCTTTGCTGATATCGAACGCCTGCGTGTGGATGATTATCTCTATGAAGATCAGGGCACAGTAGAAATTAACGGTCGCACGCTGCACAAAATTGCCGCACATACCGCCAATGGTCTGGAAAATCCGCGTACCGGATACAGCCAGCGCGAAATTTTTGTTGATGCCGAGCGGCAGCTGATTATGCGCGATGAGTTTTATCGTGAAGGCCGTCATATCAAAACCTTTGAAGTCACCGGTCTGAAAGAAATTGAAGGCTACTGGACCGTGACCGAAGCGGTGATGACCAATCATGTGGAAGGGGGCTTTACCCGCTTATTGCGCAAAGAAACAACCTACAACGTTGGCATTGCCGAACGGCTGTTTAATGAGCGTACGCTGCGCAGCGGGATTCAGTAATGGTTCGGATTCAGCTTTTGTTGGCGCTGTTGTTGGTTAATGGTGCAGCGCTTGCTGCACCGTCCTTCAGCGGTAAAGGTCATGCAGAAATACGTCAACAGGAACGCGCCGGTAACGAAGCCGGCGACGATCTTGGGCAGCGATATGAAGGTTTGCTGGAAGGGCAGATAAACAACGGCCGGTTAAAAACCAACGCTATTTTAATGGGGCGTTACCGCAGCCAGTATGACGATGCCGAAGACAAGGTGCGGGATGAAATGCGCAGTGATGCGGAACTGCGTGAACTCTACCTGACCTGGTCGGCCGATCGTTTTGAAGTCCGTGCCGGTAAGCAGCAACAGGCCTGGGGGCGGGCAGATTATTTTCGCATTGTGGATGTCTGGAACCCACTCGACCTGCGCGAATTTCTTTTACCTTATTTCGATAATTATTCACTTGGACGGCAGCCGCGCGGCATGTTGATTACCGATTACTTCGGTGATACCTGGGAGCAGCAATTAATTATTGCTGCACAGCGTAAAACGACCCGCCTGGCACCGGCCGGCAGTGACTTTGCGGCCAATGGTATGCCCGCGACTTTACCCGCAGTCAACGAAGAAGGCAGTGGGGTGGATATCGGCTGGCGCGGAAAAATATTCTGGTCGGGCAACGATATCGAATTGTACGCTTTTCATGGCTATCATGCGGATGAAATGCTGACCTTTGAAAATGCGCAGCTGGTACGCGAACAGCCAGAGCGCGACATGGTTGGCACATCACTGGCCCGCCCCATGGGAGACTGGGTTTTACGCACCGACGCCGCACATTATTGGCGTGAAGGGCGCCAGACAGCCAGCGGTATTGAAGACAGCAGCCGGACTTCGGCACTGCTTGGCTTTGACCGGGTGGAAAATGAATGGACCTGGAACCTGCAGCTGGCGACGACCCACTGGTACGACGAAGAAAGTAATCATGATGATGTTTGGGAATCGTCAGTGTCGGTGGAAAAAAACTGGAGCCGATACCGCTTAACCACCGGACTGTTATGGCTGGTTAACTGGGTAGACGACAGCAGCCAGTTATGGCGCGCAACCGTAAACTATGAATTTTTACCGCAGTGGAAAGTCGGCTTCGCGGCTGTTGCCTTTGATGGTAAAGACGATACGCAGTTTGGTCAGTTTGATAATCAGGATCGTTTGATGCTGACTTTAAGGCGGGATTTTTCGCTGTAACTTTTACGGTAATTTCCTCTGTAACAGCTTCTGTAAACCAGGGCATAAAAAAAGAGCTTCAACAGAAGCTCTTTTTTTATCAATGCCAAACGGAATTGCTTATGACGAACTCGCTGCCAGTGTTTCCAGCAGAATCGCCTGTGCCTTCACCATATCTTCACCTTCTGCAGGTTGCGCACGTATATAACTGCCATCGGGCTGTAAATCCCAGGCCTGGCAGTTATCCAGCATGTACACTTCCAGTTCGCTTTTCATACGCTCTTTCAGTTTGCTGGTTTCAATCGGGAAAGCCGTTTCTACCCGGCGTAATAAGTTACGCTCCATCAGGTCGGCGCTGCCGGCGTAGATTTCATCTTTGCCGTTATTCAGAAAATAATAAACGCGTGAGTGTTCAAGAAAGCGACCAATAATAGAACGTACACGGATATTCTCCGACACACCTTCTACGCCCGGACGTAAACAGCACATACCACGGATAATCAGCTCTACTTTTACTCCGGCCTGCGAGGCTTTATACAGCGCGCGGATTAACTTCGGCTCGGTCAGTCCGTTGGCTTTCATACGGATTAAGGAAGGTTTTCCGGCTTCGGCATGGGAACGTTCACGGTCCACCAGTTCAATCAGTTTTTTATGCAGGGTAAACGGCGCATGAAATAATTTTTTAATGCGCAGCGCTTCGCCCATTCCGGTTAATTGCTGAAAAACTTTGTGTACGTCTTCACCGATAGAATCATCGCCGGTGAGGAAGCTGTAATCGGTATAGGCACGGGCATTCCCGGCATGATAATTACCGGTACCCAAATGCACATAGCGTTTATATTTATCGCCTTCTTTGCGCACAATCAGCATCATCTTGGCGTGGGTTTTATAACCCACCACACCGTAGACCACCACCGCCCCGGCTTCCTGTAAGCGGTTGGCGAGATAGAGATTTTCTTCTTCGTCAAAGCGCGCGCGCAGTTCAATAACCACGGTCACTTCTTTGCCGTTACGCGCGGCATCCACCAGAGCGTTTACAATCTCGGATTTTGCCCCGGTGCGATACAGGGTCTGTTTAATCGCACGTACGTTAGGATCTTTGGCTGCTTCACGCAGCAGATCGACCACCGGCGTAAAAGACTCAAACGGATGCAGCAGCAGCGTATCTTTATCGCGGATGCTTTCGAAAATACTTTTGTTGAAGTTAATGTTCTTCGGCAGACCCGGAGTAAACGGAGTGTATTGCAGGTCTGGTCGTGAAATCTGACTGATCACTTCAATCAGGCGGCCCAGATTAACCGGCCCGTTAACGCGGTACAGGTCGGTGGTATCCAGAGTGAATTGCTTCAGCAAAAAATTCGCCAGCTCTTCCGGGCAATTATCGGCCACTTCCAAACGCATCTCTTCGCCAAAGTTACGCGAATGCAATTCGTCTTCTAATGCCGATGCCAGGTCAGCGGTATCGTCGTGGTCAATTTCAAGGTCGGCGTTCCGGGTTACGCGGAACTGGTAACAGCCTTTTACCGTCATGCCGGGGAACAGTTCGTCGGCGTATTCATGAATCATGGACGACAGGAAAATAAAATTATCGCCGCCTTTGGTTATGTCATCCGGTACGCGGATAATCCGTGGCAGAGAACGCGGTGCCGGAATCAGCGCCAGACCGGTTTCGCGGCCAAACGCGTCTTTGCCTTCGAGGGCGACAATAAAATTCAGGCTTTTATTTACCAGTCGTGGAAACGGGTGCGAAGGATCAAGACCAATCGGGCTGATTAACGGCTGAATGCTGTCTTCAAAATACGCCCGCACCCAACTGCGCTGATCTTCACTCCAGTCGGCACGACGTAAGAAATGAATATTTTCTTTTTCCAGTGCCGGCAACAAGGTGTCATTCAGGATTTCATACTGGCGCTCAACCGTTGCGCTGCACAATGCATGAATGCTGCTTAAAACCTGTTGCGGGTGCATGCCATCGGCACCGGTTTGCTCACGCGCAAAGGTTAATTGCTGGGTCAGGTTGGCGACGCGAACCTCATAAAATTCATCGAGGTTTTTACTGAAAATGCACAGGAAAAACAGCCGTTCCAGTAATGGGTAGCTATCGTCCAGTGCTTGTTCCAGTACACGAATATTAAACTGCAAATGGCTTAATTCGCGGTTTATATAATATTCGCTGCTGCTTAAATCGATGGCTTTTTCTGCGGCTGCGTCACTCATTGCTTCATCCTGTCTGCTTTAATTAAGCCTGTCTTACTTGTTAATCCACTCTGCATATTGCTTGGCAAAATAGGTGAGAATGCCATCGGCTCCGGCACGCTTCATACACATCAGGGATTCGGCCATCACAGCGTTATCATCCAGCCAGCCATTTTGTGCAGCGGCTTTGTGCATGGCGTACTCACCACTCACCTGATAAACAAAGGTTGGTACCTGAAATTCATCTTTTACCCGGCGCACAATATCCAGATACGGCATGCCCGGTTTAATCATCACCATGTCGGCGCCTTCGGCCAGATCCATGGCCACTTCGTGCAGCGCTTCGTTGCTGTTGGCCGGGTCCATCTGGTAGGTCTTTTTATCGGCTTTGCCAAGGCTGGCCGCCGTGCCCAGAGCATCGCGGAACGGGCCGTAATAAGCGGAAGCGTATTTGGCTGAGTACGCCATGATGCGGGTGTTTACAAAGCTTTCTTCTTCCAGCGCCTGACGGACATCACCGATACGGCCATCCATCATGTCGGATGGGGCAACGATATCGGCACCGGCTTCAGCATGAGACAGCGCCTGTTGCACCAGGGTTTCTACCGTGCGGTCGTTCAGCACATAACCGTCATGATCGGTGATGCCGTCCTGGCCGTTGAGGGTGAACGGATCGAGGGCAACGTCGGTAATCACGCCCATCTCCGGTACCGCATCTTTAATCGCCCGCACGGCACGTTGTAACAGGCCATTCGGGTTAAAGGCTTCTTCGGCAAATTCGGATTTAGCGCTGGCTGGCGTTACCGGAAACAGGGCAACCGCCGGAATACCGAGCTTATACAGGTGCTTAACTTCAGCCACCATCAGGTCGATGGACAGGCGGTTGATGCCTGGCATTGAGGCAATGGCTTCGCGTTCCTGATGACCTTCCAGCACAAACATCGGATAAATCAGGCTGTCGACCGTTAACTGAGTTTCACGCATCAGGCGGCGGGAAAAATTGTCGCGGCGGTTACGGCGCAGGCGGGTTTCCGGGAAAAAGCGTTGAGCATCGCTGAAAGCCATGAGGAATCTCCTGATCGGGAAGGGAAATGAAAAGTATGCCAATTGTAGCTGAATCGGTGCTGATATAACGCAACTTTATTGAGTGGTGGCTCATAAACACAGCGTTGATGCCTTAGCGCTAAACAGCGGATTTCTGCAGATTTTCTGCCTTCCGTAAAGTGCTGCGCAGTATGCCGGGCAATTATGAAGCTTTTATGCAAACGCGCCATTTGCTATTGGCACCACCGTCGTCATTTTTACGTGTGTGAATGATATGAGTGAATGATGCGTGCAGTGTCAGGCAGGCCAGCATTGTCCGACAAAATTGGCGCTGGCGAACCTGCATCACAGGCCGGGTTGTTTGTTAGTTTGCGTCGATACTCTGAGCGCGTTCTCGCCTGAAAAAACAAAAATCCAGGAATCGCTATGACAGTGACAACACACATTATTCAGTCGGGCCCTGTGCGCCTGCACGCCCTGACCCGCGGCGAACCGGCCAATCCGGCGCTGGTGCTGGTGCATGGCTATCCCGATAACCACAGCGTCTGGGATGCGGTGGCCGAGCGTCTGGCGCAGCAGTTTTATGTGATTGCTTATGACGTACGCGGCGCAGGTCAGTCTGACAAACCGCAGAAAACCGCCGATTACCGCATGCCACTGCTGGCGCAGGATCTTCAGGCGGTGGTGGATACGCTGATTCCCGGCCGCAGGTTTCATTTGGCGGCGCATGACTGGGGTTCCATTCAGAGCTGGGAATCGGTTACCACGGATGCTTTAAAAGGCCGGATTGCTTCATTTTCCAGCGTGTCGGGGCCTTGTCTCGACCACATGGGATTCTGGATGCGTAAGCACCTGTTCTCCACGTCATTCAGCAATATCAGCAAGGCCGTCCGTCAGCTGTTCAGCTCCTGGTACATCGTTTTTTTCCAGTTGCCGCTGCTGGCGCCGCTGATGTGGCGTACGGGGCTTGCCAAAGTCTGGCCGGCTTATCTGCGCCTGCGTGAAGGGGTTAAAGAGCCGGAAGCCAACCCAACCCAGCGTGATGACGGTGCCATTGGTGTGCGTCTGTACCGCGCTAACTTTATGAACAAAATGTTCCGCCCCGAACAGCGTGTGGCACATTGCCCGGTGCAGCTGATTGTACCGACCGGTGACAACTATGTTGGCACTCAGTTGTTCAGCGAATTAACAGACTGGGTTGAACATTTGTACCGCCGCGATATCGACGCCACCCATTGGGTGCTGCTTACCCATGCGCCACAGGTGGCGCAATGGATTGCTGATTTTGCCCACACCATCGACAGCAATCAGGAAGACAGCGCACTGCGCGCCGTGCGGGTATCTGCGGTTTCTTCCTCGCCATTTTCTGCCGCGCAGCAGCCCGAACAAGCGTGAATATACAGGAGCCTGATATGAACAATGCCACGTCCAATAACACCGGGCGCCACGAACTGAAAGCGCGCAAGGTGCGCTTTGATCTGGAACAGACCCCGCTGCACTGGATTCCCGGTGACGCGCTGGCTTCGTATATGACCAACGCCATCCACCTGCTGCTGCCGGAAGGCGAGCTGTGGTTCTGCCGTGTCTATAACAAAGCGCTGCCACTGGTAAACGACGCCGAACTGCGTGCCGATGTTGAAGGTTTTATCCGTCAGGAAGCGGTGCACTCGCGCGTACACAGCGCGGCGCAAAAATATCTGAACCGGCACGAGATAGACTGCGAACCTTTTTTGCAGCGCGTGCGCTTTCTGTTTAAAACCCTGCTGGGTGATGAGCCGCTGGGGCAGAAGTTTCTGCAGCTGAAGATGTTCGAGCGCTCCTGGCTGATAACCCGCGTGGGTATTATCGGGGCGGTGGAGCACTTCACCGGTATTCTTGGCCAATGGGCGATGGATAACACCAGCTGGAATAAAGCCGACCCGGTGATGGCCGACCTGTTTAAATGGCACCTGGCCGAAGAGGTTGAACACCGCACCGTGGCCTACGACCTGCACCGCCATCTGTGCAAAACCCGCATCGGTTTTTACCTCAGCCGCCAGTTGCTGATGGCCTTTGTATTTCCGTTGTTCGTGTATTTTGTCTTTACCGGTACGCGCTTTCTCGCAGCGCAGGATAAAGATGCAGAGGTGCGGAAAATCGGCCGCTGGGGCTGGCTGAAAATGACCCGGAAAATGGAGCGCTGTGGCCGCAACACCGACCACGTACCGAGCTTCAGCTTTCTGGTAAAGGCCACGCTGCGCTGGCTGTCACCGCGTTTTCACCCGATTACCGAAGGTGATACCGCCCAGGCACTGGCTTATATCGCCCGCTCTCCGGCGGCACAGCGTGCCGAAGCAGAAGCCGGCTGAACACGTTATTTTGCACCGAATACTTTGACTCCCCTCTGTCCTCTGTGAACAATGCCCTGCCCGCCAAGCTGTTCTGGCGGGCGAGTCATAACAATAAAGACAAAGGGGCACTTCATGACCGCAGAGGGCATGACCACACAAGCTGAAGGTTTCAGCAAAACCGAGCTGACACTGGCGATGAATTTTCTCGACCAGATTCCGTTTAACAAGCTGCTTGGCCTTAAACCCAAACTGCTCAGCGATACCCGCTGTGAATTCAGCATGAATATGCGCGACGATCTGGTCGGTAACTGGCTGCAGGGTATTTTGCATGGCGGTGCGATTTCTACCGCGCTTGATGTAACCGGCGGGGCGATGGCGTTAATCGCGACCTGGCAGCGCATGCACAAAAATGAAATCCCGAAAGAAGACCGGCCCAAACAACTGGCTAAACTCGGCACCATTGATATGCGTGTGGATTTTCTCCACCCCGGCAAAGGCAAAGAATTTATTGCCAGTGCAACCCTGCTGCGTATCGGCAATAAAGTGGCCGTAACGCGCATGGAATTTCATAACGAAGAAGGGCTGTTAATCGCGGTGGGTACCGGCACCTATCTGTGCGGCTGATATCGTTGATATTCGGCTGACAGTGTGCTGATTCCGGCCTTACTGCCTGATTAATATCAGGCAGTATTCAACCCTCAGGATATAACTCATGGATGAACTGCTCAGAATTATTTTCCTCACCGCCGGTGCCTTACCCTTGCTGGCGTATCCTTTTATGGCGGTGGCGAGCCTGATGGGCCTGGCCAGCAAGCCCGGCATAAAAATTCCTCTGTTTAACCGCCTGATGAACAAGTTCTTTCTGTGGGGAACGCTGCTGTATCCGCTGGTTTTTTTTGGCTGTTATAAATTGAGTGAAGCGGATGGTGGAATCAGCGATGAATATTCGCTGATAGTAGAGGTTTTTCCGGTGATTTTTTTGTGCTTATTGTGGGTGAGTTTTAAGTTTATGGATGTTCCGGGAAAGGGCAGAGAGTAGCCGCTGAACGGGTCAGATCAGAAAATCATCGCTCGCTACCGCGGCCTGCAAGCGCATAATTCGGGCGCATAAATTCAGGCGCATAATTGAGACGCAAAACTGCATAGTAAATCAGATGCTGTATTGTAGGAGTGGATCTTATCCACGACAGGCCAGAGCACTTCATTTACACGGAAATGTAGGGTGGGCACTGCCCACCAGATCAGTGCGGTTATTGCTTAAAAGAATGACGAAGTAATCTCCCGTACCTGTCCGCCGTCATATCAACAACATGGTCGCGTCGTTCGGGCTCCTCACAATGATGATATTCATAACCAACACCGCACCGTAGGAGCGGGCCATGCCCGCGAGACTTCAGAGATAGTTTTCTGCTGTGGGAGCGGCGTATTAATTCGGTGAGTTCAGCGCCAGCTTGTTGCCTTCTGAATCCAGAAACAAAGCAAAGAACCCACTGTTATCGGCGTGAGCCGTCTTTTCCAGAATGATCTGACCACCACTCCCGGTGACCCTATCCAGCATTGGCTGTAAATCATCGCCGGCATTGAGATAGACAGTGACGCCATCTGAAGAAGGGATATAGCCCTCACCCTTTACAATCACCGCAGGAACCAGCTGGCCTTGGTAAGGCAGGATACCCATCTCCATACCCGGCATCTCCATACATTCGATGTTTACACCCAGTACCGCCTGATAAAACGCCACAGCTCTTGCAAGGTCGGTGGCAGGGATTTCAAACATTGCGATATAACTGTTCATACTGTCGGCCTTTGATAATTAGCAGAATGGCGGTTCGTTGATAAACCGTATTCAGAGACTACATCAACAGCCTGACAACTCATTGTACAAATACGACAGCGCTTATTGGTAAAACAGCGATGACAGCTCCATATGCTTATGCCCAAGAAACTCCTTTGGACTGACCCCGGTAAACTCTTTAAAATCCCGGATAAAATGCGCCTGATCGTAGTATTTGCTGGCGTAGGCGATGTCCATCAGTTTGTCGTCTTTATTGTTAAGTAGCATTGTCAAAGCTTGCTGCAAACGAATCACCTTCCCGAGTTGCTTTGGGCTGATCCCCACCTGTTGCTGGAATTTTCTTTCTAAACGGCGTCTCTGGGCCGGGTCCTGTTTGGTTATCGCAGCAATCGGTGTATTCCCGGATGAGGCTATCAGGGCATCGATCGTTGTTTGTATGATGTTGTCGACAACCTGTTGCTCATTCAGCTTTGACTTCAGGAACGCTTCAGTAACAGCAATTCTGGACGGTGTATCCTTCGCCTGAACAATTGCCTGGGTTAAATCGTCAGCTGTCTTTTCGCCAAACAATTCAGCCAGTGGGGTTTCGGTATTCACCAGATTTTTAATTGGCGTGGAGGTAAGGCTGGCAAAGCTGTGCGGATAGAAGCGAATGGCAAAGGTATTAACATACCCCAGAGGTTCAATAAAAAACGGGGTAGTGATCTGACCCAGAACCATCGCTCTTGGCTGGATAATAAACTCGTCATCCGAGACATAGCGTTTTATATCGTCACCCAGAATAAATGCCATCTCAATGGTGCCATCGGGAACAATACGCTGCTTCTGGTGATCATCAGAAGCCGGTACTTCCAGGGTCCAGTAACAACTGATAATGGCATCCAGTTCCGCATCGGGTTGAAAGGTCTGATAGTCCATTTTTATGCTCCTTTGTCAGGCTCCGGTCACCGCCAGTGAGTGCACCAGTATGAGGTGAGCATGCCCAAATCACCAGCAAAGGCTTTAACGCGGGTTGTGATGAGCGGCGCTTTCCGGCTCAGACATGATTTACATTCGTGCTTGCCCGCTTTGCCGGAGGATAGTAACGTAAATTTCAAATGCATTAATGCACACTAATAACCTGTTAAATTCCTATGATCATATTTGCAGTTACAAAAGAAGGATTTCAAGAGCTGGAACCAGTGATTAAAACAGGTAAGTATCCTGTTTGGATCGGTGGAAATGTCTTGAGTGAATCTGAGTTAGATCGCTACAGAGAAATGGATATAAATATTACAAGCTTCCGCTATGTGATAGACCCTGCAAATGACGAAGAGCTAGATGATGCTCTGGTTACGATTGAAGAGCATCACCCGAAAGAACGGGTTTGGTTAGAATGCAGACTTTAAATTTAACAAACGCAGTCTGTCGAAGCGCCTTTCTTTTCCTGCGTCGCTACAATTCGCCCGCAGCTGTCGATGTTATATGCCCGGAAAGAAAATAGGAAATATACAGGCGCTCTGATAATTCAGATTGTGTTGGGTTGCTCACAGATCCGATAAATGGCCGCTTACCTGTCATCAGAAAAATGCTAAAGTCCGGCATGCCTGTATCAGGTCATTTTTCTATCAATAACTTCCTCAGGGAATCAATAGGCTATTTATGTCTGAAAAGGTTAACAAAGAATTCTGGTTGGGCCAGTTATTTACTTTATTGGCAACGGTGGTTGGTGTTTATCTGGCAGCCAACTCCGGTTTTGAAAAAGCCATCGAATTTGAAAATCTGCAACACCAGCGGGATGTTTACCATGTACAGCAGTCGTTGCTGGGAGAAATGCAGGTGAATACCGAACGTTTACAAAGTTGGGTGGATGAGTTCGATCAGGCACCACAGAATAACAATATGAGTATGCAGCCGGATAAATATCAGTTGGATACGTTTTTCTGGAATGCCGCCCAGGAAGGGGATGCAATTTTTGAAATGCCACATCAGTACGTCAGCGGTATTTCGGATTTTTACCAGCGTGCTGAATATCTGCGCAGCCAGCTATTATCCGGTAACCCGTTTGAAGCGCCGAAAGCTTCGGAAAAACTGCGCCAGTTAACCACTGAAACCCGCATTCAGTTATTAAAAAATATTCAGCAGCACATAAAAGAGCAGCAACAACAGTTACAGAAAACCGGATTAATCTGATTTATTGTGACTGACTCCGCTAATTAATAGGTGTTGGGCTTTTTAAGTCCAACTACAATTACGAAGAAGGTGATAAATGTCAGAACTATCAGTGCTTAAAGCGACCCATATTACGGGTCATATTTTAGAAATTGAGTTTAGTGATAGTCATGTTTCGGTCGTGGATTTTGCTCCGTTTATCTTTAGTGTTGGCCATCCTGATTACGATGTATATAAAGATATCTCTCGCTTTGTGCAGTTTGATTTGCTTGACGGAAACTTAAGCTGGGACGACTACACAATGATTTTTCCAGTTGAACATCTATACGAGAATAAGCTGTAGAGCGTGTTTATAACGGACTGTTTAAGAGTGATTCGCAACGAGTGACATTTTTAGTGTGCGTCGGGTTAAGTGATTAAGGCTCTGTGCGGTAGCTTTTGTAACGCCTGCATGCACCCGTTAACGCGGTGTTAGGCCTTTCCAGGTTTACCAAACATTACACCTTCAGCTCTGTTGTTTATTGCCTCCTCCTCCGGGCCTTGCTACCTTCGCCGGCCAATGTGGTGCTATACCGCCTTACTGTCCATATCTGAGTGAATATTTCATGTTAAAGCTGTTCAGGATTTCAAGCCTGCTGGAAGGCATCTCGTATCTGGTTATTCTGTGTGTCACGCTGGGCGTTATCAGCCGGGATTTCGTTTACATGCTTGGTATGACGCACGGTGTGCTGTTTATGCTGTACTTTGTTCTTTCGCTGGCGGCCTCCCATAAGCAGGGCTGGTCGGTGATGACCTGGCTGCTGGTGTTGCTGGCGTCGCTGGTTCCTTTCGCCTTTATTCCGGTAGAGCTGTTTGTCCGCAAAGAGCTGTTAAAGAATGAGCATGCTGCCGCTACCAATCTGGCGCAAGGCTCCTGATATTCTTACTGTCCGGGGTTGTGTCCGGCTTATAGCAAGAGTCTGGGATGGGTGTTGGAAGAGGTGTTGGCTGGGTTGCTGGCAGAGGTGCTGGCTGGAAGGTCTGTGTGCCGATGAAAATAGCGCGCAGGCCGATTGAGTCGCTCACCCGCCTTGTCTACAATGGGGCACTTTTTCTGATATCAGGTTATAAACATGAGCGACACTAACGCCAAGCCGGCTTTGCCGGATCATCTCTCCGGTAATCCACGCAGCCCACAGCACGTTGCTGAGTGTTTTGAACACGATATTGGTATCCGCCTGAATGGTAAGGAACGTACCGACGTTGAGGAATACTGCATCAGCGAAGGCTGGGTAAAAATCCCTTCGCCTAAGGCAAAAGACCGTTTTGGTCGTCCTATTCTTATTAAACTGAAAGGCGAAGTAGAAGCTTTTTATAAGTAAAAATTTCTGCTGCCCAAGGCAATGCACAGATGAATGTTTCTGTGCGTTGTATCCTGCCTTAAAAATCACGCTGAGTTTATCTGTAAAAAATTCCTCTGAACAAATAGCGGATTTTTACTGGTATTTATTTTCCAGCCGACTGATTACATCCTGTGTTACGCGCAGGCTTTCGAGTAAATCCAGTAAGTTATATTCCAGATTCACATTCAGGTGGGTTGCCTGACCGCCAAAGAAATCCGGATTTTTTCCCTGAAACTGCAAACCTAAATTCAGTGCGCCGTCGGGTTGGTACTGAATATTGGATTGCAGCTGGTCGTAGTTAAAATTCTGCAGTAATTGCATGGCCAGCCCAACGGTCTGATCGGATTGCTGCAGCGCTTCTGAGGTAGCGTTCTGGTAGCGGATAACGCCACCCGGGTCGCGGGCAAATAAAGTGCCGCCGGGAATCTGTGCCCCTTCTTTGGTTAGCACAATAGGTAATACGCCATCGAGAGTACCGCTTGCCTGAACCTCGGCCTTGGCTTCCAGCGCGGCGATCTGTGCCAGCTGAATATGCTCAAGTTCAATACCAAAGGCGTTTATGTCTTTACGTGTATCAAAGCGGATTAATGGTGTATGTATGCGGCCGCCGAGTACGTCGGTGTGCATTTCATAAATTTCGGCCAGTGCATAAGAAAAGTCAGCCGGTATACGTGTCTGACTGCGCGCCAGTATGTCTTTTAATTCGATACCCGGATTCAGGCTTTTGCCGCTGATTTGTGCGTCGAGTAAATAATCGCCGCTGAATGGTCGGCGCAGGGCAATTAACGCATTCCATTGTTCAAAGCCGATGCTGTTATCGTAAATCGCGCTGATATTGTCGCTGCGCAGCATCAGGTCGGGTTTTATTTGCCAGACATTATTAACCTGTTGCCAGTCGACCCAGCCTTGTCCGGCCAGGGCACCGTTTAAAAATTCGAGTTTGGTTAAGGCCGTCATTTCCGGCAGGTTGAGTTTGTCCCAGTGAAGAAGCAGATCATCGAGGTGCCATTGCATACTGCCACGCTGTTGCAGCAGGTCATGCTGTAATTGCATCCGCAGGTGCAGTTGCTTACCGGCACCACTGAGCTGCAGTTCGCCGTTAAGCTGTTGCTGCGGCTCACTGTTCTGCTGATCATCCTGCAATGAATACAGCAGTTTCAGCGGACCGCTGGCGCTGAGTTCGGGAACCGGCCAGCCCTGCCAGCGCGATTTGGCCAGTTGCAGGCTGATATCACACTGGCCGCTGAATACTGTTTGCAGGGCAACCAGCAACGAGCTGCCGGGCGCTGGCTGGCAGCTGAACTCGCTGGTCTGTAATTGCAGGAAGCTGTCTGCCCCGTGTTGTATATGCCAGGGCTTAATGGTCAGCCGCAGCGGTTCGCTGTGCAGGCTGCCGCTGTTGTTTGTACTGTTCAGGTTGCCATTGATATACAACGTTGGCAGCAGCTGAAATTCCAGTGGCGGTAATTGCCAGCCCTCAGGCGAGGTTAATTGCAGGGTGTTGCTGATGCCGGGAATGCTGCTCAGTTGCCAGTCGCCGCTGGCGTCGAGCAGGGCGATCAGCTCGCCCTTGCTGTGCAGGCTTTGCAGCGGCAGATCCGGATTCTGCGCACTGACATTCATATCCAGTGGCAATACCAGGCTGAGGGCGCTGCCCTGTTGCCAGTTCAGCGCCGGGGTCAGATTAAACTGTGCCAGCAGTTGTTTACCGTCTGCGCTTTGCAGCTGGTTCTGCAGCTGGCCTTCGGCTTCGCAGGTGGTGAGTGCCGCGTTGCAGTGGCCACTGAGTTGCTGCCCGCTGCTGAGCGTGAGCGGCTGTTTGCTGTTGGGCAGAACATCACTCAGCTGCAGCTGTTGTTGTTCGCTGCGCAGCTGCCACTGCCAGTCGGCAGCTGCGTCGGCTTTATTCAGGGCAAAATGCCAGCGGCCGCTGTGCCAGAGCATAGTGTCAGCCAGTTGTTGCTGGCGGGTGTCGAGTTCGGCACTGAGACTGAGGCTCAGATCCTGCGGTAAATACGCGCGGTTAGGCAGTTGCAGCTGGGCGTTGAGTTGCAATTGGCTGAGCGGCAGAGGCAGGCCAGCCAGCTGAGGTAAGCGTTCACTCAGCGCGGCAAAATCCAGGCGCTGGCTGAGGGTTAGGAGGGTGTTATCGGCGTCCTGTTCAATATGGCCATACTGCTGTAATAACAGCTGGCTTTGTTCGGCGATCAATAACAGCCAGTCGCCAGTGTGTTGCAGTTGCAGTTCGATCTGCCACGGCAGTGGCAGGTTATCGAGCTGGGCGCTGCCGTGAATACGCCATTGTTGCGGGGTCAGGCTGGCACTGAGTTCGGCCATTGCGGCGGGGTGTTGCAGCACAATATGCTCAATGCTGACCTGTTCCAGTGGCAGTTGCAGCCACTGGCTGAATTGTGGAATTTCCAGCAGCTGGTGCAACTGCTCGCGGGCGGCATTGCCGGCATTGTGCGCGGCCACGGCTGCAACTTTGCGCGCACTTTCGTCCGGCAGGCTGATGTGCAGTCCGGCAATATTGAGGGTTTTCAACTGCCCCTGCAGTAATTGTGATGGCTTATAACGCAGGTCGAGGTCTGTAATCTGAATCAGGCTGCCATCGACCAGTGGCAGTTGCAGTGCGCTCAGGCGGAACCGGGTCCAGCTGAATGTTTCAATCTGCACCACCACATTGCTGCCGGGGGCGGCGACATCGGCCAGCAGGTCGGGCAGCCAGCGGTTCAACGCTGGTTTGAGCAAGGCAGGCAGAACGCTCAGCAGCAGCACAATCAACACAACCGCCGACAGCATAATACTCAGCAGACGCAGCAGCAGCTTCGGCAGGCGCACAGGCGTCAGCCGTGCCTGAACTGCGTGCAGCAATCCTTTGCCCGGCACGTGCATGATGGTTATTTAGCCTTAATGGTCTGGACGCCATTCTGAGTGCCAAGCAGCAGCACGTCAGCCGGACGCAGGGCAAACAGACCGTTGGTGACCACGCCGGTAATCTGGTTGATTTTGCTTTCCAGTTCGATGGCGGAGGCGATGCTGAGGTTGTGTACATCGAGAATGTAGTTGCCGTTATCGGTGACAACGCCTTCACGGTAGACCGGGTCGCCCCCCAGTTTGACCAGTTCACGCGCGACATAAGAACGCGCCATCGGGATCACTTCCACTGGCAGCGGGAAGGCACCTAAGCGGCTGAGCAGCTTGCTTTCATCGGCGATGCAGATAAATTCTCTGGCCACGGCGGCAACGATTTTTTCGCGGGTTAACGCCGCGCCACCGCCCTTGATCATTTCCAGGTGTTCGTTAATTTCGTCGGCACCGTCGATATAAAAATCGAGATTGCTGACACTGTTCAGGTCGTACACCGGAATACCGTGGTCACGCAGACGCTGGGCCGAGGCCTCGGAGCTGGCAACGGCGCCGTCAAACAGGTGTTTGTGTTCGGCCAGAGCATCAATAAAGCAGTTAGCGGTAGAACCTGTGCCGACACCGACAATGCTGTCGTCGTCGAGATGAGGGCGGATATAGTCGGCGGCGGCGATGCCTGTGGCGCGTTTCAGTTCGTCTTGTGTCATGATGGCAGCTCGGGTTTTGATGTGTCAGATGCAGCGAATTATATGCGCTGATGCGTTACAATGCTCACCTCTGAGTGCTTCCCGCACCGATTTTTTCAGTCTGTTTGGAATCCCCGGCATGCTTAACGATTACCTGAAGAAAATTCTCGCCGCCCGCGTTTACGATGTTGCTATCGAATCGCCGCTGCATATTGCCCCCTTTCTGAGTGAACGGCTGGGCAACCGAATTTGGGTAAAACGTGAAGACCAGCAGACGGTGTACTCGTTTAAATTGCGCGGCGCCTACAACAAAGTGGTGCAGCTGACCGAAGAAGAAAAAGCCAAAGGTGTGGTGGCGGCATCGGCCGGTAACCACGCGCAGGGGCTGGCACTGGCAGCACAGAAACTGGGCATTAAAGCCACTATTGTGATGCCGCGCACCACGCCCGATATTAAAGTGAAATCGGTTAAAGCCCGTGGTGCCAAAGTGGTGCTGCAGGGTGATGCCTTTGATGATGCCTTTGCCTATTCGCAAAAGCTGGTTGAAGAAAAAGGCATGACCTATATCCATCCCTACGATGACCCGGAAGTGATTGCCGGGCAGGGCACCATCGGTATGGAAATTCTGCGTCAGCTCAGTGGCCCGGTGGATGCGATTTTTATCCCGGTCGGTGGCGGCGGTCTGGCTGCCGGTGTGGCGGCGTATATCAAAGCGCTGCGCCCGGAAATTAAAGTGATTGGCGTTGAGAGTACCGAGTCGGCTTGTCTGGCGGCGGCCCTGGCGGCGAAAAAGCGCGTTATTCTGCCTCAGGTGGGCATTTTTGCCGACGGCGTGGCGGTGGCCCAGATCGGTAAAAACACCTGGGAAATCTGCAAAGATCATATTGACGAGGTTATCACCTGTACGCCGGATGAAATCTGCGCCGCCATTAAAGATGTGTTCGACGATACCCGTGCCGTATGTGAGCCGGCCGGCGCATTAAGCATTGCCGGAGTGAAAAAATACGTTGAGCGCGAAGGCTGTGAAAATCAGAACCTGGTGGCGATTTTAAGCGGTGCCAACGTTAACTTTGATCGTCTGCGTTATATTTCAGAAGTAGCTGAGATAGGCGAAGGCCGTGAAATTATTCTGGCGGTAACCATTCCGGAGGAGCCGGGGAGCTTTCAGAAATTCTGCAGCTTAATCGGCAAGCGTCCGATTACTGAGTTTAATTACCGCTACGGCGATGACAGCCAGGCGCAGATTTATGTCGGTGTTAAAGTGAGTGCCGAGCCGGGGGCGCGCCAGGCATTGCTGGATGAATTACACAGCGACAATTACCCGGTACTGGATATTACTGATAATGAAATAGCCAAATATCACATCCGCCATATGGTGGGTGGTCATGCACCGGCGACGGTGAATGACGAGCGGGTTTATCGGTTTGAATTTCCTGAGCGTCCGGGCGCGCTGCTTAATTTTTTACGCAAGCTGGGTAAGCATTTTAATATTTCGTTGTTTCACTACCGTAATCACGGTGCAGCTTATGGTCGGGTGTTGGTGGGGCTGCAGGTCGCCGATGATAAACAGCAGCAGTTACACAGTTTTCTGGATGAGCTGGGTTATGGCTACTGGGACGAAACAGACAACACCGCCTACCAACTGTTTCTGCGTTAATTTTTCTGTGTAAACAGGCGGGCATTTATGCCTGCTGTTCACAGGATAATGGCAGGCCGGCACCTTGCTGCCGGCTTACTCTGAAATAACAATAGCGTTTTGCATCTGCTGTATGTGTCGCCCGGAGATGGAGCTCAGTGGCACTTATAAACAATAATAAGAGACTTCATCATGTTGTTTGCTTTCCGTGCTGTTGTGTTAACCATCTATTTTTTATTGGGCTGTATGCTTGGCCTGCTTCTGTGCATTGTCCGTCCCTTTCATCGTAATAATACCCGCGACTGCGCCAAAATATTTTCCTTCGGCCGCTGGCTGCTGAATATTGATATGAAAGCCATTAATGATTCTCCGGTGGGGGATGGTCAGGCGATTTATGTCACCAACCATCAGGATATTCTGGATGTGTTTATTTACCCAGGTATGTTGCCGGGTAATATCACTATTTTGGGTAAGAGCAGCCTGCGTTTTATTCCGGTTTTTGGTTTACTGTTCTGGCTGGCTGGTAACATTTTTATTAACAGGGGCAATAAAACCAAAGCCTGGGAAACTATGGCGGCGGTTGCCCGTACGGTCAAAAAACGCGGCTGTGCGGTTTATATTTTCCCTGAAGGTACACGCTCTCGCGGCAAAGGCTTATTGCCGTTTAAAAGCGGAGCTTTTGCTTTGGCGATCGAGGCCGGTTTACCCATCGTGCCTCTGGTCTACAGCAGCACGCATAAAAATATTGATCTGCACCGCTTCCATAGTGGTAAAGTATTGGCGCGTTATCTGCCACCCATCAGTACCGAGGGACTGGGTGAGGATGATGTAAAGCGTCTGGCAGAGATAACCCGCGAACGGATGCAGGAAGCTATCAACGCGCTGGATGCAGAATTGGCAGTAAAGTAGCTGGCCGTAAAGTAGCAAGCAATTGATGGCAGGCCGCCTATACTGAATCCGATCCCGGAGGTCTGCGTTAGGGTGTTGTGCTCATGAAAATGATTGTGATGTTCTGGCTGGTAATGATTACCAGCATTTCCGCCAGTGCAGAACAGGATGCCTGCCGTTTCTTTACCGCCAGTGGTAATGCGGAATACCCGCCTTACTTATGGAGGCAGCCGCAAAATCCCGAAGTGTTAACCGGTGCAATTGCGGCCTTCTTACAAAAAGTTTCAAAAAGTCTGGATGTTAAAATTGATCTGCAATACAGCGGTCCATGGGGCAGAACCCAGGAAGAAGTTGCCGCCGGACGGATTGATTTCATAGCCGGCGCTTTTTATACCGACGCCCGTTCTGAACGAATGGATTATCTGCGTCCGTCCTTCCAGTTAACCCGTACCGTGGTGTGGGTGAATAATGAAAAATCGTTTGAATATAATCGCTGGGAAGATTTAATCGGCCGTCAGGGCGTTACTGTTATTCATAACAGTTTCGGTCAGGAGTTTGATGATTTTGCCCGTGAAAATCTCACTGTGCATCAGGTTGGCAGTCTGGAACAAGGATTGAAAATGCTGAACGGTCAGCGCGTTGATTACGTGCTGTATGAGGAAAATCCGGCGCGGGCTTATGCGGCGCGTAATGGTTATCGCAATATTCATCCATTAGCGCAGGAAATCAGCAGCGAGCCGCTGTACCTTACTTTATCGAAAAAGTCGGCCTGTAATACGCCAGCGTTTCGCGCCCGTCTGCAGCAGGTGCTGGAACAGGCAAAAGCCGAAAACTGGATGCAGACCTTATTGCAACAGGCGCAGTATCTGTGGGCCGAGCAGCATCTGGAGCAACAGCCTCAGGAGCAGCCTCAGGAGTAACAACCGGCGCAATAACACGTCAGTTGAGTGTGGTTAATAAAGAAGATTACCGCCGACAGCTTCAGGAAACTTTGCGTTCCGGTTCCTGATGATCGTTGATGGTATCGTCATAAGAGCTGCTGGTCAGCGTCAGGCGCTGGCCCTGATTCAGATGGGTGGTGCAGGCCACGCGCAGCAACGATGTAAAATTGCCGGTTTCGCCACGACGCTCCAGCACTTCACGATAAATGCGGGTAATAAACGTACCCAGTGTCAGTTCGGCATCCGCCGCAATCTGTTCCAGCAACTGCCAGAAAATTGCTTCCAGACGAATACTGGTGACCACGCCATCAATGCGGATGGAGCGGGTTTTCAGCGCAAACAGCTCTGGTTCGGTACCTGAATAAATCTCACACACGGCAAACTCCGTCGCAATTTTGTCTGCCGACATTATGCCGCGCCAGAGAGTGTGATTGCATCCTCTCTGACGCGACAGTCAGTTATTTCAGTAACGCATTAAACTGTGCCAGCCATTGTGGATGGGCCGGCCAGGCCGGTGCGGTAACGATATTGCCATCGGTAACGGCCTGATCAACGGCGATATCGGCATAAATACCGCCTGCCATGGTCACTTCCGGGGCGCAGGCCGGGTAGGCAGAAATTTTACGTTCACGGATCACATCGGCAGCGGTCAGCAATTGTGCGCCATGGCAAACGGCAGCAATGGGTTTGCTGGCCGCAGCGAAGTGTTTGACCAGTTCCAGTACGCGGCTGTTCAGGCGCAGATATTCCGGCGCGCGGCCACCGGGCAGCAGCAGAGCATCGAATTCCTGCTCGTTGATGCTGGCAAAATCTGCATTCAGTACAAAATTATGCCCTGGCTTTTCGCTGTAGGTCTGATCGCCTTCAAAGTCATGAATCGCGGTACGGACACTGTCGCCGGAGGCTTTATCCGGACATACCACGCTGACGCTGTGACCGACCATCTGCAATGCCTGAAACGGCACCATCAGTTCGTAATCTTCGACGTAATCGCCGGCAATAATGAGGATATTCGCCATGAGTGCTGCTCCGTATTGTTGTTGTGGAACAGCGAGTCTGGCGGATTGTGAAGCATGATTGGTAACAGCGGATTACTACAGCAGCCAGTGCGCTATCAGAGGCGCCCTTTACTGAACTGCTCGCGCGCCGCCTGCTTTTTGCGCTCGCTTTTACGCAGCAGAACATAAAACGCACCGCTGCCGCCGTGGTGAGGCTGGGCGGTATGGTAAGCCTGTACTTCGTCGAGTTCCTCCAGCCAGTGCACCAGATAACTTTTTAACACCGCCGGATCATTGATGTTGCGGTCGCCTTTCCCTGGCAGTACCAGAACGCTGCGGATATCGTGGCTCATGCACTCCTGAATAAAGCGATACAGCTCGCGCCGCGCTTCGTCGATGGTGCGCCGGTGCAGATCGAGGCGGGCTTCGGTTTCGTATTTACCCAGCCGCAGCTTGCGATACACACCATCCTGAATGCCGGGGCGCTTATAGCCGATGACATCGTGCGGGCCAACGCGTTTAACCTCGCTGGTTTGCAGGCGGTTGCCATCCTGTTCTTCGGGTTGCTTCTGCGCCGCCAGACGGCGTGCGGCAGCGCTGGCCTGTGAGATGTCACCCTTGCGCAGTTCCACCCGCTCTTTCGCCTGCAGGGGCTTAACGCCCTGCATTTCCTGCAGGAACAGCTGCTCTTCGGGATCGTTAGTGGTATCGCTCATGGTCTTCGTCGTACAGAGGAAACGTCCTATGATAACGAACATTCGCGCCGCCCGTCTCGCAGGTAATAGAGGAATATACCCATGGTTTTCCTGTGACAATTCTTTGCAATGGCGGACACAACTTTGTGTGGTAATCCGTACACTGATAAGCGTACACACTGCCTGGTATAGCCAGAGGACCGAATGATGAAACAGACAATATTTAAAGCCATTGGCGCCGCCTGTACTGTGTTGCTGGCCAGTCAGGCGCTGGCGTTTGGCGGTAAGCATCGCGAAATAGACTGGGACGACGAGCTGGAGCTGACCGACGCCCAGGAAGAACGCATTGATGAAATTGAAGGCAACTACGAAAGTCAATTCCGCGAATTGCGCAAGGCCGACACGCCACGCAGTGAAAGCCGCGCCAAAGCCCACGAATTAATGCAGACCATGCGCGCGGAAATTCAGCAGGTGCTGACCCCCGAGCAGCGTGAGCAGGCGCAGACACTGATGCGCGAACAGCACACCAAAATGCAGAAAAAGCACGCCAAAGAACTGGCCCGTAAGCTGGACCTGAGTGACGAGCAGAAAAGCGCGTTACTGAAAGGCGTGAAAGAACAGAAAGACAATTACCAGTGGCCGCTGGATCAGGCACAACGCGAAGCCGCGCGTCAGCAGTTTGAGCAATTAGTACAAGGGGTACTGAGCGCCGAACAGCAGGAAAAGTGGACAGCGATGAAAGAAAAGCAGATGCGTAAATGGCATCACCCGGACGAAGACGGTCTGGATGGTCATCACGGTCATCGTAAAGATAAAGACTGCGATCAATAATCCGGTTTTACCGGAGACAAAAAGCCCGCGTAATAACGCGGGCTTTTTGTTATCTGCAACAGCGGTTAAGCCGTCAGATCAGAAGCTGTAAACCAGCGTTACACCAAATTCGGTATCGGTGTTTTCGCTGTCCGCCGGTACTTTATCAACGTACTTCACTTTGTAGGTCAGCTTGGTCGCGAGGCTGCCGTTGATCTGACTTTTCAGGCCGGTTTCAGATTTATAAATACTGTTGCTTTCACCCAGTTCGGCACTGAATTCTTCAATAAACTCGACGCCTTTCTGGATGGTCCAGTGGTATCTGGCCACCAGACGGGCGATGGCTTCTTCGTCGATGTCACCGCTTTCTTTCAGTTTGTCGCGACGGTAACCGGGGCCGGCTTCAAAGTCGAGTTCCATGTTTTTTTCATGGATAGCGCGGTAACCGTAACCGGCGGATAACGTCGCCTGGTATTCAAAGCCGCTGAAGCGGGCGCGCTCTTCGTCGCCGACAATGGCGAGGTAGGAATGCTCACTGAAGTTACGGTCAAACTGAATGGTACCGCGATATTTTTCTTTCGAGGTCACACCGTCTTCTTTACTGGTCAGGGCATCCAGTTTGAAGCTGGAATCCCAGGTTTCACCATCACGCTTAACGGCAAATTTACCGTTAATGCTGGAGGTATCGGTATTACCGGAAGTGCGGATTGTTCCCAGTTCGGCAGAGCCGCCCCAGATAGGAAATTCCGGTGCTGCTTCAGCACTTTCTGCATTGGCAGCTTCTTCCGCATTGACGAAGGTCGCGGCGGATAACAACAGTGGTAAAACAGCGAATGATGAAACAATCAGGGCTTGGCGACGCATAGCATCCTCTCTGCGCAAAAATCTTGAGCGGCAGGGTAGCGAGAGGGGTTGTTCAGTGCAAGGGTGGCCGTTGTTGTTATTGCCAGTCGTGCAGCCCGTAACGGTTGAGGATGGCCTCTAAGCGCCCGTCGTTGCGCAGTCGCTTCAGGCCGGCATCCAGTTGCTGAAGATATTCACTGACCGCCGGTATGACCGGTGAGCAGGCGATGTACAGTGGGGTTTGTTTTCCAATCATACCGGCGCTGATTACGGATTCACTGAGTTCCATTTGCTTCAGCTGCGCCTGCATCACAGCGGGTGATTCAACCAATGCATCGATTCTTTGTGTCAGCAATTTGCGGATATTCTGCTGCAGCGCTTTACCACTGCGGACAATCTGCAGGCGCGCGCCATTGTGCTGGTTTTGTTCGATATAGGCGTCCAGCTCGCCGTTATCGTAGGCGTAACCGCCGATCACGCCGAGACGGACGGTAGTAAGGTCGGCGATAGCGCGGAAGCGCCATGGATCGGCGGCCAGCACATAAAAGTGATTGTCATCCAGGCCCAGTGTCAGCTGCGGGAAAACAAAATCGGGGGCATCTTCGTGGTAGGCACCGACAATGCATTCAGCACGGCCCTGGCGGGTTTCATCAATGGCTCTTTCCCACGGCATCAGCCGGTACTCAACCTGATGACCGGCTTCTTCCCAGATGGTGCGGGCAATTTCAATCATATAGCCGGGCTGTTCAGAGCCGGGCTTTCCGTTCATGGGAAACCACTCATCGGCGCGCAGGCGGATAACATCGGATTGCACGCTGGCAGAAAGCAGACTCAGTAACGCGGCGCGGATAACAAAGGTGCGGATCATGACATGTCCATACTGTCTGGCGTTCTTTCAACGATAGAACAAAGGACAAGGCGGAGCGGCAAAACGATGAATCGGAGTGTTGCACAATAAGTGTCATTCCAGACACCAGTTGACTCCGGCTTTTGGTGTAGAGTGAGCGCAGCAATAAATACAATTAAGGATGCCTCAGTGCGCCAAGCCATTCTCAACGGCCCCGTTAACCGGACACTCTACAGCCTGACTCAGCCGATGGTGCTGGGCATTATGGCCGTCTTCTTTTTCAATATGGTGGATACCTGGTTTATCAGCCTGCTCGGCACCGAAAGTCTGGCGGCCGTGGGCTTTGCCATGCCGGTCACCATGCTGGTGATGAATCTGGCCATTGGCCTGGGCATTGCCATGTCCGCGTTAATTGCACGCGCGGTGGGCGCCGATGACAACCTGCAGGCCCAGCGTGCCGCGATGGCGGGTTTGCTGCTCAGTTTATTACTGGGCGTGGTGATTGCCGTGGCGGGCTGGCTTAGCAATGACGCGCTGTTCCGTCTGCTCGGTGCCGGTGATGAGCTGTTACCGGAGATTCGCAGTTTTATGCTGTTCTGGTGGCCGGGCGCCATTGTGTTGTTGCTGATGATGATGCAGAACAGTGCGATGCGCGCGACCGGTAATACCAGGCTGCCCTCGCAGATGATGATGGTCGCGGCGGTGTTGAATGCATTGCTTGATCCGCTGCTGATTTTTGGCTGGGGCCCCTTACCGGGAATGGGTATCGGTGGTGCGGCTCTGGCCAGCGCGCTGTGCTGGATTCTGGTGCTGCTGGTGATTATGACCCGTCAGCGACGCGAAGGTTATCTCAGCCGTCATGGTATGAACTGGCATGACGTACGGGTGTTGTGGAAGCGAATGTTACAGCTCGGTGTTCCGGCGATGGTGACTAATATGCTGGTGCCGGTGGCTGGTGCCATTCTGCTGGTAATGGTTGCTCCGCTGGGGCCGGAAGCGGTGGCCGGTTTTGGTGTCGGTATGCGCCTGGAGCCATTCGCGATTGTGGTGATTCTGGCGCTGACATCAACCCTGCCGGTGTTTGTCGCGCAGAATCATGCGGCGGCACAGTACGACCGCATCTGGCAGGCACTGTACAGCAGCTTCCGTTTTCTGGCGCTGTGGCAAGGCGCGGTGTGTTTAATTTTCTGGGCTTCGGGTCATTGGCTGGCACAGCTGTTTTCCGCTGATCCGGCGGTGCAGCAGAGTATTGTCGAATACGTGCGCTGGCTGCCTCTGGGCTATGCCGGCATGGGCATTGTGCTTTGTGTGAACTCGGCGCTGAATTCGTTACAGCGCACGCAGGCGTCCATGGTGATTAATTTTATCCGCCTGTTTGCCTTCTATGTCCCCGGTGCCTTTATCGGGGCTGAACTCGGTGGCTATCCCGGATTACTGATGGGGGCGGCGGCGGGCAATCTGCTGATGGGCGCATTGTTGCTGTGGCGGGTGCGGCGTTATCAGTTACGGCAGCAGCTGGTTCCGTAAAACCGTGATGCACAGGGTTTGCTCAGCCATTGCTCTGACGCGGGCTAAGCTGTCGTATTTGGTCTAAGTGATGGAGCGGTCTGCTGCTAACCTGAAGGGAACATTCATATCCTTCAGGAGTGCACCATGACCATCCGCCAGAAATTGCTGCTCAGTATGGGCGGCGCCCTGCTGTTGAGTGTGGCGCTGGTCGTCAGCGTGGGTATCTGGCAAAGCCGCCAGCAACTCGAAACCTACTGGCTGGGCTCGGCCTTACCGGCCAATATCCGCGCCATTGCGCAGGAAATCGAGAAAGATCTCACCGGCGGTATTACCGCCTCCGAACTGATCGCCGATAACTCTCTGATGCAGAACTGGATTGAGCGTGGTGAGCCGGAAGCCGAATGGCCGCTGAACCGCGAATATCTTGAAACCGTTGCCCGCCGGCAGAAAGCCGACAGCGCACATTTTGTCTCAGCTCTGAGCCGAAATTATTACACCCAGAAAGGCATCACCCGTAAGGTTACTGCGGAAAATGACGGCTGGTTTTTTGGCTTTCTCGATAAAGGCCTGAAACGCGCCCTGCAGCTGGATGTGGATAAAAGCAGCGGCAAGCCCACCTTATTTATCAATGTGCGTATTGAGCACAACGGCAAAGCGCTGGGCATCAGTGGTTTGGGTATTGGTCTGCAAGAAATGGCCGAACGTATCCGCAAGTTCCGCTTCGCCGAAACTGGCATTGTTTATTTGATTGATAATAATGGCAAAATTCTGATTCATCCGGATCTTAAAATGTCCGGCGTCGATCTGGCGCAGCATCTGCCTGCCGCCGAAGCACAGAAACTGCTGGCCGCTAATGCCGGTGATCTGGTTGAGTTTGAGCGTGGTGGCCAGCCCATCATCGCCTCGGGCATGCAGTTAGACGCGGTCGATTGGCATCTGGTGGTGGAGGTACCGCGCAGTGAAATTTATGGCGCGTTGCACAAAGCCACGCTGTTATCGCTGACCGTAGGCATCGTAACGGCACTGGTCTTTCTCGGTTTGATTGCACTGCTCGCAGATCGCATGACGCAGCCATTGCGCCGTATTACCCAGGCGTTGATCAGTATTGGCCAGGGCGGCGGCGATCTGACCCAAACCCTTAAAATAGAAAGCAACGACGAGCTGGGGCAACTGGCGCGCGGATTTAACGATTTTATGGAATCGCAGCGGCAGATGATCCGCGGCATTCTGGAGACCGCCGAGCAGGTAAAAACCTATACCGAACAGATCGAAGAAGTGGTTACCACCAATCACAGCTGGGCGTCTGAACAGAGCAAGCTGACCGATTCGGTTGCGACCGCGATTTACGAAATGGAAGCAACGGTGCAGGAAGTGGCACGTAACGCCACCGAAACGGCGACCAAGCTGGAAAATGTCGGCAGCGACGCCGGTCGTATTCGTGGCGATATGGAGCGCTCGGTTACCCAGGTGAACAGCATGTCGTCGGATATCCGTGAATCGGCCGATGCCATTGGCCAGCTGGCACAGCAGGTGAATGATATTGGCCAGGTGATTCAGGTGATCAGTGCCATTTCCGAGCAGACCAACCTGCTGGCACTGAACGCCGCCATTGAGGCGGCGCGTGCCGGTGAGCATGGCCGTGGCTTTGCGGTGGTTGCGGATGAAGTCCGTAATCTGGCCCGCCGCACCCAGGAATCGACCAGCGAAATCGAAGCCATTATTGAACGTCTGCAACAAGGCTCACAACGTGCTGTAAAAGCGATGGAGGCCGGTGAAGGTGCGACCGGCGAAACCGTCTCGGCGGCTAAACGTATGGGCGAGGCGCTGACCAGCATCAGCGACAACGTCAGCGACGTGGTGGGTTTAAGTCATCAGGTGGCGACCGCCACCGAAGAGCAAAGCTCGGTAACGGAAGACATCAGCCGCAACGTGCAGAATATTTCCGAGCTGAGCAGCCGCTCCAGTGATGGCCTGACCGTATGTCGTCAGGAGGTGCAGGAGTTGGCCAAGCTGGCACAGCAACTGGCGAAACAGATGATGCAATTTCGCTTGTAGTCGGGGTTAGTCCGGGGTTCGTCCGGATTGTTATCATTCGCGGCAGATCCCGTCTTATGGCTGACGTTTCAGTTGCCGTTGTCCGGGTAGAATGGTGGTTAAAGTGCCTTTGAATAACCCCGCACGAGTCTTCCGGGCTAAATCCAGAACGGGCTATGGGTTATTCAGAGGTTTCTTAGCATCTTTGCCCCTTAAGTCTGTCATATGAACAGGGTACAAAGAGCCCTTTCATTATGATGGAGCGGGGCATGAAGCCTGCCTTAAAAATTTTTGCCGGTCACGAAGCCCTGGCGCATATCCGCGCTAATGGTCTGCACTCGTCCGATATTGACATGATGCTGGGCGCTTCCGGCGGCCCGAAGTGGCTGTCGCTGGCGGCGATGGATCGTTATCTGCTGAGTGAATGGGTGCGTGGGCGTGAACAGCCGCTGCATGTGCTGGGCACTTCCGCCGGAGCCTGGCGCATGGCTTGTTATGCACAGAACGATCCGCTGGCGGCCCATGCCCGTTTGCAGGAAGCCTACATCAGTCAGCAATATGCCTCAGCGAAGCCCACCGCCCACGAAGTGGCGACCGTCTGCCGCCATATTCTGGATGTGATCCTTGGCGAAAGCGGCACGCAGGAAATTATTAACAACCCGGTGGTGCGTTATCACACGCTGGTGGCGCGCTGTCGTGGTCTGGCAGGAGCGGATCATAAGGTGCCGCAAACGTTGGGGCTGGCGGGAGCAATGACGGCCAATCTGTTCGCCCGCAGCGCTATGCGCCCGTGGATTGAACGGGTGGTGTTTCATCATCCGCAGCGCGCACCGATTGATCATTACCCGCATCTGCCGGCGCGCCATGTGACCTTAACCGAAGATAATCTGCAGCCGGCCATTCTGGCCAGTGGTGCTATACCGCTGGTGATTGCCGGGGTGCGTAATATTCCTGGTGCGCCGCGCGGCACCTATCGTGATGGCGGTATCACTGACTATCAGTTTGATTTACCGGTACTGCCAGAGAAGGGCTTTGTGCTTTACCCGCACTATTTTGCCAAGGCCCCGAAAGGCGGCTGGTTTGATAAAAAACTGCGCTGGCGCACGGCCTCACGCGAGAACTATCGCCGCACCATTATCATTGCGCCGTCGTGGGAGTTTGCGGCAACGCTGCCCGGTGGGCGCATTCCTGATCTGGATGATTTTTACGATTATCCGGAGTACAGCGAGCGCCGGCGGCGTTGGGATATCGCGCTGGCCGCCTGTGAACGATTGGGTGATGAGCTGGCCAATATTGATCAGCAGCAGCGCTGGGCGGAAGTGGCTGAGCCACTGCCGTGGTGAGGTAGCTGGTGCCATGCCAGTCTGAACTGGCAGACTGGCATGGCAGGCATGTATCAGAGTTTAAAGTCGTGGCTGACCTTCAGCTGCAGGTTGCTGTCGCTGAGCTCTGCCGGCAGTGGCGGGAAGGGAGCATTCTGCTTCACGGCGTTGATTAACGCCTGAGTCAGTTCGCGGTGACGGTTGTTGCTGAGCTCTTTAATCTCGCCCAGTTTACCGTCACGCAGGATTTCGACCTGCAACTCCACCAGACCTTTCTTCTTCAGAATCTGCGCCGCTTTCGGATACTCCACGGTATTCAGAATGCGTTCACGCTGTACGTCTTCATAGCTCTGGCGCAGCTGCCCTTGCTGGGCTTTCGGTGCTTTCTTCACCTGCAACGATTTGGGTGGCTGTGGCATCGCCATCGTTGGCTGCTCTGCGCCCTGCAATGAGAAGCGGTAACGCACACTGAGCGGCCACTGCTGGCCTTCGAGGTCTGCGTTAATACGGATCTTCGTTGCAGCGCTTTGTACTGCGCGTTGTACTTCGGTAATTAACAGCTTGGCGACGCTGTCATCACGCGCGCGCAGGTTAAAGGTTTCACCGTTGCGGTTCAGCTCCAGATCCATTTCTACCAGACCTTCCTGCGCAAATTGCTTAGCCCAGGCCGGGTAGCTGACTTCGGCTTCCAGTTGGCGCTGTAACTGCCATTGCAGTTGCTGCAGGTAGTAATCCTGCTCGGCGGCCAGGGTATCGGCACTTTTGGCGGTGTTTTTGCTGTTGCTGGCTTTGCTGTTGGCAGGCTTCTGCGCTTTGGCTAAACGCTCTGCCTGGGCTTTGATTGCGGTGGCCTGAGCCAGACGCAGCTGCTCGGCGCGCTGTTGCGCCAGTTTTTCGGCGGCTTCACGGGCGGCGCGTTCTTCGGCCAGGCGGCGGGCTTCAGCCTGACGCTGCTTTTTGGCTTCCAGCTCGGCTTTTTCGGCCTCCAGCTCGGCGGCACGGGCCTGTTGCTGCTGGCGTTCCTGTTCGGCTTGTTGAGCCGCGCGTTCGGCATTCAGCCAGCGCGAATACAATTGGCTGCGTGCGGCCGGGATTTCATGGGTCAGCAGCAGACGACGGTTTTGTTCAGCTGCGGCGGAGGTATCCTGCTGCAGGATATGCTGGCGGAATTCGCGCGATGGCGGCAGTTTGCCGATCCAGGTATTGAGCAGGTAGTTGAACAGTTCAACGCCGCTGCTTTCGATCACCAGTTCGCGGTTCAGCAGTACACGGGTGTTGCCGCCGGGCTGGTAATCGACGGTGATTTCGTCATCGCGGTGCAGGTCGTCACGCGGAAACTGGGTAAATTCCATCACCGCCTGCTGTACCTGAGTATCAGCACTGAGGTTGTCGTTATTGATGGAAATATTGTTCTGCCATTGCTGCGCCCATTTGCGTGGCGACCAGCGCTCGGTGCTGACGATCAGCTGCATGCGCTTGGCGGTGTTGGCAGAAAGAATGGTGTCCGGATTTTGTTCGGGAGCGGCCAGGTAAAGCCCGGCGACATAATATTCACGGGTCAGGTAGTAATAGGAAGCGCTGCCGTTAAGTACCAGTTCTGCTGCCTGCAGTTGAGTGGATGGCAGCATACCGGTCAGCAAGGTGATCATCAGAAACGCTCGGATCATGTATTCGCATCCTTGTTGAAATTGGGCGGGCAAGAATAAGACGAGTTGCTCTTACAAAAAAGCCCCGGACGCTTACGTCCGGGGCCAGAGTCAGTCTTTTCAGTCTTTAATGGTGTAGAGCACCGCGACACTGGCATCAACTGCATAAGCGTTGATATAACCAATGGCGTTCAGGTCGGCGGCGACGGCGGCTTTCATGGCCTCGGCGTCTTCGGCTACTCGTGGCGGTTGCTTCTTACCGGAGAAGATAGAACGTGACCAGTAAGCATGCAGCTGCGACGGGGTTTTGTTCAGAATTTTACGCCCGAACTTGTCGCGAACGCTGTCGCCTTTGGCCAGATCGTAGGGGACAGCCGGGGTTCCATCGGGGAACTGGCTGGCTTTACCCAGATAAATGCGTTCGATCAGGTCAACATCAATGCCGGTGTAGGTGTTGTTATTCTTCAGATTGACGATCACCGCGATGTCAGCCCAGCTGGCAGCGCTCAGGCTCAGCAGTGCGGTCATTCCCAGGGCTTGGATAAGTTTCATGCGTGTATAGCTCCTCAGAATACCAGCTGTAATGCGGCGCGGTAGAGAGTTCCCGAGGCGCCTGGCAGGCCCTGGTTGGTTTCCTCCATATGATGGGTCGCTTCCAGTTTGAAGGCGGTCGCTTCATCCAGGTCGTAGCGCATGCCGAGGGTGACACTTTCGTCTTCACCACGCAGCATCATCAGTTCCTGCACTTTGCCAACTTCGCCGCCGTCGAGACGGTCACGCGAGGTGGAGTAAGTGGTATGAATCGTCAGCGCATCGAAACGCTTGGCCAGCGACGCCAGCCAGGCAAAGTTATCCACATACAGGCCAGAGTCGAAGTTGATGACGGCAGTCTCAGCGATAAAGCTCCAGTCACCGTTATCCCAGGTGGTTGCCAGGTTGTAGTAACGGGCTTTTTTGTCGTCGAAGCTGAAGGTGTCCTGGGTCTTTTGGCTCATGCCGGACGTCAGCAGGGTGGCGTAGGTCTGGGCGATATCGATACGGCGGGCGCCGCTGACGGTCAGATCGTACAGTGCCTCATCCGGGGTTTTAGCACCCGTCCGTACATCGTTCAGAGTCTGCGCGTCTGCGGCAGAATCCAGTGTCATCTGTGTTTGCTGCATACCAACACGCAGACCGAAATCACCCATATACAGGTTCAGGGTCGCGCCGGCGAAGTTGTTCAGCTCGGACTCATAGGCTTCGTTAAACAATACGATTTCTTTGTCACGACGACCGTAGTTCAGCTGAATCTGGCCATCGAAGCTGTCGAAGCTGAAGCGTTTGATGATGTCGGCACCGTTGTAATCGGAGAACGGAATACCGTAAGCATCACCGGTAGGGCGAATCCAGTTGTAGGCGTAGCCCACATCGAGGAACTCTGAATAATAAAAGAATGGAATACGCAGACGACCGAAACGGATATCGGTGCTGTCGTTCAGCGCGTGGCTGATAAAGGCCAGCGAGGTGCGCACGGCAAAGTCTTCTTCACCCTTGGCGGTCAGCTGGATGGTGGCACTGGTGCGCTCGCTGATCTCTTTACTGATCTGCAGGCCCATCATTGTGTCGCGGTTAAAGAATTGCGGGCTGCCCGATTCATACGACTCAATGCTGATATCGTTTTCATCAAGGTAGTAAGCACCGGCATTCAGAAAGCCGTAAACGTTAAGGCCGTTATCGGCCTGAGCCGGGCCAGCAGCGCCGAGCAGTAATGCACAAGGCAGCAACAGGCTCTTGGGGGTGGATAAAGTTCGGGTTCGCATAGAGTCCTCCGTCAATGAGCCGCGGATTCTAGCGTAAATGGTACGTTAGTTGGTGTTTTGCTAAGAAAATTTACCGAGAGATGAGTCACAAAAATGAATCAATTCACGCCATCTTCCCGTTTGCTACAGGGCGGGGCGCTTTTTGCCCGGCCCTGTGTCCTTAAAGGACTGTGTTGATCAGGCCACGGCGGTCTGGCGACGATCGCGACGCAGCACGGCAACAGTAAATAGACTGGCACTGACGAACATAATCAGGCTGTAAACGCTGGGGGCAATAGACATCTCGGCGCTTTGCAGAATGCTGGTGGTGATCAGCAGTGCCAGCGTACCGTTCTGCAGTCCGACTTCCAGACTGATGGCCCGTGCCTGTGCTTCGCTGTGCAGGAACCAGCGTCCGGCCAGATAGCCCAGACTCATGGTGCTGAGGTTAAGCAACAGCGCTGCCGGTCCGGCCTGCAGGGTGAAGCCAATCAGCTTATCGCCCAGATTGATGCAAATGGAGACGATCACCGCGACCAGCACAAGTACCGAGAAGCGGGTAATTAATGGCTCCATGCGGCGGGCAAAGTGCTGCCATTTTGCGCGGATGGCCATGCCGATAACAACAGGAATCACGGTAATAATCATCAGCTTGATCCAGGTACTGACGATGGGCAGTTCAAAGTGTGAGCCGGCATCGCTGTAATGATTAATGGCCCAGACGCCGAGCAAAGGAATGGTGAACGGCGTAATAAAACCAATCACCGCCGTCAGTGATACGGACAGGCCGACATCGGCACGGGCAAGGTAACTGTACAGATTCGAGGTAGTACCGCCGGGGCACAAAGCCAGAATAAACAAACCAATCGCCAGTTCACCATGCAGACCGGTAACGGCAATAATGGCCATGGCGATTAACGGCAGCAGCAACATCTGGCAGAAGGCGCCGATCAGGAAACCTCTTGGCTGGCGGAATACACGGCGGAAATCTTCCGGGGTCAGGCCCAGGCCAACGCCCACCATAATTAAAATCAGGGCGATCGGCAGACCGATCTGAATAAGCGACTGCAACATACGGAGTACTCTTGTTGTTATTCTGGTGATCGGACGTGGGCAGTCAGAGGTCTGCTCCGTACTGATCTTGTAATCAGCACGCTACCCTATGGCTGCAGTGGCGGCAACGGCTGTTCGTGTCACTAAGCAGGGAAGTTTGTAAGTCTTTGTGAGGCGTGCCCTGATGCCTCCGTCTTACGAACGGGATATCAGCGGTGACGATAAAAGCCTTTCACTACGCTCCACAGATTAAAACCGGCTAATGGTGCGCGTTGTACGCAGCGATCACGGGCGTTTTTTTTATCGGCAATTTCCGCGTATTTACTGGCCCAGAGTATCCAGTTGCCATCGGTGGTGGTGCTTTGCAGCAGTTGCGGAAAACGCTGTTTTAACTGCTCCAGACAGTCGGTCTGTTCGCGGTGTTCTTTCCATAAATTCAGCACTAACCAACCGTGGGCCGATAAATGGCGTTCGCATAAATCGAGAAAATCGCTCTGCAATACCAAAGGATCAAGACCATCGGCCAGATACAGATCGCAGATTAATAAATCGCATTGACCGGTTTCTGTCTGCCGTAAAAAATCGGCGGCATCGCTGACATGGGTGCTCAGGCGCTTATCGCGGGGCAGGGAAAAATATTGCTGCGCTACCTGAAATACCGCCTGGCGGATATCGACGGTCTGAATCGTCGCCGCCGGTAACCAGTGAAACAAAGTACTGGCCAGGGTACCGCCGCCGGTACCCAGCAGCGTGATATTGGCGGGCGGTGTTAGCGCATCGAATTGCACCAGCACCGCCACCATCGCGCGGGCGTATTCATGTTGCAGTTGCAGTGGTGCGCTTTTCAGCTGACAGCTTTGTTCATCGGCGGTGCCAAAACTTAAATAGCGTTTATTGCCATCGTCAAACACCAGAATGGGGCCGAATTCATCATAACGCCGATGAATTTCGCGCCCCAGATGAGAAAGTGAAATCACAGAAACTCAGTACTCACAACGATTTGAAAAACACCTTGGAATTACGCTGGAAGTTGTACAGTTTTTGCCGCTCCTGCGGTAATTCGGCAACCGCACCGGCGACAAAACCGTTTTCAATAAACCAGTGTGCGGTACGGGTGGTTAACACAAACAATTGTTTGTAATTACGCCGTTGTGCTTCCTGTTCGATTTGTTCCAGCAGACGCTGACCGCGATTTGTACCGCGATAATCGGCATGCACCGCAACGCAGGCGAGTTCGGCTTTGTCGTCAGAATACGGATACAGTGCGGCGCAGGCGGTAATCATGCCGTCGCGCTCAATGACATAAAAACGCTGGATTTCGTTTTCCAGTAATTCCCGCGAGCGACGCACCAGAATACCCTGCTCTTCCAGCGGCCGCAGTAATTCGAGAATACCGACGACATCGTCGCTTCTGGCATTGCGCAGCTGGTCGTAAGCGTATTGCGTGACCATGGTGCCGCGGCCTTCGCGCGAAAACAGTTCCTGCAGCAGTGCGCCGTCGTCGGCATAACTCAGCAGGTGCACCCGTGGTACTCCCTGACGAACGCTTCTTATCGCGGCTTCGGCATGGCAGCGTACTTCCCCTTTCCAGCCATGCAGATGCGGTTCGAGATCCATGCAGGTTAATTCTTTAATCAGTTCGCCGTCGTCATCCAGCAGGCCGGATTGCTCGCCCATAATAATTAATTTATCGGCGCGCAATGCCACCGCGGTGTGTTGTGCAACATCTTCAACGGTGAGGTTAAACATATCGCCGGATGGTGAATAACCGGCCGATGACAGCAGCACCACGTTGCGCTGTGCCAGCAATTCGCTGATGGCCTGATGTTCAATACGCCGCACTTCACCGGTGTGCTGATAATCGACACCGTCAATGACACCGAGCGGTTTGGCGGTAACAAAATTACCACTCACGACGCGGATGCGTGCGCCATGCATGGGTGAGTTGGGCAGGCCAACCGACAGGCGCGATTCAACATCGGCTTTCACCATGCCGACCGCCGCTTTTACCGCATTTAAGGCTTCGCTGTCGGTAATGCGTAAATCGTTGTGAAAACGGCTTTGGATATCCAGCTTGCTTAAAACCGCATCAATCTGTGGTCGCGCGCCGTGTACCAGCACCAGGCGCACGCCGAGACTGGTCAGCAGGGCAATGTCCTGCACCACATGATTGAAATTATCGTGCGCAATCGCATCGCCTTCGAACATGATGACGAAGGTTTTACCGCGGTGCGCATTAATGTACGGCGATGATTGACGGAACCATTGCACGTAAGCGGTGGTATCTGGATTCACTCGGTTTTTTCACTCCTGAAACAGGTTTTAAATGTTGGCGTTGATTTAAGCATGAGCAGCGCTCAGACAGAAGCACGCAGGCAGAAGTGCTCAATCAGGCCGCGCAGCAGTGTAACGCAGGGTTCGATCTGATCCTGCGCCAGATACTCATCGACCTGATGCGCCTGATCGATATTCCCCGGCCCGAGCACAATGGTATCGATGCCCAAATCCTGTAAAAAAGGTGCTTCGGTGGCGTAGTTAACTGCCGCACTGGTATGGCCGGTTAAACGTTCAGCGGCCTGAACCAGCGGGCTGGTGGCAGCAGTTTCAAAGGAATTAACGCCGGGAAATAACGGCTCGAACGAAAATTCCACCCGGTTTTGTTCAGCAATCGGATTTAACCGCTGGCGGATTTCATCGCGCAGATCATCGTTGCTCATACCCGGCAGGGTGCGTAAATCGAACGCCAGTTCGCAGCTGCCGCAAATGCGGTTGGGATTATCGCCACCGTGAATACAGCCAAGGTTGAGTGTCGGCACCTGCACGGCAAAATGCGCATTCTGATAACGGTCGGCTAGATCACGGCGCAGATTCATTAATTCATTCATCACCGGCACCATGGCATCAAGGGCGTTGATGCCGAGATCCGGGTTGGACGAATGTCCGGCCTTACCGGTTAAGCGCACGCTCTCCATCATAATGCCTTTGTGCATGCGGATGGGTTTTAAGCTGGTGGGTTCACCAACCACGGCATAGCGCGCTTTGGGTTTGCCCTGCTGCGCCAATGCCCGCGCACCGCACATAGAGCTTTCTTCATCGGCGGTGGCGAGAATAATCAGCGGCTGTTTGAACTCGCTGGCCTGATAATGCTGTAACGCTTCCAGAATCAGGGCGAAAAAGCCTTTCATATCGCAGGTGCCCAGGCCATAAAAACGGCCGTTACGCTCGGTTAACGTAAAAGGGTCAGACTGCCAGCGCTCCGGATTGCAGGGCACGGTATCGGTATGACCGCTGAGTACCAGGCCGCCATCGCCGCGCCCCAGTGTTGCAATCAGGTTGGCTTTGCCGGGGAAGCCTTCCAGCGGCAGAATTTCGCAGCTAAAGCCCAGTGCGCTGAACCATTCAGCCAGGGTGTTGATCACCGGCAGATTACTTTTATCGTACTCCGGCAGTACCGAACTGATGCTGTTGTGGGCAATCAGGGTTTGCAGACGGCTGATCAGATCCATAACGGGCCTTTTATGAAAAACGGTGGTTATAAATATCAGCGCTGTTAATAACCGTGTTTAAAACATCACTGAGCTTGCTAATAGACAGGCGCCTCACGACAATAGCGCCATGACTAAAGAAACCGAACTCAAGCTCCGCATCAGCACGCAATTTTTGCCTGCGCTGACTCAATTCCTGAACACTCAGGCCCGGCCTCAGAGCCATTCTACGCTGAAAAACTGGTACCTCGATACGCCCGCAGCGGCGTTATCGTCGGCCCGTGCAGCACTGCGTATCCGTCAGCACGGTGATGGCTATGAGCAGACGCTTAAAACCCGCGGCCAAAGTACGGCCGGGATACATCAGCGCGGCGAATGGAACTGGCCATTAACCGTACCGCAACTCAATACCGACGTCCTGCAACATGCTGACGTTGCGGACCACTGGCCGGCCAATATCAATACTGCCGAGCTGGGTGAAATATTCACTACCCATTTTGAACGTCAGGCCTGGTTGTGGCAGCTGGATGGCTGTGAAGCCGAAGTGGTACTGGATCAGGGCGAGGTCTGCACGGGTCATAAAACGCTGCCGTTGTGCGAAGTGGAGCTGGAATTAAAACAGGGTGATGCCGCCGGTTTGTGGGTCATGGCGCTGCGCTTGGCAGAACATGCACCGCTGTGGCTGAGCGATATCAGCAAGGCCGAACGCGGTTATCGTCTGGCGCGGCTCAGTCAGCCCTGGGCGCAGACGCCGGGCGTGGCGGCCAGTGATGATATGGCCATAGCGCTGCCGCAGTGGCTGGGCTACGAATTTTTACACCTGCAACGCGCGCTGGAACACTGCCTGTGGGACTGCAATATTCATGGCGCACTGGATGCCTGGACACACTGGCAGGCACTGCGTGCTCTGCCGCAACTGGCCGGTAAAGTGATCCGCCGTAACCAGACCCGCGTTCTGCGTGACGCTCTGGACCAGCTGCAGCAGCCATTGCAACAATTGGCCGCGACGGCCCAGTTGCTGAGCTATTTGCGCAGTGCCGATGAAGAAAGTGACGTACACGAAGAACTAAACACGCTGCAGGCGGTCTGGATGGGGCGCCTGCAACAGCTGCGCGATGACGCCGTGCTGGCAAAAGCGCTGACACAGGCTGCAGCGGCGTTATATGTGCTGCCGCCGTTAAAAAGTGGCAGCGAGCAGGCCGGGCATTGGCTGCGTCATTTACTGCGTCAGCATTTGCCATTGCTGGAGCAGCTTAAACGCCAGCGTCCGCAGTCCACTGAGCAATGGCGTGGCATGAGCCATGAGCTGTCGCTGCTGTGTCAGGCTTGTGACTATGCGCGTACGCTGCCGGAAGCCGCGCAGGGGAATCCGGTCGGCGAACCGGTATGGCGCGCGCTGTCTGATATGCTTAACGCAGAAACTTTGTTACAAAGGCCTTGGTCTTTACCGCCACTGCACACGGCGGATGAGGGCGAACAGCGCGGCGCCGATGATTACAGCGGCTGGGCAGAAGAGCACCTGCAGCATCTGGCCAGACAACTCTGACGCGGGTACGCAGAGCAAATACACTGATTAGGGAATGACACATGCAGGCTCAGGCGGAACGCCAACTCTCATTACCATCACTGATTGAAGATCTGCGCCGCGACCTGCTGCTCAACGATGACGATCATCAGCTGGCCTTGAGTATCCGCCGCAAGGTGGAAGAGAAAAACCTGCATGTTCTGACCCTGCTGGCCAAGCAAGGGTACGCCGATGCCCGGCATAAAGGCCGGCTTCTGAACGAACATGCCCTGATCGATTGGCTGGCCGCACGGCATAACATGGAAGCGGTGCAGATCGATCCGCTGGAAGTGGATGTGTCAGCGGTCACCGATGTGATGTCTTATGCCTTTGCTGAGCGCCACCGTATTCTGGCCGTCAAGGTCAGTACCGATACCGTGGTGGTCGCCTGTGCCGAACCGGAAGTTGAAAGCTGGATGGGCGACGTTGAGCACGTTACCCGCCGTCAGGTGAAACGTGTGCTGGCCGCGCCCAGTGATATCGAACGTTACCGAGTTGAGTTTTATCAGCTCGCCAACTCGGTCAACCGTGCCCGCCAGAGCCATAAAGGCGTCAGCGCGGTGCAGAATCTGGAATCCATGCTGGAGCTGGGCAAAGCCCGCGCACCGGACGCCAATGACGAGCACATCGTCAATATCGTTGATTGGCTGCTGCAATATGCTTTCGATCAGCGGGCCAGTGATATCCACCTGGAACCACGACGCGAAGTGGGTCATGTGCGGTTCCGCATCGACGGCGTGCTGCACAATGTCTACGAGTTGCCGGCGCAGGTGGCGATGGCGGTGGTCGCGCGGATTAAATCACTGGGGCGGATGAACATTGCGGAAAAGCGCAAACCCCAGGACAGCCGGTTAAAAACCAAAACCCCTTCCGGTCAGGAAGTAGAATTGCGTTTATCCACGTTGCCGACCGCCTTTGGCGAAAAGCTGGTGATGCGGGTATTCGATCCACAGGTGCTGGTGCGCAGTTTCTCAGAGCTGGGTTTCAGTAAAGAAGATAACCGCCGCTGGGCGGAAATGACGCGCAACAACCACGGCATTATTTTTGTTACCGGCCCGACCGGTTCCGGTAAAACCACCACGCTGTATTCCACACTGAAACAACTGGCCACGCCGGAAGTGAACGTGTCGACCATTGAAGATCCGATCGAAATGGTAGAAGGTTCGTTTAACCAGATGCAGGTGCATCCTGGTATTGATCTGACCTTTGCCAGCGGCGTGCGCGCTTTGTTGCGTCAGGACCCTGACATCATCATGGTGGGTGAGGTGCGCGATCTGGAAACCGCCGAAATTGCGGTTCAGGCGGCGTTAACCGGCCATTTGGTACTGTCCACCCTGCACACCAACGATGCTCCCTCGGCCTTTACCCGTTTAATGGAACTGGGCTTACCGGCTTATTTAATCCGCTCCAGTGTGCTGGGCGTCATGGCTCAGCGTCTGGTGCGGACATTGTGTCCGCACTGCAAAGTGAAAGAAAAAGTCGACGAGCGTGCCTGGAAACAACTGACCGCTCCCTGGCTGGTGAAAACACCGGAATTTGTCTTCTCCGCTAAAGGCTGCCTTGAATGTCGTGGCACCGGTTATATGGGACGGATGGGCATTTATGAAGTGATGCCGATGAGTGAAAACCTGGAAGTGATGATCAACGACCAGATGGATCACATCAAACTGCGTCAGGCCGCCATGAAGGAAGGTATGCACAGTCTGCGCTTAAGTGGTGCACATAAAGTGGCGGCGGGGATGACCACGGTGGCAGAAGTGATGCGTGTGGCGCCTTTGTCGAAGATGCAGTCGTAAAAGTGTTAGCTGGTGCATAGAGACCCGGCGTATCAACGACTAGAATGAACAATTAAATAAGAACAGTAAGGAAATACCTACGTGGATATCAGCGTACCACCGATCATCGACCTTGAGGCCTCCGGTTTTGGACGGGGCAGCTATCCGATTGAGGTGGGCTTTGCGCTGGAAGACCGTATGGTGCACAGTTTTCTGATCAAGCCCGCCCCTAACTGGCTGCACTGGAGTGTTGAAGCTGAACATATTCATGGTATTTCACGTGATCAGCTGCACAGAGAAGGCATGACCCCGCGCGAAGTAGCGCTGAAAATGAACGATATTTTGCGCGGCAAAACGCTGTATTCCGATGCCTGGAGTTTTGACAGCTCGTGGATGGGGCGACTGTTTGACGAAGCTGAACTGGTGCAGCGTTTCCGCATTGAAACCATTAATAAGCTGCTGACGCCGGAACAGATGGAAGCCTGGCACGACACCAAAAAATCCCTCTGGCATGATATGAATATCGAACGTCACCGCGCCGCTAACGATGTGCAGGTGCTGCAGGAAACCTTCTTACGGGTGGCTTGCCCGGTTTAACTACTCGCTGTCCATTTCCAGTACCGCGATTTCCAGTAAAGCAATTTCGCGTTTTTTGCGCTCCAGCTCCTGCTGCAGATGCTCCGGCCCTTCTTCTGCAATTTCCAGAAAATGGCGCTCGATAAATTCCTTCTCAGCCAGCGTGCGCTGCAGCAGTTCTTCCGTATTTTTCAGTTCATCACGCATTGCCGCCACTTCACTGGCCCGGAAGCTGGTTTTGAGCTCCTGCTGAAGGTTTTGCGTGAGCAGGCGTTCTTCCTGATATTTTTTATCGAGTTGTTCCAGTCGTTCTTTCAGACGGGTTTTGTCCCTTTCCAGCCGGTCGCGTGTGACGCCGAGACTTTTGAGTTTGATTAAGTCTGCTGACAGACTGCTTAACTTATTCTTCAGCGTTTTGCTCAATTCTTTCTGCTGGCGTTGTGTGAGCTGATGCTGGGTGATGATTTCACCGGCGCGCTCCAGCTTCCGCGTTAATGACTCCACCATCTGCTGCAACTGAGTGCGATCCAGCTCACCTTCTTTCAGGTAGGCCACCAGGCGTTCTTTCTCGCTCTGAAAATGCTCCTGCAGATGTTCGAGTTCTTTCGCAGCCGGATTTTCCTGTGCCACGATTTGTTGGTTAAGATCCTGTTCGGCTTCTGTCAGTTGCCGGACCAGTGACTGTTCCTGATTGCTGTGGAGTTCGTTATGGGATTGCTGGTCTTCTACTAACAGCATCAGCGTTTTATTTTGTTCAAGAAGATCGGTAATTTCCCGGCGGCGGCTTTTCCACTGCAGGATCAGCATCGCAACCGCTGCCACAAGCAGAATACTGAGTTGAGCAATAACGATCAGGCTGATGGACATGGGGTTATACCGGGTAAATACGGGCAATTCTTATTATAGATGCATTTACGGCAAGCTTTGTGACCCGTTCTATACTGAGCTGAGAGCATAGGGGGGAGTGAATGAAATTTCTGATTGTTGATGACAGTCCGGCGATGCAGGCCATTGTCCGCCGCTCGCTGCAACGGGCGGGCTATGGTGATCTGGAGTTCAGGCTGGCAGGTAATGGACGCGAAGCGATTGAGATCATCCGCACCTGGGAGCCGGAAGTGGTCATTACCGATTGGCATATGCCGGAAATGAGCGGTCTGGATTTGATCCGTGAATGCCAGCGCCAGATGCTGGGTATCAAGATTGGTCTGGTGACAACAGAAACAAGCCCCGAACGCATCCAGGAAGCGCGTAATGCCGGGGCATTGTTCGTGCTGCATAAGCCGTTTGAGCAGGAAGAGTTCAGCGAGGTACTGCTGCCGATCATTCAGGGGGCGGTGGAAGGTGAAGCCTTACTGGCAAACAGCGCCAGTGAGCCGGATACCACCACCTACGAATTGCGCCTGCCTTCGTTAGGTGCCATGAACAAAGTGATCGATGGCGTTACGTTAGCCGATGTGCAGCTGCTTCCGGCGGATCGGCGCCAGGTTGATTATCGCTATTTGCCTTATGTCGTGGCGCTGTTCTCTGATCATGAGAAGGCAACCATTAAAGCGGTATGCATTATGGATATTCGCGCTGCAGCTGTGCTTTCCTGTGCCGCAACCGGCGAGTTTCCCGAAATGTATAACGAGTGCCTGCAGAACAAGGCGATGGGGAAAAAACTGCTCGATAACATCAAGCGTATGATGAAGCTGGTGGGGGCGCTGTTCTACGATCCGTCTAATCAGCAGGATCTGGATCTGAAAAGTGTGCACCTGATTCCCAAGCCTTTCGACCGGCTGGAAAAACTGGGCTCCAGCGTCAGCGATAAACGCATGGATATTACCGTCACCTCCCCCATGTATGGGGAGGGGCATCTTATTCTGATGGAAGTGTTGGAATAAACCTCCGCATCAGCGCCAGACCATTTTTGACTCCGGCTACCGGCAACCAGCCAATATGAATGACATTATGTGCTGGTTGCCGGGGGGCAGATTACTTATACAGCAATCCTTTTTTCTCCTGTGCATCCGGGCGCGTTTTAAAACGCTTATGCAGCCATAAATATTGCTTGGATGCTGACGCAATTGTTCTTCCAGAAATGCGTTAGCGACACGCGCGTCGGCGCTGTCATCTTCACCCGGAATTGGCAAAGCATCATGAATCGTCATGGTGTAACCGCGGTTATCGTCATTACGGAAATAAGTAATCGGCATCACCAGTGCATTACCGGCCTTGGCAATACGTGATGTGGCCGTGATGGTTGCCGCCGGTATTCCGAAGAAGTCGACAAATACGCTGTTTTTGCGCCCGAAATCCTGGTCTTGTGCGTACCAGAGAATCTCGCCTTTTTTCAGTGTGCGGATAAAACCACGGATATCTTTACGGGTAAAACAGTGGTTATAAAGACGGGCGCGGTTTTGTTCCATCAGGTAATTCATCACCGCATTATTCTGCGGACGATAGCTGACGTTAAACGTCAGCTTATTGCTGAGCAGCGTACCCGCCAGATCCAGCATGGAATAGTGCGCACCGAGCAGCATAATACCGCGGCCTTCGGCCTGTGCAGCGGCGATTTTTTCCAGGCCAATAAAGGTGGTTTTATCGAGCAGGTAATCGGGCTTGCGGAACCAGGCAATCATGGTTTCCATCACACCGATACCGTTGTCGATAAACACCTGTCGCACCAGTGCGTGTTGTTCTGCCGCTGTTTTCTCCGGGAAACACAGACGGATATTCACCTCAACAATATGTCGCCGACTCTTGGCCACTTTATGCAGCAGTAAACCGATGGTTTTACCGATGCGCAGCTGCACCGACAATGGCAGACGGGTGATGAAAACCATCAGCCCAACCGTCAGCCAGATTGGCCAGTGTTGTGGTTTTAACAGTGTTTTAGGGAAATGCGTATCAGCCATTTAACCAATCCATGTAGCTGAATACACCTTGTTCTACAGTGGCGAAGGCATCGCTGTAACCGGCAGCACGTAATGCGCTGATATCGGCTTCGGTGAAGCTTTGATACGCACCTTTCAAGTGATCCGGGAACGGCATGTATTCTTTTTTACCATGAATTTTCTGTGGCTCCGGGCGTTCGCCATGCCATTTGATCACGGCATCGGCCACATCGTTAAAGCTCTGGCACTGGCCGGTACCCAGGTTGAAAATTCCGCTCTTATCCGGATTTTTCCAAAACCACAGATTCACTTTGACGACGTCTGCGACAAAGACAAAATCACGGCGTTGTTCACCATCGCCGTAACCGCCACTGCCACCGAATAACTTGCAGATGCCGTTGTCTTTCAGTTGGTTGTTAAAGTGGAACGCAACGGATGACATCGAGCCTTTGTGCTGTTCGCGCGGGCCGTACACATTGAAATAACGAAAGCCGACGACCTGACTGGTCAGTGTATGCTGAATGGAGCGTACATACTGGTCGAACTGCCATTTGCTGTAGCCATAAACATTCAGCGGTTTTTCGTGGCTGCGCTCTTCTTTAAACACATCGCTGCCACCGTAAACCGAGGCGCTGGACGCGTATAAAAAGGCGATGCCTTTGGCCTGGCAGGCGTGCAGTAATACTTTGGAATATTCGTAGTTATTTTCCATCATAAATTTGCCGTCCCACTCGGTGGTGGAAGAGCAGGCGCCTTCGTGGAAAATCACTTCAACGTTATCAAGAATGCCGTCGTCATTTTTAACGCGCTGCAGAAAATCGTCTTTATCCAGATAGTCGGCGATATCGCAGTCGCTGATGTTGTAAAACTGCTTACCATCGCTTAAGTCATCAACCACGATAATATCTTTACGGCCCTGTTCGTTCAGGGTTTTAACAATGTTACTGCCAATAAAGCCGGCACCGCCGGTTACGATAATCATGCTTCGGTCTCCTGAATTTTTTTCACAATAGCGGATGTTGAGCAGTTATCTTTAAAGCTCAGAATAATCACATCGCCACCGTTGTTCTGTACACACTGGCCACCGGCAATCTGCTCGATGGTGTAGTCACCGCCTTTCACCAGAATATCCGGCAGAATGCGGCAGATTAAACGCTCCGGGGTGTCTTCGGCGAAGGGTACAACCCAATCGACACTTTCCAGTCCGGCCAATACCGCCATGCGGTGATCGAGCGGATTAATCGGCCGGCTGGGGCCTTTTAGACGGCTGACGGATTCATCGGCATTTACCGCGACCAGTAAACGGTCACCCAGCGCTTTGGCTTCTTTTAAATACTGCACGTGGCCGGGGTGAATGATATCGAAACAACCGTTGGTCATGACCAGCGTCTCGCCACGGGAGCGGGCTTCTTCAACCAGCAGTTGCAGGCTGTCTTCATCAAAAATACCGGCACCCAGGCGGTTTTCGCTGCGCAGGTCACGGCGTAATTCTTCGGTCGATACCGTCGCGGTCCCCAGTTTGCCGACCACGATACCGGCGGCGGTGTTGGCCAGCACGGTAGCGTTTTCGAGTGACTGACCCGCCGCCAGTGCGGTGGCCAGTACTGAAATAACCGTATCGCCGGCACCGGTTACGTCAAATACTTCGCGTGCGCGTGCCGGTAAATGAAAGGGTTCCTGCTCACGCTGTACCAGCGTCATGCCTTTTTCGCTGCGGGTAACCAGAATGGCCTGCAGGTCGTAATCACTGATCAGTTTCCGTGCCTTGGTAACCAGGGTGTCGTCGTCGTCGGCAGGGCCAACCACGGCTTCAAATTCGCTCAGGTTCGGCGTGATCAGGGTCGCGCCACGGTAGCGTTCGAAATCGGTGCCTTTCGGGTCGACCAGCACGGGCACTGCGGCGTGTCTGGCGGCGCGGATTAACGTCTGCGGATTGCTCAGCGCGCCTTTGCCGTAGTCTGACAGTATGACGACGTTGGCGGCGGCCAGACGCTGATCGAAATCGCTGTACAGGCTGTTCAGGTCGGTGGCATCAAAGGCTTCTTCAAAGTCGAGGCGAATGAGCTGCTGATGGCGGCTCATGATGCGCAGTTTGGTAATGGTCGGATGATGCGGATGCTGCAGGAAGTGACAGCGCACATTGGCCAGCTCGAGCATGGCGGCCAGCGCTTTGCCGTTTTCGTCGTTACCGGTAATGCCGAGCAGATCAACGTCTGCGCCCAGCGTGGCAATATTCAGGGCAACGTTACCGGCACCACCGGCGCGGTTTTCAACATCCTGAATCTTAACTACGGGAACCGGTGCTTCCGGCGAGATACGTGATGTCGGGCCCTGCCAGTAGCGGTCGAGCATTACATCGCCAAACACCAGCACGCGGGCCTGGTGAAAATCGGGAACGGTTACATCCATAGTGGTTTTACACGTCTGCGGCTGTCAGAAAAATGAGCCCGGAAGTTTAACATAGAGGTAGGCGCCGGTGTGCTACTCCGTGCTTTAAGAAACCTCGCGGCTTTACATGTTTCATATCGCGCCATTCGCTGTCGGCAAGTCAGCCTGTGGTATGATGCCGCGCTTTGATCCGGGTGAACGGCGGGAGTTCTGTGGCGCGATTTTTTTATTCTGTATTGTACGCTTGTTTGCTGCCGGTTCTGGTGCTGCGCCTGTGGTGGCGCGGACGGCTGAATCCGGGTTACCGCCAGCGTCTGCGCGAACGTTTCGGCCTTTTGCCCCACCGGCCACCGGCGAATGGCCTGTGGATTCATGCGGTTTCCGTGGGGGAAACCCTGGCCGCTGCGCCTTTGGTAAAATCGTTTCAGTCGCGCCATCCCAATGTGCCGGTGATTGTGACCACGACCACGCCGACCGGTTCTGCCCAGGTTCAGCGTTTGTTTGGTGCTGGTGTTTACCATATGTATCTGCCTTACGATCTGCCCTGGTTCTGGCGTAATTTTCTTAATGCCCTGCGGCCTGGCTTGTTGGTGGTGATGGAGACCGAGCTTTGGCCCAATCTGCTGGCTGCCTGTGAGCAGCGGCACATTCCGGTGATGCTGACCAATGCCCGGCTGTCGGAAAAATCGGCCCGCGGTTACGAAAAATTCTCCGCGCTTACCCAGCCAATGTTGCAGCGCCTGAGTATGGTGGCGGTGCAGAATGCGGCGGATGGCCAGCGTTTTCTCGATCTGGGGCTGCCCGCCGGGCGACTGGAAGTCACCGGCAGCGTTAAGTTTGATATGGACGTGCCGCCGATGGTGCAGGCGCAAGGGGCGGTATTGCGCGAGCAGTGGGGCGCTGAGCGTCCGGTGCTGGCGCTGGCTTCCAGCCATGCCGGTGAAGATGAACTGCTGCTGGATCTTTATCCGCGCCTGTTGGCCGTTTGTCCGACGTTGTTATTATTGTTGATCCCCCGTCATCCTGAACGCTTTGAAGCGGTAACCAATGCGGTACGCAGCCGTGGTATCCGCGTGCAACGGCGCAGCGCCGGGGCTGCATCAGCCCAGACACAGGCGTATGTTGCCGACACCATGGGAGAAATGTTGCAGTTATTGGCTGCTGCCGATCTGGTGCTGGTGGGCGGTAGTCTGATTGCCCATGGCGGCCATAATCCGATTGAACCGGCGGCGTTGGGTAAAGCCACCCTGATTGGCCCGCATCATATGAACTTCGCCGTTATTGTCGATAACCTGCAAAGCGCCGGCGCGCTGGCAGTGGTCAGTGATCAGGCGGATGAACTGCTGGCGCAACTGCAAACGTATCTGAACGACGACGCATTGCGTAATCGCATGGGTGCTGCCGGGCAGGCGGCGGTCGATGCCAATCGTGGGGCGGTAAAACGTCTGACGGAACTTTGTGCAGCGTATCTGAAACTCTGATCTGCAGCCTGAACAGCACGCAATAAAAAACCCGCCGCGGCGGGTTTTTTATTATCCGGAAGGCGCCGACTTAAACGCTGGTCAGCCAGCCGTTCAGGGTCTGGATATCACCTTCGTTCAATGTACCGGCGTAGAACTTCAGGTTCAGCAGGTTAATGATGTAATCATAACGGGCGTTGGCGTAGTCACGCTGGGCGCTGAACAGGTTCTTTTGCGCGTTCAGTACTTCAACGATGTTACGGGTACCCACTTTATAACCGGTCTGGGTGGCTTCCAGAGCGCTTTGTGCGGAAGTAATCGCCTGCTTACGGGCCTTGATGTTCAGCGTATCGGTCTGCACCTGACGGAACAGGCTGCGGATATTCTGTTTTACATCGCGGCGCTGGGTTTCCAGCTGATAATCGGCAGCAGCGAAATTCAGGGCAGACTGTTTGCTCTGACCGTAAAGAGAGCCGCCGGCCAGCAGCGGCATGGAGATTTTCACGCCGATGGCGGTGACCGTGCTGTCCGTCGGATCATCACCGACAAATGGAGCCTGATCGGCATCGGTGTAGCTGCCGAACAGACTGACGCTTGGCAGATGATTAGAACGGGCCGCATTACGCTGCAGACGCACACCGTCTTTGCTGGCTTCAGCGATCAGAACACCGGCGTATTTTTCCAGACCGGATTGTACCCAGTCGCTGGCTTGCGCAGGCTGTGGCATTTCCATGGCAACGTCGGCTTTTAATGGCGATACTTCTTCAAAGCGCTGGCCGGTCAGTTGTTCCAGTGCTTCGTAGCTGATATCCAGCGCCGCTTCCTGACCCAGCAGATTGACGTAAGACAGGTCGTAGCTGGCCTGTGCTTCGTGTACGTCGGTAATGGCAATCAAGCCCACTTCGAAACGCTGCTTGGTTTGTTCCAGCGAACGCTTAACGGCTTTTTCTTCAGCCTGAGCGGTGGACAGGTTGTCCTGAGCCCGCAGTACGTTGAAATACGCCTGGGCGGTACGCAGCAGCAACTGCTGTTCAGCCAGTTGCAGTTGCAGGCCTGCGGCATCATCACCGCTGACGGCGGCTTTATAGGTGTACCAGCTGTTCAGATTGAACAGCGTCTGGGAAGCGGTGACTTCCAGACTGCCGAGATCGTAATCTTTATCGGTTTTTACATAGCCACCGTTAGTCAGGTCAATAGACTCGGCTTCTGAGCTGATGCTGGTTTGGCTGTAAGAAATCTGGGCCTGGGGCAGCAAAGCACCGCGGGCGATAGTGACGTTGTAGCTGTTGGCTTCGCGGATCGCACGGGCTGCGGCAATTTCCGCGTCGTTGCTGGCCGCCTGCTGGTAGATGGTGCTAAGGTCCGCCGCGTTTACAGCGCCGGAAGCTAACAGTGCAATCGTCAGTGAGAGCAGTTTTTTCATAGAGGTGCCTTTCGCAGCGAGTATGAATTCGTTTAGTCCTGCCGGATTCTAACAGAAAAAATCCGGCAAAAATGGTGCTGATTGTTCCATAAATAAGAACACAGCGTGCAGCGGCCCGGTGTGTCGGGGCTGCTGAAGCCCGGAATATTCTTATTCAGTAATATAGGTAGGTCAAGTATGGCGCAAAACCCCGTGGAATATGGTCGGGATGATGTTGAAATTGCGGCGCGCGAGGTCGCGTTTAAAGGGTTCTTCCGGATTGAAACAATCCGCCTGCGTCACCGTACGTTTGCCGGTGGTTGGACCGGTTATTTTGAACGTGAGCTGTTTGAGCGTGGTGAAGCAGTGTGTGTTTTATTGTTTGATCCGCAACGCGATTGTGTCGTACTGACGGAACAGTTCCGCATCGGTGCGCTGGCTGATGATCACTCGCCGTGGCTGCTGGAGCTGGTCGCAGGCATGGTTGAGCCGGGCGAGCGCTATGCTGACGTGGCGCAGCGTGAAACCGCAGAAGAAGCAGGGTGTACCTTTAATGAATTACTGCCAATCTGCAATTACTGGGTATCTCCTGGTGGCACCAGTGAACGGGTGCAGTTGTATTGCGCCCTGATCGACAGTGCGGGAGTTGAAGGCGTGCATGGTCTGGCAGAAGAGCATGAAGATATCCGGCTGGCAAAAATGAGCTTCGGCGACGCCTATGCTGCGGTTGAATGTGGCCGTATTAATAACGCCGCCACCATCATGGCTTTGCAATGGCTGCATATTCATCACTCGCGTTTGCTGCAGAAAAAGTAATAGCCGCCAGCCGCGTTAGCCTCATTTATTCTGATACTGGCGGCGTCAGAGCGGATTCGCTAGGCTGCGCTGAGTTTGAACAACGGTTCAGAACCCGAGCGCACCGTTCCGCTCTGTTGGCCTGCGGTGATGTCGAAAGGAGAAAGTGATTGCTAAAAAAACGTCAGCGTTATGTTCCCGATCTGCAGGAAATGGCCGCTCTGTGCGAAGCCAATTACCTGCGTTTACTCAAGCTTCTGGCGGGTGCCGAAGTCGGGGACGAGCGTATCTTTCAGCTCAGCAATGATCTGCACAGTGCGCAGGTACGATTGTGTGTGGATGAAGATCACCGTTATACCACCATGGTGTCGGTGATTCAGGAAGGTCTGAGTCCGGACTGGTTACAGCCGATGTCGATGCAGGTGCGTCTGTATCATGATGCGAGCATGGCCGAAGTGCTCAGTTATCAGAATCAGCAGCGCTTTGATGGTCGTTATTCTTACCCTAATCCGGCGATGCGCATGCCCGATGAAAAAGTACAGCTCAATCGTTTTCTGGCGGAATGGCTCGATCACTGTTTAAAATACGGCCAAACCATCCAGCCTATCGAACTTCCGCAGCGCATATTACCGGTCAGATGACGGTTTATTGTGAACTTCGTTTCAGTTGATTTGCGCATTTGGCGATAAAGTTGGAAACTGGCAAAAACAACTAGGGACAGGGGTGCAGTTTGTATTCACTGGATACGGAAGATACGCTGCGGCTGGTACAGATTACCGATACCCATTTGAATGGTCCTGAAGAGGGCCATCTGCTCGGTATGAAAACGCTGCACAGCATGAACTGTGTGCTTGATATCGTGCGTCAGGAACGCCCCCATATCGATAGCATTCTGGTAACCGGTGACCTTTCACAGGATGGCAGCGTACGCGCTTATCAGCATCTGCATAATGCCCTGCAGCCTTTTGGTTGTCCGGTTTTCTGGTTTGAAGGCAATCATGATGTGCCAGCCAGCATGCATGAAGTGGCTGAAGACACGGAGCATCTGCATCGACTCGTGCGCAGTAAGCACTGGCAGTTGATTCTGCTGAACTCGCAGGTTGAAGGGTCCGTTCATGGCCGCCTGGCCCAGGACCAGCTCGATCTGCTGGATCAGGCCCTCAGCGAACGCCCCGATTTACATTCCCTGGTCAGCTTTCATCATCATCCTCTGCCGATGGGCAGCCGCTGGATTGACCGCATTGGTGTCAAGAATGCCGATGAGGTGCTGGCTGTTATCCGCCGTCACAACAATGTGCGTTGTGTATTGTGGGGACATGTTCATCAGGAAAGTGACCAGCTGATCGACGGTGTGCGTTATATGTCGACGCCTTCAACCTGTGTACAGTTTACGCCAAAATCCGAAGAGTTCTCGGTGGATACTCTTGCTCCCGGTTACCGCTGGCTGGATCTGTGTGCCGATGGCTCAATTGCAACCGGCGTCAGCCGCGTCGAAGGCATCGCCTTTGAGATTGATTACTCGGTAAAGGGTTACTGATTCTTTGTCTTCTTCCGCTATTGGCTGTCTGTATCTGCACGGTTTTCTCAGCTCACCACAATCACAAAAAGCGCAGCAGCTGCTGCGCTTTTACGCTGACCATTTAACCTCCGAACAACTGGCATTGCCGACCTTACCCTTTGCTCCGGCGGAGGCGATTGCGTTGGCGCGCGCTGAGCTTAAACGTCTGCAGCAGCGTTTTGCGCAGGTGTTCATTATTGGCAGTTCGCTCGGTGGCTTCTATGCCACGCATCTGGCTGAAAGCGAAGGCGTACCGGCGGTGCTGGTTAATCCGGCGGTACGGCCGTTTGATCTGTTTGAGCATTATCTGGGGCCGAACACCCATTACTACAGCGGCGAAGTGCATGAGCTGACCCACGCGCATATCGCTCAGCTGCGGGCATTGGATTGTGCGCAGATTCATCACCCTGAGCGTCTTTTGTTATTGCTGCAAACCGCTGATGAAACCCTCGATTACCGTCTTGCGGCAGCGCTTTATCAGCGTTGCCCGGCCTGGCTTGAAGGCGGTGGCAATCACAGCTTTGAGCACTTTATTGAACGCATGCCGATGGTGCTGGCCTTTGCTGAGCGAACCAGCCGGTCGGAGACGGCTGAAATCTCGCAATCAGACATCTGACTTCCCCCTGCCTTCCCGTTATACTCCGCCGTTGATTATGGATTTCCGCTGGCAGCCAGAGGTTTGAATGTCTAAGCAATATACAGCGTCGTCGATTGAGGTTTTAAGCGGCCTGGACCCGGTTCGTAAACGCCCGGGCATGTACACCGATACTACCCGTCCGAATCACCTGGCACAGGAAGTGATCGATAACTCGGTGGATGAGGCTCTGGCCGGTCACGCGTCGATGATTGAGGTCACGCTGCACGGCGATGGCTCGATGACTGTTCTCGATGATGGTCGTGGTATGCCGACCGACATTCATCCGGAGCATGGTGTCTCCGGTGTCGAGCTGATTCTCAGCCAACTGCACGCCGGTGGTAAGTTCTCCAACGATAACTATCAGTTCTCCGGTGGTTTGCACGGTGTGGGTGTGTCGGTGGTGAACGCCTTGTCGCAGGTGCTGGAAGTGACCATCTGGCGCGATGGCCAGGTACACCGCATTGGTTTTAAAGACGGTTACAAAGCCCTCGACCTGCAAGTGGTAGAGAGTTGCGCGAAGAAGAAAACCGGCACCAGCGTACGTTTCCTGCCCGATCCTAAATATTTTGATTCGCCGCGTTTTTCGGTGCCCCGGTTAAAGCACGTTCTGCGTGCCAAAGCGGTACTGTGTCCGGGCCTGCGCATTAAATTTAACGCGCCGAATGCCGAGGACAGTGCCGAGTGGTATTACGAAGACGGTCTGAAAGACTACCTCAAGGTTCACAGCACCGGTTATGAAGTACTGCCGGCCGAACCGTTTGTGGGCTCGATGGCGGGCAGCACCGAAGGTGTTGATTGGGCGGTTCACTGGCAGCCGGAAGGCGGTGAGTTGCTGCAGGAAAGCTACGTTAACCTGATTCCGACCGCTCAGGGCGGTACCCACGTGAATGGCTTCCGCTCGGGTCTGCTGGATGCGCTGCGTGAATTCTGTGAATTCCGCAACCTGTTGCCACGCGGTATCAAACTGACTCCGGACGATCTGTGGGAGCGCTGCTCCTATGTGCTGTCAGCCAAGCTGGCAGATCCGCAGTTTGCCGGCCAGACCAAAGAGCGTTTGTCGTCGCGTGAAGCTTCGGCCTTTATCTCCGGTGTGGTGAAGGATGCGTTTGCTCTGTGGCTGAACGAGCACACCAGCGAAGCCGAGCAATTGGCGGAGATGGCGATTTACAGCGCCCAGACCCGGCTGCGCAAATCGAAGACCGTTGCCCGTAAAAAGATCACTCAGGGACCGGCGCTGCCCGGAAAACTGGCCGACTGTACCGGTCAGGATGGCGAGCGTACCGAACTCTTTCTGGTGGAAGGGGACTCCGCCGGTGGCTCGGCCAAACAGGCCCGTGACCGTGAGTTTCAGGCCATCATGCCGCTGCGCGGTAAGATTCTGAACACCTGGGAAGTAGACTCCAACGAAATTCTGGCCTCGCAGGAAGTGCACGATATTGCGGTGGCGCTGGGCATTGATCCGGGCTCGGATGATTTGTCCGGTTTGCGTTACGGCAAAATCTGTATTCTCGCTGATGCCGACTCCGACGGCTTGCATATTGCTACTTTGCTGTGTGCGTTGTTTGTCCGTCATTTCCGTAAGCTGGTGGCCGAAGGCCATGTCTATGTCGCCATGCCGCCGCTGTATCGTATTGATATCGGTAAAGACGTTTACTACGCGCTCGATGAAGGTGAAAAGCAGGGCGTGCTGGAACGTATCAAAGCGGAAAACAAACGCGGTAAGGTGAACGTACAGCGTTTTAAAGGTCTGGGTGAAATGAACCCGCTGCAATTGCGTGAAACCACCATGGACCCGAATACCCGTCGTCTGGTGCAACTGGGCCTGGAGCCGGGTGATGGTACCAACGAAATGATGGATATGTTGCTGGCCAAGAAACGTGCAGGCGACCGTAAAAGCTGGCTTGAACAACGCGGCAACGAAGCCGAAATCGCCTGATATCAGAGTAACTGCGGCAGGGACGCTGCAGGCTGGCTGATGCCGGGTAACCAGGAGGTGACATGATAAAGATCTGCAAGTATCTGCTGCTGAGTCTGTTGCTGCTTTCTGGCCAACGGGTATTGTCAGAAAACATAACGGAGTTACCCTCATTACCTCCGGCGCAGGTCTTGTTACTGCTGTCTTACGAGCCTTTGTTTCCGGCCGCTGACCGCATTGTTACCACCGTTCAGCGCGAGCTGAGCAATAACCCGCAACGGGACATCACGCTGCATGTGGAATTTATGGATTCCGATCTGCAGGCCACACCCGAATACCTCAAAGCTTACGCGCAATTACTGCAGGCCAAACAACAACAGGGTGAACGTTATGATCTGGTGATGGTTGCCGGCGATGGTGCGCTAAAGCTGGTTGTCGCGGAAGGACGCAAGGTTCTGGGTCAGGCACCGGTGGTGTTTGTCGGGGTTAACGACAGCGAACTGATCCGAAAACTGCAAGGCCAGGGTGGCTATACCGGCGTTTACGATGCGCTGCCGGTGTATGAATTTATGGCGCTGATGCGCTATCTCTACCCCGGGTTTCAGCAACTGCATGTGATCAACGACGGCTTGCCGCGCAGCGCATTGCGTATGCTGCAACTGCAGCAGGCGGCTGACAGTCTTAATCAGAAGCTGGTGGTGCATTCACTGGCGACACTCAGCTGGCAACAGTTGGCGGATGAATTATCGGCGTTGCGCGGTGAGCCACTGTTGCTGTTGTCGGCGTATATGGATGTGCATCAGCAGGTCAAAGCGTTACGTGAGTCAAATCAATTCATTAGTCATCATGCGGGGTCGCCGGTCTGGTCGTTATCATCGTCAGGCATTGGTGATGGATTATTCGGCGGAGTGGTCAGCGATCTGACCGACAGTGCTGAACAGGCTACCGGTATGGCATTGCGGATTCTGGCCGGAGAAAGCCCTGACCGTATCGCCGTTAACTGGCATTCGGCTAATCTCACCCTGATTGATGCCAGGTTAGCGGCACAACAAGGCTTTGACCGCGCCAGCTTTCCGCCTAAAACCCAGTTCATTAATGATCAGCCAGGCTTCTGGCAAAATTACCGCAATCTGTTTTTGCTGCTGCTGTCGCTGACGATCTTTTTTACCTCTGTTGGTTTATTTATCTGGTCGGAAATCCGTCGGCGTAAATTCAGTGACCAGCAGCTGGATGACCGTACCGAACTGATCAAAAATATTCTCGATTCCATTCCCGACATTATTTTTTATAAAGATCGGCGCGGCACCTATGTTTTTTGTAATAAACAGTTCGTCAGCCTGATGGCAAAAGACCCGATTGGGCGTACCGATTTTGAAGTCTTTGATCAGGAAACCGCGGAGTTTTTCCGCGCGAAAGACAAAGAAGCCGTGGCGCGGAAACATGTGAATATCAATGAAGAGTGGGTACACAGTGTTGATGGCGGCGTGATGTTGCTAGAAACTCAGAAAACCCCTATTTATGACAAGCGCGGGCGTTACATCGGCGTGTTTGGTTTAAGCCGCGATATTACCGAGCTGAAGAAAGCTCAGCAGAATCTTGAGCACATTGCTCATCACGATGTACTGACCGGACTACCGAACCGGTTGTCACTGAATAAAAAACTTGAATATGCACTGAATATGGCCCGCCGTGGCGGTGAATTATTGGCCGTTATCTTTCTCGATCTCGATCGCTTTAAAGACATTAACGACACCATCGGCCACGATATCGGCGACCTGCTGTTAAAAGATGTCGCCCATCGTTTGCACAACAGTGTGCGCGATTCTGATATCTGTGCGCGCCTGGGCGGCGATGAGTTTGTCGTGGTGCTGAGCCGGATCGACGGTGAAGAGCGTATTCAGGAAAAATGCGATCAGCTGCTGCAGGTTATATCGCAGCCCTACAGTCTGCAGGGACATCTGCTCAGCGTTTTTGCCAGTGCCGGTATCAGTATTTATCCGCAGCACGGTAACAGCGTGGATGAACTTATCCGCAATGCCGATGCTGCGCTGCATAAGGCCAAAGAGTTGGGCCGCAATCGCAGTTTTCACTACGTACGTGAGCTGACCGACAGCATTCACTCGCGCATGTCACTGGAGCAGGATTTGCGCTCAGCGCTGGAAGCCCATAATTTTATGCTGTCTTATCAGCCGCAATTCCGGGTTGGTGAATCGGTGCCACGACGGGTTGAGGCGCTGTTACGCTGGCCGCATCCGGTGCGCGGTATGATTTCACCGCATGATTTTATTCCGCTGGCGGAAACCAGTGGCATGATTGTGGAGTTGGGGTATTGGATATTACGCACCGCCTGTCAGCAGTTTTTATTCTGGCGGCAGCAAGGGTTAATGCTGGATAAAATTTCTGTAAACGTATCGCCTATTCAAATCAGCTCCAGTTTTGCCTCTACCGTTGCAGAGATCATTCAGCATCTCGACTTTGATCCGCGCTGGCTTGAACTGGAAGTCACTGAAAGCCTGATTATGTCAGGCACGACCGAGGTCTCGCAGCAGGTCTGCGAACTGCGCGCGATGGGAGTCGACTTTGCCATTGATGATTTTGGCACCGGTTATTCATCATTAAGTAAAATAAAATCCATGCCGGTAACGGTGCTGAAAATTGATCAGTCGTTTGTCCGTGATATTAACGATGACGTTAATGACTATGAAATCGTTCGCGCGATTGTATTGATGGCTAAGAGCCTGGGCCTGACCGTGGTCGCGGAAGGCGTAGAAAATAAAGAACAGGAAAGCACATTGCATCGCCTGGGCTGCGAATGGGTGCAGGGGTATTACTATGCGATGCCGATGGATGGCGAGGCTTTCTACCAGCGATACTTCGCAGAGCTACAATAACTGCGCCAATAAACAGCAGTTTCCCCCCTGAAATTCTTTTTCGTCACATCGGCTATTTCTCTTTATAATCCGCGCCGGCAATAGTTCATTGCCTTTTACTTTAGGAGCAAATATGCGTTGGACAGCACTACTGGTGCTTGCCCTGACGGCTGGCTGCGCGCGTCTGGATCATGTTCAGATCGGCAGTATTGATCAGTCTCAGGGTGAATTAGTACCCGTTTCCGTACGGTTGAGTGAAACCGGTTTTGATGCAACAGCTGCTGCCGAAATTGGCCGCATTGCCAGCAGAGGGAAAACCGCTGAAAACTTTAAACAACTGCGCGATATTCTGGCGCTGATTAATATGGGCCCGCGTACCGGTAACCCGGTATTCGACGATGCCTATGCACAGCGACTGCAGGAATATCTGCTGGTGGAATGCCCGAGTGGCCGCCTGACCGGTATCCGCGCTATTCGTGAAGCAAAAACAGCAGGCCCGGTGTCGGGTGAAATCGTAGGTGTTGATGCTTACTGCATCCGCTGAGAAATAAGGAAATAAAGAATATGTTTAAACGTTTTATCACCCTGGCGGTATTGATGACGGCCCTGACTGGTTGTGTCAGCCTCAACTCTGTTTCCCTGACCCAGGTACCGGCCGAGCGCAGCAACGAAATCAGCGCGACTTCCAGCAGCTGGACTTTTCTTGGTATTGCGTTCAGCAATGACTTTGTTGACGAAGCGGTTCTGGATCTGAAAAGCCAGTGTGCCGGCGGTAAAGTAGAAGGCATTCTGACCAAGTTTCAGCACACAGTATTTATCCCGGTTGTAATCCGCGAAGTGGTTGCCACTGGCTACTGCCACAAGGGGTAAGCAGGAATGAAAATCCGTATATTACTGCCACTGATGTTGCTGACCGGATGCACCCATTCGGTTCATATGCAGCACGTCAGCGACTTTGATGATGTACCTGCTGCAGAAAAGCGCAGTGTGGTAACGGCTGAAACTGAACAGAGCGTTGTGCTGGGTTTTGTCTTTGATACCGACTACGTCGATCAGGCAAAACAGCAGTTGATGGCTCAGTGTAATGGCCGCCTGAGCGCGGTAACCACTCAGTATTCAACCAGCCACGGTTTTCTGCACTGGACCAATAAAATCCGCATGCAGGGATTGTGCAGCGAAGGCTGATGCAATAAAAAAATCCCGGCAAATGCCCACTGCTGCCCCACAGTTTGGAGTGACATCATGTCACTCCAAACGGCAGCATTGATCGACTCCTGTTTTTCAACTTGAAACGCCTTTCCGGGGCTCCGCCCCTGGCCCCCTGTAAGGAGAGGTATCTCCTTACGATCCTCTCTTTTCGGCGCGTCCGGCTTCATCCAGCCAACAGCAATGATTATGCGGCACGCAAAACAATTCGCCCCGAAACGACACTTTAAAACACCAATAATTTGTATCGTTCCGGGGCAGGGTTTTGCTCTGAAGGCCGCAGAATCATTTGGTTGTCTGGCGCCGCACGATCGCCGGTTTTAGTCATCCGCTCAGCCGTATTTCAACGGAAACCATGCTTGAGACATGATGTTTAAAAAATGCGCTGGATCTGAAACGCGGCAGTGCGGTGATGGTTTTCTGCGCCTCTGGGGCCGCCACAGAAACCGCTGATATGTCTGGTCTGTCCGCAGGGATGCGGACAAGTGGCTCCGGCCATGGATGGCCGATGAGGCACGCGGCCAATAAATATCAAGGTTTCAAGGAATACGGCCCAGAAAGCGCGAAGCTGGGGTCGGCCCGCCGGCAAGGGGATGAGTTCCCCTGCGAGGCAACCGGCCTAGATGTTAAAAAATGCTGCTTTTTTTAGCTACGGTGCTGATTAAAAACTATGGGACAGCAGTGGCCAGCGCCGGGATTTTTATTACTTTCTCGCGTAATTATTCTGCGTTATTTCTTACCCGGCAACGGCGTATATTCACGTTCGTCACCAGGTACTTTAGCAAAACGCTGCGCTTGCCAGTCGGCTTCAGCCTGCGCGATGCGCTCACGACTGTAAGCAACAAAATTCCAGCGGATATAAGGCACCTGTTCGTAGCGTTCGCCACCAAGCAGCACAAAACGGCTATGGCTTTCTGGCTGAATGATTTCATCACCATCAAGCAGAATAAAATCACCGGCATTAAAGCTCTGGCCGCTGATATTCAGCGAGCCGCTCTGAATATAAACCGCGCTCTCATATTGCGGATGCGGCAGTTCAATCTGCTCACCGGCGGCGCTGATAATATCGATAAAAAACATCGGCGAGTGAGTGCGCACCGGCGAGGTCATACCATACGCTTCCCCGGCGACCAGGCGCATGATGGTTTTTTCCAGATAATAATGCGGCAGCTGTTCTTTTTTCACATGCTGGAATGACGGCTCGATTTCGGCTTTTTCGGGTGGCAGCGCCAGCCAGAATTGCAGGCCGTTCAGTTCGTGTTCGCGCGAGCGCACTTCCAGGGTTTCGCGTTCAGAATGCACAATGCCGCGGCCGGCGGTCATCCAGTTTACTTCGCCGGGAAAGATTTCCTGCACATTACCCAGACTGTCGCGGTGCAGCATGCTGCCGCTGAACAGGTAACTCAGTGTCGACAAGCCAATGTGTGGATGCGGGCGTACGTTGATGCCTTCGCCGGGTTGAAACAGCGCCGGTCCCATGTGATCAAGGAAGATAAAGGGGCCAACCATCTTCTTCACGCTGCTGGGCAGAATACGGGTAACGCTGAAACCGTCCAGATCCTTCTTTTCGCCATTGATCAGATTGGCCATCACTTGCTCCTCAGTATCTGTTCACATCGTTGATTGTCGGAGGTTAGTATATTTCTGTTATCTGGAATGAAAATGGTAAAAATATGTCGATATCGTTCTAATTTTTAGAATATTTTGACCAGAGCCGCCGCACCGATTGTTCTCTGTCGCCTTGTCAGTCACAATCGGCGGCATTCATCCCATCAGAACTCAGCCCTGCAGGACTTATGACGGATCAGATCAGTTACACCGATGATGGTGTCGAGCGCCAGTCGCTGAAGCAATACACCGAGAACGCTTACCTCAACTACTCCATGTACGTCATCCTCGACCGTGCGCTGCCGCACGTTGGTGATGGCCTCAAGCCGGTGCAGCGCCGCATCGTCTACGCCATGAGCGAGCTGGGGTTAAAGCATACCGCTAAGTATAAGAAGTCGGCCCGTACCGTCGGTGACGTGTTGGGTAAATACCATCCGCACGGCGACAGTGCCTGTTACGAAGCCATGGTGCTGATGGCGCAGCCGTTCTCTTACCGCTACCCGCTGGTCGATGGTCAGGGGAACTGGGGTGCGCCGGATGATCCGAAATCCTTCGCCGCCATGCGTTATACCGAAGCCAAGCTGGCGCCGTACGCCGAAGTGCTACTCAGCGAGCTGGGTCAGGGCACGGTGGAGTGGCAGCCGAACTTTGACGGCACCATGGACGAGCCCTGCACTTTGCCTGCGCGTCTGCCGAATATTCTGCTTAACGGCACCACCGGTATTGCCGTGGGTATGGCAACGGATATTCCGCCGCACAATATCCGCGAAGTCGCCAGCGCCTGTATTCATCTGCTGGATGATCCTGAGGCCAGCATCGAAGCCTTGTGTGAGCACGTAACCGCGCCCGATTTCCCGACTGAGGCAGAAATCATCACGCCGCGCGACGACCTGCGCAAAATCTACCGTGATGGCCGTGGCAGTGTAAAAATGCGCGCGGTCTATACCGTTGAAGATGGCGATATCGTCATTACCGCACTGCCGCATCAGGTGTCCGGTGCCAAAATTCTGGAGCAGATTGCCGCTCAGATGCAGGCGAAAAAACTGCCGCTGGTTACCGACCTGCGCGATGAATCCAACCACGAAAACCCCACCCGTCTGGTCATCGTGCCGAAATCGAACCGGGTGGACACCGATGCGGTGATGGCACATTTGTTTGCCACCACCGATCTGGAAAAGAACTTCCGCGTGAATATGAACGTTATTGGTCTGGATGGTCGTCCACAGGTGAAAAACCTGAAGATGATGCTGAGCGAATGGCTCACGTACCGCACCGAAACCGTTCGTCGTCGTCTGCAGTTCCGCCTCGATAAAGTGCTGGCGCGTCTGCATATCCTCGAAGGTTTATTGGTCGCCTTCCTCAATATCGATGAAGTGATCGAAATTATCCGTCGTGAAGAAGAACCGAAAGCGGTGCTGATGCAGCGCTTTGGCATTTCCGATATTCAGGCTGAAGCCATCCTCGAATTAAAACTGCGTCATTTAGCCAAACTGGAAGAAATGAAGATTCGCGGTGAACAGGATGAGCTGGAAAAAGAACGCGATTATCTGGAAAAAACCCTCGGCTCCGAGCGTCGCCTGAAAACCCTGATCAAAAAAGAAATCAGTGCCGATGCTGAACAATACGGCGACGAACGCCGCTCGCCGGTGGTAGTGCGTGGTGAAGCCCGCGCCTTCAGTGAAACCGAGCTGGTATCGGCCGAAGCTGTGACCATTGTGCTGTCGCAGAAAGGCTGGGTGCGCGCCGCCAAAGGACACGATGTCGATGCTGAAAACCTGAGCTATAAAGCCGGTGACAGCTTCCTGCTCAGTGCCAAAGGTAAGTCGAATCAGAATGCGATTTTCCTCGATAGCAGCGGCCGTTCTTACAGCCTGCAGGCGCATACCCTGCCATCGGCGCGGGGGCAGGGTGAGCCTCTGACCGGTAAGCTCAATCCGCCGGCGGGCAGCAGCTTTATCTGCACCCTGATGGGCAAAGATGAGGAGCAATATCTGCTCAGCACCGACGCCGGTTATGGTTTTGTCGGCACCATCGGCGATATGCAAAGCAAAAACAAAGCCGGTAAAAACCTGATTACTGTGCCGGATAATGCCCGCATTCTGGCCCCGGCGAAGATCAGCGATCCGGAGAAATCCTGGATTGCCGCCGTCAGCAACGAAGGCCGCATGCTGGTGTTCCCGGCCGCCGACCTGCCACAAATGGCTCGCGGTAAAGGTAATAAGATGATCAGCATCAACAGCGCCAAAGCTGCGGCACGCGAAGAGCTGATGGTCGGTGCGGTGGCGTTCAGTCAGGAAGACACGTTGCTGGTGTATGCCGGAAAGCGTCATCTGAAACTGAAGTTCGCCGATCTGGAACACTATCTGGGTGAGCGTGGCCGCCGTGGTAATAAACTGCCGCGTGGCTTCCAGAATGTTGATCTGATGGAAGTGGTCAGCAAAGACGCCTGATGCTCAGCGCACACCGGTCAGCAGAGTCTCTCTCTGGCCGGTGTCGTTTTCTTTCCTGACCCTTCTGAAGCTGATTCTGCCCCTGCCAAAGCTGCCGCCCGCCGCCGGCGTTGACTCTGCGGTCTGACTCCGGCACATCATTCCGTTATAATCCCGCCCGAACTTAAGCTCTGCATTACAGGAATCCCCATGTCTGCAAAAAACGTTGTTTCTGAAAGTCTGTACGACGGCTATGCCCAGTCCTTCACCGTCAGCGAAGTGTTATTTGAGGTGAAAACCGAGCACCAGCATCTGCAGATTATTGATACGCCGTTTATGGGCCGGGTGATGCTGCTCGATGGCGTGGTACAGACCACCGAGCGTGACGAATTTATCTATCACGAAATGATGGTACACGTACCGCTGTTTGCTCATCCGGCACCCAAGCGTGTGCTGATTATCGGCGGCGGTGACGGTGGTATTCTGCGTGAAGTGCTGCGTCATAAAAATGTTGAACACGTGACTCAGGTTGAGATCGACGGCAGCGTGATCGATATGTGCAAAGAGTATTTCCCTAAGCACTCCAATGGTGCCTTCGATGATCCGCGCGCCAATATCGTCATAGCTGACGGCAAAGAATTCGTCGCGCAGTGTCAGGACACCTTTGATGTGATTATCTCCGACTCCACCGACCCTATTGGTCCGGGCGAAGTGCTGTTCACCTCCGATTTCTACAAAGACGAAAAAACCTGCCTGAACGCTGGCGGCATTATGGTGGCGCAGAACGGTGTTCCCTTTATGCAGGGTCAGGAAGTCACCAATACTTTCCAGCGTCTGAGCAAGCTGTACAGCGATGCCAGCTTCTACGTGGCACCGGTACCCACCTACATTGGTGGCCTGATGTCTCTGGCCTGGGCGAGTGACAATGCCGAGCTGCGCAAGCAGAGCGTTGAACAGATTGCTGAGCGCGTTGCCGCCGCCGGTTTTGAAACCCGTTTTTATAACGCCGAAGTTCACGTTGCCGCTTTTGCGCTGCCGAACTATGTACGCGCTCTGATGAAATAAGCGCCGGTTTATATCGGCTTAATCCCGTCGGTTTTGCTTTCTGCGCTGGCGGGATTTTCCCTCTTTTTCTGCTCCGTTCAGGGTGTTCTGTCCGCCCGCAAACCTCCCCGGCCTGAAATGCCATCTATACTCTGGGCATGACACCAGCCATCACCAGTCCGATTTCTCAGCAACAGGTTCACCAGTGGCACAGCGCATTTCTGCAACTGAATCAGGCGCGGCTGGAATGTACCCGCAGTCTGATGAGCAGCCGCCAGCAGATCGTCCTCGATGTGCTGCCGCTGCTGCTGCATCTTAATCACCAGCAGCTTCCCGGCTTTATCGATCATCAGGTGCCTTGCGGCATTGCTCATTACAATGCCAGTGCGCAGCAGCTGCAAAGCCTGCAGAGCATTGCCCGCGGTGTGCAGCCGCCTCGCGGATTCAGCAACCGCCAGATCACCGGTTTGTATTTAATGGGCAGTGTCGGCTCGCTGGCGCAGGCGCGCTCCAGTGATCTGGATGTGTGGCTGTGCTACGACGAGAGCCTGGATAACGGCCAGCTGAGTGCGCTGGGAAAAAAGTGTGAACTGATTGAGCGCTGGGCAGAAAGCCAGAACGTTGAACTGCATTTTTTCCTGATGAATCTGAGCGATTTCCGCCGTGGTCAAAGCCAGTCAGCGCAGGGTGAAGACTGCGGCAGCACCCAGCATTTATTGCTGCTGGATGAGTTCTATCGCAGTACCTTATGGCTGGCCGGTTGTCAGCCACGCTGGTGGTTAATTCCCAATAACGAAGAACGTAATGCCGAGGCATTCTGGCAGGGGCTGGCTCACCATCATCGGGTAAATGCTGACCACTGGCTGGATTTTGGTGCGATTCCCAGTATTCCTCCGGCGGAGTTTGTCGGTGCCGGTTTGTGGCAGCTGAATAAGGGGCTGAGTGACCCGTATAAATCGTTGCTGAAATTGCTGCTGACCCGCCATTACGCCAGTCAGTATCCACGCATCCGGCCTTTGTGCTGGGATCTGAAAGATCAGGTGCATCGTGGTTTGGTGGATGTTGAAAGTAACGATGCCTATCTGCTGATGCTGACGCGCCTGACGGCCCAACTGCAGAGCGAAGGCAGTGATGTCCGCATTCAGCTGGCGCGGCGGGCGTTTTATTACAAAGCCAAATTACCCATGTCGGAACTGAGTACGACCCAGCAGAACAGCTGGCGTGCCAGTGTGATGCGTCAATTGTGTAGCAGCTGGGGCTGGAACGAGCACGATTTTTACGAACTGGATCAGCGCCCGCAATGGTCGCCGGTGCGTATTGCGCGCGAACGAAATGCATTAATCAGTGAGATGCTCAGCAGCTATCGTTTTCTTGCCGGGTTCAGTCAGAAATACGCGCCACGGTTGCATATCAGTAAGGGCGATCTGCAGGTGCTGGGCAACCGTTTGTACGCCGCCTTTGATACCCGGCCGGGAAAAATCATCAGCATTAACCCCGGTATTTCCCCCTCGTTAGGGCAGGAAAAACTGTCGCTGAATCTGCATAAGAACGTCTGGCAGTTAATTCCCGGTCAGTTTCGTCGTAACGAGGCTGATCCGACGGCGGCTGCCGATCGCGAACAGGTATTGAAACAATCCCCGAGTCTGGTTGAACTGTTGTGCTTTGCCCGGATGAATGACCTGCTGCAAAGCCATACCCGCATAGCGCTGTACCCGCAGCATAATCCGCTCAGTACTTACGAATTAAAAGAGGTGTTGCAGGCGGTGCGGGCACTGCAGCCTTACGCGCCGCAGGTGGAAGATTTCCGTCATCCGTCGCGGCCGCTGCAATGGCATTTAATGGTTAACGTTGGCGTTGATCCACAACATCAGTTGAGTCGTCGCGGTATGCAGAAAATCAGCAACCGTGACGATGCGCTCGGCTACAGTGCCGCGCGTGAAAACCTGATTCATACCATTGATCTGGTCAGTATTAACAGTTGGGGTGAATGGCTGGTCGAGCGCTTCAGTGGTGAAGCCGCCATGCTGCAGTGCCTGCAACAGATGCTGCAATATCTGCCGCAAACCAAACACTTTGACTGGCCAGCGATGAATATCCAATGCCACTGCGCCACCCGTGCCAGTGCCATCCGTATCCGCGTGGAACAATTGCTGGACGATGTACTCAGGCATTTCAGCGATCAGCCACGTTCTCCCTATCTGATCGAAGCGGCCGAAACCTATTACCTGCTGGAAAACAGCCGTGACGGCGTACAGCTGCGTATCGCCGATTCCCCGATGAAATTACTGGCGTTATTGCAGCGTCCGCTGAGTCAGTTTACGCCCTATATTCTCGATCGTGCGGCGTTGCATTCCAGCCCGTTAAGGCTGATTTTCGAACAAAGCCGCAGCGGATTATGGCAACTGTTTTATTGGCGCAAAGATGAGCGTCTGTACTTTTATTTTCTTGACGAAAAAGGTGCCTTACTGCATCAGCAATGGCCGGACAGCACAAACAGCAGCCAGTGGTTACTGCCTTTGGTGCGGTTTCTGCGGCAGTTGGATCAGCGCTGGCAACAGCAGAGCGGGCGTACGCAGCCACGCAAACTGATGCTGTTTGAATTACGTCGTAAAGCTCAGAGTTACGAATTTGAAATGGTGCGTCGTCGGTTGCCGGAATTGTCAGCGCAAAGTGCCAGTATCGATTTACGCGCGGTGCTGGATGCACAACAACAACCGACGCTGTATTGCAATAATCTGGAATTCAGCCCCTGGCAGTTCGGCTCCGATCTGTACCGCGAGGTAGCAGCCGAAGTGCGCAAACTGCGCAGCCGCCATGAAGATTATCCCCTCTGCCTGAGTGATGTGCTGGTGCCCGACAGCCTCAGCATTATCGAACATCTGCAGGTTAAGCAGCGCCTGGAAAGCCGCTTAAATCAGGCCATGGCCGACAATAATCCCTGAACAGGCTAAGCGTTTAGCAGCCGCAGACAGTGTGCGTTAATCCCCGTATAATGCCGCCAAATTCCGGAGATTCCCGATGATGCGACTGCGCCCCATTGTTTTCATCTTACTGTCCCTGCTGCTGTCAGCCGGACTGTCTGCCTGTGGACAAAAAGGCCCGCTGTATCTGCCGGAGGATGCTCCTGCCACCGCAGATTCTATGGAAAAGTAATCCTCACCATGCCGATGTTTACCTATCAGAATGGCGTGTTGCACGCCGAACAGGTTTCTCTTGCCGCACTGGCCAGCCAGCACGGTACACCGCTGTACGTGTATTCCCGTACCGCTCTGGAACAACATTTCAACGCTTACACCAAAGCTCTGGGCGAATGGCCGCATCTGGTGTGCTACGCCGTTAAAGCCAACTCCAACCTGGCGGTACTTAACGTGCTGGCGCAGCAGGGTGCCGGTTTCGACATCGTCAGCCTGGGCGAACTGGAGCGTGTACTGGCGGCAGGCGGAGACCCGAAAAAAATCGTCTTCTCCGGTGTGGGCAAACAGGCCCATGAAATGGCGCGTGCGCTGGAAGTGGGCGTTTACTGCTTTAACGTTGAGTCCGAAGCTGAGCTGGAACGTCTGAGTGCCGTTGCCACTGAGCGCGGTCAGGTGGCGCACGTTTCCCTGCGGGTGAATCCGGATGTTGATGCCCAGACTCACCCTTATATTTCTACCGGTCTGAAAGACAACAAGTTCGGCGTCGATATCAACGAAGCGCCGCGTGTGTACGCCAAAGCGGCGAGCCTGCCGGGCCTGGAAGTGAAAGGTGTCGATTGCCATATCGGCAGTCAGCTGACCGAAATCCGTCCGTTCCTCGATGCGCTGGATCGCCTGTTAGTGCTGATCGACACGCTGGCAGAGCAGGGCATTATCATTGAACACCTCGATCTGGGCGGCGGTCTGGGCGTGCAGTACCGTGATGAAACACCAGCCAGCGCCGAAGAATACATTGCGGCGGTTAAAGCCCGTCTGGGCGAGCGCCGCTTCAAACTGATTTTTGAGCCGGGCCGTTCTGTGGCGGCCAATGCCGGTGTATTCCTCACCCGCGTTGAATACCTGAAGCTGAACGACCACAAAAACTTTGCCATCATTGACGGTGCGATGAACGACCTCATTCGCCCGGCGCTGTACAGTGCCTGGCAGGACATCAAGCCGGTGGTCGAGAACAGCGATGCGCCGCTGCGCACTTACGACCTGGTGGGTCCGGTGTGTGAAACCGGCGATTTCCTCGGTAAAAACCGCGATTTAGCACTGAGTGAAGGCGATCTGCTGGCGGTGATGTCGGCCGGTGCCTACGGTTTTGTGATGGCGTCCAACTACAACACCCGTGGCCGCGCGGCAGAAATTATGGTCGACGGTACGCAGGCTCACGTTGTACGTGAGCGCGAAACCATCGCCAGCCTGTACGCTGGTGAATCTGTCCTGCCGGCTAACTGAGCGAATACAACTATGTGGTTAAAGTTCAGCAAAATGCACGGTCTCGGAAATGACTTTATGGTGATCGACCTGGTCACCCAGAGTGGTCATATCCGTCCGGATCGCGTGCGTGAACTGGCCGACCGGAATTTCGGCATTGGTTTCGATCAGCTGTTAATTGTCGAACAACCGGGTAAGGCGGATGTGGATTTCCGTTACCGTATTTTTAATGCCGACGGCAGCGAAGTGGAAAACTGTGGTAACGGTGCCCGTTGTTTTGCCCGCTTTGTCTACGATCAGCACCTGACCGGCAAACGCGATATCCGTGTGGAAACTGCCAGTGGCATTATGGAACTGCATCTGACCGACGATCGTCAGGTGGTGGTCGATATGGGCAAACCGGTACTCGAACCGGCGCAGATTCCGTTTATTGCCGATGGCTTTGCACCTGAATATCAGGTGAACATCGAAGGCATTGGCGAGGTCGCCCTGGGGGCGGTATCGATGGGTAATCCGCATGCGGTACTGCGTGTGGAGGATATCGACAATGCGCCGGTTGAGCAGTGGGGGCCGCTGATCGAGCCGCACCGTCTGTTTCCGCGCAAAGTGAACGTCGGCTTTATGCAGGTGCTGGACGAACACCATATCCGCCTGCGCGTCTACGAACGTGGGGCCGGCGAAACCCTTGCCTGTGGAACCGGAGCCTGTGCGGCGGTCGTCTCCGGTCAGCTGCGTGGCTGGCTGAAGCCAGGTGTGACGGTATCATTGCCTGGTGGCGATTTGTTTATAGAATGGGATGGTCAGTCAAATGTACATATGACGGGCCCGGCGGTGACGGTTTTTGAAGGCCGGATTAACATTTAAGCTGAATTAAAGGATCAGGAATGAGCCAGCTACCCCGCTTAACCGATGCCGACGTGATGCAGTACCTGCAGGATCACCCGGATTTCTTTATCGGCAAAGACGATTTACTGGCCGACCTGCGGGTGCCGCACAATGCCGGTACCGCCACCAGTCTGGTAGAGCGTCAGCTGTCGGTACACCGTCAGCGCAATGTCGAGCTGCGTCAGCGCCTGTCTGACCTGCTGGAAAATGCCCGCCGTAACGATCAGCTGTTTGAAAAAAGCCGTCGCCTGGTACTGGCGTTGGTAGAAGCCGATAACTGGCTGGCGGTGCAGGCTGCACTGGATGATTCCCTGCGCAAAGATTTCGGCGTTGATGCCTGGGCGCTGCTGCACTTTACCGAACGCAATCTCGATGCGCCGCTGGTGGCGATCCGCAATGCCGACACCCAGCGCAGCATTCATCGCTTGTTTAAAGGGCATCGCGCGCTTTGTGGTCAGCTGGGTGCCGAAGACATTGCCCGCCTGTTGGGTATTGATACGACCGATTCCCGCTCAGTGGCTGCGGCGCAGATCCGTGGTCAGGGTAACAGCGGTATTCTGACCGTCGCCAGTGCAGACCCCGGTTACTATCGCAGCTCAATGGATACGCTGTTCCTCGATTACATCGCCGACATTCTCGCCCTGCGTCTGCCACAGATTCCGGTGGCCTGAGTTTGGCGTTACGTCTGCTGACCCTCGACCTCGACAACACCCTGTGGGAAACCGATCCGGTGATTGTCGCGGCCGAACGTAAAACCCACGCCTGGATCAGTGAACATTGTCCGCAGGCGGCCTCTTTTTATAGCCTGGAAGCACTGCGCGAATACCGTAATCAGATTGCTGAGTGTTATCCCCAGCTGCGTTTTCAGGTGTCCCGGCTGCGTGAAGAAGTGCTGCGCCGGGTCTTTATGCAAAGTGGTGTGGAGCGGGAACGGGCAGCGGCGCTTGCGGCTGAAGCCTTTCAGGTGTTTTACCGTGCACGCAGCGAAGTCACGTTGTTTGAAGGCGCCGCTGAGGCACTGCAACAGCTGGCGGCTGAGTATCCGTTAATCGCGCTGACCAACGGCAACGCCGATCTTGAATTAATTGGTATTAACACGTTGTTCCGTGCGCATTTCAGCGCCGAGCAATTGGGTGCGCCGAAACCGCAGCCGGATTTATTCCGGGCGGCGCTGCAAAAAGCCGACGTGCACGCGCATGAGTGCATTCATATCGGTGATCATCAGGAACAGGATATTGTGGCGGCGGCGCGCCTGGGCATCAAAACGATTTGGGTAAACTTAAGCGATGCGGCGTGGGCCGAAACGGAGGTTCAGCCCGATCAGGAAATTACTCATTTATCGCAATTGCCGGCTGCGGTTGCGGCTCTGGCTGGGCGGATGTCAGACTGATTTTTTCGATAAAAGCACCGGCAACAATATCCTGCTCCGGCATGCCTAACGCCACTTCCAGATGATCCAGTGGCGGCAAGGGCTCGTTATAAATGGCCAGCCAGTCAGCGGCCAGATCCGCCGTTACACTTTCCCAGCTTTCCGCTTTGCTGCCACGACCTGTGGCGACGATCAGATATTCAAAATCGGATAATGCTTCTGTTTCTCCGCGCTCGCGGCTGCTGTCCCAGACATAATGAAGAATGCGCTCTGGCCAGTCATCGGTATCCTGCAGGTACACCGAAACCCGGACTAACGGTCCGGCATCAACAAAGTTATCGACGCTCCAGCGCCAGCTTAATTGCGGCTGCGCTGGCTGCTCTTTAACGCTGCGTTGCAAGGCCAGATGTTCGCGGCTTTCGAGGCGTACAACATCGCCAACCAAAACGTCATATTGCGCTTCCAGATGGCAGTCATCGCAATCGACAGACCATTGCGCTAATTCCGTGGCGGAAAATAACGTTTGTGCCTGCGCTGGTTGCGCACCGGAAAAAAACCAGAAGAGAGTAACCACTACCAGAGCAATGGCTGCGGGAATTGCATGCATACGACGCCGGGACTTTTTGGAATAAGTGTACATAATTCTGGCTTCCTGCCTGAATGTTGGGGCGAGCATACCAGCTAAAAAAACGCAGGTGTGAGTAAATGCAGAGAAATATCGGCCGGGCAGCCTAATCTGGCCCGTAAGTGGCAGACCGGGCCCGTCATGCAGTGCCGGGCCGGACTGAGAACAACGCCTGAGCGTTCAGCGTTTCAGCTTAAATAGGGCGGCTGCCATAGCTGGATTGAGGCTTACGCGGGGGATCGGCCATAACATTGTCATCGACCTGCTTAATCTGGCCACCACGGGCGAGAAACGCCTCAATCTCTGCAGTCATGGATTCGCGCACTTTATTGCGTGCCGCCAGCGATGAGTGAGCACTCGCGGCTGCGGCTGCCAGATCTTCGCTGTCATTATTGCTGTCGGAATCTGAGTCAGAATCGTCGTCGCTGTCATTGTCTGTTGACGCTTCCAGCTCGTCGTCGTCATCCATATTGTCATCGTGCATATCCAGTTCTTCTTCAGCCATGTTTTGATCTCCGCTACTGAGGAAAGTGAAGAGGAAAATTTATTTCGCATAACATATAGCCGAGGCTCAGATTTCTGCCAGAGGAAGCAGAAAAAAATTACGAAAAAAATCGCCAAAAGGACATTTTTCCGACAATTAAGGTTGCTCGGTGAGCAATTCCTGCCAATCCGTTTCGCTGAATTTCTGTTTAATAATCGCTGGCCTGATGGCTACGATGCCTGCTTGGTGTTTCCAGTGGGCTGCGCTAAGGTGCCGTGTCTGTCATTAAGGCTGTTTATGCAACTGCAACCCAAACCCCTGATTCTGAAACTGCTGCTCGCCGCTGACGGGCAGCAGCTCAGTGCTCGCGATGCGATCCGTGCCGGTGCGTTATTTGGTATTGCCGATAATCACATGCGTGTCGCGCTGACCCGGCTGACGGCAGAAGGTCTGATTGAAGCGGCAGCGCGCGGACAGTATCAGTTAACGCTGAGAGCCTGGACTCTGGCCGGTGAAATTCGCGGCTGGCGTGAGTCAGTGGCGCTGCTGCAGTCCTGGAACGGTAACTGGCTGGCGGTGCATTGTGCCGGTCTTGGGCGCAGCGACCGCAAGCAACTGGCTGTCCGTGAACGGGCGCTGGCGTTGTGTGGTTGTGCAGAGCTGGAACGGGAGCTGTATCTGCGTCCGGATAATCTTGCCGGTGGCAGTGAGGCTCTGCGGGCGCGTCTGTACAAACTGGGGGAAGAGCAGATGGTCTTTCAGCTGTCCGGGCTGGACAGTGACCGTCAGCAACGGGCTGTCGCTCTGTGGGACTGTGCGGCGCTGAATGCGCGCTATCAGCAGCAAGCCCTGCTTTTACAGGAGTGGCTGCAGCGGGTGCCGCAGCTGTCGCTGGAACAGGCGGCGCGGGAAGCGTTTCTGCTGGGCGATGAGGCTATCCGGCAGATGGTGTTTGATCCCTTATTACCGGCCGAGCTGATTGATGCCGACGCACGGGCTGCCTACCTTAATGTGTTGCTGGAGTATGACCGGGTCGGTCACGATATCTGGCATGCCCTCTATCAGCAGAGCAACGGTTCGCACGTTTGATGCTGAATATTACAAAAATAAAATAAATATGTTTTTTAGCGTAGTGTTTTGTGAGTAGTATGGCGGAATAATAATAATTCCTGCGGTTGTGCGAGGGCTTATGTCTGCATCCAACGATGATCTGCTGCGCCAGCAACGCAGCCCGAAAGTCACCGATTTTCTGTCCCGTGAAGAGATTCGCGCTCTGACCCGGCGTTCCGACTGGCGCGGCGGCTGGGCGATTGCCTCCACCTGGCTGATCATCGCCGCCAGCTTTGCCCTGGCCGGCTGGGCTCTGCAGCAACCCTGGTATCTGTTATTGCCCGGCGTTCTGCTGGCGCTGATGGTTCTGGGCGGACGTCAGCTGGCGCTGGCCATTCTGGCCCATGAAGCGAGTCACAATACGCTGTTTAACAGCCGCTTCGGCAATAACCAGCTCAGCGACTGGTTGTGTGCGCGGCCAATCAGTCTGGATCTGTACCGTTACCGCAGCCATCACATGCGTCATCACAGCTTTACCGGCCGTGACGGCGATCCGGATTTGTCGCTGGTACGTGGACTGCCGACAAGTAAAGTCTCAATGCTGCGTAAGTTTGCCCGTGACCTCAGCGGCCTGACCGGGCTGAAATATCTGGCCGGGGTGGCCCTGATGAATGCCGGTCTGCTGAAATGGACGGTCGCCAACGATGTGCAATGGTTGCCACGCGAAGGCCGCAGCCTGTTCAGCTATATGGGGGAATTTATGCGCAACAGTACGCCGTCACTGCTGGTGAATGCTCTGCTGTTTCTGCTGCTGTGGGGCGCAGGCTGGCCGCAGCTGTATCTGTTGTGGGTGGCAGCCTGGCTGATCCCTTATCCGCTGTTTATCCGTATCCGTGCAATGGCTGAGCATGCCATGACCGAAGGCAGTGATAACCCTCTGCGCAATACCCGCACAACCCATGCCGGTTGGCTGGCACGCAGTTTTGTTGCACCGGTGCGGGTGAATTTCCATATCGAGCATCATCTGATGGCATCGGTACCCTACTACCGTTTACCGCAACTGCACGGTCTGCTGCGCCAGCGTGGTCTGGTGCAGAAGCCGCCGGGTTATGCGGATGTGATCCGTCTGGTGTCATCGGCGGGCTGAGTTGGGCGGGTTAAGCTGAGCAGGGCAGATTCCGGGCAAAAAAAAAGCCGCATTCAACGATGCGGCTTTTTTATGTTCTGACGTATTAACGTCCTGACATGTACTTAATCGCGGCCAGGATTTCATCGTCGGAACAGTTTGCGCAGTTACCTTTAGGTGGCATTGCGTTCAGACCATTCAGTGCGTTTTTCAGAGTGGCATCCATCCCTTTCGCCAGACGCTCATCCCACGCCGCAGTGTCACCTTTCTTTGGAGCACCCAGAACGCCCATGCTGTGACAGGCGGTACAGGCCGCACCGAATACTTCTTCACCAGAACGTGGTTCTGCCGGTGCAACCGCCGCGCCGCCACATTCAGCGCCAACACATACCGTACCAACCGGCTTGATGCGTTCAGCGATTTTGTCGTTCTGGGCGTCAGTTGCAGCGTGGGCTTGTGCCATCAGCAGAGTGGCAGCAGCCAGGATCAGTGCTTTCAGTTGTTTCACGGAAGAGTCCTCTTATAGGGCCTGGTACGCAGAAGTAACAGTAACCCGGGGGTAATAAATTCTTCAGTCAAGGCGCGAACACTGTGGTTTCACGGCTTACCGTTATTGAAATCGCGGGGATTATAGCGGCATTTTGTAGGGGTTTAAATTAAAACTCCGATTGCCTGACGGAAAAACGATCCAGCGCAAAAAAACGGACTCAGCCGCAGAGTGTGGTCGCCACGCTTCGTTTGCCGTGGCTGATGCACACCCTTTAACCTGTCTGTTCTGCCCCGGGGCCTGATTGTTGAGTGTAGACAGGCTTTTGATTCGGGCCCGTTTTCCCCATTAACGTCGTCGTTCGTCATTCATTCAGCCCGCTACCTATCTGCGCGGAGCGATGGGCGCGAAGCCCACAGGGTCAGGAATATGGGGGTTCCTGACAATACTGCTTCTCACTCCTTATTCTGGGAAAAACTGGCTCTCAGCAGGCCGATTCAATTAGTGTTAACAGGCCCTAAGAAAAGTGAAAGGAAGAATTGATGAAACGCCGTGATCTGCTTGCCCTCAGTGTGTCTCTTTGTACCGGCCTGCTGCTGCCTGCGGGCGCGCGCGCCGAGACCGGGTTTGAGCGTTACCAGCGCCTGCAACGTGAAGGTGCTGCCTCCATTCAGCAGGAATGGATACTGTACCGTCAGGCGTATCTGGCGGCGTATAAGGATTACCAGAACCGCCTCGGCCGGGTCTGGAGCCGTCCGGAGCTGTCCGATAAAAAAGTCTGGGTGGAATACGATAACCGCCTGCAGACCCGCCGTGTGGTCGACTTTGAGCACAATGAAGTCCGCCTGTCGTTTACCGGTGACGATGCCGCGCGGCTGAGCGAAGCCCGCATCCGCGCCGAGTTCGAAAAAGTCGTGCAGGCCAGCATTCGCCAGTCTTATCAACAGGACCCATTGCTGAATAAAGTGGCGGGCAGCCAGCCGCCATCCAGTTCGCAGGGGGTCAGTGGTATTCGCCAGGCGGATATCGACGCCTTGCTGCGCCAGGCCAAACAACAGCAGCAGAACACCAGCAAAGGCAAGGTGATTACGGTCACCATCCCGCTACAGGCCAACGCTTTACCGGCGCGGGCGCACAGTTATCTGCCGTTGGTGCAGAGTGCCGCGACCAAGTGGCAGATTTCACCGGCGCTGGTGATGGCCATTATGCAGACCGAATCCGCGTTTAACCCGATGGCGCAGAGCCATGTGCCGGCTTTTGGCCTGATGCAGATTGTGCCCGGCAGTGCCGGACGTGATGCCACCAAAAAGGTGTATGGCAAAGAGCGTCTGCTGAGCGGTGCCGAGCTGTTTAAGCCGCAGACCAATATCGAGCTGGGTTGTGCCTACCTGCACATTCTTGATCGCCAGTATCTGAATGCGGTGACAGACCCGCAGAGTCGCCTGTATTGCGTGATCGCCGCCTATAACACCGGGGCCGGTAATGTCGCCCGCGCGTTCAGTGGCAACACCTCGGTTAAAGATGCCGCACGCCGCATTAATGCCATGAGTCCGAAGCAGGTCTATGCCCATCTGCGCACACAACTGAAGTATGAAGAGACGCGTAATTACGTACAGAAGGTTACCGCTGCGCTGGCGCAGTATCAGGGCCAGTAGGTTGGCGCACCGGGCGCAGGTAGGCGTCGATAATCTGCTGCCAGCGACCACTGGCCCGCAGTTTTTTGAGGCCACGGTTAAAGTCATCACGCCATTGCTCGCGGGTAAAAGCCACCTGATAAGGCGTTGGCGGAAACAGCATAAAAAACTGTACCGCCGCTTTGGCATCCACTTGCCGCTCCTGCTGGCGGTAATATTCAAAGATATTAATGTCCATCACAATGGTGTCGATACGGCCGCTGAATAACATGGCTACCTGAATATTCTGCTGGGCAATTTCACGGTATTGAGGGTGTTGCTGTGCCATCTGCTGATAAGTCTGTGGCAGATAATGGCTGGCATTCTGAAAGGCAATCAGTGAGTAATTCAGCAGGTCGCTGAATTGCTGAATGGCCAGGTGGCGTTGCGCCAGTGCAATCACGCTATTGTGGTATTCAATGTGTTCGTCAGAAAAATACGCCGCCGTCAGCTCGGTGGCGGTAGACACGGTCATGGCGGCATCGGCGTTACCCTGACTCAGGCTTTCCGGAACGCGGGCAAAAGGCACATACAGTGGTTGCAGCTGATGGCCACCGAGTGCCAGTGCTTCGCGCACGATGTCCAGTTCCATTCCCCGGTTTTCAGCCGATATCACATACGGCGGCAGTGCCAGTCCGACCGCCATGCGGATGGTGTCGGCATGGCTGCTTAGTGTCGTGGCTAGCAACGGCAGCAGCAACAGGCGGACAAGCAGAAATGGAGGCACAGGTTTTTCCGCTGAACAGAATCTCCTGACTATAGCCCAGGCAGGCCATAACGCCGGATTGCCCGTGTTACAATGCGGGCTTTTATGGCCTGAGAATCTGACCATGGCATTCGCCGATTTGGGTATTACCGAACCGCTTCTTTCCACCCTCACCAGCCTGGGGTATACGCAGCCTACGGCGGTGCAGCAGGGCGCTGTTCCGGCGGTGCTGGCCGGGCGCGATGTACTGGCCGGGGCGCAGACCGGTACCGGTAAAACCGCCGCGTTTTTGTTGCCACAGATTCAGCGTCTGCTGGCGCAGGAACCCGCCCTAAGCAAACAACCGCAGCTGTTGGTCATCGCGCCGACCCGTGAGTTGGCGCAACAGGTGGCCGACAGCAGCGTACGTTACAGTCAGGGCACGCGTTTGCGCACCGGCGTGGCTTATGGCGGCGTCAGCCTGAAGGTGCAGATTGATGCGCTGGCGCAGGGGCTGGATATTCTGGTAGCAACGCCAGGGCGTCTGCTGGATTTGCTGCGTCAGGAAGCACTGAGCTTGTCAGCGGTAAAAACCCTGGTACTGGACGAAGCCGACCGTATGCTCGATCTGGGGTTCAGTGATGAAATCGTCGCCATTCTGCGCGCGTTGCCAAAAGAGCGGCAGACGCTGTTTTTCTCCGCCACCTTTCCCAAAACGGTAAAAGATCTGGCGTACGGTATGCTCAATGATCCGCTGCTGGTGGAAGTGACGCCACAGAACAGCACCGTCGATGCCATTCAGCAGACCCTGTATCAGCTGGATAAAGGTAAAAAAGCCGCCGCGCTGGCATTTATGATCGGCTCCGGCAACTGGCAGCAGGTGCTGGTGTTTGTGCGTACCAAGCAAGGCGCCGACGCCCTGGTAAAAGAACTGGCCCTGGATGGCATTAAAGCCGATGCCCTGCATGGCGATAAAAGTCAGGGTGCCCGTCAGCGGGCGCTGGACGATTTCCGCGAAGGCAAAATCCGCGCGTTAATTGCCACGGATGTAGCCGCGCGCGGCATTGATATTGTTGCCCTCAGTCATGTGGTGAACTTCGAGCTGCCGTTTAATGCCGAAGACTACGTACACCGAATCGGCCGTACCGGGCGGGCAGGCAATGAAGGTCATGCCATCAGCCTGGTGGCGCGGGATGAAGAGAATCTGCTGGCCGATATCGAAGCGCTGATCAAACGGCCGCTGCCGATGGTCTGGCTGACCGGGTTTGAACCCAGCTTTAATGAAGGGCTGGAGCGCAGCGGCAATCCGCGCAAGCAGCGGGCAAAAGCCAAAGCCAAGGCTAAGGCGCAGGCCACTTATGGTATCCGCAAAAAGAAATAGTGTGACGTATGACAGAGTGTCAGGCTTTGCATTGGCCTGACAGGCAGATAGAGTAACTGCCGTAATCAGAGTTCCTAACGAAGGATCGATTGTATGAAACTAATCCTGCTGGCAAAAAACATGCTGTTGGCGTTGCTGCTGTTAGCGCCGCTCAGTGCCTGCACGTTAAAGGTGGCTGCTCCGGATAAGCCCATCACCATTAATCTGAATGTGAAAATTGAACATGAAGTGCGGGTGAAGGTCGAGAAAGAGCTGGAAAACCTGTTTGAAGAAGAAGACGGACTGTTCTGAGCCGAAACGACGGAGAAGGAATTACCCATGAAAAGAATCGCATTATTAACCGCCGCTTTACTGGTCTCGCTCAGCTGCTGGGCACTGGATCTCGACGGGGCCAAGCAAATGGGGCTGGTCGGCGAACAGACCAACGGTTATTTAGGACTGGTTGCCAGCGGCAACAGCGACGCTGCAGCACTGGTGGTAGAGATCAATCAGCAGCGTAAAGCCAAATATCAGGAAATTGCCGCCAAGCAGAGCACCACGCTGGCCAATATCGAAAAAATCGCCGGTGACAAACTGACGAAAAAAGCCGCAGCCGCGGGCCAGTATTATCAGAATGCTTCCGGCAGCTGGTACAAATAACACAAGGAATTTTTATGTCTGTTTCAACCATCGTTATCCTCGTCGTTCTTGCCTTGCTGGTGGTGTATGCCATCAGCATCTACAACACACTGGTAACACTGAAAAACCGCTACGAAAACGGCTTTGCTCAGATCGAAGTGCAGCTTAAACGCCGCTACGATCTGATTCCTAATCTGGTCGAGACCGCCAAAGCGTATCTGAAGCACGAAAGCGGCACGCTGGAAGCGGTTGTTGCTGCGCGTAATACCGCCGCTGCAGGTTTAAAAGCCGCCGCCAGCAATCCCGGTTCTGCCGATGCGATGAAGCAACTGGCCGGTGCTGAAGGTGCTCTGGCCGGTGCGCTGGGTCGTCTGAATGTGGTGATGGAAGCCTACCCGGATCTGAAAGCCAATCAGAATATGATGCAGGTATCAGAAGAACTGACCAGCACTGAAAACAAAGTCGCGTTTGCCCGTCAGGCATTCAACGATGCGGTAACGGCGTATAACATTTATCGCCAGTCATTCCCGCCGGTGGTACTGGCCGCGAAGTTCGGTCATCCGAGCAATGCCACGCTGCTTGAATTTGAAGACAGCGCACAGATTCAGAGCGCTCCGAAAGTCAGCTTCTGAAGTTAAGCGTCAGATATCAGCGCGCTGATATCTGACCTTGCCCTATCTGGAAATCATCATGGATTTTTTTACCCATCAGGATCAGGCGCGTAAGCGTACCAGCCAGCTGGTATTGCTGTTTGCCGCTGCGGTTACCTGTCTGGTTGTGCTGCTGAATATACTGGTGGCGGCGCTGTTGTGGTTTACCGACAGCAAGCTGATCGGCACCTACAGCGATGTCACCGAACTGGCCTTCGACCCCTCGACCGGAATGCCGGTACAGCCCGGATTGTTTGATTATATGAATGTCGAACAGTGGCTGATTATTTCAGCAGCGGTGGTGGCCGTTGTTGTGATCGCCAGTCTGGTGAAATGGCTGATGTTGCGCGGCGGTGGCCGTCGCGTCGCCGAATCCCTTGGCGGGCGCTTATTGCTGCCCAACAGTAAAGATTTTTACGAACGCCGCCTGCTCAATGTGGTGGAAGAAATGGCCATCGCCTCTGGCATGCCGGTACCGCCGGTGTATGTGCTGGAAGACGAAAGCATCAACGCCTTTGCCGCCGGATACCAGCCATCGGATGCCGTAATCGGTGTTACCCGTGGCTGCATGAAACAGCTCAGCCGCGATCAGTTACAGGGTGTGCTGGCGCATGAATTCAGCCATATTTTTAACGGCGACATGCGTCTTAATATTCGTTTAATGGCGGTGCTGTTCGGGATTTTATTTATCGGCATCATCGGCCGCTTTTTGCTGGACTCGTCCTCGCGCAGCATGCGCTATCGCAGCAGCAACAGTAAAGACAACAGCGGTGCAGCCATGCTTGGCTTAGGTCTGGGGCTGGTGGTCATTGGCTATGGCGGCGTGTTTTTCGGCAATTTAATTAAGGCCGCCGTATCGCGTCAGCGTGAGTTTCTGGCCGATGCTTCGGCGGTGCAGTTTACCCGTAACCCGGACAGCATCGGCGGCGCGTTAAAAGTGATCGGCTACGGTGCCGGTTCCGAAATCAGTAGCCCGGAACGGGAAGAAACTGCGCATCTGTTTTTTGGTCAGGCGCTGCCGTTCCGTGTTAGCTGGTTTGCCACTCACCCACCGTTGGAAGAGCGTATTCGTCGGGTTGAGCCGCGTTGGGATGGCCGCTATCAGCCGCCACAAAGCCGTGATGCCGCCGAGCATGAAGCGCCGGATGCTGCCGCGCAAAGTACGGCGGGTACGGGAGCTTCCGGCCTCAGTCATGAAACCCTGGCCAGGGGGCTCGCCGCCGGAATGGCAGGCGTCAGCATGGCCCACAGTGGCGATAACGCCGCGCAATCTGCCGCTCCTGAACCTGCAGCAACGGTTGCGGAAAGTGAGCAGAGTCTGCTACGCCTGCAGGATGCCGCACGCGATGCCTACAGCGCTCGTGCTCTGGTGTTTGCGCTGCTGATGGCCGAGCCTTCGCGCTTTGTGCACGAGCAGCAGCTGGAAATGATCCGCAGCCAGCAAGGCATGGATTTTTACAAGCAAACGCTGCGTATTCTGCCGCTGCTTAATGGCCTGAATCCGGCCGAACGCCTGCCGCTGGTCGAGTTGTCGATGCCGGCACTGAAGCAACTGTCGGCTAATCAATATCAGGATTTCCGCCAGACGCTGGTACAACTGGCCAAAGCCGATGGCGAGATCGATATCTTTGAATGGTGCCTGTATCGCCTGGTGCTGCAATACCTGAATCCGCAGTTTGAACCGGTACAGCCCATCGCCGCCAAACACGCCAAGGCCGATGCGCTGAGCAATGAATTGGCAGTGGTACTGTCGACGCTGGCGCACTTTGGTCATGACACCGCCGAGGCTGCGGCTGAGGCATTTAACGCTGCGGTCAGCGCCGCCGGTTTTAATGGCCTGAGTATGCAGCCGCGCAGCACCAGCTTAAAACCGCTGAATCAGGCATTGGCCAAACTGACCGAAGCCTACCCGCATATTAAAGGCCGGTTAGTGAAAGCCATGCAGGTATGCATTAACAGCGATGGCCAGCAGCGTCCGGTCGAGCTGGATCTGGTACGTACCATGGCGGCCATTCTGGAAGTGCCGGTTGTTCTTTAGGTTGTAGCGCAGCTTAACCGGCGATAAAAAACACCGCCTTATTTCTCGTTCCTGTTTTTCGTTCCTGCGCTCTGCGTGGGAACGCAACTGTGCCAGCAAGGGCTACCACGCAGAGCGTGGGAGCCAGATGAGTCGAAGTGCAGGAAAATTTCTCGCTACTACGCTCCGCGTGGGAATGCAACTGTGCCAGCAGGGACTACCACGCAGAGCTTGGGAGCCAGATGATGCAGAGCGTGGAGTCAGATGAGACCACCCTTCGACACGCTCGTGCCTCGCTGCTCAGGATGAACGGAGTTTTTAGATATAAACACCGTTCGCACTAAACACCGTTCGCACTGAGCGCGAAGCAGTCGAAGTGCAGGCAAATAAGACGAAGCCTTACGGCAGGGCATCGGGCGTTTCAAATAATTTGACATGTTTCTCGTTCCTGCGCTCCGCGTGGGAATGCAACTGTGCCAGCAAGGGCTACCACGCAGAGCGTGGGAGCCAGATAATGCAGAGCGTGGAGTCAAATGAGACCACCCTTCGACACGCTCGTGCCTCGCTGCTCAGGATGAACGGAGTTTTTGGATATAAACACCGTTCGCACAAACACCGTTCGCACTGAGCGCGAAGCAGTCGAAGTGCAGGCAAATAAGACGAAGCCTTACGGCAGGGCATCGGGCGTTTCAAATAATTTGACATGTTTCTCGTTCCTGCGCTCCGCGTGGGAATGTAACTGTGCCAGCAAGGGCTACCACGCAGAGCGTGGGAGCCAGATGAGACTATTAGCTCCCGGCCGCAACAGCCCGTTCCAGCCAAACACGCCGATTGTCGGCTCTGAGCCCCGTTTTCCCCGTTCAGGCGATCAACCCGCTTGTGGTACAATCGCACCTTCTTTGCCGGTACTCACCCGGCGTCTAAACCCTCCTGCCGCAGACTGAGAGGGTGTCGATAAAACCATCCTGCATACCGATTTTTAGTTCACCGGGCGTTATTACGTCCGGTGTCTGTCTTTGTTTGTACTGTGTTCAGGAGCCGATGATGTTGCAACCGGGTTTAACCACCGCCCAGCGCCGTATCTACAACGCTGCACTGCAGTTGTTTGCCGAAAAGGGCGCAACTCAGGTTACGGTGCGCGAGCTGGCGGATATTGCCGGCGTTGCCCGTGGCACGGTTTACAACCACGTTGATTCTATTCAGGGGCTGTTTGAAGAAGTGGCGGTGACTCTGGCAACGGACATGAACCAGCGCATTGTCAGCAGCTTCCGCCAGCAGAATGATCCGGCAGCCAAGCTGGCGACAGCCATCCGCCTGTATGTGCGCCGCGCCCATGAAGAACCGGCCTGGGGTAACTTTATCAGCCGCTTTGGTTTCAGCAGTACGGCCTTGCGCCGTCTGGGTGCCGGTGCGCCGGTGCAGGTGCTGATGGATGGTATTCAGTCTGGCCAGTACCGCATACGGGTTGATCAGCTGTCGGCGGTGGTCACCATGATTGCCAGCTCGGTGCTGGGCGCGATTTATCTGGTACGCGAAGGTCTGCGCACCTGGCGTGATGCCGGCAGCGACTGTGCTGAACTGGTGCTGCGCGCGCTGGGTCTGAGTGAAGAGCAGGCGCGTGCGCTGGCCACCGCCGAGTTGCTGCCGCTGCCCGAGCCACGGCTGGGCTAACGGCTGTGTTAGTGCGCGCAAGGCAGTCTGTATTCTTATGCAATTTAGTTACCTTTAAATTACTTAATATTCCTTCGGGTTCTGGTTACTCCGGTTAATATGCATCACCTTATGTTATCCGGAGCATGCCGTGGACTGGCAAGGCTGGTTTTCTCTCGCACTCACCGCAGCGGTGCTGCTGACGCTTATTTTCACTTCGGTACGGCCGCATCTGGCGATGATGGCAGCGTTAACCCTGCTCAGCGTCAGCGGTGTGTTAAGCAGTGGCGAGGCGCTGGCGGGTTTCAGTAACAGCGGTCTGATTACCGTGGCGGCCATGTTTGTGGTGGCGGCGGGGATTCATGCCTCCGGTGGTATCGATATTCTGGTCAACCGCTTACTCGGCCGGCCCCTGACCCTGCGTTCGGCGCTGCTGCGCATCTTTGCGCCGGTGATGCTGCTCAGCGGTTTTCTCAATAACACGCCAGTTGTGGCGACCATGATTCCGGCGATTAACAGCTGGTCGCAGAAGATTGGTATCAATGCCTCCAAGCTGATGATTCCCCTCAGCTACAGCGCCATTCTTGGCGGCACCCTGACACTGATCGGCACCAGCACCAACCTGATTGTGAATGGTCAGTACCAGTCGTTAACCGGTGGCGAAGGTTTCTCGCTGTTTTCTATTACTGCCATTGGTCTGCCGGTGGCCATTATCGGCGGCCTGTTTATGTGGCTGTTTTTTCCGCGCATGCTGCCACAGCGCCGCAGTGGCGAAGGCTTCGAAAACCTGCGCGAATTTACCCTCGAAGTGTCGGTGGCCAGCGACGGTCCACTGGTTGGCAAAACCGTGCTGGAAGCCGGTCTGCGTGATCTGGAGCGGGTCTATCTGGTGGAGATTGAACGCGGTGCCACGGTGCTGACTGCAGTATCGTCGGAAGAACGGCTGCAGGGCGGTGACCGTCTGGTATTCGCCGGTGATACCCAGGCCATTTCAGAATTGCTGCGCATTAACGGCATTGTGCCTTCGGCCATGGCCGGTGAGCTGGCGCTGAGTCAGGCGCGGCCGGAGCGTTGTCTGGTTGAGGCGGTGGTGTCACCCCATTGTGCGGCCATTGGCCAGGCCATCCGCGATGCCCGTTTCCGTGATCGTTACGGTGCGGTGGTGCTGGCGGTAGCGCGTAACGGCGAGCGGATTCCCGGTAATTTACGGGCGATTAAATTGCAGGCCGGTGACACGTTATTGCTGGAAGCGCGTCCGGCCTTTGTCAGCCGTCAGCGTTTTAATAAAGACTTTCTGTTAATAAACGATCTGGGCAAAGAAACCCCGCGCCATAATCGCGCGTATTTATCCTGGGGCATTCTGACGGCGGTTGTTCTGGCCGCGGGTCTGGGCTGGATTTCAATGTTAAACGCGGCATTAATCGGCGCCGGGTTAATGCTGGCGACTGGCTGTTTAACGGTGGAACAGGCGGAGCGCAGTGTCGATTTAACCGTGGTCATTACCATTGCCGCGTCTTTTGCCTTAGGCGCCGCGCTGCAGAAAACCGGCGTGGCTGCCTACCTGGCGGAAAATATTGTGCAGCTCAGTGATTACCGCCCATGGCTGATGCTGATTCTTACCTATGTGGTGGTTTCTATTCTGACTGAGGTGATTACCAATAATGCCGCAGCGGTATTAATGCTGCCTATCGTACTGGAAATGACCGACAAAGTTGGTGTCGCCCATGAGCCATTTATTCTGGTGATTATGATGGCCGCTTCGGCCAGCTTCGCCACACCGCTGGGCTACCAGACCAACCTGATGGTGTACGGTCCGGGCGGCTATAAATTCCGCGATTTCCTGCGCGTGGGAATTCCGATGAATATTCTGGTGGGTGCAGCAACGCTGACCATTCTGTTGCTGTTCTGGGATATTTAAGGCGCGCTTAATTCAGCATAAAAAACGGGCAGAATTTCTGCCCGTTTTTTATTACCTTTAAATATTTTTCTGAGTATTACGGATTCATCAGCCCCGGCCAGGTGCCGCCATTAACCTTGGCCGGATAGCCACTGTCGGCGCTGTCGCTGCTGATGGAGTAACGGATATAACGCTGGTTGCTGAGGAAGAAATACGCGCGGCTGTCGCTCCATTTTACTGCGGCGGTAATATCCTGTGCATAAGCGCCAAGGCCAGGCCAGGTATTATCGTTAACCGCTTTCGGGTAACCGCTGTCTACCCGGTCATCGCCTAAGTCGTAACGCAGATAGGTGCCGTTTTTCAGGAAAAAATACACCTTATCGCCGGTCCAGCGCAGCGCTGCGGTAATTTGCGTGGCATAGGCGCCTAAGCCTGGCCAGGTGTTGTCATCGATGTTTTTCGGATAACCAGCATCGGCCTGATCGCTGCTGTTGTTGTAACGGATATAACGGCCATCGCTTAAAAAATAATAACTGCGGCTGCTGTCTTTGCTGAAGGCGGCAGTAATTAAACCGGCGTAATTTCCCAATCCCGGCCAGCTGCTGTTATTGGTATCGGCCGGGTAGCCACTGTCAGACTGGTCGGCGGTTTTGTTATAACGCACATAGCGGCTGTCATCGCGGAAAAAATAGGCGCGGCTCAGGCTCCAGTCGACGGCAGCGTCGATATCCACTTTATTCAGGCGCAGTGACACCGGGGTGTTGTTCTGCACCAGGGTGTAATCAACAATACCGCGCACATCGGCGTTGTCGGCAAAGCCACGCTGCAGGGCATCAACCTGTGTCAGTGCTGTACCGTTGCGGAAAATTTCTACATTGGCGCTGCTGTCGGCATACCAGCTGAAATCGTTACTGCCGCCGCCGGGTAATACTTTACGCACACCTTCGGCTGCGGTTAATGGCAGGCCATCCAGTTGCCAGCTGATTTGTGGCTCCACACCTAAATAACGCAGTACCGTCGGCGTGATACTGGTTTGTGCCGGATTACCATAAATAGCGGAAAAATCGCCATTGCTGATATCGCTGGTGTACTGGCTGAATTCGCTGTTCAGCGTTTTATTGCTGGCAATAAAAATGGTTTTTTCCTGACGGGTCTGGCTGCCGTGGTTGCAACCCAGTACCGGTTCACGGCCATGGTCTGTGGTAACCAGTACCAGCCAATCGCTGCTGCTTTGCTCAACCGCATCCAGCAGCTGACCCAGCTGCGCATCCACACCGCGCAACGCGGTATTGTAGGCCGGGCCAAAACAACTGCTGTGGCCGGCGTGATCAGGCTCGTCCAGGTGCAGGAAAACCAGATCGAAATCCTGCGCAATTAATTCGATGCCTTTACTGGTAACGGCACTGTCGCTAAGGCCATTCAGAGTGATGTCGTTGCCGCTGACTTCATTGCGGAAATAGGTGGTATTGGGAGTGCCCCAGTTCATCACACTGGCGATCTTCGCTTGCGGGCGGGCATCGCGCAGACGTTTAAACAGTGAAGGAAACTCCGGGTTTGCCAGATCAGAATCGTTGGCGGTGATCTGATGTTTGTTCGCCCATACGCCGGTCAGAATGGTCGACCAGCCCGGTCCGCTGGAGGTTTTCTGTTGGCTGGCTTCACCATCAACACCGCCGGTATAGGCCTTGCGCACCTGCAGGCGGTTGAAGTTGGGCGTGCTGATTTGTTGCAGTTCTTCCAGTTGCACGCCGTCGATACCCAGCAGCAATACCCGTGGCGCGCTGCCGCTTGCCGGTGGTAGTTGTGGATCCGTAACGACGGGCGGTTTGCTGGCTGCCAGGGCGGCCGTGCTGGCGCAGATGCAGAGCATAGCGGCGAGCAGCCGGCCAAATCTTTGATTGCCTTGGTTAAGCATGGTGGTCTCCTTCATTGTTGTTGGTTTTTGGACTAGACCAATATTGGTGTCTGGCATGACATCGGCGTGAACAAGCGATGAAGCTTCTGTGGCAGCCCGGTACAGCCAATACAGGCTCAGTGGCTGAACAAAAACACCCTTGATCAAACAAGTGAATAGTGATTCACTTGTTTGATCAGAATTCACAAGGCGAACCCGGAACCGGCGTTATGGCTTACCGCGAAACCGAACATACCCGTGCCCGTAAGGCGAATACCCGCCAGCGCTTGTTGCATGCTGCGCGTGATTTAGTTGCCGAACAGGGCTTTGCCGCAGCGACGGCGGCGGCGGTGGCTGAACGCTCCGGCGTCGCGGCGGGTACGATTTACCGCCATTTCCCGAATAAACCGGAACTGGTGGCGGAAGTCTTCCGCTACGCCACCGAACACGAAGTGGCGCAGGTGGCTGCGGCCAGCGAGAGCCGTAATGTGGCCGATGCTTATGCCCTGCGTCTGGCGCGGGCAGTGGCGGTGTTTGCCCGGCGTGCGTTGCAGGGGCCGCAACTGGCCTACGCCCTAATTGCCGAACCGGTTGATCCGCGCGTCGAGCAGGAGCGCCTGCGTTACCGCATGGCCTACGCCGATATTTTTGAAGACCTGATCCGTGACGGCATCGCCAGTGGTGAATTTACCGCGCAGGACGCCGGCATCAGTGCAGCCGCGCTGGTCGGCCTGTTAAGTGAGGCGTTAATCGGGCCGTTATTTCCCGGCCAGGCAAAAACGAACAGCGCAAACGAATTACCCCAGATGGCGGCACGCGCCGCGATGACCAGCAAAGAACAACAACAATTAATTCAGCAGCTTTGCGCGCTCAGTCTGCGTGCATTGGGCAGTGCTGAAGCAAACTCCATAGCCGAGGATGTCAGTTATGAACAACAGCGTTAATCCACAAATTACCGACGCCGTAACCCCTTCTGTGGGCACTGCTGGTGCCAACAGCAGCACAGATTATCAGCAGCATAAATCCCAGGCAGAAACCCATCCGGTTTTTAACCAGCCAACAGCGCTGGAAAACTTTAATGCCTACGACAGTGATCTGGCGTTACAGCATTGGGTAAAAGCATACGGCGCTGACTGGGCTAGCGATCGTCTCAGTGCTTATGGTGCACGTTGTGGTGGTGATTTAATTGAGGCGGGTTTTCAGGCCAACGAAAATAAACCGAAGTTTTATCCCCATGACCGCTTTGGTAACCGTGTGGATCTGGCCAAATTCCATCCGGCGTATCACGAATTAATGCGCAGTGCGATCGAAGCCGAAATGCATTCGCTGCCGTGGACGACACCAAAGCCCGGTGCTCATGTGGCCCGTGCTGCAATGGAATATCTGCATATGAATGCCGATGCCGGTTCCGGTTGTCCGCTGACCATGACCTTTGCTGCAGTACCGGCATTGCAGCATTCGCCCAGTGTCGCCAAAGAATGGGTGCCGAAAATTACCGCGCGTCATTATGACGAGCGCAATATCCCGTTTTTTGAAAAACAGGGCCTGACCATCGGCATGGCCATGACGGAAAAACAGGGCGGCTCCGATGTACGCGCCAACACCACCCGCGCCTATGCGGTTGGCAGCAGCACGGGTAACGGTGCGGAGTACGAAATTGTCGGTCATAAATGGTTCTGCTCGGCCCCTATGTGTGATGCTTTTTTAGTGCTGGCACAAACCGACAGCGGTTTATCCTGCTTTTTATTACCGCGCTGGCGCCCGGATGGCAGCAAAAACCAGATGTATGTACAGCGCTTAAAAGACAAGCTGGGTAATATTTCCAACGCTTCTTCCGAGGTGGAATTCCGTGGCGCCTTTGCCTGGATGATTGGTGACGAAGGCCGCGGTGTGCGCACCATTATCGAAATGGTCTCCATGACCCGTTTCGATTGCATGGTGGGTTCATCGGCATTAATGCGCGGTGCGGTTGCCCAGGCGATTCACCACACCTCCGGCCGTTCGGCTTTTGGTAAAAACCTGCACGAGCAGCCATTAATGCAGAATGTGCTGGCAGATATGGCGATTGAAAGCGAAGCGGCGCTGGCGATCAGTATGCGGGTGGGTCATGCGCTGGATAATCTGGCTGATGAGCAGCAGAATTTATTCGCCCGTTTAGCCACCGCCGTGGGTAAATACTGGATCTGCAAACGCGCACCGCATCTGGCCTATGAAAGTATGGAAAGTGTAGGTGGCGTGGCGTATGTGGAAGACAATATTCTGCCACGTATTTACCGCGAAGCACCGGTTAATGCCATCTGGGAAGGTTCGGGTAATGTGCAGTGTCTGGATGTATTGCGCGCCATGGGCAAAGAACCGAAAGTGGTGGATGCCTTTATGGCTGAGCTGCAGAAAGGTGCTGGTAACTACCGTGAATTTGATCAGTTCCTGCTTAATTTAAAAGATGAGTTTACCGACCTGAGCACTCTGGAATACCGCTCACGTACCGTGGTCGATAAGCTTGCGGTTGGTTTACAGGCCAGCGTGTTAATTCAGCAGGGTGACAGCAATATTGCCGATGCTTTTATCCGCTCGCGTATTGTGCGTAATGGTGCCTTTAACTACGGCACACTGGATGCCGGTATCGACTGTTATGCCATTATGAAGCGCGCACAGCCGCAGTTATAAGCTTCGGGACTGCGGGCTGTTACAGCAGCCCGCTGAGTGCTTTAACGCGCAAGTATTGTTCTGGTGGAAAGGCCTGCTGCAATTGCAGGTCTATTTGTTTCTGTTCTTCATCGGCGCTTAATTGCTGCTGTTTTATTGTCTGCACCTGCCGCTGAAATGCCGTTAACTGTTGCTGCCACTGAGTGCGCTGCTGATCCAGTGCGGCCAGTTGTACCGCCTGCTGTTCTCCGGCAATAGCAGCACGCTGTGCAAAGCGTTGGGACGGGTCATCCGTATTTTGTTCAATGGCCAGTAATTGCTGTGTTTTTGTATTTTCCTGCTGATACTGACGCGTAGCCCAGGATTGCTGATAGCTGGAGTTTAATAGTGTCTGCTCAGTGCCGTTGGCTGCCGAAGCATTTTGTTGTTCGCTCTGTTGTTTGCTTTGTTGTTCCTTGTGCTGCAACTCTTGCAGCGCCAGGGAATCTTGCTCACGGTCAAAGGCAAATAATGCGGCCGCAACGGCATGGCCAAATATCTGATCCTGCAGGGCAATACGGCTGTCAAAATGATATTGCAGGCGCTGGTAGGTTGATGCATCTTCTGCCGCTGCTGGCAGTAATGCCAGCTGCTCGCGGTAGCTGAGATATTGCTGCCAGATATGCTCAGCCTGTGCCAGCGGCTGGCCACTTAATTGTCTGGCAAGGGCTGCACGTACCTGAGTATCAATCCAGATATTATCGCGTTCGCCCAGCGTGCTGAGATAATAATCGAATAAATCACGCAGGCTGCTGTGCACCACCAGTTGCTGCTGTTGTGCGCTGAGAGTCACACCGTGTTCTGTGCCCGACAGAGATGCCGGAAGTGCATCCTTGTCAGGCGGCTGTTCCGCATCGTCTTTTGCCGTTTTATTTGTATTGTCTGCTTCGTATGTGGCTGGGGCTGGCGTTGTAGCAGGGGTTGTGCTGCTTTCTGTCAGGCTGTCAGGCGCGAGCAGAAAGCAAGCCAGTGCAAACAGCAGCACTGGCACAAGTATGGTCAGTGGAATATTAAAGACCGGCATTTTTCAGTCGATTAGCATGGCTGCGATAAATACTGAGGGGATCGGTTGCGGTTAAACCGCGCAAGCCCAGTACCTGATTAATCAGGTCGGCATGGTTAAGCGGATAATTATCACGCAGCACTTTACCAAAGTGGTTGCTGCAACGGCCAGTAATACCATCATTACCTTCGCGCCCGAACAGCAAACCTGTGGTGGCAAATAAATAATCCAGCGGGTCGAGGATATTGGTCAGGTTGGCATCGCCGCCCCAGGAATACAGGCGGATGTTGTTACCATTAATATTGACCTGCTGAGGACCTTCCCCACAGTGTGTCTGTGGCAGACCGGCGGGAAAGTTCTGATTAAACGCCGCAGCGCCGGCGCTGGTAAATTCAGTAGTTAATGAGCGTACATCGCCTGCCGGAACATCATCACCAGAGAGTAAATCAATCAGACTGCCTGCGGCGTTGCCCACCACTTCAAACAGGTTACCCAGCAGCGTGTCGTCGGCAAAAACACCATTCAGTAAATCGGCAATTGGCGCGCCCTGATGGGGTGAACCAACGGTGGTAACCGAGGCCACCAGATCCGGACGTACCGACATAACATAACGCGCAGTCAGACCACCCTGGCTGTGAGCAATCAGATTGAATTTTTCGATGCCGGGGTTCATTGCCTGCAGGGTTTCCATTTCGTGAATTAATTGTTCACCACGGTCGATGGAATTATTAAAGGCATTAATATGGGCGACATAAACCTTGGCGCCGCCTTGCTGTAATTTCGTACCAATTTTGTACCAGTAATCAATACCGGCAATATTGTCGAAAGCGAGAATCCCCTGCACCAGCATGATCGGATGACGGGTCTGGGTATAACCGGACGTATTGCCGGAAGAAGACATGGCAGAGGCCATGAATGGGCTCAGCATTAAAGCACAGCACAGCAGCAGTTGACGGGCAGAACGTACGCGCAGCATGGGAGATCCTTTTTATTATTTTGTCCGCAGTATATCGGCGGGGCTTTGGCTGGGCGTACCACAATCAGGGCCAGTTCGGCCTGAAAGGAGAATGACAGGAAAAATACGCGGAAAGCAGGAGAACGGCAGGCGGGGGCAGAAATACAGTGATGGCTACAGGCAAATGCAGTAACACAGAAAGGCAGATGCCCGGAGCTGGCTCCGGGCAGGGCTGGATTATTCGGCGGTGGCTGCCGTTTCTTCCTGTTGCATGCCAGAGTTTTCCGGCTGAGCTTCTTCGGCTGCCTGTTGCGGCATTTCGCTACCCATATCAGCATCGCTGGTCATTTCTTCATTACTGCTCATTTCTTCATTGCTGCTCATAGCCTCTTCGCTGCTGTCGGCGGCGGCCATGGTCGTTTCACATTCCCAACCCCAGCCGCGCTGCTTTTCGACAAACTCAGCGGCTTTCTGCTCGCAGTAGCCACCTTCGGTCTGCGCGCTCCACAGCACCTGAGAACCGGTTTCTTTGGTGTAGTGTACTTCGCATGGAATCTGGCCTTCGCCGGTGTATTTAACTTCGATAATCCGGGTCTGGTTGCCGTGGCTGCATACGGTGCGGTCGCCACTGCTGGCCTGAGCAGCAGGAGCCAGAGCTGCAGCGATTACCGGCAGCAGAGCAGAGATATAAATTGCAGGTTTCATCGTAATATCCTTATTTATGCAGAGTGTGTTTGCGGAACCGTTGTCCGGAAGCCACTAAAAACCCTCTGCATAAATCTGTCAATTATCCATTGGCGGTTTTGTGGAGAGTGCACTGTTCTGGCCGGAAAGGGTAACCCCGTTCAGGGCTTCTGCCAGACGCACCGCCGCCTGCTGAAGGCGTTGCTGTAATTGCGGACGGAATTGGCGGATATAAGCATCATCAATTACCACCGGCTGTTGCGCTGCCTGCTGATAATGGCGGTAGATTTCGCGGGTGATGGTGAACGACTCATTAGCAACATCGAGCGGCCTGGCGGCAGACCAGTCGTGACGCTGTTGTGCGGAAATTTGCCCTAATGCCAGCGTGCTTTGTTTTTTATAAGAGAATTTCCCAAGCAGATCACCATCCCACAGCTGATGCAGGTTGGTTTTATCGCCTTTAAAACGCACAGCGGCTTTATTGCCGCCACGGTCATCGGCAAAGCTGACATGCATTGGCTGATGCACATCCGCCATAAAATGAGCGAGAAAAAACAGCGCCTGCCAGTCGTCTTTATTTTTACTCAGGCGTTGCTGCATATCGGTAATGGCCTGCACCACACAGCCTTTATCACCACAATCATCGGCGCGGACTGACGTCGCCGTACGCGGCATATTAATATAATGCCAGGGCTTGGTATGGCGGAATTTGCGCTCGTCGCGCACTTCATCGGCCCATGAACAGGCATGGGCGAAGCTCTTCTCCCCACCGGCTTTTACCTGTTGGTCAATCCAGTGGCGGGTTTCCGGCGTGACCAGCTGATACGCCATTTCGCATACCTGTGCATGGCCGGAAAATTCAAAAGCGTGTGCATGATTGCTGGCTAAAACCGGCCCCAGTAAGAGCAGAACCAGCGGCAGCCGCAGCAGAATAGGAAAGACAGATTTAACCAACACCGAAAACTCCTGCCAGCGCTTGCAGAGACTGATCGCCGGGAATGATTGCCGTAACTGATTACAGCAGGTTAGCATGAGCCACAGCTTTGCCCAATGTGGCAAGGCCAGAGAGTTCTGACAACAATAAATAATGACCAGAGAATCCGGGGTATACCGATGTTATTAATCAGTGGTTTTTACATTGCTCTGACCGCTTTACTGCTACTGGCACTGGCTTATATGGTCGTGCGCCTTCGCCTGAAACATAAAATCGGCCTGCTCGACGGTGGCGAAAAAACCATTGCCGTCGCCATGCGTGCCCAGGCCAATGCGCTGGAAACCGCGTTACCGGTTTTACTGCTGCTGATGGTCGCTGAACTGAACGGCGCCTACGCCGCCTTCCTGCATGTATGCGGCATCGGCTTTTTGCTATCGCGGGTATTACACGCCTGGGGATTTAATCAGGCCGCAGGCGGAATGCACTTCGGCCGTTACTACGGCACCCTGCTCACCTGGATCGTACTGCTGGCGCTGATCGTGCGGGTGCTGTGGTTGTCGGTAGGTGGGATGTTGGGGGGGTAACGCCGCCATCACCCGCCGGAGGTAGCTGGCGCGTCTTTTTGCCCTCGGAAAAAAGCGTGACAGATGCCGGAGGTCGGGTGCATGGCCTTGTTATGCCTTTTTTCTAGTTACAATAAAGTACATAGTTTGACCTGTTTTTTTAGAGTAATGAGCTGAAATAAAAAATTCTTCTAGCTCCCACCTATCATGATTAGGGTTAGGGAAATCCACATCAACTTCCCCTTGACCAATTTTCCAAGTTCTTTGTGGAATACTCTTTTTTATCAGATCTTTTCTAGTATCACTAAACTTAAACCCTAGCGGGATCTCTCCCTTGTATTCTTCATGGCCATCTTTCCCTTCAGAATATAGGAACATACTCTGGCATTTCCGAAGATGTTTAGTTTTACCACCTTGTACTCCATCATCAGGCTCAAAAAGTAAATCCACTCCATTGTTATTAGAGATTACATATTGAGACCCACAATCCGGCCTTTCAATCTTGAATGAAGGATTAGCTTCGAAAAAATCATTTACTTCACCTGAGTCAATGAGCTTTCCAAATAGATCAAATAATTCTGATGTTTTCATGGAATTCCATTACATTCACGATTGGGCATAACGCCTTGCTCACCGGATAGTTAGGAGCGAAGCGAGTAATTATTCCGAGTGCAACAACTTGTTATATTTTCTAGTAATTACTCGCCAACCAAGCGTCAAACCGCCCCGAGTTGTTTTCAGCAAGGACCAAACGACCATCAGGTAATACTGCGGCAATAAGATTTTCAGAGTTTAAAGACAAACTTTCACCATCGTAAGCTGCAAAATTAGTAGAAGTGATTTGATCTATAAAATCACTGACACTTCCCGCTTCTTTTTCTGCAAACTCTATAAAATCAGGCTCTTTAGTGTAAACATCGCTTTTAGTTAGTTGATGGATTATTGCGTATACAGAAGAAGTAACTTCGACTGGTTCCCACTCGATAGTAGATGTTCTGGATTCCAGAGTTTCTTTTGATAACTCATCATACTTATACATCCAGCCACCTTGGTCTTCTTTGATAACAGCTTTCGCTCTTAGGAACTCATTTAGTACCTCCATTTCAAGATCATCACCCCATGGCATTCCCACATCAAATTCAAGTGAGATCTTTGTCCAAATAAATTCAAGCATAAGAAGTACTGGGTTTGCCTTGCTAGACAACATGAAATCCCAATAACCATCCCTTAAAGGTGATAAATACGGTCGTCCATTTCCCTTAACCAATGAATGTTCACCACAAATAATTAATTGTGGAAATGCAGGCACGCCATAACCTGCACCAGTTCCTTCTTCCTCTAAGAATTTTATAAGACCTTCTCTTAAACCAAATTCAGAAGAGAAACCATCATAACCAAGCACAATTTTAACGGGCATTAATTGCTCCATGAAAATGGTGGTATATATTAATTCGTTCTCTTTAGAGAGGGTTTCTCTATTATGGTAATTCGGTGCTGTTATCCCTGTAAGTTTTGAGAATGTTTTGTAGGAAGGAGATAAGTCTATTGCTTCATTTTCCTTATGCTCTCCTTCAAATAGGTACTTAGAGTAACTTTCAGAAACTTGCCTTAATTTATAAAATGAATTGATTAAATCTTTTGAGTACAAATTTTTCTTTACTTCAAATACAGCTAACACATCTTTAACGTGCCATTTGAACGATTTAGTGTACGGAATTTGCTCTCCTTCACCGCGAACTAACATACAATCCATTTGACCAGATAAAAATTCATCTCCATCCGTTATGAAGCCATCTACGATTTGTAAATTTAGCTGTGGTGGGATAGCCCTATTCAATAGGTCTGCTGATAAACCTTCATACATATCTCCAATCGTTGGACCATGTTTCAATTCGTACACATTTAGCTTGGCTGCCTCTTCTTTCATGAAGCCTTGCAATAATTCTGCGACATTTTTTATCATTTACGGCTACCTATGGGGAAAATATAACAGCTTATTAGTGTGCGTGCGCATTTATCCTGAGCGGAGCTTTCGATAAAGCCTGCGTAACTCATTGACTCTTCTAAGAAATCTTCCATAACTTAAAAATCCCTCCCAGAAAAACGCGCACGCCTGTTAACTCCAATGTCCAGCGCACATAAACTTGTAAACCAGCTTTGTAAGTTATTGATTAACTTCGCGTTTAAGTTACTGGCCTCCGGCAAAACGAGCAAGCACGAATGTAAAGCGTGCCAGATTTCGTTAAAACCCGGAAATATACTGTATGTATATCAGTACTTCTTTACATTCAACGATTTGCCATTACCCACAAAAAAAAACTGATCGCTGATTCAGACACGCTGCCGCCCGTTCTTGTAAGCGCAGGGCAGGAATTGCGTGGGTAAAGCTTTCGGATTTCGGGCGGGGAGGGTATCGGTGCTGGTCAGATAAACTGACCTGACGGTCTGAGTTATGGTGTTGTTATATCGGCGGATACGGCTTCCCTGCTGGTCTGAAGAGTACTGAAGTTTGGTGGGTGGTTCAATAATTGATAAACCTGGTTACAAGTCTGAGCACAATTACTTCCAGAACCAACAACGCGGCAGGCACTACTACGCAGAGCGTAGTAGCGAGCCGAGCCCACGCAGCGGCCACAAAACAAGCCAGCCATCGCGGCTGAAAGCCGCTCCCACAGGTAGTAGCGAGCTGTTTCAGGGGGAACGGAATCTTCTGATCCAGTCGCGGATAAGATCCACTCCTACAGTGCGGTACCTGATCTAATATGCGGCGTTGCGTCTGAGTTTATGCGCCTGCAGGACGCCGGTTTGAATAATCGGGCGCCGGTACGTCCCGGCATGGATGCCGGGCGAGCGAATAGGGCCATGGATGGCCCATTATTCGCGTTACCGAGATCGCAGGATTATTCAGAGCGGATTAAGTCCTGCACAGCGCGAAGCAGGGGTCCGGGGAGAAGTTCCCCGGATTGGGGCGCAGGGGCTTGCCCCGCATTGGCTTTGAGTGAGTTACAAAAGCCAGCCCGCGCAGCGGCTACAACTCCGAGCACAATCATTTACTGAACCGACAACGCGGCAGGCACTACTACGCAGAGCGTAGTAGCGAGTTGAACCTACAAAGCTGCAGACACTACTACGCAGAGCGTAGCAGCGAGTTGTAAGCGGCGGGCAACCCTTCGACACGCTCGTGCCTCGCTACTCAGGGCGAACGGCTGCACAACAAACCAGTCATCGCGGCTGAAAGCCGCTCCCACCGGTAGCTGCTCCCATAACATTGAGGGTAAACAGAATCTTCTGATTCTGTCGTGGATAAGATCCACTCCTGCAAGTATCTGCCTCATAGCCAGTGCCTGAATAAACCCGCCGGTTTATAGCAACCACACCAACCACCACCCTCAGGCGCGCACGATCAACAGCAACATCCCGGCACCCGCCAGACTCAGCCCTACCACTTCCGGTAATCCGAGGGCAAAGGCCTGCCACCAGGTAAATAAACCACTGCCAACCGCCAGGGTTGCCAGCGCCTGCTGGCGCTTCTGTACTTTTTGCGCGGCCAGCTCCTGACGCAGGGCGGCAATTTCTTTTTGCAGTGCCTGCTGGTTTTCGTCCATATGGTTCAGGCGGCTTAAGGCGCCGTGTACCAGTCCGGGAATTTGCGGGGCTTTTTCAATCCAGCCCGGTAGCTGGCGTTTTAATTCTTTAAATGCGGCTTTGGGGCCAAAACGTTCGCGCATCCAGCGTTCTAAATAAGGCTTGGCGGTGCTCCATAAATCCAGCTGTGGATACAGCTGACGGCCCAGGCCTTCAATATTGAGCAGGGTTTTCTGCAGTAAAACCAGCTGCGGCTGCACTTCCATATTAAAGCGGCGCGCGGTGCTGAATAACTGAATTAATACCTGGCCAAAAGAAATCTCAGCCAGTGGTTTATCAAAAATCGGTTCGCACACGCTGCGGATAGCGGCAGAAAATTCGTGCACTTTGGTGGTGGCCGGAACCCAGCCGGAGTCGATATGCAGCTGCGCTACCTGATGATAATCCTGATTAAAAAACGCCAGCAGGTTCATCGCCAGATAGTTCTGATCTTCTTCGGTCAGGCTGCCGACAATACCGCAGTCGATGGCAATGTATTGTGGTGCCTGCGGGTTATTACGCGAGACGAAAATATTGCCCGGGTGCATGTCGGCATGAAAGAAGCTGTCACGGAATACCTGGGTGAAAAAGATTTCCACACCACGTTCGGCCAGCAGTTTCATGTTGGTGTTCTGTGCCTGCAGGGCATCGATATCCGCTACCGGAATACCGTAAATGCGTTCGCTGACCATCACTTTGCTGCGCGTGTATTCACAGATGACTTCCGGCATGTACAGCAGTTCAGAATTGGCGAAGTTGCGCTTCAGCTGGGTGGCGTTGGAGGCTTCGATCTGTAAATTCAGTTCGCCGTAAATGGTGTGTCGATAATCGTCGACCACTTCCAGTGGTTTTAAACGGCGGCCGTCTTCGGAGTATTTCACCAGCAGGCGGGCCATGGTTTCCAGCAGCTGCAGGTCACGCTCGATGGTGTGTTCGATTCCCGGACGGACGACTTTAACCACGACTTCACGGCCGCTGCCGTCGTCGTTGCTGCGGTCTTTGCCGCTGGCAAATAAGCGCGCGGCATGTACCTGTGCAATAGAAGCAGAAGCCAGTGGCTCGGCAGAAAACTCGGCGAATAAATCGCTGATTTTCTGCCCCAGCTGGTCTTCGATTAACGCCATGGCTTTATCGCTGGCGAAGGGCGGAACGTCGTCCTGCAGACGTTTTAATTCTTTAACAATATCGTCGGGAATCAGATCGGGGCGGGTGGATAAAATCTGGCCAAATTTAATAAAGATCGGGCCTAAGGCTTCCAGCGCTAAACGCAGACGTTCGCCACGGTTAAGGCGCGACGGCACCGGATTTAACCGCCACGGCGCGAGCCACAATGCAATGCGCAACGACAGCGGCAGCTGTTCGGTCGGCACCAGACTGTCGAGCCGGTAGCGGGTGAAGACAAACAGAATTTTCCACAGACGCCAGAGGTTTGCCACGTCGATATTATTCCTTGGGCAGAGAAGGGTTGTTTGTCGACTTGTTCGGCGACGTGTTTGTCGAATCGTTCTGCTGCATACGCGCTGCTAAACGCAGGGTGCGTGCTTCTAAACGGTCGGTCGCCAGACGCAGCTGGTCAACCTCGTCGGCAAATTGTGCCGCCAGCGGTGCCGGTGTCAGCAGTTGCGCTTCATCTTCGAGATATTCTTTAACGGCATTGCGGTAAGCCGGTGCGCTGCTTTTGCCCCAGCTCAGTAAGCCGCGCAGACCTTTGCCCAGCTGATGGGCGAGCAGGCCGCCGGTCAGTGGGGTGATCAGGGCTTCCCAGTCGATATCGAGGTTTTGCGCAACGCGGGTCAGCGATAAGGCAAATTCGCTGTCGCCGTCCATATCAATGGCACTGCTGATCAGGGCGTGGGCTTTATCGCTGGCGCGGGCAAGGGCAAAGAAATCGGCGGCGGAACCGCTGAGCGTCGCATCAGCACTGCTCAGGCTATCGTTATCGCCAGTGGCGGGCGCAAGGCTGAGGACTATGCCGTTATCGACGATGCGGATCAGCACCGGGTTGAGCGCGTCGATGCGCACACACAGCAAACGGCCCTGCTGGCGACTCAGCGAGTTTAATGCCGCCGGGTCGTAACGCAGCACATGATTAATGGCCGCTTCAAAGGGCACGCAGGCAGCCTGCAGCAACTCGGCCGGCAGCTTACTCAGCATCAGGGTTTGATTCCGCGGTGCAGAGCCACCACGCCGCTGGTCATATTGTGGAAGCTGCAGCGTACCAGGCCAGCGTTTTCCATCATGCCTTTCAGGGTTTCCTGATCGGGGTGCATGCGGATGGATTCAGCCAGGTATTTGTAGCTGTCGGCATCGTTGGTCACCAGCTTGCCCATAAATGGCAGGGCGGTGAACGAATACAGATCGTAGGCTTTGCTCATCAGCGGGTTAGTCGGCTTGGAGAATTCCAGCACCAGCAGACGGCCGCCCGGCTTCAGCACGCGGGTCATGGAACGCAGCGCGGCATCTTTATCAGTAACGTTACGCAGACCGAAGGCGATGGTGATGACATCAAAGCTGTTGTCTTCGAACGGCAGACATTCGGCGTTGGCCTGTACGTATTCGATATTGCCAACGTAGCCCTGATCGGTCAGGCGGTCGCGGCCGACGTTAAGCATGGAAGAGTTGATATCGGCCAGAACCACTTTGCCCTGCGGGCCAACGATTTTGGCAAATTTCTTGGTCAGGTCGCCGGTACCGCCGGCCAGATCAAGCACCTGATCGCCAGGGCGCACGCCCGACATATCAATGGTGATGCGTTTCCACAGGCGGTGTACGCCGAACGACATCAGGTCGTTCATCAGGTCGTACTTAGAAGCCACCGAGTGGAATACATCGGCAACCATGGCCTGTTTTTGCTCGGTATCGATGGTTTTGTAACCAAAGTGCGTGGTTTTTTCCTCGGACATACGAACCTTCTCCCGCTGACGACCTGTAGATGGGCGGCCATTTTAACGGTGCAGGTCGTGAAAGTCTTGCGCTGTGTCGGCTTTTAGCCGCCGCTGAGGGCGGGGCATAGGGTAAACTAAGAAAACGGACAAGTGCGGAGAATGGCGTGTTTGAATACAAAGCGTTGGCGCAGATAAAGCGGGCCCTTTCGGCACTGATGCTGTGTTGGCTAACGGTGGTAACACCGTGCCTGGCGGCAGAGGCGGTGGGCACGTTGCGCTTATCGGTGCCGGATGATGGCTACCCACCCTATGTTGTGCTGCAGGACGGCGAACCGCAGGGGTTGTTAATTAAGCCGCTGCGCGAGGCAGCCCGTCGTGCCGGTATTGAGCTGGAATTCGTGCTGCTGCCGGAAATGCGCTCGCAATATATGCTCGACTCCGGTCACGTCGATGGCCGTATGGAATCGCCGGACTGGACAGCCAACCCGGATGATTACCTGTGGAGTGATCTGGTGGTCTGGCTGGATGATGTACTGATTTACCGCAACGACCAGCCGTTCGATCTGGAATATGAAGAAGGTTTGCAGGGCGGCGAAATTATTACCCACCTCGGCTATGTTTACCCGGCGCTGGAACCGGCCTTTGCCAGCGGCAGCCTGACCCGGCGGGATAAACTGACCGAACAGGATATGCTGAATACGCTGTTGCTGAGCCAGTCAGAAACCGCCCGCGCGCTGATTATGGGTCGCGATGTGGCGCAGTGGTATCTGGCCGCTCAGCCCGCCTTGCAGGCATTGCCGCTGAGTTTTTCTAAAAAAATATACGGCTGCGCGCCAATGGGCTTTCAGTTTGCCCGTAACGAACGGGTACAGGCATTGGTGCAGCGGCTTAATAAAGAATTCCCGCCTAAACCGCGCCAGCGGTGTCCGCGTATTACACCGTTAAGTCTGACGCCGCCTGACGACCAGTGACGCTTGTTGTCGCCAGCAGGCTGTCGTATTTTCACCTGTGCAAATGTGACTGAGCAGTGCAAGCTTGCCGCTCTGATAACGACAATAACAACGGTCTTAAAACGAGGTATCTATGTTTATCCTGTTAAATAAAGTGGTGACGTTACTGTTCTGGGTTCTGTCGATTATGGCAGCCGTACAGGGCTGGGACGGACTGCTCGGCTGGCTGCCAACCATTGCTGTGGTGGTGGCGGGTATTCATGTGCTGGAAACCGCTTATTTCTGGATGGCGCTGAAGCACAAGAGTGCCAACCCGGTTGCCGATGCGGTGCAGGTGTTTATTTTTGGTATTTTCCATATGCGCCGTTTTATTCAAACGGAAACCGCCTGATAAACCAACGGCAGCGCAAACCGCGCGCTGCCGTTATCACTTCTTTTGGCTTAACAATCATCACTTTTCCGTAACGGCCATCAGCCTGCGTTATCTGGCGTTACTCCCTCACTGAAAAAGGTTTGTATACGTTCTGCGACAACGATATCGCGGATGATTTTCCGATGCCCCAGTGCCGGTGGCTGAAGAATATCGGCGTCTGTCAGATAGCGGCGAATGTTGTGTACTGCACTGTCAGGAATTTCACGATCATCCGGTGCGTGAATTAACAAAGCAGGTTTCGGCGTCAGGCTCAGTAACTGGCCGCTGTTCAGTTCTTTTGCCGGGCGACCGACCTCGGTTTCAATGCGGGCAATAAATTGTCGGGTGCAGTTTGCGGGCAGTCCCATAAAACGGGCAAAGCCCTGCAGCACATCGTGTAAACAGGCGGGAGCGGAAATCAGTACACAGCGCTTAATCTGAACTCCCTGTTCACAGGCAATGGCCAATGCGGCACCGCCCATCGAGTGGCCGAGGGCACCGTAAAAGGGGCCAAAGGCAATATCGGCTTCGACGATGGCGCGGGCAAATTCCATCGGGTTACTTTTATTGCCGCCGGATTGACCATGGCGCGGCGCATCCAGTGCGAAGACATCAAATCCCTGTGCCACCAGAGCATTGGCGATCACCGCCATATGCGTCGCCCGGCTTTCCCAACCGTGCATTAGTAAAATGCGTGGGCCGCTGTTGGCCCAGCGCAGAGCACTGAGATCGTCGGCAAAATTCAGACGCTGCGCTTGTTTCTCGGTTTGTATTTCCCAGTCTTTTTGTGGGAAATGGCGGGGTGTTAAAAATAGCCGTGAATGTTGTTCGGCAACACGGGCAGGCCACAGGCGACCCATCAGCGAATTTTTAAGGCGTAAGATAGTCATTGCATTCATGGGTAACTCCTTAAAAGGCATTTTGCCAGCCAATTAAAATACGACTGGACGATGAGAACTGACCGAACGGCCCGGCGCGGTCGCCAAAAAAATAATCGGCACCGCTCCACAGTGACCAGCGATCGTTCAGCTGATAGCTGACTTTGCTGCGCAGCTGACCGTCGTTGTAATCGCGGTTAAGCAGGGCAAAAAAACTCAGTTCGAGGGTGTCGTTGAGTAAGGTTTTTTTCAGCAGCAGCGTATGGCGGGTGCTGATTTCGCGGCGGATAATTTGCGGCCGGTAAACAAGAATGCGGCTCTGGTAAAACTGGTAACTGACAAACACATCTGCCGGGGCCTGGTAATCCAGCGCGGTTACCGTCGCCAGTTCCGGGCTTTGGCTAATGCCGTTACTTTGCAGATCGTCGCGCAGAAAAAATGCCCGGCTGGTATGCCCGGCTTCCAGACGCAGCACCACACTGCTGAATGCTGTGCTGGCGCTCAGGCCGAGCAGGTGGCTGCGGCGGTACACGGCTTCCACATCCACCTGAAGATTATTACCGCCCGTATTTAATGTGCGGTAAATAACGGGAGTGTCGTGGTAAAAATTAAAATAGCTGGCGCTGATATCCCAACCGGCCAGAAAGGCACTCCAGCGTAAGCCATGTTCCCAGTCACTGCCCTCCGGCCTGCGGGTTGGCAGGCGGTTAACCGTTACGCCAGCGACCGGCTGCGGCGCCAGTTCGGGGCTGGTTATGGCAAACGCCGTACCCGGTTCTGTCAGTTCGCTGAAGGTTAAATCGGGAATAATTAACCACTGCAAAGACTGCTCATTGGGCAGAGGAATATGCGCATTAAGCATCCAGGTGGCGATGCGCGAGTCTTCGGCATCGGGCAGATTAAATTCGCGCATATCCTGCGGGTTAATAATATCCAGCACCCGCAGGCCGTCGGCCTGACCCCAGACAACCTGTTGTTTACCACTGCGCAGAGACACGCCGTAGAAATACTGGTCAGCATAGGCTTCGGCAATATCAAAACGCACGTTATCCCACTGTGCCAGTGGCCCGCTGCTGTGCAGGCTGCCCGCCGGATAATTATCTGTCCGGCTGGTTGGCTGTTCTGCGTACAGGGTGTCAGAAAAATCAGCACGCAGACGTGGCTGCAGATTAAACGACGTATTGGCCGTGCGGTATTGCCATTCACTTTGCAGCTGAACTTCTGCCTTGCTCAGCGCGGCCGGAGCATCGCTCCAGGCCAGTTCCGAACTTAGCTCTGAACTGAATTCGCTGTGCGCCGCACTGCTCAGCAATATCAGGGTGAAAGCACCGGCGCTTAACCGATGTTGTTGTCGACGTTGTTGCCGGAGTTGTTGCCGGAGTTGTTGCCGGAGTTGTTGCCGGAGTTGTTGCCGGAGTTGCTGCCGGATATTCATTTACAACCCCCGGCGCAGAGTATTCTGGGTAAACAGGTGGTCGGCCACATCCTGTTGGTAATCGACGGCAGAAAAAATAAACAGCGAGCGGTGACCGCTGATATGGTTTTCGGCCAGCAGCTGATGCCGGGTCCAGATGCCATCAACCATACGGATATCCGTTACCTGCACGGTTTTCAGCGGCACCTGTTTAATATCCAGATAGTCGCTTTTAACCACGATCCAGTTTTGCGGATCAATATAAAAAGTTACCTCGCCATACCCCAGCTCCTGGGCAATGGCCGTTGTTTTTGGTGTGCCTTTGACCATCAGTTTTCCGTCATCGTCTGGCAGGCGTTGCAACTGATAGTCGGCAATACTGATATGACCGTTCTGCTTAATATCTTCATAGGTAAAATCGGTACCCATAAAATAATCGCCACGGTCGGATGCAGAAATCCGGCGCACCTTGCGCAGTGCCGGCAGGTACAGCCACTGATCATCTTCCTGATCAGCGGCGGCATAATCGAAGGTCAGAAAACCGGTGTCTTTAACATTGGCCGGTGATTTATAAAAAAATACGGTCTTTTTATCGTCACCAAAATACTTGCGGTAAGACATGGTTTCGCGCCGCCGTTCTTTGCCACGACTGTCGGTCAGCAACATGCTCAGCTGGCTGCTGACATGCTGGCCGTCATCCACTGCATTTACCCGCTGTACGATATCGTCGGCCGTGAGTGTTGCCAGTGTTTCCGTATTAACAACTTCCGCTGCCTGCAACGACTGGCTGTGCACTGCCCCATACAAGAGGGCCCCGTACAAGACTGCAGCGCCCAGGCCTGTGGCGAATAACAGTGTCAGTACCGTACTGCCAGCCACGTGTTTTTCTGCGGCTATCGCACTGGCTTCGGACGCCTTTTTTTCACCGAAAATAAAGGTCGGCTGCAGTAATACAATCAGTGCCGGTAACAGCGTCATGGCGGCGATAAAGCTCATACTCACCGACAACACCACAATGGTGCCGAAGTGCGTCAGCGGTACAACCTGCGAGCTGATCAGTACACCAAAACCAAAGGCAATGGCCAGATAATTAAATAACAGTGCCCGGCCTGTAGAGCGGAATAATTCGGTGAATAATCCACTGCCTTTTAATCCGTCGGCCACCAGAGTTTTCAGGCGTTCGAGGGTATGAATAGCAAAGTCGATCCCCAGACCAATGGCTACCGAAGCAAACATGGAGGTGCCGATGCCCAGATCAATCCCCAGCAATGCCATTGCCGCATAAACCGTAAGAATGGAACAGATTACCGGCAGGGTTGCGAGCAGACCGGCTGCCCAGGAGCGGAATAATAACGCCGACACGAGAAAGACGCAGAGCAGCGAAATCACCACACTGTAAAAATGGCTGACGCCCAGATCTTTAATCCAGTGGTAGTTAACATTCACTCGGCCACTGAGACTGGCAGTAACCTCTTCATCGCTAACGGCATTATTAAAGTGCTGGTCGATGTATTGCTGCAGGGCTTCAACCACCGGTTTGGTGGCAATAAAATCGGCACTGTCGAGATTCAGACGGATATTGGCCAGACGGTAGTCATAATCAATTTCTTCAGAAAAATCGGCAGGATCAGAGCTGGCCGAATAGAGCAGAAAATACTGCGCAATCAGATCGGCATCCTGTGGCAGGCGGTAGGCATCACTCTGACCTTCGTTCAGGGATTTATTCATCTGCTTTAAATAATCCACCACCGATGATGAACCATTTACATGTGGCAGGGTTTCAGCGTAGGTCTGCAGAGCTTCCATGGCATTCAGCACCTGCGGTGAAAAAATCCCTTCGTTACGGCTGCTGGTAATGACAATGTCCAGCGTATTGGTGCCTTCCAGATGCTGATTAATGACTTCGTCAGCCTGATAAATCGCTTCGCTGGAATGAAAGGTATTAATGCGGTTCTCGTTTACCTGAATCTGGGTGGCCAGCAGGGCGCCACTGATGCTGAGAAAAGCAAATAATGACAGTGTGACGCGCGGATGGCGTACACAGCTTCCACCGACAAATGTCATCAGGCGGGCAAAGGTATCCTGCTGGCTGTTTTGTTCAAGGCGAATCCAGCGCTGGCTGACTCTGGGTTTCAGTAAAGTGATGCAGGCCGGTAAAACAAACAGCGAATAAAACCAGGCAACCAGCACGCCGAAGGCGGTGAATAAGCCAAAATATTCAAAGGGTGGCATATAAGACGACGCGTACAGGCCAAGAAATCCGGCAATAGTGGTCAGCGACGTCAGCGTTACCGGGCGCGCCATAACGGCAACGGCTTCACGGATGCAGGCCTGCAGCGACCAGTCCGGATGTCGCGCCTGCATTTCGTAATAGTGGCTGAAAATATGAATTGAATCGGCGACCGCCATGCCAATTAAAATAACCGGCATAGCGTTGGTGATAACAAAAAAAGGCACACCGCAGTAAGCCATAAAACCGAGGGTCATCAGCACTGAAGCAGCAATCACCAGATTACCCAGCAGGGCCGGTAACAAACGGCGGAAAGCCACCATCAGCATAATGGTAATAATTAATCCGGCGAGCGGATTAAGGCGGCTGGCATCGTGATCGATATAGTGGCCGAGATAGCCCAGCACAGCGCCTTCACCGGCCACATGCAGTTCGACATCTGCTGGCACCTGTGTCTGTTGCAGCAACTTATTGATGGCGTCGTAAGCGGCTTCGGCCTGGTTGTCATCGTACAATTCCAGCACGATCATACTCATCGCGCCGTCTTCAGCAACCAACATGCCGTGATACAGCGGAAAGTCTTCTATTGCCTGACGTACAGCCGCACCATTGCCTGTGGAGCGTAAGTCGTAGAATGGTGCAACCACCATCCCGTCGGCCGAGGCAGTGATATTATTTTCGCTGGCCAGACTGATGGTGCGTGCCGTATTAATCATCGGCAGGGCATTTAACTGATTGGTCAGTTGCCCGATCAGATCGAGAGTCTGTTTGCGGTAAATACCTTCTGCCGAGCGGTCGTATATGGCAACGATCAGCGGATCGCTTAAACCAAAAATTTCCCGCACCTTATTTTTATACACCAGCGCCGGATTGTCGGCTTCGAGAAAGGCATCGGCGCGGGTGTCTTTGTGCAGCTGTCCGAGTCCGGCGACCAGTAATGCCATCAGCAGCAGCCCGGCAAACAGAACGGTTTTCGGGTAATTAACCCCGGCCTGAATGCCGCTTCTCACGACTGGCAGCAGCCAGTGTTTTTCCCTGTTCGTGTTCATAATTCGCCCTCAAATGAATGTATATGCATCTATATGTAAATGTATATGCATGCAAATGGCAAATTTTTTTTAGCTGCGCAGGGTGAGAATAGCGTCGGCGACTTGCAACAGTTGTGCAGAAAGCTCGTCACCCAGATGCTGGGAAATGCCGCTCTGTGCCTGCTTCCAGCGAACTTTTGCCTTATTAAACAAGGCTTTACCTTCGTCGGTCAGAGACACCAGAGTCACCCTGCCATCATCGGGGCTGGGATTGGTTTGCACATAGCCGCTGCGGATCAACGGTTTCAGATTGCGTGTCAGGGTGGTTTGCTGCAGCACCAGAACTTCCTGCAGTTCTTTCTGCGATGGGCTTTTCAGCATCGACAGCACACGCAGAACAGAGAACTGCGCAATGGTAATACCCAGATCGCGCAGGCTGTTGTCGTAGTAGCTGGTCAGAACCCGGTCGGCCTGGCGCAGCTTGAGGTTAAAGCAGGGAGTAATATTCATAAGAGTATCCGGCTGCAGAACAGTGCAATCATAGCTCAGGCGACGGCGGGCTGTCAGTGCCGTTTTTTCTGCAAAGACTTTCTATTTTCTGAAATATTCGTACCTTATGCTGCCTTAAATCATACAACGACGGATTGAGTGCAACGGAATGAAAAAGAATTGGGTTACTTTTTTACTGACCTTGGCGACAACGCTGGCGTATGCCGATACGGACTCTGCCGTTAAGGTGGAAAGCGCCAGTGAAATAAAGCAAGGATTGGGAGTCAGTTTTCATGCTGACCTGATGGCCGGTGGTGACAAGTTAGCGGAAATGGAATATGACCGCGGTACCACCGACGATATTAATGCCGGTGCCGGTATTAAACTTGGCGCTGGTGTTTATTACACTCTGAACCGGGTTCGCGCTGAAGCCCGTCTGGGCTGGTTGAGTGATTCTGCCAATGGTCTGGATGACGACAACGATCCGGTTACCATTGAGTTTTCGACCTATCCGCTGGATCTGATGCTGCACTACCAGCTGGGCAAACACAGCCTCGGCGCTGGCCTGACGTATCATATGAACCCGAAGCTGGATATGGACGGCACAGAGTATACTTTTGATTCACCGACCGGCAGTCTGATTGAATACCAGTACCACCTGAATCCGCGTTTTGCCATCAGTGCCAAATACCAGAGCATTGAATATTACTATCAGCCAAGTGACGTCACTTTTGATGGCTCGGGGCTGGGGATCGGGATTTCAATTCAGCTTTAATTCTGCTTTTTCAGATATAAAAAAACGCAGCCAATGGCTGCGTTGTTATTTTCAGCGTGCGTTTATTACACGGTTTGTACGGTTGCTGTTGTTTCTTCAGTTTCCGGATATAAATCCGCTTCAGCCTGTTCCAGCATGGCGAATTCTTCTTCGGCGGTTTTGGCTACCAGATGGTTTTTGCTGTAACCAAAATAATAGGCCGCACCAATCACAAACAGCACCAGAGTGTAGAAGAAGGCGCGTGGGTCAAACGCATACACACCGGTTAATGCAATCAGCGACAGCAGCAGGGCGATACCAGAAGTAAATACGCCACCCGGTGTTTTATACGGACGCACCAGCTCAGGCTGTTTAACGCGCAGCATAATGTGGCTCAGTGCCATGAGGGCGTAAGATACGGTGGCACCGACCACTGCCATGGCCAGCATCAGATCCCCTTCGCCGCTCAGTGATGCGACAAAACCCAGTACACCAGGAACAATCAGCGCACGCGCCGGTACTTTACGTTCGGTGGTTACTGACAGTGTCTGTGGCAGATAACCGGCACGCGACAGCGCAAATACCAGACGGCTGTAGCCATAGATAATGGAAAAGAACGATGCAATTAAACCGACCAGGCCCAGTACGTTAATAATGGTCGCCAGCTGAGCATGACCGGTCGCATTCAGTGCATCCACCAGTGGAACGGCGCTTTCACCCATGGCCTGAGCACCTGCCGCGCCGGGAATTAACAGTACAACCAGCAGGGCAGTAAACAGCAGAAATACCATGGCACCGATAATACCTTTAGGCACATCTTTCGCCGGGTCTTTGGCTTCTTCAGCGGCCAGTGGCACACCTTCTACCGCCAGGAATAACCACATAGCAAATGGCAGCGCAGCCCAAACACCGTACCAGCCCAGTGGCAGCATGGAAGAGGTACCTTCGCTGGCGGCGATATCAAACAGGTTCGCACTGTCGAAGCTGCCGATTAAGGCAATCGCGGTGGCAATAATGGCCAGTACCGCCAGACCAGAAATAACCATCATCACTTTTAATGCTTCGCCAACACCGGCCAGGTGAATACCGATAAACACTAAATAAAACGCCGCGTAAACCCAGGGGCCATTAAAGCCGACCAGCGCTTCAACCGCCGAGCCAATAAATATCACAATGGCTGCCGGTGCCAGGGCGTATTCAATTAATACCGCAAGGCCGGTTAAATAACCGCCAGCCGGCCCCATCGCCTGACGGGCAAAACTGTAACCGCCACCGGCGGCAGGAATAGCCGCCGACATTTCAGCCAGTGATAACACCAGCGTGAAATACATAACCGCCATTAACAGTGCGGCGATGGCAAAACCACCCCAACCCGCTTGGGCGATACCAAAGTTCCAGCCGGCAAAATCACCGGAAATTACGTAAGAAACGCCGAGACCGGCCAGAAGAATCCAGCCTGCCGTGCCTTTTTTGAGTTGCCGTTTGGCAAGGTAGTCCTGATGGGATGTGGACATGGTATTACCTCATACGTTGAATAAAGGGTGTTTTAAACGTTAAAAAAACAATCAGCTGAGCAGAAAATTCTTTGCCTCTGCTGTTGAATGGAGCGCTGACGGTTGTCCGGATTCTGTTGTTATGGTGTTATCCGCCGCCGCTGATGAATGCTCCAGAGTCGCCGTTTTTTCAGTGCTTGCTGCCATGTCATCCGCTGACTCTAACAGGGCGCCACTACGGTCTTTAAGTTGCACGCCGGATAGCTGCAGCCGGCGTGATTCGCGCAATAAATACCCGGCTTTGTGGGCCGCTTCGCTGAAATTCAGCCCTTCTGGGCGAACGTTGGAAATACAATTACGGCGGGCATCGGTCAGGCCACGTACCGGCGCCCAGGTAAGGTATAAACCGAGGCTGTCGGGAGAACTCAACCCCGGCCGTTCGCCAATTAATACCAGCACGGTTTTAGCATTTAATAATTCACCGACATCATCACCGACGGCGACGCGGGCCTGTTCTACCAGCGTAATCGGAGCGAGTGTCCATTCCTGTTTATCGGCATTTAATTCTTCGCATAAGGCCTGAATAAAAGGCACGGCGTTATGGGCAATGGCGGTGGCGGATAAACCATCGGCAATGACCAGTGCCAGATCAAAAGGTTGCTCCGGGGTTTGCTGTTCCTGCTGCAGTAATACCCGTGATGCTTCATCCAGACGGCGACCTAAATCGGGACGCTGTAAATAGGTCATACGGTCAACCGCTTCGCTGTGCAGTTTTAACGGTGGCTCTTCGTTTAACAGCGGATATTGTTCAGCCAGGGTTTCCAGCTGTTGCGTCAGCGCAGAAAAATCGAGTGGTGTATGTACCGCATCACGCGCCTGGGCATGGGCTAACTGAAACTCCAGCATTTCTTTGGTTGGCAGACTGATGCCGCTGCGTCCGAGGCCAATGCGCGCTGCGGTAAACTGGCGCAGGCGACGCCATGGGTTATCAACAACGCCGTTCCAGTCATCGTTATGGATATCGGGTTGATCAACCATTGGACACCTCCGATTCTGAATTACCGGCCGGTAATGTTTTTAATGACGCCGCAAACGCAGGCGGTAAAGCTTCGTTTAAACAGGCACCGGCGGCATTGCTCATAATCTGCATTTTTTCCAGCCAGGCTTCGAATTCCGGCGATGGCCCAAGGCCCAGAACACGGCGTGCGTATAACGCATCGTGGAATGAGGTGGTCTGATAATTGAGCATAATGTCGTCGGAGCCGGGAATGCCCATCACAAACGAACAACCAGCCGCTCCCAGTAAGGTGAGCAGGTTATCCATATCGTTCTGATCGGCTTCGGCGTGGTTGGTGTAGCAAACATCGCAACCCATTGGCAGGCCGAGTAATTTGGCGCAGAAATGATCTTCCAGACCGGCGCGGATAATTTCTTTACCGTCGAATAAATATTCCGGGCCAATAAAACCCACCACGGTATTCACCAGCAGCGGATTGAATTTTCGCGCGACGGCATAAGCGCGGGTCTCGCAGGTTTGCTGATCCAGACCGTGATGAGCATTAGCCGACAGCGCGCTGCCCTGACCGGTTTCAAAATACATCACGTTATTGCCCACCGTACCGCGCTGTAATGACAGTGCTGCCTGCTCAGCTTCGGCCAGGGTGGCTAAATTAAATCCAAAGCTGGAGTTGGTGGCTTCGGTGCCGCCAATCGACTGAAACACCAGATCGACCGGTGCGCCCTGTTCAATGCATTCCAGCGTATTTGTGACATGGGTCAGCACGCACGACTGGGTAGGAATTTCGTATTTGCTGATGACTTCATCCATTAACTTCATCAGGCGGGTGGCCTGAGCGACGTTGTCGGTCGCCGGATTAATACCAATCACCGCATCACCGCTGCCATACAGCAGGCCATCGAGAATACTGGCGGCAATACCATTCATATCGTCGGTCGGATGATTCGGCTGCAGACGCGTCGCCAGGCGTTTGGGTAAACCAATGGTGCTGCGAAAAGCGGTAATCACACGGCATTTTTGCGCGACCAGAATTAAATCCTGATTACGCATAATTTTACTCACCGCTGCCGCCATTTCCGGCGTTACGCCGTTGCGTATTTTGCTCAGCATGTCGCTGCTGGCCAGATCGGACAGCAGCCAGTTGCGGAAATCACCCACGGTAAAATGACTGATGGGCGCGAATGCCAGCGCATCGTGCTCGTCGATAATTAAGCGGGTAACTTCATCCTGCTCGTAAGGGATTAACACTTCATTGAGGAAGGTTTTCAGCGGCACATCGGCCAGTGCCATCTGCGCCACGGCACGTTCTTCGGCCGAGCGCGCAATCACTCCGGCCAGACGGTCGCCGGAGCGTGCAGGCGTTGCTCTGGCCATCAGGTCGGCCAGATTACGGAATTCGTAGGTCTTACTACCCAGAGAGTAGCGATACGCTTTATGCATAGCGGTTTCCTGAAACAGTGGCATGTTGCGGCCGGCAATAAGATGGGCGCGACCGGAACAGATATTGCTATCGCAGATACAGCTGACAGCCTCATCCTTTATCAACAGCTCAGCGAATAACGTTCCGATGGCCTATCGAATTTTGGCAAATGTGGTTTTTGTTATTTAAATCAGCGGATTAATAATGGTAAAAGCTTATAAATCACGAGCCGGTAACACAGGAATATTGTGAAAGCGTCACCATTCTTCCCAGTCGCATCTGATAGTGCGCACAGTAATGTAGCGATGCAGCATGCATCCGCCCCTGATTGGTGCGTAACGGAAGCAACCGATGCGGACGAGCACGCCCATAATCTGCGCGACTGGCAGCAAGAGTACGATCAGCTCAGTGATGGCGCTTTTTATGGCCGCATTGACGAACTGGCGCTGGAGCATTTGCAGGTATTCCGTGAACACACCAGCCAGGCGCTGCGCCAGCAATGCAATGTCTGGCCGGATTCTGTCTGGCTGGGCTTTGCCGCCGGTGAGCAGGATTGTCGAATCAATGGCCAGGAAGTAGCGAACAACGAATTGATGTGCCGTCCGGGTAATACCGGTTTTGAATTAGTCACACCGCAAAGCTTCGATATTTACGGCATTGTTGTCAGTCAGCAGGCGCTGACACAATGTGCTGATGCTCAGGGTATCAACCTCGATGCGCGCTTATGGCAATCACCGCGGCGCGGCTGGCAGGAGCAAAAACTCAATGCCCTGCGTTATGTGTTACAGCGCTTACTGGCACCCAAGCACAGCGGCCTGGCCGGGCCGTTACAGCAGGACATGCTGCTAATGGCCGTGCTCGAAGTGTTGCAACAACCGGAAAACAGCAACACCACGCTGCCCGCTTATGCGCGGCGCAAAGCCGTGGTTGACCGGGTAAAAGATTTCCTCGTCGCCAACCCCAATGCACCGGTCACCATGACCGAACTGTGCGAATTAACCCACGTAAGCCGCCGCACCCTGCAATACAGTTTTGAAAGTATTCTGGGCATCAGCCCGTTACGTTATTTACGCGTATCGCGCTTAAATTCGGTACGCCGTGCACTGTCACAGCCCGATGCCATTCTCGATGTTGAACAGGACGACGTAAGCGTGCAGCGCATTGCCAGCCACTGGGGCTTCTGGCACGCCGGCCAGTTTGCCCATGATTACAAACAGCTGTTTGGTGAAAACCCATCAGAGACATTAAAGCGCGGGTTTATGGGGAGGGGATGATAGGTTGGCTGGGAAGTGATTTTCAGAAAGAACGTTCTTACAGCCCGTTAAATGTAAAAAAACCAACGGGGTTTGGTTTCACCAAATTTTGATCTGTACCAACGCCGCGCGAAAGGAATGGTCTTTTCAAAAAAGTGCTCCTGTCCGCATCCGATGCAGGTTGCCTCGACATACAGAATCCGGAACAGATGCATCCGGCTGTTATAATCATCGTCAGATAATTTTGCGTCGACAGGCTCTCCGCAAAGCTCACATTTCAGCTTGTTTATCCGGTATACAAGTTTTCTGGCGCTAATATCCTGAGCGTTTAATTCAGCTTTGGTGTGACAGATTAAGCAGGCATCGGTATGACGCTGATTTGATGCTTCGCATACATGGCACACCCAGTCATATTCTGGCATCTGTGGTCTTCTCTGAGTGATAACGTTTGGCTGGGAAAGTATAAGATACTGTTATGCGTCTCTGTTTTCATGTGGTAGGACGGAAAATATCCTTACTCGTGCCAGCGTTTAATGATTATTAAACGCTGTTTTTAAAGCTTATTGAAGGCATTAAAGCGCGGCAGCCCAAAAAACCAGCCCGCTCAGCGACTAATCCCCCCTTATCTTGAACACAAAATAAAACCGCGCTCCCTAACGGCAGCGCGGTCATATATCACTTCAACAGCAGGTTGTGATAACCCTGTCTTTATAAAACCGGCACCCTCAACACCGACTGCTGCTGCCGACTGAATTCAAAATCCAGTGAATACGGATACAGCGTCGGCTGTGCATACAGCAGGTCTTCGGTATCGATGGCGAGCACCAGTTTATGTCCGGCCGGTACATCGTAGGCCGTGGCGGTGAGGGCAAAATCCACGCGGATTTTTTTACCGGCTTCGGCTTCGTGCAACGTCATTGGCGCATGGGTAATTAATGTGCCGATACCCAGTGCATCCATATCGTAGAGGTAAGCAACCAGCTGCGCTTTTTCGTGTTTTGGCTGAATCATCAGACTCATTTCTGCTTTGCCGCGGATTTTCAGTGACGCGCCTAAGCGATCACCAATAAAGGTAATGCCGAAGCTGCGGTCAATCAGGCCGATGGGGGAGGTAGCGCGCAGGTTGGCTTGCTCAAACATTTGCGACAGCAGCGGAATCTGGGTGGTGGCCAGGGTGTCGAACAGGGAATTAATCCGGTTGTCGGCGGAGAACCAGCCCTGATACGGTGAGTCGCTCAGCTGGCCGGATTTAAATGCCGTGCGCGGTTGCAGATACCATTGCGCGGTGCGGGTATTATTCAGTGGATATTCGCTGTGCTGCTCGTAACCTGAACTGAATTTTACTTTCATATTCACCGGTTGCTGATCTTCCATGGCGTTGTCTTTGCCCTGCAGATACTGAGCAAACCAGCGGTGCATATTATTCAGCACATGGGTATTGCCACCGCCGATCATACCAATGATTTCCGGCCCGGCGTGGGTGCCGGCCTGTAAGTCGATATGCTTGGCTCCGTTCAGCTGACTGAACAGATCGAGCACGCTGTTAACCTGAAACAGGTTGTCGCCCCAGTTCTGCGAAATATAAACCGCGGTGCCGTTGTTGTTGATCTGATCAACGTAATTAAGCGGCGAACGGACATCGGTCCAGTCGTAAATGGCGTCGATATTGCTCCGTGCGAGTACGTCGTCCCATGTGGCTTTGATGATCGGATCAGGACGACCGAGTAAACCGGATGACAGGGTCAGTAATTCGCCCCAGATCAGCCGCGGTGTTTCGTTGCCATACAGAGCTTCGCTCAGGCTGCCCCAGGTGCTCAGTGCGGCCACCGCGCGGATGCGTGAATCATGGGCGGCACCCAGCAGGCTGATGCCGGAGCCGTAAGAAATACCGGCGGCACCGATGCGCTGCGGGTCAACTTCGTAGTTGGCAATCAGATAATCAATCACCCGGCTCAGGTCGGCCATATCCAGCGGCCCGGCGGTGTCGATCAGGCCTCCGGAAGTACCGAAGCCACGGGTGGAATAGCTCAGCACAATAAAGCCTTCTTCGGCAAAGCGTGCGGCTTCGGTCAGGTATTCGTATTCATTCAGCGCCCAGCTGTTAATAAAGATCACCGCCGGTTTCAGCCCGGGAACCTGTGTCGGCACAAAAATATTGGCGGCCAGTTCCACGCCGTCGTCGGCGCTGATGACGATATCGTCGTCGCTGGTATAGGCATCGGATTGCGGGAATACACCTTTATTCAGAATCCCGGCAATCAGCGTGAGTGCGGGAGTCAGTGCGGAGTCGGCGTGCGCTGGCGTGATGGGCAAAAGAGCTGCGGCGAGCAGCAGTAATATGGCTCTTTTCATGCTATGTGCGTCCTTATTGTTGTTTTAGTCTGAGGCCCGGCCTCATGGATTGAGCGCTGCTAACCATAGAAAACGATGAGCGAATAAAAATGCTGCGAACGGACAGAGTTATGCTCTGAACGGCCAACCTGTGGGGCTGTACAACAAAAAATAAGAACAACAACGTAATCAGGAGCAGGGCTATGAACATCACCACCCGCTCACCGGGACTGGGTCTGGCCAGCGCCCGAATTTTACTGCGCCATGGCCTGCAGGCCGGACTCAGTGCGCACACCTGTTTGCAGGATACCGGGCTTGGCCGGCGGCAGATTGAACAGGGCCTGTCGGACGTAACCTGTGCGCAGGAGCTGCAGATGATCGACAACCTCTGTGCGGTGCTGGGTAATCCTCTGCGCCTGGGCTTTGAGGTTGGGCTGCAATACCGTTTAAGCAGTCTGGGGCTGATTGGTCTGGCGATGATGACCAGTCGCGACCTGCGTGCCGCTGCTGAGCTGGCGGCGCGTTATCTGCAGCATGCAGAAAACCTGACGCAGCTGAACTTTGCGGTAAAGCAGGGCGATTTTCTGATTGAGATGAGCAGCCGGCCGCAGCTCAGCAATCGCCAGCAGCGTTTTCTGATTGCCCGCGAGCTGGGCGTAATTGCGGCGGTGCAGGATGAAATCGTACCCGGACGGCGCAATGTACGGCGTATTTTACTGACCTTTCCTTATGATCCGGCGATGGATGCGATGGCCCGCTATTTTGCCTGCCCGGTACTGTCCGATCAGGAGGGCCATTGTTTTGTCGGCGATGCCATGCATCTGGCGATGACCATGCCGATGTCGAACCCGGTAACGGCGGATGTGTGCGAGCATGTCTGCACTGAGCATCTGTTGCCCGATGCACCGGACCTGATTGGCCGGGTGCGTCAGCGTATTGAAGATGCCCTGCCGGAATTGCCCTGTATGGAGCAGGTGGCGGAGCAGCTGCATATGTCGGTGCGTACTCTAAGCCGCCATCTGGATAAAGCCGGCTGGCGCTGGCGCGACCTGATCAGCGAGTGCCGTCTTAATCGCGCTGAGGTGCTGTTAAAGCGTGGGGTGAGTATCAAGATAGCGGCGGCGCAGGCGGGATTCAGCAGTACCAGCAGCTTCAGTCATGCTTTTAACCGCCGCCGGGGTTTAAGCCCCGGACGTTTTGCCGAACAGATGCGTAAAGCCTGATGGCAAAACCCTGTCAGGCATGATGGTTGCGCCGGTACTCGGTTGGCGTACAACCACTGAAGCGGCGGAATGCGGTGTTAAAGGTCGATTTCGAATTAAAGCCCACATCAAAACAGATGCGCGACACCGGCGTATCACTGTCGCGCAGTGCCTGTTGCGCGGCATCAATCCGGTGCTGGTTGAGCCAGTCGTAAAAATTACTGCCCGAACACTGGTTAATCGCTGCTGATGCCTGATGGCTGGTCATGCCGCAGATGCCGGCAAGTTTACCGAGTGACAGTTCGTTATCACGGAAGGTTCCGTTGGCCAGCGCCTGCTGCAGCTCGGCGAAGAGTTCCTGCTGGGCATTGTTGGCGGCAGCTGCGCTGGCATCTGCCGGAGTGGCGTTGCTGCTGTCCGGGTCTGCGCTGGCCGGGTCTGTGTTGCCCGGATCTGTGCTGCCTGGTTTGGGTGACGTTGCCAGCGGCTGGCGCGGCGGATGGCTTTGCGGCAGCTGCACGTGGCTGAGCATCAGATACAGCAGGTAAGCACTGGTCGGAGCGAGGGCAAAGGCCACTGACAGGTTCCAGCCAAAGCCAGTGCTGAGCAGAATACGGCCCAGCAATGACAGGGCAATAATCAGCTGTACGGTCTGCAGTTTATTAATCCAGCTGCCGAGTCTGGCTTTGCGTCCCTGGTAGCCGAGAGTGCGCTGCCGCCACCAGTACAGCAGGCTGAGTCCGGCAATAATGGCGAGGTAGTCGTTGCCGTAAGGGGCCAGTGGCTGCCACAGGCTTTCGTCGATCCGTACTTTCAGCATCCAGTCGATGCGTTCGGCGGCGGGCAGGTTCCAGTAAGGAACGTCCATTAACGCGACGATGAAGGCCGGAGATAAGTGCAGCAGCATTTGCCTGCGCGGGTGAAAAATATTGTCGCCCTGCAGTGCGCGCTGGTAGCCGTACAATGTGAGTGGCAGCAGCACAACCAATGGGTCGACCAGCTTCAGAAAAAACGGCCAGCGCAGAAACATATCGGTGGCGTGATAGAGAAACTCCAGCGATTGCAGCATCACCAGTGTTGCCAGCCCCAAAAGCCAGGCGATGGTCAGGCGGGTGTGGGCATGATTTACCATCCAGCTCAGGGTGGCCAGCAGCAGTACACTGCTGAGGCACAGTCCGATCAGCGCTGCTGCACCTGCTTCGTAGTTCATCAATACCTCTCAGAGAGACCAACTAAAGTTCGGATGGATCGAACTGTACGTCTAAGTTGTTGTTTTTAAAGTTATTTTTCTTTGGTGTCGGATCTATCGATACGGACGATCCTGGTGCCGTTCCGGCGTCTAATACTATTTCCTGTCACATAATGATAACAAGTGAGGAAACCTCAATGCATTTAGGCACCGTCCTGAAGAAGCCCGGCCTGTACGCGCTGAGCGCGTTAAGCTGCGCCTTATTAACAGGCTGCAATGACGATAAGAGCAATGCAAGCCATTCCTACGATGCACAGATTACTTACACCGCCCATGGTGTGCCGCATATTGAAGCCAGGGACTATCCCAGTCTGGGTTACGGTATCGGTTATGCGCAGGCCAGAGAAAACCTCTGCACCTTGTCCGAGCAACTGCTGAAACTGAAATCACAGAAATCCGAATACTTTGGTGCCGGTAGCGGCAACGCGAACCTGTTGTCGGATCTGGGCTACAGGGCCATGGATTATCCGGCTGAAGCCGCCCAGCTGTACAGTGGTTTGTCAGCAACGACCAAAGGGCTGCTGCAGGGCTATGCCGCTGGTTTTAACCGCTCGCTGAATGAGCGTGCCGGTCCGCAGGAATACCCGTCGCCGTGTCGCGGTGCCGACTGGGTAACCAGCATTACGCCGCAGGATCTGCTGGCTTATCAGCTGGATCTGGCCGGGCTGTCGAGTGCACGTAACTTCCTGCCAGCGATGGCTGCGGCACAGCCGCCGGTAGCGACCGTTGCTGCGGTCGACAGTGCACAACTGGATGCCGGTCATGTTTTTACCTCTGAAGGCATTGGCAGTAATGGCTGGGCGCTGGGCAGCGATCGTGTTGATGGTGCCAGCTCTGCGCTGTTAGGAAACCCTCACTTCCCATGGGACGGCGAGCTGCGTTTCTACCAGCAGCATCTGACCATTCCCGGTGAGCTGGATGTTAACGGCGTGGGCATGGTGGGTCTGCCAGCGGTGGTGATCGGTTACAACCAGAATCTGGGCTGGACGCACACCGTGTCGCAGTCGAAGCGCTTTACCCTGTATCAGCTGGAGCTCGATCCGGCCGATCCGCTGCGCTACAAGTTTGATGGCGAATACCGCGAGCTCAGCAGCAAAACCGTTACGGTAAAAGTGAAGCAGGGCGACGGCTCGCTGGTGGATGTACCGCACACGCTGTACTTCAGCCACTTCGGGCCGATGGTGAACCTGGCGTCACTGTCTCCGGCACTGGGCTGGACAACCAGTTCGGCCGTTACCTTCCGCGATGCCAATGCCGGTAACACCCGCATGCTGGAACAGTGGATGGCGATGAATAAAGCCAAAACCCGTGATGAATTCTTCCAGGCCTTTGCCGACCATCAGGGCATCCCGTGGGTAAATACCCTGATGATTGCCGATGACGGCACGGCTTCGTATATCGACGGCACTCAGGTACCGCAGCTCAGCCCGCAGGCTGAAGCTTACTGGGATGTGGCTTCCAAGAGCCCGCAGTTAGCACCGATCTGGCAGGATGGCGCTGGCAGTGTACTGTTGCCGGGTACCAGCTCGTTGTACGAGTGGGTCGACACGGGCGATGCCGGTGCGCCGGGTCTGGTGCCGTTCAGCAAGGCGCCACAGGTTACGCGCAGCGACTATGTATACAACGCCAACAGCAGCCACTGGCTGACCAACGTGGCTGAACCTCTGACCGGCTACAGCCTGATGTACGGCCCGGAGCAGATTGTGCGCAGTCCGCGTACCCGCTACAACGCCCAGCTAATCAGCGATATGTCGGGAACCGGTCTGGCCGGTGCTGATAACCGCTTTACCCTGGGTGAACTGGAAACCGTGCTGACCCATAATGGCTCGCTGTTTGCCGGTGATTTCCGCAATGAACTGGTAACCCGTTGTACCAACCACAACAGTATTCAGGTAAGCGGTTCGGCGTTTGATTTAACCGCCGCCTGTAACGCGCTGGCCAACTGGGATGGTAAGTACAACCTGAACAGCACCGGTGCGCAGGTGATGCGTGAATTCCTCGCGGCTTTCCGTGTTTCCGGCCACCGTGATTTGTCTGACAGCCTGTTCGCCGTACCTTTCAGTGCCCAGCAGCCGGCGACTACGCCATCGGGTCTGGTGGCAATTGACGCCGGTGATGTTGATAACGACCCGGTACTGCAGGCACTGGCCGCGGCGGCGAAACGCCTGACCGATGCTGGTATCGCACTGGATGCCACTCTGGGTTCGGTGCAGTACGTGATTAAAGCAGAGGGCAAAGATCCGATTGCGATTACCGGTGCTAACTCGTATGAAGGCGTATTCAATATGGCTTCCAGTGCCGTGCCATCACGCTCAACCTCTGAGCTGGCAACCAATCTGGTGGGCAGCAAACGCGCCGATTCGCCGCTGGTATCACTGGATGAAGACGGCAATGGTGCGACCGAGCGTTACCGCATTAACTATGGCTCCAGCTTTGTGATGGCGCTGCAATATGGTGATAACGGCCCTGAGGCAGAAATGTTCCTGAGCTACGGTCAGTCACATGATCCTGAGTCCGAATTTTTCACCGACCAGACGCTGAACTACAGCAACCTGCAATGGCGTCCGATGCTGTTTAAAGCGGCGGATATTAAAGCGCAGGCGGTGGAGACGCTGCAGTTAAAAGGTAAGTAATTACCGGGTTAAGATAAATAAAAAGCCCTGCGTGAGACGCGGGGCTTTTTTGTTTTTATGCGGGATTAAAAAGGAATAATAAATACCGTTCGCCCTGAGCTTGTCGAAGGGATTGCAGTTTCCTCCGACGAACTCAGGACGTAGTCTGATTAAATCAAATTACACCAGCTGCTCTGCGTCACCGGCAGTGCGGTCAGTCTGCCCGCTATTCAACGGCAACGCCGCCTGCAGGCTGGGATAAAACCCCAACACATCATCCTGTGGTTTAAGCCCGGAACGAGCGAGGGTTTTCAGCGGCTGAAACTGCAGGTCAGCAATACGCACTTCGGTATTGTGTTTGGCGCTGGCGTTGAGAAATTTCAGCAAGGCCGCCAGGCCTCCGGCATCGATCACGGGGACGGCATCCATATACAGAATCACGGCTTTTTTATCGCGGGTATGAGCGGTTAATTCTGAAAAAATCCGGTCGGCGGCGGCAAAAAACAGCGGGCCATTAATTTTATATACCGCCCAGCCTGCAGGCAGTGGATTACTGATTAATTTACTGTTGTCGCTGATATCGCTGACTTTGGTCATCTCAGAAATATCGCGCATAAATAACAGTGAGGCGAGGACGATACCGACGCCGATGGCGATCACCATATCAAACAGTACGGTCAGGCTCAGACAGGTTGCCAATACTATAATGTCGCCTCTGGGCGCGGTGCGGAAAAAGTGCAGTACCTTATCGGCTTCGCTGATATTCCACGCCACCAGTAATAACAGCGCGGCCATCGAGGCCATGGGTAAGTGCGCCAGCACCGGTGCCAGTACCAGCAAGCCGGCCATCACTACCAGAGTATGAATCATGGCGGCGATTGGCGTTTGCGCACCAGCACGGAAATTAGCGGCCGAGCGGGCAATAGCCGCAGTCGCGGTAATTCCGCCAAAAAATGGCACTACAATATTGCCGATGCCCTGACCTAATAATTCGCTGTTAGCGCTGTGGCGGGTATTGGTCATACCGTCGAGCACCACGGCGCAGAGCAGGGATTCAATGGCGCCGAGCATGGCTATGGAAAAGGCGGCGGGCAGTAATAATTGCAACAGTGACCAGGACAAACCAATCGGCTGGCCGTCGGCACCGGGCTGTTCCCAGGGCCAGAAAAATTCCGGCAATATCGGCGGAATACCGGCTCCAACTGAACCATCGGGTAATAAATAACTGAAACGGCTGCCAATGGTATCCACTTCGTGGCCCTGTAAACCCAGCAGCCAGGCGGCGAATACACCGATTAACAGCGCCGGAATATGCGGTGGCAGGCTGCTGATTTTTTTCCACAGCAACAGCGTGGCAAAGGTCGCGAGGCCAACGGTCAGGCTGGCACCATCAAAAGCGGGTAATGCCTGCGTCAGGGTATGGATTTTTCCGACATAGGTTTCCGGGTATTGAATTGTCAGCCCGAAAAAATCTTTTAATTGCAGGGTGGCAATTACGATGGCGATGCCGGAGGTAAACCCCAGCGTCACCGATTCAGGTATGTATTCAATAAAACGGCCGAGACGGGCAAAGGCCATGGCGATCAGAATCAGCCCTGACAGTAATGTTGCCAGCAGCAATCCCCCCAGCCCGAATTTCTCCGCAATAGGATAAAGAATCACTACAAAGGCGGCGGTCGGGCCGGAAATGCTGAAACGTGAGCCGCCAGTCAGGGCAATAATAAAACCGGCAATCATGGCGGTGTATAAACCGTATTGCGGTGCGACACCACTGGCAATGGCCAGCGCCATCGACAGCGGAATGGCGATAATGCCGACGGTGATGCCGGCAATAATATCTTTGCCAAAACGTTGTGCGGTGTAGGGTGATTCTTTCAGTGATTCGCGCAGGGCATTGGCGATGCGCAGGGAAAATAAATGAGAGCGGTGCGGCATTCAGGGACTCCCGGCAGGATATAAGAGGGCGGCACTATACCACAAAGAGTGGGGTTTTTGTAGGGCGCAGGGCTGTGAAAAAGGTCAGGAAAAGAGTTGGGATAAGAAGGGGGGCGGGATTAAGGCTGTGTTATCAGTGCATCGTCAGGCAGGTTTTGCGGTTGCGTAATGCGTACGCGCTTATGGCGGTTCAGCTCGCCGCTGATAATTTGTACGGCGCTTTTGCTGACACCAAACTGTTTGGCGAGAAATTTAATCAGCTCGCTGTTGGCTTTGCCTTCAACAGGCGGCGCCTGAATGCGGACTTTCAGGGCATCGCCGTGTAAACCGCAGAATTCGCTTTTTGAGGCTTTGGGCTGCAGATGGCAGACGAGGAGTAAATCCCCGTCTGTCCATTGGTAGTGCTCTGCAGAATGTGAAGGGAGTGTCACAGGCCGATGATCAGTCCGCGCGGAATCTGCAGCATTTGCACCAGCGGGCCAAGCACCATGATTTCAACCACTTTAATTGCCAGAAATACCAGAATCGGTGACAGGTCGAGGCCACCCATATCCGGCATCATTTTGCGGATAGGGCGCACCACCGGTTCGAGAATCTGATTAATCAGAATCAGAGCCGGGTTGTAAGAGCCCGGTGCAATCCAGGAGGCAACCACCGTCACCACCAGGCCCCAGAAGTAAATATTCAGCACCAGCGCAAACAAGCCGACCGGTGCCCATAACAGAATATTGGCCCAGGGCAGGTCATAACCGGCGAACAGGAATATCGCGGCAAATAACAGTGCCTGAACGATATAGGCCAGCACCAGTGACGCCACATCCAGGCCGGCAAAACCAGGAATAATACGGCGCAGTGGAATTAATACCGGATTGGTGGCTTTGACCAGAAACTGCGAAATCGGGTTGTAAAAATCGGCATGAACCAGCTGCAATAAAAAACGCAGAATAATAATAAACAGCGCCATGCTGCCGATGGTATTAATCAGTAACAGTCCGACCTGAGAAAACGGTGACATGATAACTCCGAATGTGTGTTTAACCGCTGACCGCCGTTTTCCGGCCGTCAGCCTTTAACATATAGGCGCCTCAATACCTTTTCCAGCCCCCGGGCGGAAAACGGATACGCCCTGACGTTTATTTACCCAGCTGTTCGCTCAGTTCGGCGGCACGGTCGCTGGCGGCTTTTAACGCCGCATCGACGATATCGCGCATATGAGCGGCTTCAAAGGTGGCAATCGCGCGCTCGGTGGTGCCTCCCGGAGAAGTCACACGGCGGCGCAGTTCGGCCGGGCCAACATCGGATTGCATTGCCATCTGGCCAGCGCCCAGTGCGGTTTGCAGGGTCAGTTTGGTGGCTGTCTGTTCGCTCAGACCAAGCTTTTTACCGGCTTCGATCATGGCTTCCATCAGCAGGAAATAATACGCCGGGCCACTGCCGGATACGGCGGTGACGGCATCGATTTCGGCTTCGGTTTTTACCCACACGGTCAGGCCAACGGCGCGCAGCAGGGAATCAGCCTGGTTGCGCTGATCAAGGCTGACGTCTTTGCTGCCCAGCAGACCGGTTGCGCCCAGCCCCAGCAGAGATGGTGTATTGGGCATACAGCGGACAATGGCGCGGCAGCTGCTCCAGCGAGCCAGGCTGTCCATATTGATACCGGCGGCAATGGAAATCAGCAGTGGCTGGCGTTTTTCCAGCGTTGCCTGCAGCGGTTCCAGCACCTCTTTCATCATCTGCGGTTTAACCGCCATGATCACCACGTCGGCTTTGGCAATGGCATCGAGGTTGTCGGCATGGGTGGCTACGCCAAATTCCGCTTCCAGCTTGCTGCGCTGCTCAGCGCCGGGGTCGGAAACATGAATCAGGCTGGCTTTGGTTTCACCCTGTTTAATCAGGCCGCCAATAATGCTGGAGGCCATGTTGCCGCCACCGATAAATGCAATTTGAGTCATGCTGGTTCCTTCTTGTGTAAAAGTCGCAGATCCGGGACGGGCCCTGAATCTGCATTCATTCTGGCTGATTCTGCGCAGTTTGCCGTCTGTTGCGGCATTGCGGTATCAGTTGTTGGATGGATAGTCGCGGGCACCAAAAATATCGGTGCCGATGCGGATCTCGGTACTGCCACAGGCGATGGCCAGCTCCAGATCGCCGGACATACCCATTGAGAGCGTATCCATTGCCGGAAATTCCGCCGCCAGTTGCTGATACAGTGCCTGCATGGCCTGCAGCTGTGTGCTCAGGCGTTGTTCGTCGCCGGTCGCTTCCGGAATGCACATCAGGCCACGCAGGCACAGATTGGGCAATTCGCTGATCAGCTGGCAGAGCGCGCGCGCCTCATCGGGCAGCACCCCGGCTTTTTGCTCTTCGGCAGAAATGTTCACCTGCACCAGCACGTTCAGTGCCTTCATGTCCGCTGGACGCTGCTCGCTCAGGCGACGGGCAATTTTCTCACGGTCAACGGTCTCTACCCACTGGAAGTGTTCGGCCACGGGGCGTGTTTTGTTCGACTGCAGTGGGCCGATAAAATGCCATTCGATATCGTGCAGATGGGTCAGGGCGGTGATTTTATCCATGCCATCCTGCAGATAATTTTCACCAAAGCTGCGCTGGCCGAGTGCATAGACGGCTTCGACCATGGTCGCGGGCTTGGTCTTACTGACCGCAAGCAGGCGTACACTCTGGCTGGAGCGGTTGCTTTGTGTACAGGCTTGCTGCAAACGTTGCAGCACATGCTGGTAATTCAGTTCAAGAGTAGACATTTCAGGGGCTTGGTTTATCTTTTTGACCTGCAACCCATTCCGGGTTGGTGAATCCTGATAATATAGAAGCTTGTCGGCTGGCGCACCCTTCGCCGGGCCAGCCAGTTAAAAATAACGAGGAGTGGCTATGGATATTACTGAACTGCTTGCCTTCAGTGCCAAACAAGGCGCGTCGGATCTGCATTTATCGGCAGGCTTGCCGCCCATGATCCGGGTTGATGGTGATGTGCGCCGTATCAACCTGCCAGCACTGGGGCATAAAGAAGTTCATAGCCTGGTGTATGACATCATGAACGATAAGCAGCGTAAGGATTTTGAAGAATTCCTTGAGACTGACTTCTCGTTTGAGGTGCCGGGTGTGGCGCGTTTCCGGGTGAACGCTTTTAACCACAACCGCGGTGCCGGTGCGGTATTCCGTACCATTCCATCAAAAGTACTGACCATGGACCAGCTGGGCATGGGGCAGGTATTTAAAGATCTGGCCAAAATTCCACGCGGTATTGTATTGGTTACCGGCCCGACCGGTTCCGGTAAATCGACCACGCTGGCGGCAATGGTCGACTTTATTAACGAAACCAAATACGACCACATTCTTACCGTGGAAGACCCGATCGAATTCGTACACGAATCAAAAAAATCGCTGGTTAACCAACGGGAAGTTCACCGGGACACCTTAGGCTTTAACGAAGCCCTGCGTTCGGCCCTGCGTGAAGACCCGGACGTTATTCTGGTGGGCGAATTGCGTGACCTGGAAACCATCCGTCTGGCGCTGACCGCGGCTGAAACCGGCCACATTGTATTTGGCACCCTGCACACCAGCTCAGCGGCGAAAACCATTGACCGTATTGTTGACGTATTCCCGGCCGAAGAAAAATCGATGGTACGTTCCATGCTGTCGGAATCGTTGCAGGGCGTTATCTCTCAGACGCTGCTGAAGAAAAGCGGCGGTGGCCGTGTTGCTGCGCACGAAATTATGGTCGGTACGCCTGCCATCCGAAACCTGATCCGTGAAGATAAAATTGCGCAGATGTATTCAGCCATTCAGACCGGTTCTGCTTATGGTATGCAGACCATGGATCAGTGCCTGCAGAACTTGCTCAGCAAGGGTCTGATCAGCCGGGATGTGGCGCGCGAAAAAGCCAAGATTCCGGATAATTTCTGAGGTAACTGACTATGGCAATGGATAAGTTTTTACGCCTGATGGTGGAAAAAGGTGCCTCGGATCTGTTTATTACCGCCGGGGTTCCGCCTTCCATGAAGGTGAACGGAAAAATTATGCCATTAACCAAAAATCCACTCAGTGCGGAGCAAACGCGCGAAGTGGTGCTGGGGTTAATGAACAGCAAACAACAGGACGAATTTGAGGAGAAAAAAGAACTCAACTTCGCCATTAATGCCAGCGGTATCGGCCGTTTCCGCGCCAGTGCTTTTTACCAGCGCAACGTCTCCGGTATGGTACTGCGCCGTATTGAAACGCGTATCCCAAGCGTTGATCAGCTGGGCCTGCCGGATGTGATTAAAGAATTATCCATGGCCAAGCGCGGACTCATTCTGTTTGTCGGTGCCACCGGGGCGGGTAAATCGACCTCGCTGGCCTCGATGATTGGTCACCGCAATAAAAACAGTAAGGGCCATATTCTCAGTATTGAAGATCCGATCGAATTTATTCACCAGCACGATGGCTGCATTATTACCCAGCGTGAAGTGGGTCTGGATACCGAGAGTTTTGATACCGCACTGAAAAACTGTCTGCGTCAGGCACCGGATGTGATCATGATTGGTGAGGTGCGTTCTGCCGAAACCATGCAGCACGCCATTACCTTCGCGGAAACCGGTCACCTGTGTCTGGCCACACTGCACGCCAACAACGCTAACCAGGCGCTGGAGCGGGTGATTCACTTCTTCCCGCCGGATCGTCACAACCAGGTGTGGATGGATTTATCGCTGAACCTGCGCGCGATTGTGGCCCAGCAATTAATTGCCACGCCGGATGGCCGTTCGCGCCGGGCTGTGGTGGAAGTTCTGATGAATACACCGCTGGCTTCGGATCTGATCCGTAAAGGTGAGGTTCATGAGCTGAAACCGCTGATGGCCAAATCCAACGAGCTGGGCATGCAAACCTACGACCAGGCGTTGTATGCGTTGTATGAACAGGGCGAAATCACCTATGAAGACGCCATTGCTCACGCCGACTCACCTAACGACCTGCGTCTGATGATTAAACTCGGCTCCGAAGCCGATGCCGATCATCTGGATGGGGCAACACGCAATCTGCGATTGCAGGACTGATGCGTCACATTGCTGCTGTGTAAACCATAAAGGCCTCATCCGGGGCCTTTATTTTGTCTGCGGAATAAACCACCGACAAAGCGGCCAATGGTCGTCTTTGTCCGGGCTGGCCTGTCACTTGCTGCACCTCTGCAATTAAATTCGCAGAGAGTGTTATGAAAGCACGTAAGTTACGCATCCATGCCCCGGCCATTGCTTACTTCGATAAAGTCCGCCGCTGCGGTTCATTCCGCGAGGCGGCGCGCAGTCTTAATGTGGCGTCGTCGGCGGTCAACCGCCAGATCCTTAAGCTGGAAGAAGAGCTGGGCGCGCCGCTGTTTGAGCGTCTGCCTTCCGGCCTGCGCCTGACGCCCGCCGGTGAAGTGTTTACCCGCCATGTGATTGCGGTGATGCAGGATACCGAGCGCGTCAGCTCGGAGCTGGATGCCTTACAGGGATTGCGCAGTGGTCATGTCGAAATCGCCACGGTGGAAGGGGTCACGGTGGATCTGCTGCCCGCGGTGATTGAGCGTATGCGCGCGCTCTATCCCAATGTTTCCGTGGGTGTTTCCAGTCTGGGTTCGACCGCGATTGCGGCGCAGATCAGCAGCGGTAATGCCGATCTGGGGCTGGCGTTTGCCCTGCAGCGTGACAACGATCTGCATCAGTTAGTGCGTGGTCACTTTCATCTGGGGGCAATTATGTTGCCCGATCATCCGCTGGCGCAGCACCGGCGCCTGAGTTTTGCCTCCTGTGCTGCGCACCCGCTGATTCTGGCAAAAGAAGAATTATCCATCGCACATCTGTTGCGTCCGGCGATGAACCACAGCCCGCAATGGGGACGGGCTGTGGTTGAAACCAGCTCGGTGGAGCTGGCAAAAAAACTGGCGTTGCGCGGTGTCGGTATCGCCTTTCAGACCCGTATTGGTATTGAGGATGAGCTGCGCCGCGGACAGTTGGTGCATGTACCGCTGGTGCATAACCAGCCGGTGCTGAGCGACCTGGGTTTGTATACCCGCAGCCAGCGTTCATTACCGGTAGCGGTGGATGCTTTTGCGCGCATGCTGGTGGATGAAATTGCCCGGCGCGAACAACAGGAGCAAGAGCAGGAACAGGCACAGAGCAACGGCCATACGCTTATTTTATAAGGCATGCCGCTGCCAAAACGGCATCAGGGCGAGCGAAATTCTGTTCTTTGGTGTACGCCACGGCTGACAAATACTGGCGACAGTTTCCACAGTCCGCCCTGATGGCGGTTATCCGGAGAATGTATGTCAGCCAATTCGCACAGCCGTCGTCAGCATGCCGGGGATGTTCTTACTTCGCGTGCGGTTCAGGCCGGTACTCTCGCCCTTATCGACGTTGCACCATTACGCAGTAACGATCCTCAGGCACGCGCTGCGGTTGCTGCACAGATTCGGGCCGCCTGTGTGGATAACGGTTTTTTTGTTATCCGCAACCATGGCGTCAGTGAGTACTTACAACAGCAGCTGTTTACTCAGGCTGCCGATTTATTCGCCCTGCCTGATGCCGAAAAGCGCCTGCTGGATAAATCGCTGTCGGCTGCTAACCGTGGTTATGAAGCGCTGGGCAATCAGCAATTACAGCCAGGCAGTCTGCCTGATCTGAAAGAGGGTTATTACATGGGACGTGATCTGGCTGCGGATCATCCTCAGGTACTGGCCGGAAAATTCAATCATGGCCCGAATGTCTGGCCCACACAGCTGCCGCAGTTCCGGCCATTAATGGAAAGCTATTTACAGCAGATAACCGAACTGGCGGAACTGCTGATGCGTGGCCTGGCGCTGTCGTTAAATCTGCCGGAAAACCATTTTGATGATTTTTGCCACGAGCCTCTGACCACGCTGCGCCTGCTGCATTATCCGCCGCAGCCGGTCGATGCGGCAGCCAATCAGCGCGGCGCTGGCGCGCACACCGATTTCGGCGGCCTGACGCTGTTACTGCAGGATGCCGTCGGCGGCTTGCAGGTCTGGAGCGAAGCGGATCAATGTTGGCTGGATATCGCGCCGCAGGCCGGTACTTACATCATCAATATTGGCGATATGTTCGCGCGCTGGACCAACGACCTGTACCGCTCAACCCTGCACCGGGTGATCAACCGCTCCGGGCGCGAACGTTATTCCATTCCTTTCTTTTACAGCGGTAACGCCGACCACCGGGTGGAGTGTCTGCCGGGTTGCTGTGACAGCGGTGAAACTCCGCGCTATGCCGCCACCACCGTTGAACAGCACTACCGCGAAATGTATCGGCGTACTTATTCGGCACAGCCGCCTGCGTCACCGCCGTCTGGACGGCAGGCAACGACGGAGGTGCATTGATGAAGCCACCTCTGAATGTATTGCTGATTCACGGTGCCTGGGCCGGTAGCTGGGTGTGGGATGAATTACAGCCCCGGCTGCAGGCGCTGGGGTACGCCACCTGTGCGGTTGATTTGCCCGGTAACGGCCAGGATCAGACGCCGCCGGAGCAGGTAAACCTGGATCTGTATTTACAGCATCTGCAGGCCCGTATTGCCAGTGCCCGTAGTACGACCAGCAACGATGCTCCCTGGGTGGTGATTGCCCACTCCGGTGCCGGGGTGATTGCCACTGCATTGGCCGAGGCCATGCCCGAGCGTATCGCCGGGTTGGTGTACATCGCCGGGATGATGCTGCCGTCAGGGATGGGCTTTGCCGAATTAATCCGCCGTTTGCAGCACCAGCATCCGCAGGTGGCGGGTATCGGCCCTTATTTATTGTGGAACACCGCGCACACGCTGAGCCGGGTGCCACCCATTGCTGCGCGCGAAATCTTTTTTCAGGACATGAACGACGAAAGCGCCATGGCGGCTGCCGTGCGTTTAAGCGCACAGCCGGAAAGCGGCCGGGCGCTGGTGGCCGAATGGAGTGCAGAGCGCGCCGGACGGATTCCACGTTTGTATATCGAAGCCACGCTTGATCGTTCGGTGGTGTTGCCGTTGCAGCGGGCGATGCAGGAATTAGTGCCCGGTGCCCATATTGAGTCACTTATTAGTGGGCACGCACCACAAGTAAGCATGCCGGATGCCGTTATTCAGGCGCTTGAGCCATTTTTGCACGGCCTTGCCCCGGAGCTGGGCGCTTTTCCGCTCAAGATGTGCGGCCACGAAAAATAAATCCGCACGCGGGTACGGTTATTGCTGACAGAGAATAAAACCTGTCCGGTTGATCAGAAAATTCTGCACCGGATAAACGACTTAAAAATCAGGAGAAGACCATGTTAAAGAAACTGACCAAACCTTTATTGCAGGTTACCGCACTGGCGGCTGCTCTGGGCTGCTCGGCCATGACACTGGCGGCAGATAAAGTGACGTTCCAGCTCGACTGGTTGCCCGGTGGTGATAAAGCCCCGGTGTATGTCGGTATTCAGCAGGGTTTTTTTGCGGCCGAAGATCTTGAGGTAAAAATCGCCAGCGGCCGTGGCTCAACCGATGCCGTGACCAAAATGGCGACAGGTCAGTCGGATGTGGGTACTGCCGATATTGGTGCCTTAATGGCAGCCAAAGCACGCGATGGTGTACCGGTATCCGCCGTGCTGTCGTATTTCTCCCAGGCTCCCCATGCTTTTTTCACCCTTGAAGGCAGTTCGATTAAAAGCCTTAAAGATGTTGCCGGTAAAAAAATCGCAACCTCACCCTTTACCTCCTCCAATGCATTTTTACCGCTGGTATTAAAAGAAAATGGCATGGCCGCTGACAGTGTGACGCTGGTGAAATCGGATCCGGGTGCGTTAAGCCCGATGCTGATGACTGGCAATATCGAAGGCATTATCGCCTGGGTAACCAACGTGGCGTTATACGAAAAACAAGCAGCCGAAGCCGGAAAAACCCTGCGTGTCATTCCATGGACAGACGGTGGTCTGGATTTATACAGCTCATCGTTACTGGCCGCCGATAAATTCCTCAGCGAACGTCCGGACGTTGCCAAGCGTTTTGTTAAAGCCTTCGCCAAAGCGGTGCAGTTTACCTACGCCAACCCGGATAAAGCCGGTGCCGATATTCACGCCATGGTGCCGGAAGTGGACGCTGCAATTGCGGCTGCACAAATCCGCAGCATTAACGGCCTGGTGTATAACGACGTGACCAGTCACGACGGCTTTGGTGCCTTAACGCCAGAGCGTATGGCATTAACCTGGAAATGGGTATCGCAGGCCAACGATCTCGCGGCTGACGCTATGAACCCGGAAGTCGCTGTTAACCGTGATTTTATGCCGGAGCAAAAGTGATATGACCAAAGCGTCTGAACGTGCCTTTGTGCGCATGGAGCAGGTTGGCCATTGTTATGACCCTGCCGCCGGCAACATGGCCGTACAGCAGATTGACCTGGAAATTCACCGTCACGAATTTGTGGCGGTGGTGGGGCCATCCGGCTGTGGTAAATCCACGCTGTTACGTATGGTGGCGGGGCTGCTGATTCCAAGTGCAGGTAAGGTCAGTGTGTTTGATCGTCAGGTCACTGAACCGCGTGATGATGTCGGTATTGTTTTTCAAAAACCCACGTTGTTGCCGTGGCTGACCGTGCGCGACAACGTGTTATTTCCGCTGAAACATAAATACGGATTAGTGACTGCCGCCGATAAAGTTCGTGCCGAAGAGTTACTGGCAATGGCCGGGCTGGCGCAGTTCTCGGCACGAATGCCGGATGAATTATCCGGCGGTATGCAGCAGCGCGTTGGTATTGTCCGTGCGCTGTTATTAAACCCGGATATTTTATTAATGGACGAACCATTTTCTGCACTCGATGCCATGACCCGTGAACAGATTGGTTTTGATCTGCTGGATATCTGGACCGAGCATCCTAAAACAGTGCTCTTTATTACCCACTCGATTTCAGAAGCCGTATTACTGGCCGACCGTGTGCTGGTGATGAGTCAGCGGCCTGGCACGGTACTGGATTTAATTGAGATTGATATTCCGCGGCCTCGCAGTTCAGCCACCATTAACAGCCCACGTTTTGCTGAACTGACGGCACGCATCAGGAAACATATTTATGAGCCAGAAGTCCATGCCTAATAAAACAGCACTTTCTGATAAAGCCACTCTGGCGATTCGCCAGTGGCTGCTGAATTATGCCTCGGCATTATTCTTTATTGTCTTTGTGGTGATGTGGGAGTTGATCTGCCGCTTTGGCAAAGTGCCGGTGTATATCCTGCCGTCACCGGTATCGATTGTGAATGCCTTTTTTGATGTCGAATTCAGCCGCTGGCTGGAGCACTTGTGGGCAACGCTGCGGGTTGCATTAATGGGCTTTGCCCTGTCGATCTGCATCAGCATTCCATTAGCCATTGCCATGGTGCGTTCTGAGGTTTTATCGCGCACCATTTACCCGGCTTTGGTCGTCATTCAGTCCACACCGGTGGTCGCGGTCGCACCACTGATTATTGTACTGATGGGTACCGGTGATATGTCGCGGGTATTAATTACCTGTCTGATCACCTTCTTCCCGCTGGTGGTTTCCACCGCAACCGGCATGCTGGAAACACCGGAAGAACTGATTGAACTGAGCAAATCGTTACGTGCCCCCCGTTACCGTGAAACCTGGCAGATCCGTATTCCGTATGCCATTCCGCATATTTTCAGCGGCCTGAAAGTGTCCATAACGCTGGCCATTATCGGTGCTGTGGTGGCTGAGTTTGTCGCTGCAGAAAAAGGCCTTGGTTACTTTATTCAGTTTTCGACGTCGTTCTTTAAAATTCCGCAGGCGTTTGCCGGATTAATTTTCCTCGCGGTGGTGAGCCTGGTGTTATTCAAGAGTGTGCAGTGGGCGCAGCAGTGGCTGTATCCGTGGAGCATTCCGAAGAATAAACGCTGAAAGAAACGAAAGTGAATAAGGTAAACCACGTTATGCAACTGAATGAACAGGATCAGGCATTTATGCGCCGCAGCTTTGAGCTGGCGGCGCAGGCGCGCGAACAGGGGATTCACCCCTTTGCCGCGCTGCTGGTCGACGATAAAGGCAACATTCTGCTGGAGCAGGTGAATGGCTATTTGCCAAAACTGGATATGACCGGCCATGCCGAGCGGGTATTAATGACCCGTGCCAGCCAGGAATATCGCCCGGATTTTCTCGCCAAATGCACCATGTATGTGTCGGCTGAACCCTGCGCGATGTGTGCCGGAGCCGCTTACTGGGCAGGCCTTGGGCGGGTGGTGTACAGTCTGAGTGAGCAACGGCTGAAACAGATTACCGGTAACCATCCGGAAAACCCGACCCTGGATTTACCTTGCCGAGTGGTGTTTGAATCCGGCCAGCGCAAAGTTGAAGTGATCGGCCCGGTGATGGAAGACGAGGGCGCAGAGCTGCATAAAGATTTTTGGTAAGACGCCCTTGTATGAAAAGTTGCTGTGTCATGCCCGAGCGGGTACATGACACAGCCTTCATGGTTCTGTCTTAATGGTTCATTATTAATAGCTCAGCTAATAAAACGCGCAACAATATCGCGTATTTTCCGCGCTTTATCTTTGGCGAAAATACTGAGGAAAGAACGGCCTTTATTCTGCTCTGCGAGCATTTCCACCAGAGTGGCACGGTTCTCAGTATGCAGGAAGGCGGCACAGGACTTCAGCAGGCCGTCATTGGCCAGCGCCAGTACATAATGCTGGCAGGCTTCGAACTGCTGGTTTTTAACGCAGTACAGCAGGATATGTTCAGGGCGGATATCCAGACGCAGTAACCACAGCAATAAAAAGGCTGCAGCCTGTTCTTCATAGTCGTCTTCATCGGCCTCCAGCATGTCGCTGAAGGTTATTTTTCCCTGTTTAACCTGATCGCTCAGATACCCCTGAACAATAGTGTCACGCACCAGTTTAAAGCCACGGTAATTGTTATTAAAAAACAGCCGTGCCAGACGGTCGCGTTGTGCTTCATCCAGCAGCCAGATAAAGCTGTCGACCCCGGTCATGGTGTATTCCGGAGCCTGCAGTTCCAGACCTTCACCCAGCAGATAATGTTCTGCCAGAGTGGCGGTTTGTTCATAACCGGCATTGCCGTCGAGATAATTCAGAATCTGCTGATACAGTTGCTGCAGGCAGGCTTCGCTGTCTAACAGTTCATTGGAGCGGGCTAAAATCTGAGCACGGTCAATATTGCCTTTAAATAACAATACATAGCCCCGGCAATGGTTCAGTTCCGCACTTTGCAGTTCCGGGCCGGAAAATATTTCGTAGTCGTCACCCATATCTTCAACCAGCCAGACGCCGAGCCAGGTCATATCACCGGGAACAAAATCTTCCCGCGTGTGATAGTCCGCCGCGATACGCAACGGCTTTTTGTTCAGCACTTTGCTGTCGCAATCCAGTTGGGACGAACCACTCTCGCTGGCCAGAATACTGTGCCAGTATTTCAGGCTGAGGCGCAGATTACGCTCCAGTGTGCGGCGGAAGTTTTGTTGCAGCTCGTCATTACTGCTGTAACTGAAGCGCGGATGGCGCAGTTCCAGCAGCCGATAAAACTGAATTTTATCGGCCTCGTTGATATAACGCAGTCCGTGTTTCAGCTCCTGCGCCAGCTTGCGGCTGCGGCTGCCGAACATCGAGGTGTCGGTATCATCAATGGCGGCATACTGATCGAGCCAGCTAACGTATTTTTCGGTGTGGTAAGCCGGCTGGCACTGGCTGAGCTGGAAGGCCATTAAATAACCCTGATTAATTCCGGCCTTTTCCAGTGCTTCGTAATGATTGATTTCCTGCAATACATCTTCAAATTCCACATTGTAACTGTCATCAGAAAATGCCTGCATCACCAGCCGGGTGACCCGTATCGGTGCCAGCGCGACCATCAACTTCCAGATACGTTTGGCTGGCACGCTGCAGGGCAAAGGCAGGTGCTGCAACCAGAAGCAGATCAGCAGTATGCGTTGGTAATCATCGTCGTGATCGTTAAAAAAGTGATAGCCATTCTGTAGTTCGCTGAACTGATTAAACGACAGTGAACTGCGGCGGGTACAATCGTCACGGTGGGCATGGCGGTTGATCAGGTCGATCATCTGTTGCTGATTTAATACCGGTTGCTGTGCGCAGAAATAATCGCGGAAAAGCTGTACCTGCTCCGTATTCATACCTTGGCCTTCCGCGCAGTAACGGCCGCCTTCAATATGAAAGCGTTTCAGTGGCAGGTTTGCGGCTTTTAACCATAAATTACCCTGCTGCAGGTATTCAGCCAGAACCGGAGTCTGGTCATCGGCAAAATTCTGCTGCCAGTCGTTGTGCAGAATAAAGGCCATCAGAGCAAAATGGCCGATTTCGAGATCGCTTTGTGCTGCATCGTCTGCCCAATGGGCAGGGTTGGCCAGAGTACGCTCCGAGCTGATAAGCTGTTGTGCGCGCTGCAGCAGTGTCTTGCCCAGCCGCTCATCCATATCGCAGAATTCGTCCAGCAGGCTGTGCAGCACTTTTTGTTGCAGCGCTTTTTCCTGATCTTCGGCCGGAATACGGCTGAAACGGCGGAAATATTCGGCAGTGGTTAACAGCTCATCGTCGTCGACCAGAAACTCGCGCATACTATCGGGAAATTCATCCTGCCCCAGTACCCGGTAAAAAATATCCAGCAGACGCAGGTATTGCTGAGCGCGCTGTTCTTCACTGTCGGAGGTTAATACATCGGCAAAGTCTTCGGCGTCTTCGTCATCGCTTTGTAATTCGCGGCGTACGCTGTACAGAACGGAAAACAGGTCATCGCAGATGTCTTTGTTGCTGTCGCCAAAGATCAGCTCATCCTGTAAATCACGGTAAAATTCCGGCGCTGCATGTTTGGCCAGTACTGCAAGTTCGGTGACGGGTAATTGCTGCAGCGCATCCTTCTGGCTGCCATCATATACGTAGTGCCACAGTGCTTCGCCCTGAGGCAGAGCGAGAATCAGTGGTTTAACCCTGCGCAGACCATCACCTCTGGCATCCTCCCGGTCCATGGATTCCTGTGAACGCAGATCACTGGCGGAATAACAGAATAACGGCTTGCTGCTGTGTGCCTGAATTCTGTTCTGCAGATCCAGTGCTTCGTCTTCAAGGCTGGCATGAATAAAATGCTGCTGGGCAAATTCTGCGCAATCTTCATCATCAAAACGGTCACCATCCATCGGCAACAGCGTCAGATAAAAATCCAGCACCGGGTTGTGTGTTTCTTCATCATGTATCGACTCCATCATTTTGGGCGTGTCGAGCAGGCGCTCCTGCAGCGCCTGTTTAAACCACAGATATTCCTGCGGGTTGGCACGCAGATATTCTCCCAGTGGCTGATAGTGGGTGTCGCTGCCCCACTCCTGGCCAAACATCTGATAGCGGAACCGGTCGTTATCGCACCAGATATAGGCACTGATAACTTCGCGGCACCAGCCATAGCGATGCACAATATCGGCAAGAAATTGATGGTACTCGCCGGCGTGCTCGTCATCCCAGTAAGGGATAAAAAACTGCGCCAATAACGGCAGGTTATTCAGATCGCTGCGCGCCAGAATATACAGGGCTTCGGTACCGAATACGTTCATATCATCGAGCCACATATCGGCCGTATCGTTATTGTCACGGGCATAGGCAACGATACTGCGGGCACAATGGATAACCTGTTCTTGCAGTTGTGGAAACTGCAGCGCTAAGGCAAAGAAAATGGGTTCAGAAATATACACCTGGTCATCATCAGCGATGGTCTCATGGACAGACTCTCTGTGACCATCCGGCGTCAGGCTCAGGGCATCTCTGACATAAGTGCGCAGTGTTTCATCACTGATATCACCCAGTTGCAGGCGGCGTTGGCTATTATTCTCAACAGCAACAAATTCGATAGTAAAAACCTGCTTCCTGAAGGCACTGCCATCTTCCAGATGCTGCTGGTACTGCAACAGCGCAGCAGCAAGCGACTCACTGTCGTGTGGATTAAAAGCAATAAGAGTAGATTTATCGAACTGATGCATGCGGTTCCCTGTAGTGGCAGCAGTGTCACAAGACACAGGCTGATTCTGTGCTGACTGCGCCTTCTGGTTTTAATGATAGCTTTCTCAAAAGAGCAGGAATGATAGCAGAGGATGGCACACCCAGGGCGTGTGAAGATGATAAAAAAAGTAACGGCAGGTAAGGGGGTGGATAGCTGGGAATGAACGCCGCCGTGACGGCAGTTGTCGGGCTGCCGTGAAAGATTATCTCTGTCTTTAGCTAGTGGCCTGAGCAGCGCTCTGCTCAGGTTCTTACTTCAGACTGTATTCTTCTGCCGCTGACAGAGGATAAGTATCCCCACTGCGGTGGATATTGCGCCCAGGTAAGTCAGAGTCATGGATATGTAACTTTTGATCAGCATAAATTCGGCCAGAGCCTGAGTATCCATAAAAGCTCCGGCCATAGAAATCATAAGATCCAGAGGTAAAAGAGAAAACATGATGACGCCGAAGCTCAGAAGATGAGCCGCGCCCCCGCCCAACTGTTTATGAATTTTTATCGTAGCCGCTACAGCAAGGGCCAGCGGTGCAAACAGGATAAACAGAGCTATCAGTGTAGCGATAGCATTGGTTGTGCTGGTGAAAAAAGTAAGACCTTCTGACATAAATAAAAGTACCTGCTGATAATGATTTCCCAGTCATTATTTAAATGACCACTGAAAGATCGGGAATATTTTGAATGGCTGTATAACCGCCTAATATAGAAATGGAAGAGGATGACATCTGCTATATCTGCATTATTTCAATGATTAGCTGGCATTTCCCAGTTTAAAATCCAGATTTTGTTTCACTCCGGGCCATTCATGCCTGGTAATACTGAATATAACGGAATCTCTGATCCGGCCGTCAGGCATGACCATATGGCTGCGGAGAATGCCTTCCTGCTTTGCTCCCAAGCGAAGAATGGCATTGCGCGATGCGTGGTTAAGATAGTCTGTTATAAACTCTACCCGATTCAAATGCATAGTCTCGAATGCATGGGTTAGCATCAGTCGTTTTGCTTCGGTGTTAATGCTTGTTTTCTGATACGACTTGGCTATAAATGTAAATCCGATCTCAACCCGTTTATGGGCAAGATTCGCTCTCATAAAGCGGGTTGAACCTACAACCCGCCCGGAAGCCTTATCAATGGTTGCGAATGCCATTCCCTCACCATTGGCATATTCCAATATGGAGTTCTCAATGAATTCGTCAATGCCTTCGATATTGGGTATTCGTGTGACAAAAAGCTTCCAAAGTTCACCATCAGAAATAGCCTCAATCAATTCATCACGATGAGATGGTAAAAGAGGCTCAAGTAAAACATGATTGCCTTCAAGTGTTACTTTGTCGAATTTCATGGATAGTCCTTAGTTCATATGATCACTTTTCAGCCGTCCATACATCGCTGAGTCAGAGACAATACCGTTGACTTCCCAGCGCTGCCTCAACAAACCTTCCCGGGAAAACCCGAGCTTCTCCAGCGTCTTCGCAGATGATTGATTGTCCGGGTCTATCTCTGCTTCAATCCGGCGCAGCCCCAATACACTGAATCCGTATTGTATCAGGGCCTCGCCAGCCTCATTAATGTAACCCTTTCCCCAGGCTGCGTGGCCCAAACCAAAACCGATTTCGGCACGTTTGGATTCTGCGTCATAGCTGAATAGCATGCACTTTCCGATCAGCTCACCAGTGGATTGCAGATACACCCCGAGAACCAGCGACTCCTGGCGTTGCATCGAATCATTGCTCGCATTTATAAAGTTCAGAGAATCCTGAAGGGTTTTCCAGGGGGGCGTATTCCAATAGCGCATAACTTCAGGATCGGAGAAAATTTCCAGCAGGCTTTCAGCATCATTAATCGCCAAAGGTTTCAGTGATAAGCGTTCGGTTTCAATAACCGGAAAAAATAATCCTTTGGGCATGCACGCCTCCATTTCGTAGGTAACCCTGAAATATCGCTCCCGTTAAAAATCAAGCGCCAGCGAAGGCCGTACTTTGTTAAGACGGTGCGAGCAGCAGTAGCTAGCAGCTAGCTATGAGAGAAAGATTTAAGCTGGATAACGAGGGTACACTTAAGATGACTTAGTTATCAATAGTTTGTATTAACTGAACACCCGTGCCGGGCTGGCGGGAAGAGCAGGAGAAGCTGGCATAAGATCGCCGGAAACCCTTACTGCCACTTGCCCAGCGCCTGTTTGTCTTTATCCAGCGCTTCTACCCAGCGCTCACCCTGGCTGGTAACCTCCTTTTTCCAGAAAGGTGCGCGGTTTTTCAGATAATCCATTATGTAATAGCAGGCATCGAAGGCGGCTTCACGGTGTGAGCTGCTGACGCCAACAAATACAATCTGATCGGAAATCGCCAGGGTGCCAACGCGGTGTATCAGGCGCACGCGGTTAACTGGCCAGCGGCTACAGGCATCCGCGACGATCTGCTGCAGCGCTTTTTCGGTCATGCCCGGATAGTGCTCCAGCGTCAGGCCGCTCACTTGTGCCCCCTGATTCATTTCACGTACCAGTCCGGTAAAGAACACCACGGCGCCGTCGCTGCGGTTATCTTTGCGCAGCTCGGCGTATTCATGGGCAACGTCGAAATCCGCCTGTTGCACTGCAATATAGTGTTGGCTGTTGCTGGCGTTTCCTGTACTCATCGTCAGCCTCCGGTCACCGGCGGGAAAAATGCCACTTCATCACCGCTGTTAATCACGGTGTTTTCATCGTTGATTAAGGTTTGATTAATGGCAGCCAGTGCGCGGCCTTGTACGAACAAGTCTGCCTGCTGCGGAAAATGCTGTATTAATGCTGCGCGCACGGTTGCCAGGCTGGCCGGTAACGGCAGGGCGATATCACATTGGGCGCAGCCAAGCTGTTCGCGCAGGGCAGCAAAAAAAAGAATATTCATAAACAGATTTTATCCTGTACTGTCGGCCTGCCAGTGACCGGTTTTTCCGCCCTGTTTTTCCAGCACACGAATGCCTTCGAGTACCATGGCCGGATCAACGGCTTTGCACATATCAAACAGGGTGAGCGCGGCGACAGATACGGCGGTAAGCGCTTCCATTTCCACGCCGGTCTGACCGGTGAGTTTGGCCAGACTGGTGATACGCACCCGGTTGTGCTGCGGTTGTGCTTCAAAATTGACGGCCACTTTACTCAGCATCAGCGGATGGCATAACGGAATCAGCTGGCTGGTTTGTTTGGCCGCCTGAATGCCGGCAATACGGGCAACGGAAAACACATCGCCTTTATGATGTTCGCCGGCAATAATTTTCTGCAAGGTGTCGGCGCTCATGCGCACGTAACCTTCGGCCCGTGCTTCACGCACCGTGGCGGCTTTATTGCTGACATCCACCATGCTGGCTTCGCCGCGCTGATTAATATGGGAAAATTCACTCATAAGCTTTCATTCTTAAATAATCACTCACAATATTGGCGGTATTTATGTGCTTTAACCGCGGCTGCCACAGTGGGCGGTATTCTTTAACTGCGGCACAAAATTACATGGGCGGTGACGGCTGTCGAGCTGGGTCTGAATAATATCGTCCCAGGCGGTGCGGCAGGCATTGGTGGAGCCGGGCATGCAGAAGACGATGGTCTGGTTGGCCAGTCCGGCAATGGCACGGCTCTGAATGGTGGAGGTGCCGATCTGGTTGTAGGAAATCTGGCGGAACAGTTCACCAAAACCATCAACGGTTTTATCCAGTAAGGGCGTTACCGCTTCGGGGGTGGAGTCGCAGCGGGTAAAACCGGTACCGCCGGTGATCAGCACCGCTTGGGTTTTATCGTCGGCAATCCACTGGGATACGGCGGCACGGATTTTATAGACGTTATCCACCACGATTTTTTTATCGCTTAAAAAGTGCCCGGCATCGGTGAGTTTTTCGACCAGCAACTGGCCGGAGGTGTCGGTGTCTTCGGTGCGTGAATCGGACACGGTTAATACCGCGATATTCAACGGAATAAAATCTTCGGTAAAGGTTTTGGCCATACTATTTCCTCAGTAATGGATGTGTTCAGCCCATTCGTCCGGTGTGTTGGTATTGGTCAGTGCATGCTTGCCGGGAGAGGGCAGCTGCACGCTGGCAAATGTATGAATTAATGAGCCGACGGAACGCCGTGCCGCCGGATTCTGCAGTTGTTCGTTCAGCCAGTGCAGCAGTTCCTGACTGACTGGTAAATAAAGTGGCAGGCAGATCGGTAAAGAATCCTGCTGGTAACAGGCGGCTTTATTGGCCGCGCGTCCGCTGCTGATCAGTTGCTGTAAATCCTGGCTGCGGATATGCGGCATATCGACCGGCAGCAATATTAATTCGTCAATCTGATCGTTCAGTGCTGCTTTAACTGCGGCTTGAATACCGGCCAGCGGACCCGCATCAGATATATCATCAGTCAGTATTTTATAGTGACACCCATCAGGTGCCGATAAACCCAGTTCTGCCTGGTGCGTCTGGCGGCTGAGCCAGAGCACAGTCGGTTTAAGGTCAATTAACTGTTGCCAGTTACGCTCGCCCAGATGACGAAAACCATTCACCGGCAACAGGGCTTTATCCAGTCCCATACGCTGTGACGAACCACCGGCCAGTAATACGGCAGCAAGTTGTGGCGTGCTCATTCAGCCACCAATCATCGCAAAATGAGATATCGCGCCGGTGCGTCCGGCCTGCAGATAATGACTTTCTTTTTTCTGGCCGAGCAGGGTGCGGATATGCTGCTGTATGTCAGCACTGGCATGATGCAGCAGTGGCCGTAATTCATGGCCTTCTTCACCGAATAAACACAGGTGTAATTTGCCCTGGGCAGAAATACGCAGACGATTGCAGCTTTTACAGAAATCCTGACTGTAAGGCATGATCAGGCCTATCTGTCCGCTGAAATCCGGGTGATAAAATTCCTGTGCCGGCCCGTCGTGGCTGCCGCGTAATTGTGGCTGCCAGCCATCCTGCAATAACTGCTGCTTAATATCTTCGCCACGCACATGTTGAGCGGCAAAAAATTCGGCGTTATCGCCGGTTTGCATCAGTTCGATAAAGCGCAGAGTAACGGGCGTGGTTTTTAACCAGTTTAAAAACTGGCTAAGGCCGCTTTCATTAAAGGTTTTCAGCAGTACCGCATTCACTTTAATGCGGGTTAAGCCAAGCTCACGTGCACGTTCAATACCGCTGAGAATTTCCTGCAGCTTGTCGTGGCCGGTAATGGCCTGAAATTGCTGCGGGTCGAGGCTGTCGATACTGACGTTGAGCTGGTCGAGTCCGGCGGCTACCCAATCATCAATCTGTTTACTTAAACGATAGCCATTGGTGGTGAGGGCAACCTGTTCGATTCCCGCAGTGTTTTTCAGGATGCGGATGATTTCTGGCAGATCTTTGCGCAGGCTGGGTTCGCCGCCGGTAATGCGGATTTTACGTGTACCAAGGGCGGCAAAGGTTTGCGCCAGCGTGGCAATTTCATCCAGGCTGAGCGGTTCGGGCGTGTCACTGCACTGGTAGCCATCGGGCAGGCAGTAATTGCAGCGGAAGTTGCAGACATCGGTTACCGACAGACGCAGATAGCTGAAGCGCCGGCCATGGGTATCCTGCAGCGTGGTGTCTGATGATTGCGGCACAATGCCGCTGGCAGACGCCGGGGCTGGCGGGATGTCGGCAACAGGCCGCAGAGGAATCAGCGGTTGTTGCGGTGTCATTGTTCACCTTTCCAAGTGTGGGAGGCCCGGGCATTTCTTTGCGGACCCTGGTGGCCGGACGCTGTGTGGTTACAGAGCGTGGCGGCCACGGCTGACTCACCCTATTGCTGGTCTGTACAGACCCGTAACGTAGGCGGGGCAGCTCGGTGGTTTGCGTTCAGTGTATGAGGTTTGCAGGAAAAGCAGAAGGCGAAATGTGCCACTTTTACCGGCTGTTTCAGGATTGGCAGGTGTGACGGCCGGGCTGCTGAAGGGCGTAACCGCACGGGTTAACAGTCTGTTGCGCATTTGCATCAATCCTGTTGATGGCCCCGATTGCCCGCAGGCCGGGGCTTGCACCATTGTCCCGGCTGATGGATCAGGTTGTTCTTGTCAGGCTTATTAATTGTCTTATCAGTGGCTGTTAAGGTGCGCACCTGATGAGACCGGTTGGTATTTCCAGCGGCTTCGGCTGCTGGGCTCCCCATACTGCCGGTCTCTGCTGTTCTCTCTTCTTATTCTTGGCAGTTACTTATGTTTTCAAAATTTCTGCGCCAGCGGATGGCCCTGCTGTTGACGCTTAGCGCGTTGGTTTTTTCATCATTTTCTGTTCAGGCGGCCACCACTCTGCGTACTCAGGGGCAGTGGTATGGCTACTGGGGCTGGAATAATGCGACCTACTCTAACAGTGATATTCACTTTGACGGCGATGACCACGATTTTACGCTGTACAGCGTGAAGGCCCGTGACCGTCAGAATCAGGTGTCGTGGGACGAGGTATTCCATTCGTATCTGAACCCCGGACGTCTGACCATTCCACAGTACAACTGGCGCTTTGGGTATTTTGTTGCTGATAACTGGTCGGTATCGCTGGGTTTCGATCATATGAAATATGTGATGGTGGAAGATCAGACCGTGGATATCAGCGGTACGATTAACCGTCCGGGGTTTGAACGCACCGATCCGGCCCGTGGTCAGCAGAAGCTCAGCGATGATTTTCTCACCTACGAACATACCGATGGCTTTAACATGATCTCGCTGGAGACTGAGCGTTTTCTGCCGCTGTGGTCCTGGGGCAATAAAATGGATCTGGCGGTGTTTGCCGGTGTGGGTGCCGGTATTCTGTATCCGAAAAGTAACGTTAAATTACTCAGCGGTGAGCGTAATGACGAGTGGCATGTGGCCGGTTATGCGACCACGGTAAAAGTGGGTGTGGAAGCCACATTGTGGAAAGGCTTTTTCTTCCGCTTCCTGGGTAAGTACGGGCATGCGGATATGGATGATGTCCTGACCAGTAACAAAGGCGATAAAGCCGATCAGAGTTTTTACTTTGATGAGTATATCGGCGTGTTTGGTTATCGCTTCTGAGGCGAGCAGCTTCTTAAATGGGCTGGCGCAGGAGCTTTACGCACACTCACACAGCAAACCGTGACCGCTTAAACCGCCAGTGGTACATTGCGCGCTGCGAAATCTGAGGCCGGAAATGATCATGCGTTTTACTGTCAGGCAGTGTGCGGTTGCCCTGTTGTTGTTTTGTTTATTACCTCTGCAGGCGGTGCAGGCCAATCAGGCTGATGGCCTGCAATCTGGCCCGCAATCCTTCCGTGAAGCCAAGCGTATGGCGGCTAAGGTGTACGCCACTCTGCCCGGTGGCCAGCGCACCTTTTATTGTGACTGTGCTTTTTCCGGCAAGCAGATCGATGCTTCGGCCTGCGGTTACAGTGCGCGTAAAAATGCCAAACGCGGTGCGCGGCTGGAATGGGAGCATGTGGTTCCGGCCTGGGAGTTTGGCCATCAGTTGCAGTGCTGGCAGAACGGTGGCCGCAAGAACTGCAGTAAAAACGATGCGCAATTCCGCCGTATGGAAGCCGACCTGCATAATCTGGTGCCCGCGGTGGGTGAATTAAACGGCGACCGCTCGAACTACCGTTATGGCATGCTCGAAGGCGAGCCGCGGGTGTATGGCCGTTGTGATTTTGAGGTTAATTTCAAACTGCGCCGCGCCGAACCAAAAGACGACCGTCGTGGTGATGTCGCGCGTATTTATTTTTATATGCGAGACCGCTACGGCCTGAAAATCAGCCGTCAGCAAACGCAGCTGTTTAACGCCTGGCATAAGCTGGATGCGGTGGATGATGCTGAACGGGAGCGCGATCGCCGCATCGGCGCACTGCAGGGCAATGGCAATTGCTATGTGCGTGACTGCAATATAAAGCGATAGCGCTTCAGCGTTTTATAATTATGTTTTCTTAAGGCATTGCTGAGTTCTTCAGGGTGCCTGCCTCCTTCTTCAGCGCAGCCTAAGCAGCATGCCTTATGGCTGCTGATCTTCCAGTGGTCATTCCTGTATTCCGTCTTCCATTTTCCAGCGCTGAACTATTGTTTCTTAATCATCCTTTCTGACGCATTGACGCTTGCCACTATGGTGTTGCTGGTCAGTGATTCAGAGCCAGGTTCGTAACAGGAGGTGGTTATGCGTTTGTGGTGTTTGTGTGTGTTGCTTGGGCTGGCACTGAACGCCGGCGCTGACGCTGTGGCCGGATTTACGGCCAGTCATATCAAAATGGTTAACGTGGTGGCACCGGAGTGGCCGGAGTACACCAACAAGGATGGCAGTGGCCTGTACTGGGATATTTTGCGTGCAGTGTATGAGCCCGCCGGTATCCGCGTTAAGCCGTCCACTGTTCCCTGGAATCGCGCGCTGAAGATGGTCACCGAGTATCGGGTATACAACGCGATTATTGGCGAGACCCGCAACAGCAGCGAGCCTCTGCTTTATCCGCGTTATGCCATCGATGTGGAGTACCTGTCGGTTATGTATCCACTGACGGCGCGTATTAACTGGCAGGGTATGAATACGCTGAAGGGGAAAACAATAGGCTGGATGAAAGGCTATGACGTAGTTCCTGCAGCGCAACGCAATTTTAAACTGCGCGAATACCGCAGCAGCGCCGAAGGCTTGCAGTGGTTACAGCAGGGCAAGATCGACATGATGGTGGATGAATGGGATGCCATCCAGCTGGCACTGGAGGATGCCGGTGTGGGCATGGATTATTTTGAAGTGCGCGATATGCCCAACGGCCGTGATGTGTATGTGGCCTTTGGTGAGGGAGCGGTGTCGGAATACCTGATCAGTGAATATAACCGCCGCATTCCGGAGCTGGTGGCCAGCGGTGAGTTGCAGTCGCTGTACCGTAAATGGCAGGCGGGCGAGATGCCCGCGCAGGTAAAGGCGCTGCTGAAAACGGCCAGCGCTCAGTAGGTCAGGCCAGCACCAATAATCGGCATGCAGGCGGAGCTGTCACCCAACTCGAGGCAGGTGGCGCCAAGATTAAAGGTGACCCGCTTGCGGTGTATTTTCATGCCGACGTCAGCTTGCCAGTATGAGTAAACGCTGCTGTCTGAAACAATGTCGAACCACAGATCGTCTTTATCTTCGTTCGACAGGTTGTCTGGCCCATCCCAGTAAACCCGGTTGTAGCGCAGATTACCGTACCACTCCGCCTTGCCTTTGCTGTAGCTGAACAATGGCCCCAGATAAAAGCCCTTGCTGTTCGCCAGGTCGGTGGCGCTGAACAGCCCGGCCAACCCGGCTGCTGACCAACCCTGTGCCTGATTTAACAGACTGTGCTTAATCCAGATGGATTGGTTCATGGTGATCTGCTGTTCAATGGCGACACCGGCGTCAGTGTTCTCCCCCAGAGCCGCTGCAAAACTGACAGAGGTTGCCGGAGCGATATGAGCACTAAGCTGGACATTGTCTTTGCCTAAAGAGCGGGCGCTGGTCGGGGTTGTCAGTGGCGCGACAGAACATGCACTGAGCGTTATAACCACAAGGCTGAAGATTGGCAAAAGAAGCGTAGGGCGTTGGAAATTCATCGTGGTTTACAGACCAGTAGTGGCAAGGGCGGCGGATCATACTCCCTGTGCCTGAACGGCGCATTAACGTATCATTCCGCCCTGGTTTTCTTTACCGGGGGCAATATGAGTTCACAGGTTTCTGCCGACAATATCCGTCTGACCGAATACAGCCACGGCGCGGGATGCGGCTGCAAAATATCACCTAAAGTGCTCGACAGCATTCTGGCCTCGCAGCTGACATTGCCCACCGATGCCAATCTGCTGGTGGGTAACAGCAGTAAAGATGACGCTGCCGCTTACGATATCGGTAATGGCCAGGTGATTTTAAGCACCACCGACTTCTTTATGCCCATTGCCGATGATCCCTTCGATTTTGGCCGTATCGCCGCCACCAATGCCATCAGCGATATCTACGCCATGGGTGGCAAACCGTTAATGGCAATTGCGATTCTTGGCTGGCCGGTGAATGTGCTGCCGCCTGAAGTTGCGCAGCGCGTGGTCGACGGTGGCCGTCAGGCCTGCGCCGATGCCGGCATTATGCTGGCCGGTGGTCACAGTATTGATTCGCCGGAACCGATTTTTGGTCTGGCGGTAACCGGTCTGGTACAGAAAGACAAACTGAAACAGAACAACACTGCCACGGCAGGCTGCAAACTCTATCTGAGCAAGCCACTGGGTGTGGGCATTCTGACCACCGCGCAGAAGCAGAAAAAACTGCAGCCCGAGCATGAATTCCTTGCCCGTGACGTGATGTGCCAGATGAATAAAGTCGGCGCCGAAGTCGCACAGCTTGACGGTGTGGAAGCCATTACCGACGTGACCGGCTTTGGTTTAATGGGGCACCTGCTGGAAGTGTGCGAAGGCAGTGGTGTGAATGCGGTGTTGTACGAGCAACATATTCCACTGTTGCCACCGGTACGCGACTATATTGCCCAGGGTTGTCTGCCCGGCGGCACCACGCGTAATTTTGATTCCTATGGCGATAAACTGGCGCCGTTAACGGATGAGCAGAAAGCGCTGTTCTGCGATCCGCAAACCAGCGGCGGTTTACTCATTGCCGTACAGCCAGAGCAAGCCGCAGCGCTGGAACAGGTATTAACCGCCGCCGGGGTATACGCGCAGTGCATTGGTGAATTGATTGCTGCCCGCAGCGATTACCGCATTGAGGTTAAGGCATGAGCCGGGCGGACAGCCAGGATTTTACCCGTCTGTTTTTAACCGACACACCGATGATGGATACCCGCGCGCCTCTGGAATTTAAAAAGGGGGCGTTTCCGCATACCGTCAGCCTGCCGCTGATGACCGATGCCGAGCGGGCGAAAGTCGGTACCTGTTATAAACAGCAGGGCCAGGACGCCGCCATTGTACTGGGCCATCAGCTGGTGGGTGGCAAGGTAAAACAACAGCGGCTGGAGCAATGGCTGGAGTTTGCCCGTCAGCATCCGGATGGTTATCTCTATTGTTTCCGTGGCGGTCTGCGCAGTCAGATCGTACAGCAGTGGCTGAAAGAAGCCGGCTGTGATTACCCGCGTATTACCGGTGGCTACAAAGCCATGCGGCGTTTTTTAATTGATACGCTGGAGCGCATTGCCACCGATGGTCAGTTCCGCGTACTGGCGGGTCATACCGGCTGCGCTAAAACCGATTTATTAAATGCCCTGCCGCACAGTATCGACCTGGAAGGTATTGCCCATCATCGCGGCAGCACCTTTGGCAAACGCCCTGCCGGGCAACCATCGCAGATTGATTTTGAAAATAAACTCGCCGTGGCGTTATTGCGCCAGAATCATGCGTACCCCGAGCGCAGTATTTTACTGGAAGATGAAAGCATGCTGATTGGCCGCTGCGCGATTCCGGAAAGCCTGCGCCTGCGCATGCTGGCCGCACCACTGATTATTGTTGAAGCCTCGCTGGAACAGCGGGTGGAACACAGCTTCCGTAATTATATTCTGCATAAACTGCAGGAGTGGCAGCAGGCTGAAGGCGAAGAGGCCGGCTTTTCGGCGTTCCGCGATGACCTGACCAAATCGCTGCAGAAAATTCAGCGTCGCCTCGGCGGCGTGCGCTATCAGCAGCTTGATGATTTATTGCAACAGGCGCTGAACGAACACGAGCAAACAGGCGATAACAGCCTGCACCGCGAGTGGATACGCATTATGCTCAGCGACTATTACGACCCGATGTACGAGTACCAGCTGACGCAGAAAAAAGGCCCGGTCGAATTCCGTGGTTCAGCTGCTGAGATTAACGACTACCTGAAAAATAATGAGTAAAACCATGAAAAAGACCTTTAAGTTTGCCGCGGCAGCAGGCCTGCTGCTCAGTACCTTTTCCGCATTCGCCGATACCTTCGTATTTACCGCCATTCCGGATGAAGATGAATCGCGCTTACAGCAACGCTTTAATAAAGTGGCCGATTATCTTTCGGCACAGACCGGCGCTGAGGTGAAGTACATTCCGGTAAAATCCTACGCCGCTGCTATTACTGCATTCCGTAACGATCAGGTGCAGCTGGCCTGGTTCGGTGGTTTATCCGGCGTGCAGGCGCGTAAGTTGGTGGCTGGTTCTGAAGCCATTGCTCAGGGCTATGAAGATCAGTTCTTTAAAACCTATTTTATTGCCAATAAAAGCGCTGGCCTGAGTGCAGAAGAAACACTCTCTGCAGCACTGAAAGGCAAAACCTTTACCTTTGGTTCCAAAGGTTCTACTTCTGGTCGTTTAATGCCGGAGTTTTATCTGCGCGAACAATTTAACGCGGCCCCAGAGGATATTTTCTCGCGCGTTGGTTTCTCCGGTGATCACAGCCGTACCATTGCTCAGGTACAGTCCGGCGCTTACCAGGTCGGTGCGGTTAATTACACCGTCTGGGATAACGAACTGGCGGCCGGTAATATCGATCCGGAAAAAATTCAGGTGATCTGGACCACGCCAACGTATCCGGATTATCAGTGGACTATTCGTGGCGATGTGGATGCCCGCTTCGGTAAAGGCTTTAAAGAGAAAATGCGCAAAGCCCTGCTGGAAATGAAAGATAAAGACCTGCTTGCCAGCTTCCCGCGTGAATCTTTTGTACCGGCCAGTAACGACGATTACGCGCCGATTGAAAATACCGCCCGCGCGATTGGCCTGCTGGAAGACTGATAACCATGAGTGTGAACGCGGATGCCGCTATCCTGTTTCAGTTACAGCAGTTTGATCTGACGCTGGGTAAGCACCGCGTTCTGCATAACATTAACCTGACTGTTCGTCAGGGCGAAAAAATAGCCATTATTGGACCCTCCGGTGCCGGTAAATCCAGCCTGCTGGAAGTTCTGTACCGTCAGCAGCCACAGCAGATTGCCCTCTGCCCACAGCAGGGCGGGCTGGTGGATATGTTGTCGGTGTATAACAATATTTTTATGGGCGGGCTGGAGCGCCACAGCAGTGTTTATAACCTGCTGAATTTAATCCGCTCATTTAATACCCCGCGCGCCGAAATTCAGCAGCTGTGTAACGAGCTTGGCTTGGAAGATAAACTCTGGCATTCGCCAGACCGGTTATCCGGTGGGCAACGTCAGCGGGTGGCCGTTGGCCGCGCGCTGTATCGTCAGCAGCCGGTATTTCTTGGCGATGAACCGGTCTCTGCCCTCGACCCGCTGCAGGCCGAACATATTCTGCAGTTATTAATCAAACGTCATAACACCCTGCTGGTCAGCCTGCATAATCGCCGACTGGCACTTGCCCACTTTGACCGTGTGCTGGCGTTACGCGCCGGTGAACTGGTTTACGATGGCCCGGCCGCAGCATTAACCAGCAACGATCTGGACGCTTTTTATGCGTCCTGACAGCGACGCCTTAGTACTGCTGAACCGTTTACCCGGCGTGCGCCCGGCGCACAGCAGTGGTCGTCGTTTGCGCCGTATTTCCCTGTTATTTATTGCGATTGCCCTGGCTTGTATATTTCTGGCCGATCTGGCGCTTTATCCGACTGACCCATGGCGTGAACTCGGGCGTATTGGCTGGGGCTTTATTACCCCGTACTGGGCTGACAGCAGCACGCTGTTCAGTGCGCTGGGCCAGACCGTTGCCTTTGCCTTGCTGGCGCTTATTATTTCGGTGCCGCTCGGTTTAATACTGGCGGTGTTTTATCACTGGCGACCGGTGCGTATGCTGGCGGCGGCGGTACGCTCGGTACACGAAATATTCTGGGGACTGCTGTTTATGCAGCTTTATGGCCTCAGCGCCACCACCGGCTTACTGGCGATTTTAATTCCTTACACCGGTGTTTTTGCCAAAGTATTTGCTGAAATGTTTGACCGTCAGGCGCCACAGCCAACGCTCGCGGTATCGCCACTCAGTTCCCGTATCAGCCGCTATGCCTACACCTTAATTCCACAGAGTCTGGGCGAGATGCGCAGCTACTGCCGCTATCGTTTTGAGTGTGCGTTACGCTCCAGCGCCATTCTTGGTTTTATTGGTTTGCCAACACTCGGCTTTCATCTGGAAACCGCTTTTAAACAGGGACAGTACAGCGAAGCCGCGGCTTTGCTCTGGGTGTTTTTTATATTAATTGCCAGCATCCGCTTCTGGTTGCGTGGCTGGTTATTACCTGTTTATGCGGCATTAGCGCTCTGGTTGTTACCCCAGTCGCCACCACTGGGCAGCAGCTATGCGTGGCAGTTTATTAGCCAGGATATCTGGCCACGGGCATTACAGCAGGGCGATCTTGCCGGAGCTGCGGCCTGGTACTGGCGCGAGTTCAGTCAGGTGGCGTGGCCGGCGTTATTGCAGACGTTATATCTGACCCAGATTGCGCTGGTGCTGACCGGCGTGATTGCGCTGTTGTGTTATCCGCTGGCCAGTCAGGCGATCAGCGGCCGTGCTCTGCGCTGGCCGGGGCGGTTATTACTGCTGATTATGCGCTCTACGCCGGAAATGATGATCGCCTTTATCCTGCTGTTACTGCTTGGCCCTTCCGGCTTACCGGCGGTGCTGGCGCTGGCATTGCATAACGGCGGTTTAATTGCGTTCCTGCTCGCCAACCACAGCGAACAACAGCCACAGCGTGCCGATGATCCGAAGGGGATTAACCGTTACCTGTATCTGCATACGCCACGCTTATATCCGGGGTTTCTTGCCTTTTTATTTTATCGCTGGGAAGTCATCCTGCGCGAAAGCGCGATGATGGGGATTTTAGGTATTGCCACGATTGGTTTTTATATCGACTCAGCTTTTGAAGAAATCCGTTACGATAAGGCCTTCTTCCTGATTGTGGTTGCCGCCGCACTGAATATTCTGATCGACAGCTTGTCGCGCCGTATTCGCCGCCGTGCCGGTGCAGATTTGTCGGCTGGTGTGGGCTGAATTTATAATCTTTATAAAATGGCATACCGGCAATAATAGCTGAGATATATGTCCCGGTTTTGAACTACAGAAGATCTGTCTTTTTTACTGAATCAGGTCTTTTTTTTTGTGTTCTCTTTTACTACCTGAGCTTTGTCAGAGATCGGATCATGAGTAATAAGTTGATGCTGCTCTCACACTGTTTACACGAATGCCCCGCAGCGCGGGTGGGAAATTTGAAGAATTTATCTCAAGGATCTGAGTATGTTTGATTCAGCTGACAGTTATCAGGACATTTTTAATCAACGTGCGGATGCTTATCACCAGGCAATGCTTAATTGGCCGGATGCACGTGAGCAGGAATTCAACGCCATCCTGCAAGGGCTGGTCATAACCGCGGGCACCCGCATGCTCGATGTACCGGCCGGTGGTGGTTATCTGGCGAGCTATCTGCCGCATAACGTACAACTTCATCATCTGGAAACCAGTGAATTGTTTGCCCGCTTGTTTGATCAGCATTGCCACTCTGGAAGTCGTCATCCGCTGAGTTTATGTTCGCTGGATCATCTCCCGCAGGCAGATAACAGTACAGACATCGCACTCAGCCTCGCCGGTCTTCACCATACTCAGAACAAACAACCATTATTTGATGAGATTTACCGCTGCCTGCGTCCGGGAGGAATGCTGGTGCTGGCCGATGCCCATGCCGAATCGGCCACGGCCCGCTTTCTCGATGGTTGGGTTAATACACACAACAGCATGGGACACCACGGCTGGTACTTTGATCAGCACACACTGGAACAACTCCGCAACAGCGGTTTTGATGACATAAAGAATGAAAACCGCGATTATCACTGGTGCTTTGACAGCGTTTTGCAGGCCGGCGAATACTGCAAGCTGATGTTTGGCATAGACCGGGCTGAGGCTTGTGAAATCAGTGATGCTTTGACCGCAGGTCTGGGGTTCGACACGCTTGCCGATGGCCGTACCGGCCTGCGCTGGCAGCTGCATTTTATTACTGCCTGCAAGCCCGTAGATTGATGGTTAAGGCATTTAAATATGTTCTTTGGGCATCATCGCAACCGTAGAACCCGGATAAAGTAAAACCGTCTGGAATCTCACGACTTACGCATTATTCCTGTTTTACATGCCATAAACTGCACGTTGCTCCGCTGGATAGAACGTTGCCCTCCAGAGGGTTCAATTAACCCCTCCTTCACCTACTAAATCAGGATACTGAGGCCGGCAGTCACATGGTTAACTCCGGAGTTAATTTCTGCCGGAGAGAATACTATGGCAATCAGAACAGTAAGCCGTTATATGCTGCTGGCACTCTGTATTGGCTGTGCAACCAGCAATGCCGGGCAGCTGAAACAGGTGGCCGTTATTCAGAGTTATCATCCGCAATATAATTGGGATGCGCAGTATCTGCAGGCACTGCAGGATAATATGGGTGAGAAATGTCAGCTGACGGCATATTCAATGGACACCAAGCAGATGGCTAAAAGTGACTGGCCGGAAAAAGCTGCTGAAATACAGCAAAGCATACGTCGCCTGGCTCCGGAACTGGTGATCATTGGTGACGATAATGCATTCTCGCTGATGGCCGAAAGTATTGCCAGAATGGGTATACCTGTAGTTTTTCTTGGTGTTAATGGCGGCCGTGCCCAGTATCCCTTTATCGATAACCCGTTAATTACCGGTGTACTGGAGCGGCCATTCTTTGTGCAGAACATTCGTCATATGCGTAAGGTTCTGAAACGCGACAAACATTTTCTGATTCTTACCGACGACTCACCGACCATGAATAATGCCATCGGTGAGTTTTTTGGTGATGCCCGTACGATGGTTATTCATGGTACGCAGGTCGATGTGTTGATGACCAATAACCGCGAGCAATGGTTGCATGCAATAAGCTCTGCTTCTGAGCGCGGTATTGATGCTGTTATCGTCGGCACCCATCACACCATTCACGATCATAACGGCCAGCATGTCAGCCCGGATGTACTGATGAATGAAGCCTGGGGACAGGCAGAAGTGCCGATTTTTTCATTGTGGGATATTTTTGTTGGTGAGCATAAAGCCGCCGGTGGCTTTACCGTCTCGGCTTATCAGGAAGGCGTTACTGCTTCACGTTTGGCAATGATGATTCTTAACGGCACTCCGATATCCAGTATTAAGCCTCTGAATTCACTTAGTGGTCATTATGTTTACAGCCGTAAAGGTATGCAGCACTGGAATATTCACCTGTCGTCGCTGACGGCTTCGCAGACTACCTTTATTGAATAAATCCGGGGCATACTCCCGCTGAGCGGCTCAGAGTAAACATTTTTACTGTTACCTGATGCCGCATTACATTCCGTATTCTCGTTCTACTCTTGCTATCCGCACCCGAAATCCAGAATACCATTGCCCGCAGCCAAGGCGTTGTGCTTCTTTATGATCGGCGTCGTTCTTCCAGCGATGGATAGCCTCAAGACTGTCCCAGTACGATACCGTAATACCCAGACCTTCCCTTGCGGATTCAATACCAAGAAACCCCGGATGTTTTGCTGCTGCTTCAATCATGCGTGCAGCCATTTCAGCGTAACCGTTATCTCCTTCGGTGCGGTGGCTGCTGAAAATAACAGCGTAGTAGGGTGGCTCGGGTGTTTGAGCTATTTCCGGCATAACAGACTCCTGCGTATGTAATATTCACTGTCGGGACAGTAAATACATGACGGTAATGTGCGCCTGCAGGAAAGTAAATATCATGGAATGGGCAGCAGCGTCTGTTGCTGATTGCCTGTATTTTCCGGAAGGAAAGATTTAAAAGATTGGTATATCCCCGGAAGCCGAAAGCTTCCTGGGATAGCAGCGTCGGCTTACTGACCGTAAACCATGGCCGGGAACCAGTTCACCAGTGACGGGAACATAATCAGCAGTGTCAGGCCCAGTAACTGCAGTACGATAAACGGAAGTACACCACGATAAATTGTACCGAGTTTGATTTCTGGCGGGCATACACCCTTCAGATAAAACAGGGCAAAGCCAACCGGTGGTGTCAGGAAAGATGTCTGCAACGTCACGGCAACCAGCATTACAAACCACACCATAATCGGCTGATCAATCACACCATAGCCATTAATAGAAATTTCCAGAGCATTAATTACCGGAGCGACCAGCGGTAAGACGATCAGGGTAATTTCAATCCAGTCGAGTACAAAACCCAGCAGGAAAACAATGCCCAGTACAAACAGGATGATGCCATAAGGACCAAAGGGTAAAGAGGTCAGGAAAGATTCAATATACTCATCGCCACCCAGCTCACGCAGCACCAGTGCAAACATGGTTGCACCGATAAAAATTGCAAAAATATAACCACTGACACTGAAAGTACTATGCAGGCATTCACGCACTACTTTCAGGCTCAGCCTGCCATTGTGCCAGGCCAACAGAATGGCCGCCGCGGCCCCTACAGCTGATGCTTCGGTTGGCGTTGCTATGCCGGTAAAAATACTGCCCAGCACCGCAATAATCATCAGCAATGTGGGGAGCACGGAACGCATAACGTTAACCCAGACTCTCCATGTTACCGGCTGTAGGTTTTCTGCCAGCGGCATAGAGTGTGGGCGGATGATGCCCCAACCCAGTATGTAGACAATGTACAGTACGCCCAGCAGCAGACCGGGTACGACGGCTCCCATAAACAGATCGCCTACCGACAGTGCCAGCTGATCCGCCATAATAACCAGCATAATACTCGGCGGAATCAGAATGCCGAGAGTTCCAGCACTGGCAACGGTACCGACGGCGACGGTTTTGCAATAACCCTGTTTGAGCATAGCCGGTAATGACATTACGCCCAACAGTACGACAGAGGCACCGACGATGCCGGTGGATGCGGCCAGAATAATACCGATAAGGATAACGGTAATCGCCAGGCCACCCCGTATCCGGCCAAATAATTCCTGAAAGGACTGCATCAGATTTTCTGCAGCACCGGATTTATCCAGCATATTTCCCATAAAAATGAACATGGGCAGCGCAACCAGAATCCAGTTGTCCATGATCTTATAAATACGGCTGACGACCAGTCCGATGGAGTTAAAGTCGATACCGATCATGGTATCGAGATACATGTCGCTCATATACGCAAGAGCGGCAAAAAGAGTGCCTACACCACCCAGAACCCAGGCAATAGGAAATCCGGAAAATAACAACAGAATAAAACTGGCAAACATCGCCACAATCAGAATTTCATTAATTTCCATGGTTATTACCCCGTATCAGTAATACAGACTCGCGATATAGGTTATTGATAAATGCGAGCATCATCAGGCCGACGGAAATGGGGATCATTGACTTGATCAGCCAGCGCCATGGAAGGCCAGCCGGAGCCAGAGAGCGCTCATTGATACGCCAGGATTCGGCAACAAAATCCAGACTGTGAATAAACACGACGAACAGAAAAGGCATCGCAAGTAACAGAATTCCGACGATTTCTGTCACGCTTTTCGCTCTGGCAGAAAAACGCGACTGCAGAACATCTACCCGTACATGACTGTTGGTCGCCTGTGCGTAAATAACACCAAAGAGTACGCCAATGGCATACAGGTGCCATTGCAGCTCTTCCAGTGCAATCAGACCGGCGCTGAAACCACGGCGCAGGGTTATCTGCAACAGAATAACGGCAATAAGAATGGCGTATACCCAGGACAGGTATTCGCAGCTTTTACGTAATACACGATCGACCGCATCTGCCAGCAGCACGGTCGAAGGTGGCCGGAGATCATTATTCATAACATTACCCGTTTTAAAACAGAAATACCGGCACAGGGTTCTGTGCCGGTTTAAGGCAGGATTCAGTCGCGATTGATAAAGGCGCGGCTTGACCAGAGTTTGTAGTTGTCGCGGAAGTTTTTCAGATCGTCATAAACCACGGCAAAGGTCGGGTCTTTACGCTGTTCCTGAACCACCTCTTCCCATGCTGAACGGAACTGATCCATCATTTCCTTTGGCCAGGTACGGATCTCTACACCACGGACTTCGGCATTTTTCTTCATGGCTTCAAACTGAATGTACTCAGATTCCGCTACGGAGTTGGTTACGGATGCCTTACAGGTTGTGGAAATCTGTGCGCGCTGGCTGTCGCTCATACCGTTCCAGGTATCTTTGTTGATCAGCAGTTCGAACACGGTGGCCTGCTGATGCCACCCAGGAAAGTAGTTATATTTAGCCACTTTATAGAAACCCAGCTTTTCGTCGATGGCTGGCTGTGAGAATTCGGTGGCATCAATTGCGCCTTTTTCCAGAGCACCAAAAATTTCACCACCCGGGATAAGAGAGGTGGAAACTCCCAGCTTCTGCATAACTTCACCGCCGAGACCGTAGAAGCGCATATTCAGACCTTTAAGATCTTCGACGCTGTTTACCGGTTTTTTAAACCAGCCGGATGTTTCCGGACTGATCAGGGCGCAGGGCTCAACGTGTACGTTGTAGCCACCATCATCGTACATTTTCTGGTACAGCTTCAGGCCGTTGCCGTAATACATCCACGCCGCAAACTCCGGCGCTTCAGGGCCAAACGGAATGGTAGAAAAGATTGCAGCAGCTGGCATTTTTCCTGCCCAGTAACCGGCAATAGAATAACCGGAGTTCACTTTCCCGCTGGATACGGCATCCAGAATTTCCAGTGGTGCAACCAGTTTTCCCGGTTCGTAAATTTTCATTTTAATCTGGCCACCGGAGACCAGTGGCAGCTGCTCAGATACCCAGGTGATTGGTGTTCCAAGGGCCGGCAGGTTGGAGCCGAAAGCAATTGGTGTTTTCAGTAATACAGGTTTTGCATGAACCGCAGCGGCACAGAGTACAAGAGCGGATGCCGTCAGTAATGGCTTGATCATGGTTTTCATATCAGACTCCGGATTTATTATTTTCCTTTAATCTGAGCATTTAAAAGTTTTCCTGCTCAGGATTAAAAAAACTATATGAACCGGTTGGCTTTCACTCCATCCTTCTTTGGTAGGGACAATTAAAATAAGTGCAATACCTACTAAAGTAGGTGGCGGGCAGTCAGATATCGCCATGAACAAAAAAATACGGAAATAGTCAGCCATAATTGTCACTATAGCTGTGACGAAACGCCGGGCCTGTTATATGGTGCAAGGGCGAACTGAAAGAATAAGATGAGGTGCCACTTGATCGATTACCTGAGCAGTATATGGCTGGTTGGTCTTATTTCTTTGGCTTATGTGGGTTTTCTGTTTGTTCTGGCTATTCTGGGTGACCGTATCCGGAAGTCTTCATGGCAGCCCTATGTATACAGCCTGACGCTGGCAATATTCTGTACTACCTGGGCCTTCTATGGAACGGTTGAGCAGACCGTGCGGCATGGCTGGCTTTTGGCCCCAACCTACCTGGGCGCTATCGTTTTAATTACCGTCGGCTGGAAAATTCTAGATCGTATTATTCAGATTGCCCGGCAGGAAAACAGCACCACCATATCGGATTTTATTTCAGCACGCTTTGGTCATAGCCGTGGACTGGCTGTACTGATTTCGGTACTCAGTATTCTGGGCATCGTGCCTTATATTGCCCTGCAGCTTAAGGCCGTATCGGGAAGCTTTCAGATTATTACTGACACCACCTCTGTTCAGCTCAGCTGGTACAGCGATCCGACACTGTTTATTGCAGCCGTTATGGCGGTTTTCAGTATTCTGTTCGGTACCCGAACCGTCGATTCAAGTGAAAGCCATCAGGGTATGATGCTGGCTATTGCCTTTGAATCGCTGGTGAAGTTATTTGCCCTGAGTGCCGTGGGTATTTTCGCGGTTTATGGTTTGTATGATGGCTTCGGCGACCTGTTCAGTAAGGCATTAGCCAATGAAGAGCTGCATAAAGTACTGACTACCTACGAGAACCCAAGCGTTTATCTTACCCATGCCCTTATTGGTGGTATTGCGATTATTGCTTTGCCGCGCCAGTTTCACGTAGCGGTGGTGGAATACCGCAGTGAGCAGGATTTAAAAACGGCACGCTGGATGTTTCCGCTGTACTTACTGCTGATTAACCTGTTTTTGTTGCCGCTGGCTCTCGCTGCATTTATGCATGGCGATGTGCTGGAATCCTTTAACTTTATTACCTTACAACTGCCGCTGGCATTCGGGCAGACTGAGCTGGCCACCTTTGCTTATGTTGGAGGCTTGTCGGCCGGAACCTCAATGGTGATTATTGCTTCTATCACCCTGGCCACCATGATCTGTAACGAGATCATTATCCCATTGTTAATTAAGCTGCGCCTGCAGGGCGACTCGCGGGATATTAAAGAACGTGTACTGAATATCCGCCGCATAGCCATTGTTATTGTTATGGCCTTTGCTTTTGTTTATTACCGTATGCTGTCGCAGTTCCACAGTCTTTCAGAAATCGGTCTTCTGTCGTTTACCGCTATTGCTCAGTTTGCCCCACCGATTCTGATTGGTCTGATGTGGCAGGGAGCTAACCGGCTGGGCGCTTATGCCGGCCTGATCAGTGGCTTCTTACTGTGGTTTTACTGTTTGTTTTTACCGGTATTAGCTAATGCTGGCTGGATTGATGCCGGCTTTATGGATGGGCCGTTTGGCTTGTCTTTTTTACGTCCGCAGGCACTGCTTGGCTTTGACCATATGAATCCGGTGGTACATGGCACTTTCTGGAGCCTTATGGCCAATACCCTGGCTCTGGTTATTTTCTCCCTGTATTACAAGCCGGGTTTCTCTGATATCGAGCAGGCGCAACGCTTTGTTGAACCTTTTTCCGGGCAGCGTAATGTCGCACCACGGCGCTATGCGATCCGTACCGATGATCTTAAAGCACTGCTACAGCGCTTTATTAATCCGGCAAAAATCGATGCCCTGTTTAAAGACTTTTCCAATCCGGTAACCGGGCGGCTGATTACCCGTGGCGTGGTCAGCGAATCAATGCTGAAAGCGGCCGATCGCTTACTCAGTTCGGTGCTTGGCCGGCGTGGCTCCGATTTGCTGCTGCATAATCTGGTGGATGATAAATCGCCGCAATTCGCTCATCTGAACAGCCTGATGGAAGAGGTGAGCGAAGTTGTACTGTTTAACCGTGACCTGCTTAATTCGGTGCTGCACAGTCTGGTACAGGGCATTACCGTCGTCGATGAAAATCATAACCTGGTGGCCTGGAATCAGCGCTTTGCCAATCTTTATGATTTCCCTCCGGGTTATTTATACGTAGGGCTTTCTGCAGAAATGGTGGTGCGCTTTATTGCCCGCTCCGGTGGTTATGGTGAAGGTGATGTGGAAGCTCAGGTGCAGATGCGCATGAGCGAGATTGAAAACCGAATGTCGCTGCATTATGTACGCCGCGCCGCCGATCGCCGTTATATTGAATTAATCGGTAACCCGATCTCAACCAACCTGTATATCACGGTATACAGTGATATTACCGAATACCGCAATATTGAAGATGAGTTGCGTAAGGCCAACGAAATTCTGGAAGACCGGGTTGAGGAACGGACACAGGAGCTGACGGCTCTTAATGCCGATCTGCAGCGTGCCAACCGTAATAAAACCCGCTTTCTGGCCGCCGCTGGTCACGATCTGGTACAGCCGCTGAATTCGGCGTCGTTATTTTCTGCATCCATCATCAATAAATTACAGAAAGCCGCAAGCCGCTGTCCGGAACTCAGCACCGATATTCTGCCGGTGGCACAGAATATGGAACACTCACTCAGCTCTGCAGAATCGCTGCTGAATGAGCTGCTGGAAATATCCAAACTGGATGCCGATATTGTGCGTGCCAATGTGCAGATATTCCGCCTGTCTTCCGTATTACGCTCGTTGGTTGAAGAATTCCGGCCGTTATTTCAGCGCAAAGGTATTGAGTTACATTTTATTGATTGCCAGCTGATGGTTGAGTCAGATCCTGTACTGTTACGCCGTATTCTGCAGAACCTGCTGGCCAACGCATTACGCTATACCGACCGTGGCCGTGTGCTTATCGGCGTCCGCCGCAGTCGTGATCATGTGCGCCTGCAGGTACTGGACACTGGCCGTGGTATTCCGCCGGATGACCTGCATATGATTTTTGAAGAGTTTCATCGGGTCGAAAGTCAGGGAGATAATGGCAGTAAAGGTCTTGGCCTCGGGCTGTCGATTGTGCAGCGTATGTGCAAACTGTTACAGCACCCGATTCAGGCACAGTCTGAACTTGGCCGTGGCAGTGTCTTCACAATGGCTATTCCTATTACTGAGCAGCTGCCTCAGCCGGAAACTCCTGCCGCAGCACAGGTCAGTTTATCGACGGATCAGCTGATTCTGTGTATTGATAATGAGCGGCAGATTACCGAAGGCATGAGTGAGCTGCTCTCTGACTGGGGTTATCAGGTTGTGGCTGCCATTAACGACGAAGAGGCGTTACAGAAACTGCAGGGGCGTACTCCGGCACTGGCGATTGTTGATTATCATCTGGACTTCGGCAAAACCGGACTGGATGCTATGGCCGCACTGCAACCCCACTGGCAGCAGCCTGTACCTTGTCTGGTTATTACCGCCGACTATACCGACGAAGTAAAAGAACGCATTCAGGCGCTGGATTATCAGCTGCTGAAAAAACCGGTTAAGGCGATGGCGTTGCGTGCGGTGTTAAATCAGATAATGGGGTATAGGGAGTAATTCGTCGAAGAAGGGGTCTGCTTTCTTGCCGATCTACATCCGCGAGATTTAACGGACAACTAATGTGCAGGTATCTGACCGACACTCTGGTTACGAAAAACTTCTCGTACGGCATCTACTAAGCCATACACCAGAAGCGAATTTTGTACACGGGCCTCGGGGTGCGAATACATAATGACTGGTTTTTGCTCCGCGTTAAGGAACCATTTGATACCTCTCGTGGTTTCCAGAACCTCCACATCATCGAGTCCCAGAGCCCAACGCAAATCCCATCCAGTTCCGCAACAAATCGTAAGATCCGCTTGATACAAGGCATACTGTTCGCGTATGCATTCACGATCTTCGGCAACCACTGTTTGAAAGCTCGCCCGCTCAGTCGTGTGTCCACCTGGTGATTTTTTCATATTCATCGCGCATATGCGCGTCAGGACTGACTTCCGCTGATCTTCTGTCACGGATTTCAGATCCTTCCAGTGAATATCCAGCCCGGAGCTTTCAATGCAGCGAATCCAGCGTGTAATATTATCCCAACTTTGCGGACGGGCTCCGTTGCGAATAAATTCTCGCAAATCCCAGCCTCCGCCACTAAGGTCGTTAACCTCTTTTAGTACAAAGCAAAGTTTAAGGGGGCGCGCTTAAGTAATCCTCTTCGCATACAACGCCATCGGCGACAAACCCCTTTCTGCTTCCCTTCCAACGCTCAAACAGAGCGGATTCTTCTTTAAGTATCGTCATACGCATCCTGGCATCAGAAAAGTTCATCAGGTGTTTCAGCCTGAAATAAGAAATCATCAGATCAGCGCCAACTCCGCCTTTGAACGGGAAGGCCATATCCACACAGATGGTATTATTTTGATTGGAGCAATGCTACTCGGCATTGGGTTTAGATACAGGAAGCTCTTTCCATAGACCAGATTACGCTTAGAGGGATCGGGTTTTCAGTCAGGAATCGCCAGCTCCTGCACAATCAGCGCGGCCTGAGTGCGGTTATTAATATTCAGCTTGCGGAAAATATCGCTGATATGGGATTTAACCGTGGTTTCTTTGATATTCAGCGCGTAGGCAATCTGTTTGTTAAGAGCGCCCTCGGCAATAAACTGTAATACACGTAATTGCTGCGGTGTGAGCTGGCGCAGTTTTTCGGCCAGATCAGATTTTGTGTGGCTGAATTCGGGAAAGCTTATGCGACCTGAAAAAATATGCTCAACGGCAGTGCGGATCTCTGCAGGTGATGATGCCTTAGGAATAAAACCCAGCGCCCCCATAGTGCGGATACTGCCGATAACAGACTGGTCTTCGCTGGCGCTGACAATGGCAACCGCCAGTTGCGGGTGCTCGCTGCGTATACGCATCAACCCCATAAGGCCATTATTACCGGGCATTTTTAAATCAAGTAATAAAAGATCGGTATCGCCTGAGCGCAGGTTTTCCTGAACCTGATCGAAAGTCTCACATTCGCTGATGTTGCAGGGTTCTTTCAGCTCGGCAAGCGCGCCACGTAACGCTGTACGGAACAGCGGGTGATCGTCCGCAATAAGTATCTGGTACATGGGTTCGCCTTGTTTTTATCGTTATCGGGCTATGACTCTAACCGTCGTTCTGGCCTGCAGGCAATACACTAACACCCCCTCTACCTACTAAAGTAGGTTGTTTTGGTAACGAATTTTCAATGATAAGTGCGGTCTGGCGCAGATTGGCATTTTCTGCTCATAAACCATAACAGTCCCTACTATTTTACGGGATACCCGTTACTTTCCCCGCCCTATATTAATCGTGCTCCGCAGGAATGACCTGCACTGTGCGGATACAGACTGGTTGTTTGTGATCCGTAATTTCACATCATCTAAAGGGTAGGAAGACATGATGCAAAATAACAATAAGGCCAACCGTCTGGCGCTGGCGGTATGTACTGCAGCTCTGTTTGGTGCGGTTGCCGCACAGGCGGAAGTTAAAACTGAAAATACCTTCAGCGGCTATGTAAAAGCAGACATGCTGTTTAATTCTGAAAATGACGCCACGGGTGGCCTGCGTGAGCAGGCACTGCTGACACTGAATGCCGATGAAGCCGATGACGAAGAAGGCGATCTGTATATGTCGGCCTGGGAATCACGTTTGAATTTCACCTCAAAAAGCACCGGTACTCCGGTGGGCGATCTGAAAGCCGTGATTGAAGGCGATATGTATTCGGGCCCGAGCCAGAATGTGTTTAATCTGCGTCATGCCTATATGCAGCATAATAACCTGACCATCGGTCAGACCTGGTCCACCTTTATGGATCTGGGCGCGCTGGCGGAAACCGCTGATTTTGGTGGCCCGGCTGCCCGTATTTTTACCCGTCAGCCTCTGATCCGTTACAGCGTCCAGATGGGTGACGCGACTCTGGATCTGGCAGCAGAAAAACCGAAAAACTCCACAGACCCGGTAATGCCGGATCTGGTGGCTAAATACACCATGAAAACTTCTTTTGGTCATCTGTCTGCCGGTGTATTAGCCCAGCAACTGAACGATGATGACGGTGTTAAAGACGATTCTGCGATGGCGCTTGCGGCACGTTTCTCAGGGCGGATTAATCTGGGAGGAGATAACGTTAAATTTTCGGTCATCTCCGGTCAGGGTCTTGGTGGCTATATGAACTTTGGTGATGTAGCAGCCTATGATTTCTCTGGTGACAGTATTGAATTGTCGGAACAGACCGGCTTTAAAGTCGCCTACCAGCATGTATTTACCGATACCCTGCGTTCTACCCTGCGCTATGCCCAGACCAGCAGCGAAATTGACGGTAAAGACATGGGTGATTTCAGCTCAGTACATGCCAACCTGATTTACAACCCATACAAGCCATTAAGCTATGGTGCTGAAATTATTTCCGCGACCAAGGCCAAGGCTGAAGGTAATGCCCTGACTGAAGACCGAAAACTCAGTCGTCTGCATCTGTTCGCCAAACTGGCATTCTGATGTGCTTTACTGAGTCGGGGATTTGTCTCCCCCGGCTCAGATTTTTCGCGCCCGTCGCATCCCCTGGCATTGTTTGTGTCAGCTCTCCTTCCTTATTCGCCAGGGGCTTTTTTTACTGTGTTGTATCGCCGGATATGACCGGAGGAGAACCTACCAAAGTAAGATGTGCCTGCTGCCATCGCTTCCTGATAGGAAGGAACCAGAATCGATTATACCTTTTCCGCTGAAAGCCTCTGTGGTTCAAAAATTATCAGTTAAGTGTGTATCGGTCTGAATCGTTGTAATTAATTTTTCATAATAAAAAAGGCCGGGCAGTAATATGTCCGGCCTTTTTTATGGTTTTATTTTCATTTATTTTCGCTGGTCGTACCAAAGTACGGTATTTATCAGTATTGCCGGAAACTAGAATTCAGTGATGTTGCAGAGTGTTATTTTTCTGCCATTTTTCAGTTTTCCGGAGTCTTTATTGTGTCCTATCAGGATTTTCCGAAACTTATCAGTGCCACTGAAGCGGCTGCTCTTGTGCAGGATGGCGATACGCTGGCGACCTCCGGTTTTGTGGGTATCGGTTTTCCGGAGAAACTTGCCATCGCTCTGGAAAAGCGTTTTTTGCAGGAGCACTCCCCTCAATGGCTGACGCTGGTCTATGCCGCAGGACAGGGGGATGGTAAAGAAAAAGGGCTGAACCATTTTGCCCACGAAGGATTGGTCCGGCGGGTTATTGGTGGTCATTGGGGTCTGGTTCCGGCGCTGGGAAAACTGGCGGTGGAAGGGAAGATAGAGGCTTACAATTTACCGCAGGGCATTATTTCGCATTTATACCGTGATATCGCCGCCGGAAAACCTGGCCTGCTGAGCCGGGTTGGTCTGCATACCTTTGTCGATCCGCGTCATGATGGCGGACGTATTAATGCCAATAGTCCGGAATCTCTGGTGCAGCTGCACTGCATCGGTGAAGAAGAATTTCTGTTTTATAAAAGCTTTCCTATTACCGTGGCATTTTTACGCGGCACCACTGCCGATGCGCGCGGCAATATCACCATGGAAAAAGAAGCGTTGCCATTGGAAAGTCTGGCGCTGGCACAGGCAGTACGTAACAGCGGTGGCAAAGTGATTGTTCAGGTTGAGCGCCTGACATCGCAGCACCGGTTGCATCCGTCGCAGGTGGTTATTCCCGGTATTCTGGTCGATCACATTGTGCTCGCCAGTGGCGATCAGCATTTTCAGACCTTTGCTGAATTTTATAACCCGGCCTACAGCGGTGACGTGCGTGTGTCGGATCATCTGCCCAGTGATGAACTCAGTATCCGCAAAATTATTGCCCGTCGCGCGGCACTGGAATTACGTGATCAGGCGGTGGTGAATCTGGGCATTGGTATGCCGGAAAGTGTGGTGCGGGTAGCCAGCGAAGAAAAGGTTTTAAACCAGCTGACACTCACCATTGAGCCCGGTGGTATCGGTGGCCTGCCCGCCGGCGGTTTAAGTTTTGGTGCGGTGGCCAATGCCGAAGCGGTGGTCGATCAGCCGGCGCAGTTTGATTTTTACGATGGCGGAGGTCTGGATCAGGCGTTTCTTGGTCTGGCCGAAGCCGATGCCTGCGGCAACGTAAATGTCAGTCGTTTTGGTTCACGCCTGGCCGGTGCCGGTGGCTTTATTAATATCAGCCAGAACACCCGCGAAGTATTCTTCCTCGGCAGTTTTTTTGCCGGCGGTGTGCAACCGCAGATTCATCATGGCGAGGTTGATTGCCAGCGCAGTGAAGGGCTGGGCAAGTTTGTCAGCCAGGTGCAGCACCTGACCTTTAACGGTGCTTATGCACTGAGCCGGAATCAGCGTGTGCTGTATATCACCGAGCGCTGCGTATTCCGCCTGCAGCGTGCAACCGATGGTACAGCGCGGCTGGAATTATGTGAGCTGGCGCCGGGCGTTGATCTTGAGCGCGATGTACTGCGCTTTCTGCCATTTACCCCATTAATTGCTGATGACCTGCGACCGATGCCCGCAGCGATTTTCCGTTCGCAGCCTATGCATCTGCAGCTGCGGCCAGCAGTACGCAGTTAATTATTACCTGATAAAGGAGTGCTCATGAATATTGCCAATGCAGTGGTTGCTATTACCGGCGGCGCCCAGGGACTCGGTCTGGCGATGGCCTGCCGTCTTGTTGCCCGCGGTGCCCGTGTCGCATTGCTGGACGTAAATGCCGACAAGCTTAACGAAGCGCTTACCCATTGTGCGGCAGCCGCGCAGGAACATGGTTACAGCACGGATTGTTGTGCGGCGTATCCGTGCAATGTGGCGGACGAACAACAGGTGGAAAATACCTTTGCCGCTATCGTGCGCGACTTTGGTCAGCTGGATGCACTGGTGAACAACGCCGGCGTATTGCGCGATGGTCTGCTGCTGAAAGTACGTGATGGCGAAGTAACGGAACGCCTTAGTCTCAGCCAGTGGCAGACGGTTATTGACGTTAATCTGACCGCGCCTTTTCTCTGCACCCGTGCGGCCGCCACACAGATGGTTGGCCAGAAGCGGGGCGGCTGCATCGTTAATATCTGCAGTATTTCCATGGCCGGCAATATGGGGCAATCGAATTACTCGGCGGCCAAGGCCGGACTGGCGTCGATGACGGTGGTATGGGCGAAAGAACTGGCCCGTTACAACGTGCGTGTCTGCGCTATTGCACCGGGATTTATTGCCACCGATATGACCGCGCATATGAAACCGGAAGCGCTGGAAAAAATGACCCATCAGATTCCGCTGCAGCGTATGGGCGAGGCTGATGATATTGCCCACACACTGCAATACCTGCTGGAAAACGAATATATCAGTGGCCGCATTGTCGAGGTTGATGGCGGTTTGCGCCTCTGATTTCGCCGTACCGTTTATACCCGGCGGAGGTGCTGTCCCGGCGGGTATCCGGAAAACAATAAACACAACGGAGATTGCCTATGTTTGCCCGATACCCCATTCACCTGCTGACCCTCACCGGTGCTGTTCTGCTGGCTTCCTGTGGCGGCGATGACAATAACACCCCATTTAATATCCGCCCGGATTTTATTCAGGGCACACTGACGGCGGTGGAATACGATGGCGTCAGTGATGATCTGCTGACCGCCGGCCTTGGCGTCAGTGGTTTACAGGGTGCTGCACCGGCCTATGCCGACGCGCAACAGCCGACGGCCGCAGAGCTGCGCCGTAAAGCCATTTACAGCAATTACCGCGCGCTGCTCGATACCACCACCGAAGGTGGCTTCGGGCGATTGTACGGCCCTAATATTTATCGGGGAGAAGTGCAGGCTCACGGCGGAAAAATCGCCGGTAAAGAATACGTTTTCCTCACCGACAGTGGCGACGGTGTGCAGCGTAACGTGACCGTTGCCGTGCAGATTCCTGCCAGCTTTGATCCGCATAATGCCTGTCTGGTGGTGGGCGCTTCATCCGGTTCGCGCGGGGTATACGGAGCCATCGGCACCTCGGCCGAATGGGGGCTGAATAACGGCTGCGCGGTAGCGCTGACCGATAAAGGCACCGGTAACGGCGCACACGATCTGGACTCAGATACCGTGATACTGGCCGACGGCACTTTAGCCAGTGCAACGGCAGCCGGTACGGCCTCGCACTTTACCGCCAGCGATGCCGGGCTGAATGATTTCAGTGCCACTTATCCTGCCCGTGTGGCTTATAAACACGCCCACTCTGGTGCTAATCCGGAAAAAGACTGGGGATTGTTTGTGCTGCAGGCTGCTCAGGCCGCGATGTACGTGCTGAATCTGCCGGAGAATTTCGGCCGTGAAAATGACGCCGGTAAAAACCTGCAGGTATTGCGCCGCAACAACACGCTGGTGATTGCCGCCAGTGTATCCAACGGTGGTGGCGCCTCGCTGCGTGCCGCTGAACTCGACAGCATCGGCCTGATTGATGCTGTGGTGGTATCGGAACCTAATGTGCAGCCAGCCCAGGCGCTGGCTGCCGGTTACAGCGTGCAGCAGGGCAGTTATCAGTGGAATCAGCTTGGCCGCAGCCTGTACGACTACACCAGCCTGCTCAGTGTGCTGCAGCCCTGCGCCAGTGTGGGTGCCGATGCCACCGCCGTGGGCAGTGGCAGCGCTGCCCGTTGCCATGCGCTGCAGAGCGCCGGTCTGATCAGCGGTGCCGACGATGCCGAACTGGCCGCCGATGCACAGCAGCAATTGCGTGATTACGGTCTGGTGCCGGAACAGGATTTTACCCAGCACGCCAATAACACCATTAAAGTGCCGCAATCCATTGCCGTTACCTACGCTAATGCTTATGGCCGCTTTGGTGTAAGCGATAATCTGTGCGACTTCTCAATGGCGTTTGGGCCGCTGGCGCCGACTTCTGCTACCACCACCCAACTGGCCGACCTGTTTGCCTCAGGTAACGGTATTCCACCAACCGGCGGTATCGTGCTGATCGACAATAAAACCGGCAGTGAAGACCGCGCCGCCAGCGCCGACCAGAACCTCGCCGGACACCTGTGCCTGCGCGATCTGGCTTCAGGAGCTAACGCTGCTGATCAGAGCAAAGCCCAGCGTGTAGCGGCCGGTATCGCCGAAGTAAGCGCTGACCCGCGTAAGCTGAACGTACCGACGGTCATTGTGCATGGGCGTGCCGATGCCATTATTCCGCTGAATCATTCATCACGGCCGTACTTCGCCATTAACCAGAGTCAGGGCAGCAAAGCCAATAACGACCTGCGCTATGTCGAAGTGCTCAATGCCCACCACCTCGACCTGCTGAATGGCCTGTTTCCGGGCTACAAAACCCGCTACGTCGGCCTGCATTATTACTTTGGCCAGGCACTCGACCAGATGTATGCCCACCTGCGTAACGGCAGCCCGCTGCCCGGTAATCAGGTGGTTGCCACCACACCACGGACCGATGCTGCCGACTTGCTGACCACAGCCAACCTGCCAGCCATGCAGACTGCAGACAACGTAAGCAGTGACTGCCGTATTCAGCTGGATGGCAAGACCCTCACCATCCCGGCCGGCTGCGGTAACCCGGTGCTGTAATGACGGCGGCAGAGCGCTGATAGCTACCGCTCTGCCGCTTGTTTTGCCGCGCCAGCTCCACCTATGGAGCCGCCCGAAAAAAACGTATACAATGCGGGCACTTACGACCTGAGCCTCAAGTTGCTCATACGTAAACCGCCCGTAGCTCAGCTGGATAGAGCGCTGCCCTCCGGAGGCAGAGGTCAGAGGTTCGAATCCTCTCGGGCGGGCCATTTAAAGAAACCGACGTCATGTCGGTTTTTTTATGCCCGCACGAGACGGACGAGAACCTCTGATAGGTTTGACTCGTAGTGAGCTTGCGAGCGGAGAGAACGGAGGAGCTTGCGACGACGGTCATCCTCCGGGCGATTGAAGCGGAAAGGCTCCTGAATCTGTGTGTATAAGACGCACAGATTCAGGAGACTTTTTTATTTACCGCCAGACGGAGAGACTTGGGTCGGACTCTCAGGTTCGACAAATTGCCGGGAGCAATTTGGTCCGCCGCAGTCGCCCGCAGGGGCGAAGGCAGGATGCCTGAGTGACAATCGTGTGAGCCTGCGACAACGTTCATCCTCTGGGCCACTTGCTAGGTCGTTCTGGCAATAGTAATTACTAACAAAATCCTGCTTGTGTCCAAAATGTGCCTATTTTGTGTTGATTATTTTCTGACAGCGATTCCGACACACAGATTTTTGATCGCTGCTCCGTACCGGTTACAACCACCCCTAAGCTTGCTCACTCAAGTGCAACAAGCCAATTACTCAGTCCACTCCCACGGTTTTTCTCCCCGCTGATAAATAGCCTGTGCTGCTCGCTCCGATAAATGCTGAAATAAATCCAGCTCCCAACGTTCCACACGGAAACGTCCAAGTGTTCGTTGCAGTTCGTGCTGGAATACCGTTGTTTCAATCTGATTCGCAAAACGCCAGTTGGTGATAATGGCATCTTGCCTGCGGCGTAAAAATTCCGGTGTAGGAACTTTATCACTTTTGGATCGGTTCACTGTGCTGGCAGCGGGTAATAAATTCCACAGGTCGTTGTTGTGCCAAAGGGAAAAGGGCAACACATGATCAATATCCATCGTGTTTATGCTGATTGAACGATTGCTCCACACACAGGTTAATTGTGGCGATTCGGCGTATAACAGCCGTGCCAGATTCTGCTCCCGTTTGGGATCCTCCTGTTGGATTAAATACGGCAGAACTACACCGCGATTCATCTCCGGATCAATACGCTGAGCAAAGCGTTCACACAATTCCGCCCAGCGCAGAAACAGAGAATCGCGAATCCAGTAACCGGACAGACAAAACTCCCGCCATAAATCCACCTCCAGCAACACCAGCTTTCGATTCTTGTCGTAGCAGAACATGTCGCCTTGGGCAGAATGTTGTATCGGTCCTTCAATCAGCGTGCGGCATAAAATACTCAGGGTTTTATGTAGCTGCTTTGCCAGCGCGACCGGTAAATTATTTTTCTTCCAGCCCAGCATGAACAGGCTGTAAGCAGTTGTGCGTTCCGTACCGTAATTGGCTTCCGCCATGGTAATCAGTTCCGTCAGTGCTTTGCGGAAGGCGGGTGGCCTGGTACTGCTCAGATGATCCGTGGTGCTTTGTGGTATATGCAGAGGGGCTGCCATCAACGGCCAGTAATAGTGCAGCCAGCACTCCGCCAGTGCATGTAGCGGCATACCAATATATCCACTACCCAGCCAGATGACTGCACCGGCATCGCGATCGGCCATATCGCAAAAAGCACGCAGCAAAGCCAGTTTGTAAGTGGCGACTTTTTTGTCGTGTTTAAGCACTGATTCAATCCGGTCCAGAGGCCGGTTATGTTCAGCCGATTTTTCAAATAGCAAAATATTCCAGCTGACACCACTGCGACCGAGCGCATCTTGAGTACTGAATTGGCTGATGAGTGCCAGACCTAATTGCTCGGCCAGCAAACGTACACGGTCGGCTTCCATCGGTATAAATAAACGCCCTTGAACATCGCGAAAATCGGAATCCAGATCATCACGATCAGCTGGGACGGATAATAATAATCGCCCTCCGACGTTGAGCAGATTGCGCAGATTGACGAAAGATTCTAATTGCTGACCGGCAGGAATATGCATTAATACAGCACTGCAAATAATTCCATCAAAGCTCTCATGTGTCGGTATGCCCGGAAGATGGCCTGGCTGTATCCGTGTGGCTAATTCCGGGCTATGCGCGATAGCCATTTCTCTCATCGCTGCAACTGGTTCGACGCCATATGCGTCATAGCCCTGTTGTAATAACGCTTTAACGTCACGGCCAGAACCACAGCCAACGTCCAGTACCCGGCTGCCAGGTAAAAACGTCATGGGAAAATAAGGCATTAAAGGACTTTGCACTGACTCATAACGGGCAAAAACATCCCTTACGTTGCGCTGGTAGAAAGAGAGTGTGTTTTCGTCGGTCATATCCTTCGGCCGTGAATCGTTATGAATGTATCAGTAATCCGCGAGTATGATCAGCCTTGATCCTCATGAGCGCAACCGTGTTGATTAGCGCACCGTTTTTGATTTGTGTCACATACATAGCAAAGGCAGAGACAAAGTCGTTTTTGTGGTCGGAGAAGCTGGTGCTAGGTGCAGGATTTGGTGCTCTTATCGAGTGAAGAAAGAGGTAAAGCAGTGGATCTGAGCACTCAGGAAGACATGCGACTTGCAACCTAAGCAGTGCTGCAGTATGTTCAATATCATTGAACGTTCATTTTTATTGAACATTTGGAGCTGGCAATGCCCCACTCAGATTCACTTAGCGATGGTATCCATTCATTGGCCACAGCCGTTCAGCTCCCGGTAGAGATCGTTGGGCTTAACAGCTCTTTGTCCAATAACGGCTTGGGTATCATTATCGGAACAGCACCAGCCATACCGCTGTTCTCTCTGGTTCAGGAAGCTGACAAAGCGGAGTTTGGTGAGCTACTTCGCCAGGATGGCGCGTATCGGATTGTCTTTATGGATCACATATCACCTGTACAGGCGACGAAGTTGAGGGCAGCCGGTATCCAATACCTGGATGCTTCGGGCAATTCCTTTATTCATCAGCACGGCCTGCACATCGTTGTGATTGGAAAGAAGCGCGCCACCGTTGCATCGAACAGAAAACAGCTGCCGGCCGAGATCAAAACCGGAAAGGCTTTTCAGCCGGCAGGTTTGAAAGTTGTTTTTGCGTTACTGGCCGACCATGAGCTGGCAAGAGCTTCGCTGCGGACCATTGCTGATCGGGCCGGTGTGTCACTGGGGGCGGTCAGTGCAATCATCAAAGATCTGGCTGCCCACGAGTATCTGGCGGGCAGTGGGAATCAGCAGGAACTGATCAACGCCAAAAAGCTGGCTAACCGTTGGACAGAACTCTACCCCTATAGCATTCGGGATAAGGCTCATATCGGCCGCTTCACGGCTCAGGCCCCGGATTGGTGGCAGGCATTGCCGACGGATGTGGATTATCAGATCAGCGGCGAGATTGCTGCACTCAAACTCACCGGATACCTGAACCCCAAAGACGGCATCCTCTACGCTGAGGACGCTCAGTTGCCTGCCCTTATGAAAGCCGGTCGGTTACGGCAATTGAAAACCGATGAAAAACCAGAATTCATCATTGATATCTACCGACCCTTCTGGAAAGTGGATAGCGCAAAGCATATTGCGCCTGATCTGATAGTCGTCAGCGATTTGTTGTCGACGAGCGACCCCAGAAATGTGGATGCAGCCAGAAGGGTAATGAATGAATACCTTGATTGATGTAACCGGTAAGCTGCCACACGGTCTGGTCGAGATGTATCGGAAGGTCGATATCTGTGCCAAAGGTCTGGGCATTGATTACCTGATTGTCGGAGCCATGGCACGGGACCTGGTTATGCACCATGGATTCGGCGCACATATTGAGCGCGGAACCCGGGATGTGGACTTTGCGATCCAGGTGGCCTCATGGCAGGAATTCAATACATTAAAAGAAGCACTGTCTGCCCAGGGGCTTTCCGTGGATCAGAAGCTGACATATCGGCTGGGCTTCGTCGATTCAGACAGCTTGCCCTGGGAATTGGACATCCTGCCTTTCGGCAACGTGGTCGATGCGCATCACGACATCAGCTGGCCACCGGATGGCGAGTTTAAAATGTCGACACTGGGCTTTCCGGAAGCACTGCTCCAGGCATGGCAAGTAAAGATCACGCAGGCCCCTGAGTGCCTGGTTAAGGTCGCGAACCCCGTCGCCATGATCATTCTTAAAATGGTCGCATGGACCGAACGGGACCGCGAGCTAAGAAAGAAGGACGCTGCAGACATCGGCTACATTCTGCAGAATTACGCCAAAATCCCCTCAGTCCTCAGCTGTCTTTACGAGGATGGGCACATGGAACGTTGCGACTGGGATGAGGACATGGCTTCCGCTGAACTTCTGGGGATTGAAATAGCTGACGTATCAGCAGAACCAACCCGTCAGTACATCATCAAACATCTGGTGGAAAACCAACCCAACAGGGCAGCTTTTGCCCGGGATATGAATCCCATCCATGGCACTCAATGGTTAGACCGGCTTACTGATCCGCTGGTCTGAAATCATTCTGAACGTTAAGCATCCGGGCGTAACGTCTTTAGCGGGTGTCCGGATTTATTGAACCGCTACAAGCCGGGCGACGTATACGTAGTGTTTTGAGCTCTTTCACGACCTTTCACAGCAGTGAAAGACTTTCACCGCACGTTTTTATCTGCTTGCGATCTCTGATTATCAGTAACGAAAATTCACCCGCATGGGTATTCATCTTTCACGCATCTTTCACGGACTATGTCCGGCCGATATCTGAAAGTGAAAGATCCGTGAACGGCGTGAAATCACCGGTTTTAAAGATCGGTGTATCCTACTCGCAGCGACTTTGCCTGCATCAGCGGATAGGCAGAGAGCACATCGTAAATCGGCGTCATGCGGAAAGCGGATTCCGGTTCAATGAAGAGGCTGAAGTTTTTGGCGTGGCCATCAATAGCCGCCAGCATCCAGAACAATATCTGCAATTTAAAGAAGGTCTCACGGTCATGAATCGCCTGTTGGGAGCCGCGTAACAACTCCATACCTTCTTTTATTTCTGGGCAGCTATGATTCTCGTATTTCAGGACGGGCGATACGCAAAGCGCCTGGCAAAAATCCTCCTGCGGCAATTTCATCAGCCAACAGCGATCCTTCTGGGTTCCAGAACTAATTCCAGATTAAGCGCCGACAGCAACTTAAACAGTGTTTCGATCTTGGCATGTTCAGGCGAGGTTTCAAAAGCAGCACGCTGTGCTCTGCTTGGTGCCCGCCAACTCGCCTATGGCCTGCTGTGTTTGGTTCTGCTGTTTACGGGCTTGCTGGAGCGCATCTGCCAATCCACGTGGCGATGTGATCTTCATCAGGAATATCCTCTATAAAGGATAAAGATTGGAATATCCTCTATAAAGGATAAAGATTGGAATATCCTCCCTAGAGGATAAAGGCAAGCTTATCCCCCAGGGAGGATTTCATAATTGGGAACATAAAATTGATGGGAACTGATAGAAAGTGCATAGGCCAGGTGAGGGTAGAGGTCAAAAAACCTGAAATGTGGTGCCAACTTTTGTGACCAGTAATTTTGTAAATATGCATAAAATTGGAAAGAATATTGGAAAGCATTGAGAATAAAACCTTTTAAAATCAATTGGATGTGATTTAATGACTATTAAGGCTGTGCCCTCCGGAGGCGAAGGTCAGAGGTTCGAATCCTCTCGGGCGGGCCACTTGAAGAAACCGACGTCATGTCGGTTTTTTTATGCCCGCACGAGACGGACGAGACAAATCTGCCGGGAGCAGATTTGAGCTAAGCCCGCAGGGTGAGTATCAGGACGATACGAACAACCTCTGATAGGTTCGGCTCGTAGCGAGCCTGCGAGCGGAGAGAACGGAGGAGCTTGCGACGACGGTCATCCTCCTGGCGATTGAAGCGGAAAGGCTCCTGAATCTGTGTATATAAAACGCACAGATTCAGGAGCCTTTTTTATTTACCGCCAGACGGAGAGACTTGGTTCGGACTCTCAGGTTCGACAAATTGCCGGGAGCAATTTGGTCCGCCGCAGTCGCCCGCAGGGGCGAAGGCAGGATGCCTGAGTGACAATCGTGTGAGCGGAGGAACTTGCGACGACGGTCATCCTATGGGTCATTAAATAAAAAAATGATAACGCCGCGCATCATTGATACTCGGAATCTAAATTGCAGGATCTTCACTTCTTATTTTAGACTTTTGGGCGACCTTCTTCATAAAGATCAATAGTTTTCAGGATGCCTTCAATCAATTTGGTACCGGCATAACGCAGCATACTTCCTGGCGGCATGGGGATCGCGTTGCGGTTCACAATCCAGAACTTCGTCAAGTCAGTGTTGTTTCCAAGCACCAGGTCTGCGATTAGCTTGCCGTTTAGCTGCGTCAAGGATACTCCATGGCCGATACAGCCTGTGGCGTAGATAATACTCTGATCACCTAGAAAGCCGATTTCCGGTGTCATGTCCATATTCACTGAAACACAGCCGCCCCATTTGTAATGCACTTTAATGTCCGACAGCGTGGGGAATATCCATTTGAGATGCTGTTCCAGATTGGCCCAAGTATTTTCGTTTTTCCACAAATTCATTTTCTTATCGTTATATTCAAGACCGATGCTGCCGCCACCTATAGTGATACGCCCGCAGTGGGTAATCCGCATGTAATGAACCAGCTGGCGGTTGTCTTCAATAGACATCCTTTTTTCCCAGTTAATGCTTTTCCATTGCTCTGCGGTTAACGGCTCAGTCACAATCTGATAGGTCCATACGGGCGCTTGTCGGTTGGCGACTTTGGGAGAGCTTTTTAAATTATGAGTCCAGGCGTTGGTTGCTATCACCAGCTTTTTGGCTCTGATAGCGGCGGTATCTGTGTGCACAACGACACCCGCATGATCCTTGGCGATGCTTATTACCTTGGTATTTTCAAAGATTTCAGCGCCTTCCCGCTCCGCCAGATTTTTTAATGAGCGCACGTGCTTAATGGGATCAAGAATGCCGGTTTCCGGTTCGTAAATAGCGCCTTTGATATGCGGAGAATTCAGTAGCCTTTGGGTTTCTTCGCCGCCCAGATATTCAAAGCTTCCAGGCTTAGTGATGTCGGACAATAGCTTAAAGGTTTTCTGGAGGCGGCGTTCTTGCTTATCGGTATAAGCGATCCGTAGCATGCCGGTGTGTTCATAATCTGAATCTAAGTTTTCAGATTCAATCAGTCCCTTCACATACTGAACCGCCTGTTGCATATAAGCCTGAGCTTCCCGGGTTTTTTCTCTACCCCAGCGCAGCAGTGTTACCTCGGGCTCAACGCCAAACAACGTCATGTTGAAGCCGCCGTTGCGACCCGAGGCACCAAAGCCAATATCGTTCGCTTCCAGCACCATCACGCGCTGGTTTTTATCCTCTTTGCGAATTTCTCTGGCACAGGTTAGTCCGGTGTATCCCGCGCCAATTATCAATACATCGGTTTCATAGGAGCCCGCAGCCAGTGGCTCATTCGCGACGTAATCACCATATTTGTATTGCCAGAATGAGTAGTTTTTCTGCAGGGCTTCGTAACGATCCAGCATAGTCTTTCTCCCGTGTGCGGTTGGTTGGTCTGGTTGGAGACCTTTTGCATGGTTGATATAAATTAATCGTACGCGTACGATTAAGTCAAGATGCACTTGAGACAACCTGAGGTTTACGCTCTATGAATGATCTTGTTATGACCAATGTGGTCGTATGGGCTGGTGCCCGACCCAAGCCTCAGCTAGGTTGGCTGGCCGTTAAAAACGGTAAATTCAGTGCTCTTGGTGTACAGCGAGACAGGCCGCCTGAAGCCCGGGAGGTGATCGATGGCGAAGGCAGAACGGTGCTGCCCAGTTTTGTCGATTGCCATTCGCACCTGGCTGCCGGAGCCATTGCCAGTATTTGCAGAAGTGGTGCTGCCTTTAAGTCCAAAGAGGATGTGCTGCGAGCAGTGGAGACAGCAGCCAGAGAGGATGGCTCCGACTGGCTGGTGTTTTTCTATATGGACTGGAATGGCTGGGATATCCCGGTTCCGCCAACGGCAGCGGAGCTGGAAGAAGCGTCAGGCGGCCGCAAAATTTTTATTGCCTGCGAGTCTCTGCACCGGGGAGTCTTGTCAGAGCGTGCGTTGCAGGCATTGAATGTCAGCAAATACCGCCACAGCGATTTTGTAGAAACACGGCGCGGTACTTTAACCGGAGTGGTCTGGGAGGAGGTGTTCTCGTCGTGCATGAAGCAGGTCTTCGATGCATTGATCCTGGCAATGGGTAAAGATCAATTCAAAGACGTTTTGCAAGCAGAAGCCAATCGGCATTTGGCCTACGGCATTACCGATGTACACGACCCGGGTGTGACCTATGAACTGTCCGGGCACATGATGGCCCTGAACCAAGAGAACCCGCTGCGCATCAGTTGGTCTGAAATCGGTACCATGGGCCCTGTCAGCTCTGCGGGCGATGGTCAGCCTCTTGAGCATTTTGGCAACGGGCCCAGCAGTGCCAAAGTATTTACTGATGGCGCCCATCGCTGCGCTCTGTGTATTGATGCATCGCAAGCCTTGCGCATGACGGTGGGCACGATCGGCGATGCCATCAAGGGCAGGAATCTTTATCCTGTGCGACAAGTGCTGGAGGAAAAATTTTCCTTTAAACGGGGAGAGTTCTATCGCGATGGAGCCCTGTTTGAACCCGAGCAATTAACTGAGAAATTGCGGCGACTTTCTGAAAGCCATGAACGCATCAAGATTCATGCACTTGGCAATCACGCCGTTGATATGACTTGTGAGTGTGTTATTGAATCTGGCATTACCACCACAGTCTGTATCGAGCACGCTACAATACTGGACGATAAAAATATTGAGAAACTCGCAAAATATGGCCTTCAGGTTTCGGCCCAGCCAGGGTTCCTGCCTCATTATGGAGTTCAGTTTTCCAGTATGCGTCTGAACCGTCGCTATCGAGGGCTACCTCTAAAATCTTTGTTAGATGCCGATGTTAAGTTGATTATGAGTTCGGACTATCCTTGTGGCCCCCTGAATCCTCTGCATAATATGCGTTGTGCGGTTGAGCGTATCATCAAGGGCGGAGTCGTATATCTGGAAAACGAATCAGTGTCTCAAGAAGATGCTGTCTATGCCTACACGATTGCAGGAACGGCTGGCATCACGGGTCAAAAAAAAGCCGGCATAGAAGTCAACAAGCCTGCAGATTTCATTTTATTGAGCGGTGGTCCATTTGAGCATTTAACCACCGTCAATAGTACCTGGATTAGCGGTGAAAAGGTTTATCAAAAATAGTATGAGCAAAGAATCTAAAATGGGACGGCCGAAACAATCCGCTGATGAACATCAGAAAAAAGTTGATACCATTATAGAGACTGCACAACTCCTGTTTATTTCCGAGGGTTACGAGTCAGTTTCTATGCGAAAAATCGCGGCAAAAGCTGGGATGGGAACCATGACGTTGTACATGTATTTTTCCAACAAAAACGCGATCTTGCATCATATTTGGGCTGGTTTTTTTGATGAGCTGCTTGCATTGATTCAGGCAGATTTAGAAAAAAAACAGGGGGCTAAAGCCAAGTTAAAACAGATGTGTATCACCTACCTGAACTATTGGGTTGTGCATAAAGAGAGGTTTCAAATTGTTTTTCTCAACGAAGACCGGGCATCATCGGAGGATGATTTTTTTATTAATAATACTGATGTCAGCGGTCAAATGCTGCTGATTGCGGGACCACTGATACAGGAATTGATCAAATCTGATGAGGATGAACCGATCTTGTTGTTTCTGGAGAGTTTAATGTGTTTGGTTCATGGCATTGCACTCAACGTGATCACGATCAGTGAATATCCGTGGCACAATTATGAAAAGTATGTGGATATATTTTTGGATTCGACATCGCAAGCTCCTGACGGGGTTATTTAGCCCAAATGCTTTGAGACAGAAAAGGAGATCGCCGTTCTGCAGAAAGTCAGTACTAATACTGGCACTGGTTCCTCGCCACACCAAAAACCTCCAGCACTTATCTCTACTAATGACCAATAGCGTGTAGGTTGGGCTGCAAGTCGGCAGTCGTGCTGGCGGCGGGTTAAAATGCAGCGCCTTGACCGTCATCTCGCGTTCCAGGCAGGCAATTATGATGTCGCCATGCCATGTAGATCAGAGCGATCTGTCATAAGAGTGTCGTTCTGGGGGATGCCGGCACCGGTCATGGATTCACCTGCCTTTTGCACAAAGAAAGTGGCCGCCGGATGACTGATGTACAGCTCATTCAGATCCAGAATTTGTCCAATGCTTTCCTGCGCTTGGGCTTACTGAAAATGTTCAGATCAGGGCTCTGTGCTGAAGGCATAACGGGTTACGTCATAATTTTGGGCGGTGACTCAGTGTAATGTGCATTTCCCCCCAAAAGTGTTTCAGATACTCCACATAACTGATATCTCTATTGATTACCGTGATGCCTGTATGGAAATCCCATATACTGCGCGAAATATGCCTCCGCTAATGGATTTCAAATGAGTCATTTGTACGACCAGTTTTCTGACAATATTTTCTATGCCAATACACTTTCTGGCGCAGACCCGGACGACGTCAAAGCGTTGTATGTTGCTTATCATAATGAGTGCGTCGATCTCAGTACTTATACCGGGCTGAATTATTTATCGTATGCCTTTTCTGTGATTGATTGTGCTGGTCTGGCGCGACAGCAGGAGCTTCGGCACTTCAGCTGCAGCAATTCATCACTGAGTAAAAAGCAGGGGCTGATCAGCCTGTTACAACAAAACCGCTCGCTGGCCGAACTGACGATCAGCCGCTTGTCTTTGTCTGCGGAAGACGCGGCGCGGATGTCCGGGTTTGCAGAGCTGCGCTATCTGACCCTCAGCGACACGGCGATGGCCGCCGTTCCTGGCGGCTGGTCGTTGCTGTCGCAGCTGCAGGAGCTGACTCTGGAAGCACAGCCGCTTACGCAGTTGCCAGATGAGCTGGAGAATCTTTCTGCCCTTACCGCGCTGTCGTTAAAACAGTGCCGGTTCAGCAAGGTGCCCGATGTGATTGGTCAGCTGAGTGCGCTGAAGACACTGGATCTCAGTGATAATCCGATCCGTGAGTTGCCTGAAAGCATGGCCAGGCTGACGGCTCTGGAGGAAATAGATCTGTCGGGGTGTCAGTTGGCCAGTTTGCCGGAGTGGCTCACCGATCTGCCGGCATTAAAAAAGGTGAATGTCAGAAATAATCCATTCACCGATCTTCCGCCAGCGCTTAAAAAATTAAAATCAAAGCTGAAAATCGACCTTAAAGATAAAGCCTTATACGACAGCAGTGCGCGGGAAAAACTGATGCAAAAGTCCGGGCTGGTATCCGGGTTTGCTGATTTTGGTTTCAAACTGATGGTGATTCAGAAACTGATGTATGAAGACAAAACTCTGAGGCCGGCTTTTGATGTCTGTGAGTTTGTCAAAAAACCGGAAAACTCTCATATGGATCCTGAAAGTGAACAGGCCTATCAGGTGATGCCGGAGGTCAGGGATTATTTCCAGAAGCTCGGTATTCCTCAGCATTTGTTAGCGGATATTACCGAGCTTTGTGCCGATGGCGGCGATGACATTTACAGCCAGCTGGCTCCACGTTGGAGTGGCAGCGAAGACTATTTTGATATGCACTCTGCGCAGGATATTCGTCACCTGCCGAAGCTTAACGTGATTGAGTCTCCCTTTTTAACAACTTCATTTTGTGATGAAGCGGATGCCTTTGATGTTGAAGTGATTGCGCTTTAAATTCAGCCCCGGACTAAATTTCCGGGGCTTCAGATTTCATTCCTGATATCTCCTCAATACGCCGCCGCCAGCAGCGCATCACAGGCTTCATGCGGGTTGCCGGTTGAATCGTAAACCCGTACCCACTCGCCGTAGTTGTGAATTACCGGAATATCTTCCGGGTGGAAACTCGGGCGGAAGTACATCAACAATTTAGGCAGCATGGATGAAAGAATACCTTTGCGACCATACATCCAGTTCAGGTTTTTCATAAACATCATGCGCCGCTGAAACCAGTTATAGCCATCGGTTTTCAGCAGTACATCGGCGTAGTCGAACATTACTTTGGTGGTATGGCGGGTGGCGATAATCATGGCCAGACAGCGTTTGATATAACCGACTTTGGCGACGTTTTTCATCACGTTAAAGGCAACGGAGCGATGTTCCATTTCTTCAATGGCGTGCCAGGCCAGCATGGCGCGCATTTTCGGATGAATGCCGGCACTGACCTCTTTGCGGGAAAAAAAAGTTTCTGCCAGCAGCGCGGTAAAGTGTTCGTAGGCTGCGGTTAACGCCAGATTAAATTCGTCGGAATACTTGTTCTGATCTCTTTTAATGTATTCCTTAAGCTCATTCAGAATAGTTTCCATCGGCATGCCCTGTGCCGCCAGCAGGTCGTTGAACTTGGTGTGTGCAATACCATGCTGAGCTTCCTGCATGGTGAATTCTTTCACGTCATGCTGCAGTTTCGGGTCGGTTATACGATCACGGAAGGCGCGTACACTGGAAATAAAATAGCGCTCACCGTCAGGAAAACTGAGCTGCAGCGCATCCATTATGCGGGTTTTAAACGCATCGCCAGCGTTCCAGTATTTCGGGAAATCGGCGTCCAGACCGAAGTCGATATCTTTGCGTGCTTCAATGGCTGGCTGAAATTTTGTATTCATAATGTCTCCCTGTTTGGCAGATGCCATTTTTATTTTTCTGTCAGCTGCGTGGTGATGACGTGGAGTTTTGTTCGATCAGGCCGTTTTTTTGTACCTGCGTCAGCTGGTGAATACCTGTTCGCAATACAGACTTTTTTGTTTATTGAGTCTGCTCATTTTATGAACGGGGCTTTCAGGCTTCAATGTACAAAACAACACTATAAGGGATATATTTGGTGCGTATTGCACCAGGTTGGATTGGGATTCGTTATGAAAATGGCCATCAGTACCCGTCATCGCTGGCCGAGCGTGCCGCAGCGCATTTTGTATCTGATGCGTTGCGGCGCGGAGCTGGCACTGCAACTGGCAACCAGTCCAGAGGTTCTGGATGAACTGGAGGGCAGTAATTTTAAAAGCGGCGATACCGATACTCTGTACGCCGATCCGGTGTTGTCAGCCAAGCAACGGCGAGCTATCCGTGCCGGTACGATTCATTGGCTGAATGCCGTGATCGAACGGCCGGATCAGCCTGTCAGTGCTTTTCTGGTGGAAGAGGCCGTGCTCGGCATCAGTGAGCTGTATCCGACACAGGCGGCACAGGTGCTGCTCAATAATGCACGCTCGGTGCAGGATATTGCCTGGCAATACTGGATGAAAATTGTGTTTCAGCTCACCCAGGACCCACTGGAGCTGCAGCAATTGCTGGAGATTTCATCGGTATCGATCAATACCTTTATTGATGACAGCCTGCAGTTGGGCATAGAGCGGATGCAACGGGATGTCGAAGCACGTAAGAGCGGTCAGCTGGAAGAGCAGCGCGAACTGATTTCACAGATTATCGCCGGTGATGCGGTGGATCTGGCGGGCGCAGAACGATTGCTGAATTACCCCTTCGCGCAGACGCATCACAGCGCCATTATCTGGAGTGAAGAAATTGATACCGAAATTTCCGATCTGGAACACCTTGCTACCGCTTTTCAGAAAGCCTGTCAGCAGGCGGAGTCGTTAAAAATTCTTGTCAGTCCTTCGGTGGTCTGGGTATGGGCGGCGGCAGAATTTCCGGTGAATGAAAAAGTGCTGGAAATGGCATTAAAGAACAAAGAAAACATCCGCATCAGTTATGGCGAAGGCGGCAATGGGGTTGATGGTTTTCGCCGCTCGCATCTGGATGCCCAGGCGGCGCAGCGGGTTCTGGGGCGATTAAAATCCAACGTACAGCTGGTGAGCTACGACCGTGTGCGCTTAATGGCGTTTTTAGCCAAAGATGCAAAATCGATTCAGCATTATTCCGGGCACGTATTGGGCGATCTGGCCCAGGCACCGGCCGCGGTGCGCCAGTCATTGCACGCTTTTCTGGAGTGCGGCTGTAACGCTACTGAGGCGGCAAAACGACTGCACACCCACCGTAACACCTTATTACGACGGCTGGCGAAAGCCGAAGAAATGCTGCCACGGCCATTGGCCGAAAACCGTATTCAGGTAGCGGTGGCGCTGGAAGCTTTGTACTGGATTTTATAAAAAATAATGCGTTTTCCGGGTAATAAAAAAGGGACTGTCAGAGTCCCTTTTTTATTTTTCTGTGCGATTGATTAACCCTGCAGATGCGCTTTTAACGGCGCGTGCTGTTCGGCATCCAGACGCGGACCAAACTGGCTGACAACCTGAGCCGAAGCGGCAGATGCCAAACGTCCTGCAACATCAAAACCATAATCCTGAGTGATGGCATAAAGGAAGGCACCGGCAAACATATCGCCTGCGCCGTTGCTGTCGACGGCGGTTACGCTGTGCGGCGCAATTTTATGCAGGGTTTCGCCATCGAACGCCAGTGCGCCTTCGGCGCCGAGGGTAATAGCGAAGGTTTTGGCGTGTTGTTTAATCACATCGATGGCGATATTCAGATCGTCGGTATCGGCCAGCAGTTTGGCTTCCTGTTCGTTACAGAACAGCAGGTCGACGCCGTCGCCGAGCATTTCCAGCAGGCCGTCTTTAAAGAACTGCACCATCGCCGGATCGGAGAAGGTCATCGCCACTTTCACGCCATGTTTGCGTGCCAGTTCGCGTACGCGTACGGCCGCAGCGCGGGAGGTGTCGGAGGTCACCAGATAGCCTTCAATATAGACATAATCCGACTGCGCAAGAGCATCTTCGTGGATGTGCTTTTCGTGCAGGTCGCTGGTAATGCCCAGATAGGTATTCATGGTGCGTTCGGCATCCGGCGTTACCATCACCAGGCATTTACCGGTCACGCCCTGATCGCGCTCGCCGCCAATATTGGTATCGACACCGGCAGCTTTTAAATCGGCCACGTAAAAATCACCGGCTTCGTCAGCGGCTACGTTACAGGTGTAAAAAGTTTTCGCGCCGAAATAACTGGCACCAATAATGGTGTTGGCGGCGCTGCCACCACAGGCGCGTTTTTTCAGGCCGTAATCGCTGGTCAGGGTTTCCAGCATGCTGGCCAGTTGCTGTTCGTCGATTAAGGTCATCATGCCTTTCTGAATACCGGCTTTGGCGAAAAACTCATCGCCGACTTCAAACTCTTTATCGACCAGTGCATTGCCGATGCCGTAAATGTGGTAACCCATAAGCTGACTCTCGCGGTAAGAAATAGCGCGAGTGTAGCGGATTACGCTGGCTTTTTCAGGTACTGATGACTTGGGGATGAGGTAAGGCCGGGCTATGATGCGGACATGAATAAAGTAACCCGTTTTATCCACCATCACCGCCGTGTCCGTCATGCGGTGTACCAGACCGATACCAATATCCGTCGTTCGGTTATTCGCTCGGCGTTGTTGCTGCTGGGGTTTGCGGCCGTGCATGTGACGGCGATGGTATGGCTGGAAGACATGGCGTTGTGGCACGCCATCTGGCTGACCATGACCACGCTGACCACCGTGGGGTATGGTGACGTGTCGGCGTCTACGCCGGCCGGACAGGCGGCGACCATGCTGTTGATGTTTATCTGCGGCATTACGCTTATGACTTTTTTAATCAGCGATTATGTGGATTTCCGCATTGCGCGGCGGGAACGTATCCGCACCGGACACTGGGACTGGAACATGGCCGATCATATTCTCATTATTAATTCGCCCAAATATAACCGCGAAGCCTATTTTCAGCGCATGATCATGCAGATCCGCGAAAGCGACGAATACCGCGATACGCCGATTCAGCTGCTGAATGAAGATTTCCCCGATGGTTTGCCCGACAGCCTGCGTCAGCTGGGAGTGGTGCATACCACCGGGCTGGCCAGCCGGCCTGAAGATTTAAAACGCGCCGGAGCCGAGCGCGCCAGCCATATTGTGGTACTGGCGCGGGATGAGTATTCCGCCGACAGCGATTCTTACACCTTCGATATTGCTTACCGTCTGTTCGAACTGCACCTTGGCCACCTGACAATTGTTGAATGTGTGGAAGACAGCAACCGGCCACGGCTGCGCAATCTGCAGATTAAAACCGTGCTGCGCCCGATCCGCTCTTATCCGGAAATCATTGTGCGGGCGATGGTCGCTCCCGGCGTGGAGCTGGTGATTGAGGATATGTTTACCCATGCCGACGACCACCCGGTGCGCTTCCCGGTCTGGCTGGAAGGCGAGCGCTGGGCCGATGTGGTGAATGCGGTGGTGCAGGCCAATCTGGGCACACCGCTGGCGTATGTGACCAAAGACGGTGAAGTGGTGACCCATCCTGATGGTGATCATCATGTGCATGCGCAGTCGTTGATTATTCTGGTGCATACCGAAAAAACACCGACCATTCGTGATGTGCAGCGGGCAATAGAAGTGCACTTCAATATCCACGCGGCTAAGCTGGATTGAACAGGTGTTTAATTTAATCCTGTTGTGTCCGTTGTTGCTGCGGAGGTGCTATGGGTCGTCGTCCGTCTTTTACCCTGTTACTGCTGTGCCTTGCCCTGATCGTGCTGGGCAGCGTCGACAGCCTGACTGAGCGTCTGAGCAATGGCGGACAAGGGCAGTGCCAGCAGTGTGAACTGGCTGACAGCCCGCCGCGCTGGTTACCACCGCTCCCCGTGACTCTGCCGGGTCTGTTGCTTGATCTGGCGCCGCAGACGCTGATGCCGTTTCTGCTTCCCACCTTACTGCAGGATAACCCAGGCACTTCCGCTACTCAGGAATCGGCCGCTGCCTGATTGCCCAGTTGCACGAAAACACTGATGAATGCTTGTTTAATCATACTCGTGATGTCCGCTATTTTTTCTGTGAATGAATTCGGGCCAAACTGGTCGTAGCGGTTGTGCTGTCGCAGTCCGCCAACCAGGCATTCAGAATAAGAGGGTGGTGTCATGGCGGATAATGAGTTCTGCTGATGGCCCCGATTAACGCAGGCAATGGCAATTGCTGGCCTGAAGGCGGTCATCAGTCTTACTGATAAAAATGTAAAGGTTGGTAATGGTCGATAGCGCAAAGCCGCCAGACCGATAAACTGCCCACGTAACCGATAATGCTGAGAGGATAAAAGCATGAACCTGATAACACGTACCGCCGTGCTGGCCGCACTGATGGCGAGCAGCCCCCTAACCCTGGCTGAAGTAAAAGTGTCTGATGCCGTGGAATACCGTCAGGGTATCTACAAAGCCGTGCGCTGGAACTTCGGACCTATGGGCGACATGGTGAAAGGCAAGCAGAAGTTCAATGCCGACGAGTTTTCCCGTCGTGCTGCGAACCTGGCAGCACTGAGTAAAATGCCTTTGGAAGGTTTTGTTGCCGGTTCTTATAACGGCACTTACAGCGGCTCTACCGATGCGTTGCCCGCCATTGAAAAAGATTGGGAAACCTTTGCCGGCATTATGTCCGACTTTGAAACCAACGCTGCCGCACTGGCAGAAGCCGCCAGCGCGGGTGATATGGATGCCATCCGTCCGGCCTTCATGAGCGTGGCGAAGACCTGTAAGTCCTGCCACGACAAGTTCAAAGACTGAGTCGTTTAAAGACTGATCAGTCCCCAGACGCTGGCGGCGGCAATCGCTGCCAGCACAAGACCTTTCAACCAGACAGCGCTTACAGCAACAGAGACTCTGTCAGCGGCCTGATTATGGCTATGACCGGCCGGTTTTTCCCCCGTCAGCATACCTTGCAACAGCGGCTCTTTACGCAGCAGTTGGTGATAGGCCACCGCCGCGATATGAACCGCGACAAGGATCAGCAAGCCATCGAACAGCAGCTTATGCCAGCGGGTAATCTCAATACTCAGATCGTAGCCAACCAGATGCGCCAGCGGTCCTTCGGTAAAGATATCGTCGTTGGCAAATAAGCCGGTGCCCGCCTGCAAAGTACACCATAGCAGCAACACCACGACTGCCCAGCCGCCCAGCGGGTTATGGCTCAGGTACAGCGGCTCGCGACCTTTGAGCATGGCCGCAACGTAAGCCAGAGTGGCTTTCGGAGAATACAGAAAGTGATTAAAGCGGGCGTAAGCGCTGCCGGCAAAACCCCACAACACCCGAAAGATCACCAGCCCCAGCACGGTGTAGCCACAACGCTTGTGCCACTCCATCCAGTCACCGCCTTGCTCGCCACTCCACCAGGCAAAGCCAATCACCGCGACCAGAATCCAGTGAAACAGACGCACAAAAATATCCCAGACGCGGATGTGGTTGTCGCTCATATCTGACTCCACTAATAATGAGGGTGTTAATAATAACTCAGGAGTGCGGGCTTATGGGTAAAGGAAGGTCAGGGCAACCTGTTCTGCGCCTGGGGATAGCAAGGCATCGCCCGGAAGTGACAGGTCACTCCGGGCGATACGGTTTTGCTAAGGGTTTCTGATTCTGGGCTCAGTGAACAGCCTCGCTGCAGAAGGTGTAGCCGGCCAGCACCTTTGCCAGATCCGCGGCCAGGTTCGGGGTCAGCGTCTGGCTGTCAGCACGACAGCGATAGCGCGCCACGATGCCACGCTTCGGCTCCTGCTCAACGTCCACCTGCTCCAGTGCCAGACCGAGTAATTCCGCTTCGCGGCGCACGGCCAGTTCGACTTCACGCATCATCAGCGCCGGCTTGAAGGTTTTACCCACAGCGGTCAGCGGCAGGGCATCAACCACAATCAGCGCTTTCGGCACCGCCGGGCGCTCGGCAATGTGCTGACGCGCGTGCTCCAGCAGTTCTTCATCACTGACACTGACGCCCTGACGCAGTTGCACATAGGCCACCGGCAGCTCGCCGGCATAGATATCCGGACGGCCGACCGCAGCGCACATCGCTACTGCCGGGTGGGCTGCCAGCGCATCTTCAATACTGCGTGGGTCGATGTTATGACCACCACGGATTATCAGTTCTTTTTTACGCCCGGTAAGCCAGAAGAATCCTTCGGCATCGCAGCGGCCCAGATCGCCGGTGTTAAACCAGCGCTGGCCCTCAGGCGTGGTGAACCAGACGCCGTGGTTGTGGGCATCGTCGAGATAGCCCTGAAAGACGTTCGGACCGCTGATGCAGATCACACCGGTTTCGTCGGTCTGCGCATCGCGCAGCCACTGCCCGTGTTCATCCAGCACCATGGCACGCATGTCCTGCCACGGCAGACGCATGCCAATAGAGCCCGGACGCAGCTCGCCTTTCACCGGGCTGACCGACGAAGCACAGACGCCTTCGGTCAGGCCATAGCCTTCCAGTACGCGCAGTCCGCATTGCTGCTCAAAGCGACGGATCAGTTCTGCTGGCATGGGCGCGGCACCGCAGATGGCAGCACTGAGCGAGCTGATATCCCAGTCGCCAAAGGGCACCTGCAGCAGTGCGGCATAAATAGTCGGTACACCGGAATAGCCATTAACCCGGTGGGTGGCAACGATTTCCCAGAAGCGCGGAATCAGCCCCGGCGCGCGGAAACCCGCCGGCGCGGCCAGCAGCACGTGGCTGCCACTGGCGAAGGCGGCCAGTCCGGTTCCGAGCAGCGCATTGACATGGAACAGCGGCAGAGCAGTCAGTACGGTGCGGCCACAGCCGAGCATCGAGCCGCCGACAGCCGCATTCAGCTGGCCGGCGAAGATCACTTCGTTACGCTGGCTGTGGCGGGCAATTTTCGGCAGGCCGGTGGTGCCGCCGGTACAGAAGTAAGCGGCAATATCGTCAGCCTGTGGCGCATCGAACAGCAGTTCATCCGCCGGGGCGGCTTCCAGCAGGTCGTTAAAACTCAGTAGCGGCAGTTCATTGCTCATGCCCGCAGGCACCGGACTGACGCCGTAACGCTGACCGCTGACACGCAGAATGCCCTGCAGGTCAGGCAAACCGGCGCAGGCCTGCGCGGTACGCGCCCACATATCGGCATCCACCCCGGCATCCACGGTGACAACCCAGCGGGTTTTGGCGGTGCGCAGCAGCTCGCTCAGCTGCGTGCTTTCCAGCTGGTTGTTGACGGCAAAGGCGATACCGGCGGTCTCAGCACCCCACATGGCGATATGGGTTTCCGGCAGGTTGGGCAGAATCAGTGCCACGACGTCGCCACGCCCGACACCTAAGCGGCGGAACAGATTGGCGGCGCGGGTGACGTCGGCAAACAGCTCGCGGTAGTTCCAGCGGTGTGGCTGATGGTGATCGTCGACATGAAAGAAAAAACTCAGTGCCGGTTCGGGGCCAAACTGCTGCGCGCTCTGTTGCAGTAATTCGTAAGTGTTCGCCAGTGCGGCGTTGGGTTGTGCTGCCTGCTCGATGGTCAGGATGTCCTGATATTGCCCAATCATGTGTATGACCTCTTGTTTTTATTACTTGTCATATTCCCATCGGGCCACTTTAATTACTTGGCATTTGGCAACATTTACTTGGCATTTGGATACAAGATGACGCGTGCAGAGTTTCTGGTAAGAACCCGGGCACTGACCGGGTTTGTGCCGTTGGTAAAACAGCTGGGTGGCGATGTGGCCGCGCTGCTGGCTGCCAAAGGGTTAACCGTGCGGGAGCTGGAAGACGAGCAGTTCAGCCTGCCTTTACGCGCTTTCGCCGAGTTGATCAGCGATGCCGCCACGGCGCTGAATAAGCCCGACTTCGGCATTCTGCTGGCGGCCAGGCAAAACCTGTCGGTGCTGGGGCCGATTGCTCTGGCGGCCCAGCACGCTGGTTGCGTGGGGGACGCGCTGGAGCTGGTGGGGCGCTATATGCCTTACCACTCGCCGGGTTTGACTCTCACCGTCAGCACCGAGGGCGATGACGCCGTGCTGCGCCTGCGCCATAACCTGATACTGCAGGGCGAAGTACGGCGTCACGTTACCGAGCTGCCGTATGCGGTGTCGCTGGCTTTTATGCGCATGATCAGCCGCCGCGAAGGCCGCCACTGGCAACTCAGCTTTCAGCACGATTCACCGCTCAGTCTGGCCCGTTACCGCCGCTTGCTGGGTTGCCCGGTGGCGTTGCAGCAGGCGGAAGACAGCCTGCGCTTTCCCGCCAGCCTGCTGACGCTGCCCATTGATGCGGCCAACCGCGATCTGCAGGAAGCCGCGGCGCGTACCGTGCGTTATCTGATTCAGCGTTCGCCCCTTGATCTCGGTCAGCAGGTCAGCACGCTGGTGGAACGTTCGCTGGCAACGGGTAACTGCACGCTGCCCGTGATTGCAACGCAGCTGCAGATGCCCCGTCACCAGTTGCAGCGTCAGCTGGCGGCACTGGGTATGCGCTTTGAAGATATTGTCGATAACCTGCGCCGCGAGCGGCTGCAGACTCTGTTGCCGCACAGCCAGATTCCCCTGACCGAAGTGGCGCTGCAGCTTGGTTATGGTGATCCGAGTTCACTGACCCGCGCCTGTCACCGCTGGTTTGGGCAGTCGCCCAAAGCGTTGCGTCGGGCGGCTCTGCCCGGCATGCAGCAGGGCACGCCGTCAGCGCCATAAGTCGTCTCTTTTTCTTCTTTCTCTTTTTATCCATGACTGCCGGTGTGTCAGCGGCACTGCCGTCTGAACGCTGTGCTGTGGCTGGTGTCCGGACGATTATGCAAATCCGGCTTGCAGCTGATCAGCGATTACTTATTATGGCGGGCCACGCCGTTTTGCTCCGCATGGCCGGTCTTTGGCGTATGACAAAACGATTCTTACTAACCTGTTCAAGGAACGATATTCATGGCTTTTGATTACGGCAGCCAGTCCCTCGGCATTACCAACCCGTTTAAAACCGAAGGCAAAATCAAACTGCTGTCTGGCATTCTGATCAGTGCATTGGCACTGCTTCCTCTGTTTGGGGTGGCCGAAACACTGAAGCACAATCCGGTAAAAGCCTGGGGCATGGTTTTCCTCGGTCTGTTTTTACTGACCTGGGGACTGCGCACGCTGGCCAGTGCCGCGATTCAGTTATTCCGCTTTTATGTGGGCCGTTCGGTGCCGTCGTCGCTGGCCTACAACTATGCGCAGAGCGAGCGTGAAAATGCCGAGCTGGAAAAGAAATCCGGTGCACTGGCCTACAGCGCCGAGCGTCTCGAGTCGATGCTGATGGGGCGTAAGAATATGACCTTCAGCGAACCCACGGGCTGGCTTTCGCGTCTGGTGCATTCGCTGATTCCCGGCCTGATACTGACGCCTTATCCGCTGCGTAATCTGGTGCAGGAGCTGGCGGCGGTGCTGTCCTCGACGCTGGTCGGCCTGACCGCCTTTGCACTGGCTTTTTTTGTTACTGCCACCGGGTTAGCGGGCAGTGCCGGCGAGCTGATCAACACCATTATGTCGTTGTTGTTGTTGGTGTATCTGACCTTTATCTGGCGCAGTGCGGCCAACAATATGAACACGGGCCGCAATCAGAGCCTGCACCGTAAAACCGCCGCCGGTCTCAGCCGTTTGTTTGCGTTTGCCATTGTGGTGCCGGTACTGATTGGTTACGGCCATTCTCAGCTGGCCGCCAATCTGAGCGGCAAAAATCTGGATAAACTGAGCGCCAGTCTGGATAACCTGATGGTGTTCGATGCCTGGCTGAATCTGATGTTGCTGCTGGTGATGACTGCGGCGGTATTAATTCCGGCTTTCCTGCTGGTGCGCGAGCGTATGACCCTGAATAACCGCAGCACAGCGGTCAGCGAATACCGCGACAATATGCAGGAGTCGGTGCATCCAAATGAAATCTTCATCAACATCGAAAACATCGTGCTGGCCAACCGCCGCAGCCATGATATTCCCAATCGTATTTACCGTGATTTTGAACCTCAGCTGCAGGAACAAAGCCAGGGTAAAGGGACGTTTAAAGGGCAGTTGTTGATTGAAACTCAGCCGGAATTCCGCGCCATGAACTTCAGTAAGCGTTTTACCCGCTTACGCCTGCTCAGCACGATCAGCGGTCAGCTGCTGACGGTCGGCAGCGCGGTGCTGCTGTATGTGCTGTTTAATCAGGGGTTTGAATCGGCTGCGGCGCTGAAAGCCTTTTTTGCTGCCCATCCGGGCGGTCTGAAAGACAGCACTGTACTGGAACTGAGCACGCTGATCGGCGCTGAAGCCAGTACCTTCCTGACCCTGTTGTTTGCATTCTTCGCTGTGGTGTTTGCCGCCCGCATGCTGACCAATGTGGCGCATACCTTCTGGTCAGAAATGCAGTTCAGCAGCCTGCTGATGTCGATGAAAACAGAAGGCACCTATACCGAAAGTAAAATCTCTACCGGTATGGCCTATAACGATTCCACCCGCTCAGAGAACGTGGTGGTGCGCAGCTCGATTACGCCGTGGATTCTGGTGTCGCGTATTGAATCTTCGACCTATGCCACCAGTGGTATGCAGAACCTGGAAATGCCGCGTTTGATTCTGGGAATGACAGAAGACAAACAGGAGATGGATGCCATTGTCGGTGAAATCCACGGCTTCCTGCGCGGTCGTGAATTCATTGCCTCGATCAACAATGAAAAAGATCTGGCCAATGCCGAGCGCATTTATCAGGTAAACCGCATCAGCAAATCCGATGACGGTGACATGCGTACTCTGGCGGCTCCGGAAGAAGAGGAAGTTGCAGCTTTAACCGCATCACAGGATGCGGACGACAACAGGCAGTAAATCTCATGTCTGCTTACTGAAAGCGCCCTTCGGGGCGCTTTTTTCGTTTATCAGACAGACATTCATTGTGGTCGGCTGACTGCGGGCCGAAGGCTCTCTTGCCGATCCCGGACTGAGAGCTTGGTTACCGATCCCGGGCTGAGGCTTGGTTGCCGCCTGCCTGAAAGCTCTGCCGCTGTCGGGCGTGTTATTGCTTTTGCAGACTGGCACCGCGGGCATAAAAAAAGCGCCCCGCAGGGCGCTTTTTACGCACGTCAGATCTTACAGATCTTTCAGAGCGCTGATGGTTTCCTGCAGAACTTTCTTCGCATCGCCAGATACCATCAGGCTGTTGTCGCGGATGAACAGTTCGTTCGGGATACCGGCGAAACCTGGTGACAGACCACGCTTCACCACCACAACGGTTTTGGCGTTGTGTACATCCAGAATCGGCATACCGAAGATCGGTGACGCCGGGTCTTTGGAAGCGGCCGGGTTCACCACGTCGTTGGCACCCAGTACGATGGCCACATCAGTCTGCGAGAACTCAGGGTTGATGGTGTCCATTTCTACCAGCTGATCGTACGGCACTTCGGCTTCCGCCAGCAGTACGTTCATGTGGCCAGGCATACGGCCGGCAACCGGGTGGATGGCGTACTTCACGTCGCAGCCTTTGGCTTCCAGCATGTTGGCCAGTTCGCGCGTTGCGTGCTGTGCCTGAGCAACGGCCAGACCGTAACCCGGTACGAAGACCACTTTCTGTGCGCCGTCTAACAGCATCGCCAGCTCGTCAGCGGACGAGAACTTCACTTTGCCTTCGTAGAAAGCATCGTTCTCTGACTTGGTGATACCGGCTGCTGCGGCCATAGAGCCACCGAACAGAACGTTGGTCAGGGAGCGGTTCATCGCCTTACACATGATGGTGGTCAGGATGATACCGGACGCGCCGACCAGAGAACCGGTGATGATCAGGCCGTTATTGCCCAGGACGAAACCGGCAGCGGCACCGGCCAGACCGGAGTAGGAGTTCAGCAGAGAAACCACAACCGGCATATCGGCACCGCCGATTGGCATCACCAGAGAAACACCCAGAATCAGACAGACCACAATCAGGCCGGCAACCAGCATGTCGGAGTTCAGCGGATCAACGATGGCGAAGTAAGCTGCACCACCGATCAGGATCAGGAAGCACAGTTTGACGATGGCTTTAAACAGCATCACTTTGCTGCTGTCACCGATTTTGCCTTTCAGTTTGCCGACGGCGACGAACGAGCCGGTCAGGGTTACCGCACCGATCAGAATCGACAGAATAACCGCCAGTGACCAGTCATAAGAGGCCGTGAACTGACCCATGTCAGCTAGCTTTTGGCTTTCCAGGTAGTTGGCTGCCGCAACCAGCAGGGAAGCACCGCCACCAATACCGTTCAGGCTGGCGACCATTTCCGGCATGTCGGTCATGGCCACTTTCTTGGCGATCAGGGCACCGATAGCACCACCGACCAGAACGCCGATGATGATGAATTCGAAGCGCACGACGTTGTGATCCAGCAGGGCGGCAACAACCGCAACCAGCATACCGATAGCGGACAGTTGGTTACCGCGCACGGCGGTTTTTGGAGTGGTCATGCCTTTGATGCCGAAAATAAACAGCACTGCGGCAGCCAGGTAACCTAAATTAATCAGAATTTCCATTGTGTCCCGCTACCTTATTTCTTTTTGAACATGTTCAGCATGCGGTCGGTTACCATAAAACCGGCCACGATGTTGATGGTTGCCAGAATGATGGCGGCGACGCCCAGCACGGTAGACAGCACAGTGGTGTGCTCGCTGCCGCCGGAACTTAAAATGGCGCCAACCACGACGATGCCGGAAATCGCGTTAGTACCGCTCATCAGCGGAGTGTGCAGCGTAGGGGGTACTTTGTTGATCACTTCCACGCCGACGAAAATCGCCAGCACGAAAATGGTCAGGCTCATGATGAACATTTCCATCAGACTGATTCCTTCTCGATCAGGGCTTTCAGGCCCGCGTGTTTGATTTCACCATCTTCGGTAACCAAAGTGGCGGCCACGATGTCGTCATCCATATTCACGTTGAGCACGCCTTCTTTCGACATGTTCAGCAGGAAGGTGGAGACGTTTTTGGTCAGCAGTTGGGACGCGTGTACGGGTACACGGCCCGGGTGGTCGGTGTAGCCAATGATGGTGACGCCATCGACATACACTTTTTCGCCGGCCACGGTGCCTTCGACGTTACCGCCACGCTCGGCAGCCAGGTCGACGATGACCGAACCTTTTTTCATGTAGTGCAGCATGTCTTTGGTGATCAGACGCGGAGACATCTTGCCCGGAATCGCTGCGGTGGTGATAACCAGATCCGCCTGGGAGACTTTGGCGGTCATTTGTTCACGCTGCTTGCGGTAGAACTCTTCCGATTTTTCGGTGGCGTAACCACCGGTAGCGCCGCCTTCTTCCTGTGGCAGGTCGAATTCAACAAACTTGGCACCCAGGGATTCAACCTGTTCACGGACTTCTGCACGGGTATCGTAGGCTTCAACCACCGCACCCAGACGACGGGCTGTGGAGATTGCCATCAGACCGGCAACACCGGCACCAATGATGAATACGCGCGCCGGGTGAATAGTACCGGCGGCGGTCATCAGCATCGGGAAGTACTGTGGCAGCGCCATCGCACCGGTCAGTACTGAACGGTAGCCGGAGATCGCGCCCATGGAGCTGAGTACGTCCATTGACTGCGCACGGGTGGTACGTGGAATAAATTCCAGCGCGAAAGAGCGTACTTTACGCTCGGCCAGTTGCTGTACCAGAGGCTGGTTGAACCAGGCGTCCAGCATACAGATCAGCGTGGTGCCTTCTTTCAGCAGTGGCACTTCGCTGTCCAGTGGCTGGCGGACTTTCAGAATGATGTCAGCCTGTTCGTACAGAGACTCAGCGGTTGGTGCAATGCTGGCACCGCTGCTGCGGTATTCTTCATCCCCGAAGTGGGCTGCATCGCCTGCGCCTTCCTGAATCACGACTTCAAAGCCGGCGGTCAGCAGGGTCTGGATCCCGGCAGGGATCAGGGCGACCCGAGCTTCCCCAGGATAGATTTCCTTAGGTACACCAATCAACATAGGTAAAACTCCTGTTGGATTATCTTGAAATTGTCAGCTGACCTGCGCGCGTTAATCGCGCAGCAGGCCAAGGGTGCTTAATGTGTTCTTGCGAATACGGCCTAAAAGCTCAGCATCGTTAATCAGGGATTCGCCGTACGATGGCACCAGCGCCTGCAGGTGGGCTTTCCAGCCGTTCTCCAGGCGCTCTTTAAAGCAACGTTCAATCACTTCGATCATCGCCTGCGCGGCAACCGATGCACCGGGTGATGCCCCCAGCAGCGCGGCCAGCGAACCGTCTTTGGCCGCTACCAGTTCGGTACCGAACTCAAGCTTGCCACGGCCACGACCGTCTTTTTTGATGATCTGTACACGCTGCCCGGCATCGGCCAGCGTCCAGTTGCCGGACTCGGCACCGGGGAAGTATTCACGCAGCGATTTCATGCGGTCTTCGTGGGATTGCAGTACTTCACCGATCAGGTATTTGGTCAGGTCCATATTGTTCATACCCACGTCCATCATCGGCAGCAGGTTATTGGCGCGTACGGATTTGATCAGGTCCAGCTTGGAACCGGCCTTGAGGAACTTGGTGGTAAAGCCGGCGTAAGGGCCGAACAGCAGCGCCGGAGTGCCATTGATAATACGGGTATCCAGATGCGGCACGGACATCGGTGGCGCACCAATGGCAGCCTTGCCGTAGACCTTGGCGTAATGACGTTTCACGGTGGCTTCTTCTTTGCACACCAGCCATTGACCGGATACCGGGAAGCCACCGTAGCCTTTGCTTTCCGGAATGCCGGATTTCTGCAGCAATGGCAGGGCGCCGCCACCGGCACCAAGGAAGACGAAACCGGCTTCAATGGTTTTGCTCTTGCCGGAGGTACGGTCTTTCAGGCGCACTTTCCAGTTGCCGTCTTTGTTCTGTTCCAGTTCGCTGACTTCGTGGCTCAGCAGCAGCTCAAAGGCTTCGCGCTTTTTCAGCGTGGCGACGAGGTTGCGGGTCAGGGAGCCGAAGTCGACGTCGCTGCCGTAGTTAATACGGGTAGCGGCAATCTTTTCCGCAGGGTCACGGTTTTCCATCACCAGTGGCATCCACTGGCGCAGCACATCGTGGTCTTCGCTGTACTGCATATCGCTGAACAGATGATGCGCGGACAGCTTTTCCCAGCGCTGACGCAGAAACGCAACGTTGTCCTCTCCCCAGACAAAACTGATGTGTGGGGTAGGATTGATAAAGTTGTCCGGTGCCGGCAGGTCGCCCGTGCCGACCAGAGACGTCCACAACTGCAGAGACACCTCAAAGTTGGCGTTGATGGTCAGTGCGCGGTTGATTTCAACATCGCCCTGATCGTTTTCCGGGGTGTAATTCAGTTCGCAATAGCCTGCGTGGCCGGTACCGGCATTATTCCAGCCATCGGTACTTTCATGAGCGACATGATCCAGGCGTTCCACCATGGTCAGTCGGAGGGAAGGATCAAGCTTGTTAAGCAGGGTGCCCAGAGTGGCACTCATAACCCCGCCGCCAACAAGCAATACATCTACCTTGTTTGTTGCCATTCGATTTCGCCTGTAGGTAAAAATCTGTACACAGTTCGGCACTGTTGGTGCCTGCCAGCGGGAGCTTGTGGCTCAATGTGTCTGCTGACCAGAATTCAAACGAGCGTTTTATACACATGTTAGGCTTTAGTCGCAATGCAGGTGGGGCGGGCGGTATGAGACTTTCGGGCTCATAAGGTGCGTTGTCGCACCCTGATTTCGATCAATTTTTTGCCAGTATTTTGCACGGATTTTTCTCTCTGACCGGGCTGTATCCCGCATGGCGCTTGCTGCGCACGGTCATTCTTATGAACGAGTCAGTTTCTGCCATTACGGCTACCGATATAGGGTGAACGCATATTTTTTATACCGGACATTTTCTCTGGTGATGTGAGAATGTGGTGCAGGTGGGAATAAGTGTTATTTGTAGTCTGTCATTAATGGTGTTGCTGGGGTTATTGAGACGGCAGTTCGATCCACAGATGCTTGTCTGTTAGTGGTGTCAGTTCCGGCAACAGGGGATTATGCAGGGGGATAATCCAGCTGTTGCTGAGCCGGCTGAGGGGGAATATGTCGCGGGTGGTCGGATGTTGCTGTAAAAAACGCAGCAGATCGCCGCTGCTGGCCATTTGCTCCATCCCTATGCGCAGGCGTTCAGCAAGACGGGGGTTGTCACGGCTGACAAAGAAGTACATCGGGAACGGGTAATTCAGGACGATGCGCTCGTAGACCATCAGGTCGTGGCGACGGACATGGCTGATCTCGGCATACACTTCGTTAATGCCGCGCGGAAAATAATCGCAGCGACCGGCCTGCAGCATCTGATACATCACTTCAAACTTGGTCGCCCGCTGCACGTTAAAACCATTGGCCTCAAGGATGTCGGAGTCAGGCCAGTGGTCGCCCTGACAGGCGCTGAGCGTCTGCAGTTGACCGAGCTCATGCAGGGCGTCAAAGCGGGCCTGATCGGTTTTGCGGATAACCGGTATGCGGATACCAAGCAGACCAGCATGCAGAGGGATGCGTATCGGTTGCACAAACACTTCGCGCTCGCGGTTGGTGCCAGCCCAGAAGACATCAATCTGATTGTCGTTTAGTGCCTGAAACGCCCGCGCCTGGGTCAGGCGATTAACACTGACCAGTTCGGCTTCACCGTATTCCTGCCGGGTATTGTCCAGCACTTTGCGCAGTAAATCGGTGTAATAAAGGTAGCTGCCATCGACCGCCGTTCGTTGCGGCTGAATACGTATTGTCTCGGCGGCAAAGACGGGACTACTTATAAAGAACAGTATCAGCAGAATATTGGCCATGGCTGTCTCTGAATCATAAATCGCTGATGGATCTGTTCAGTATGGATGAAAGCCAGCGGGCTGCGCAGAGCAAAATGATTCTCTGCGGAAAAGGGTGTGCTGTGTGGGGTCGGCTGATCGGGTATATTGCAGCGCGGAGGTAGCACTATGCTGAACAGAATTCTTGAATTACTCGCCGATGGTCAGTTTCATTCCGGCGAAGAACTGGGTGAAACACTGGGTGTCAGTCGTGCAGCGGTGTGGAAGCAGTTGAAAAAGCTCGATGAGCTGAACATTCCTTATTCATCGGTAAAAGGCAAAGGCTACCGTTTGCAGGACGCCATTGAATTGCTGGACAAAGAACGCATTCAGGCGGCGCTGACGCAGCGTCTCGATATTCTTGAAGTGTTATTAGATGTCGGCTCGACCAATACCTATTTATTTGAACGTGCCAGTGACCATATGGGGAAGCGCTATGCGGTACTGGCCGAGAAACAGGTTGGTGGTCGTGGTCGCCGTGGTCGTCAGTGGGTCAGCCCTTTTGGTAAGAATATTTATTTGTCGCTGTTGGTTTCTTTTGCCGGCGGCATGGCGGCCCTTGAGGGACTCAGTCTGATGACGGCCATTGCGGTAGAAAAAGCGCTGGCCAAATTAGGCATTGAGGGAATTGGTCTGAAGTGGCCGAACGATGTTTACGCCGATGGTAAAAAGTTGGCCGGTATTCTTCTGGAAGTGACGGGGGAGTACAGCAGTCATTGTCAGGTGGTAATTGGTATCGGCCTGAACCTGGCGCTCAGCAGCAGCGATGCTGAAAGTATCGAACAGCCATGGGCAGAGTTACGTACGCTTAAACCGGGTTTATCCCGCAACGATGTCGCGGCGACCATTCTTGATGAGCTGCTTTTATTAGTGGACGAATTTCAGCGCAATGGTTTTGCACCGTATCAGCAATACTGGTCGGAGCGTGATATTTATCACCAGCAGGAAGTGCGCATTATTTCTGCCGCCAACGAAAAACGCGGCAAGGTAAAAGGTGTAAACCGTAAAGGTGAACTGATGCTGCACACCGAACATGGCATCGACATTATTAATGCCGGAGAAATCAGTGTCCGTCCTGTTAATTGATGCCGGTAACAGCCGCATAAAATGGCAGTGGCGTGACGGCCATGCAGTACGTGCCGAGGGCGCTGTGGCGCATGCCGAACTGACGCAGGCCGGCAGCCTTTTCCCTACGGAATGCGAGCAGGTGTTGGTTGCCAGTGTCCGTGATAACACCGAGCTGCATGAATATCTGCATGCGCACTATGGCGCCAGACTGCATTGGCTGGCGCAGCCGGTAAGCCATCATCCTGAATTTATACATTGTTATCCGCAGCCGGCGCGGCTGGGAGTGGATCGCTGGCTGGCTATGCTGGGCGCCCGTTGCCATTATTCCGGGCATTTAATTGTGGCTGATGCCGGTACCGCACTGACGGTTGATTTAATGTCGGCAGACAATCACCATGAGGGCGGATTTATTGTGCCCGGGCTGCAATTAGCGCAGCAGGCACTGTTTAACAGTACTCAGCGGGTACGGCCCTATACTGACGAGCAGGCAGAGCAGCATTTACTGCCGGGGCAGGATACGGTCAGTTGCGTCAGTGCTGGTGCTTATCGCCAGCAGTTAGCGCTGGTGCGCTCGGTGCAGCAGGATTATCCGCAGCACGTATTAGTTATCACCGGTGGTGATGGTTTTTGGTTGGCCACGCAGCTTGGCTGTGAGTACCGGCCTGATCTTGTATTTGATGGTATGGATTCCTTATGCGCTGGATCTTTTTCACCTTAGTGTTTGGCAACTTGCTGTTGCTGGCAATGTTCTGGCAAAAGCAGAGCGATGTTAATGCTGCGCCGTTGAGTGCTCTGGAAATTCCCGGGACAGTAAAACGCCTGCAGCTGGTCAGTGAGGCCGGTGACAGTCTGCAGCCGGCCGCGCCGCGTGAGCTGACTGATCATCGTGGCTCACTGTGTTATGTCGCCGGTCCTTATGCGGATGATCTGGACGCCCGGCATTTATTGGCGCGGGTCTCTGCGCTTAGCTTGCATGGCCGCATCAATATTGTTGATATCGCCAGCGGAGAGCCTTCGGAGTACTGGGTGCATGTGCCACCCCGGGCAACGCGTGAAGAAGCATTGCGCACATTAAAAGAACTGCAGAAGCGTAAGTTCGACAGTTACATCATTACCCAGGGCGATCTGGCGGAAGGGGTGTCACTGGGGTTATTCCGCAATAAAGAGTCGGCCTACGGCCTGCAAAAAGAGGTTGAAGGTTCGGGCATTCCGGTAGAAGTACTGGTCGTCAATAAATCCGTGCGCGAGTATTGGGTTGAAGTGATCGAAGTGTCGCAACTGAATGAGCGCATGCGTGAACGTATCCAGGCTGGCGATAAGGAAATCAGCTGGGAGCTGGTCGAGTGCAGTCGAGCGGGTTGATTGTGTGTAATCTGAACAATCGGCGCTGTTTTTGCTGAAAAATCGTAAGTCGATAATAAATAAGCAGAAAAAGTGTTGACAGGTATTACTCTCATCAAGATAATACGCGCCAATTCGGTGGGGTTCCCGAGTGGCCAAAGGGATCAGACTGTAAATCTGACGCGAAAGCTTCGCTGGTTCGAATCCAGCCCCCACCACCATTTTTTAACAATCTTTTAATTAAGGTTGTTGGAGCCAGCAGGCAGCTGGGGCCAATGTTCCGGTCAGCCTTCTGAGTAAAGCGGGTATGGTACAATGGTAGAACCTCAGCCTTCCAAGCTGATGATGCGGGTTCGATTCCCGCTACCCGCTCCAAGTTTTTTGCTGATATAGCTCAGTTGGTAGAGCGCATCCTTGGTAAGGATGAGGTCCCCAGTTCGACTCTGGGTATTAGCACCAAATTCAAAAAGGTAGGCCAGTGGTCTGCCTTTTTGTGTATATGCAAAAGAATCTGATATTCACACTGATAAAGAGACAGGGTCATGGCAAAGGAAACGTTTGAACGCTCAAAACCCCACGTAAACGTTGGTACTATTGGTCACGTTGACCACGGTAAAACCACTCTGACTGCGGCTCTGACCCGTGTCTGTGCAGAAGTATGGGGCGGTGCTGCCGTTGCATTTGACGGTATCGACAATGCACCAGAAGAGCGTGAGCGTGGCATCACGATTTCTACCTCGCACGTAGAATACGAATCCCCAAGCCGTCACTACGCACACGTAGACTGCCCAGGGCACGCGGATTATGTTAAGAACATGATCACCGGTGCTGCGCAGATGGATGGTGCGATCCTGGTATGTGGTTCTACTGACGGCCCAATGCCTCAGACTCGTGAACACATCCTGCTGTCCCGTCAGGTTGGTGTACCTTACATCGTTGTCTTCCTGAACAAAGCAGACCTGCTGGCTGAAGATTGCGGCGGTGCCGATTCTGAAGAATACGCAGAGATGCTGGAACTGGTTGAGATGGAACTGCGTGACCTGCTGTCTGAATACGACTTCCCAGGTGACGACACGCCAATCATCCCGGGTTCTGCCCTGATGGCCCTGAACGGCGAAGACGACAACGAAATGGGTACTACCGCTGTTAAGAAACTGGTAGAAACTCTGGATTCTTACATCCCTGAGCCAGAGCGTGCGATCGATGGCGCCTTCCTGATGCCAATCGAAGACGTATTCTCTATCCAGGGTCGTGGTACTGTTGTTACTGGTCGTATCGAGCGCGGTATTGTTCGCACTGGTGAAGAGCTGTCCATCATCGGTATCAAAGAGACCATCAAGACGACCTGTACCGGTGTTGAGATGTTCCGTAAGATTCTGGATGAAGGCCGTGCTGGTGAAAACGTAGGTGTTCTGCTGCGTGGTACCAAGCGTGACGAAGTTGAGCGTGGTCAGGTACTGGCTAAGCCAGGCACTATTACTCCGCACACCAAGTTCGAATCAGAAGTATACGTACTGGGTAAAGATGAAGGTGGTCGTCACACGCCATTCTTCAAAGGTTACCGTCCACAGTTCTACTTCCGTACCACTGACGTAACTGGCGCTTGTGAGCTGCCAGAAGGCGTTGAGATGGTAATGCCAGGTGACAACGTTAAGCTGACCGTTACTCTGATCGCGCCGATCGCGATGGATGAAGGTCTGCGTTTTGCGATCCGTGAAGGCGGTCGTACTGTTGGCGCCGGCGTTGTAGCTAAGATCATCGAATAATTCGATATCCTGCTATAAAAAAACCGGGCATTGCCCGGTTTTTTTATGCCTGCTTCAAGCGCATGGTCTCTTTGTGAATCTGAACTGACAAGTTAATTGAAACAATTACAGCATCGCTTCTGAGCTGGCAGGATAGGTCAGCGGGCGATGCTTTGTTTGTCAGGAAGCCCGCATTCAGTGGGCTTTTTTGTGCCAGTGATTTCGCGTGTTTTTGCAGGCAATAAAAAACCCCGCGCGGCTTACGCCGGGCGGGGTTTTTAAATCAGCAGCTAATTACTTAGCCGCTTCTTTACGGGCTTTTGCTTCAGCGATCACTTTCTCTGCTACGTTAGCCGGACATGGCAGGTAGTGTGAGAATTCCATGGAGAACTGACCGCGGCCAGACGTCATGGTACGCAGGTGACCGATGTAACCGAACATTTCGGACAGCGGTACGTCTGCCTTGATGCGAACGCCGGTCACGCCAGCTTCCTGATCTTTAATCATGCCGCGACGACGGTTCAGGTCACCGATAACATCACCAACGTGATCTTCCGGAGTGAACACGTCAACTTTCATGATTGGTTCAATCAGTTGTGGACCCGCTTTCGGCATAGACTGACGGAAGGCGCCTTTAGCAGCGATTTCGAAGGCAATAGCCGAGGAGTCAACTGCGTGGTAAGAACCGTCGTACAGTTCTACTTCAACGTCCAGTACCGGGAAGCCAGCCAGAGGGCCTTCGGCCATCATTACGCGGAAGCCTTTCTCAACCGCAGGCCAGAATTCTTTCGGTACGTTACCGCCAACAACCACAGACTTGAACGCGAAGCCGGTACCTGGCTCAGCAGGACGGATGCGGTAGTCGATCTTACCGTACTGACCAGAACCACCAGACTGCTTCTTGTGGGTGTAGCTGTCTTCGATTGGCTTGGTGATGGTTTCACGGTAAGCAACCTGTGGCTGACCAACGATCAGTTCAACACCGTAAGTACGCTTCAGGATATCAACTTTAATATCCAGGTGAAGTTCGCCCATGCCTTTCAGGATGGTTTCGCCAGAGTCTTCGTCTGTTTCAACCTGGAATGTTGGGTCTTCTGCAACCATTTTACCGATCGCGATGCCCATCTTGTCGACGGAACCTTTATCTTTAGGAGCAACCGCGATAGAGATTACCGGCTCAGGGAACACCATGGCTTCCAGAGTACATTCATGCTTAGGATCACACAGGGTGTGACCGGTCTGAACGTTCTTCATGCCAACAACCGCGATGATGTCACCCGCCTGAGCATGATCAAGCTCAGTACGTTCGTCGGCCTGCATCTCCACCATACGACCGATACGCTCGGTTTTGCCGGTGAAGCTGTTCAGTACGGTGTCACCTTTCTTCATGACGCCGGAGTAGATGCGCACGAAGGTCAGGGCGCCGAAGCGGTCGTCCATGATTTTGAATGCCAGTGCGCGCAGTGGCTCATCAGCAGAAACGATGGCTTTCTGGCCAGTCGGGTTACCTTCTTCGTCGGTCAGATCCTGTGGCTCAACTTCGGTTGGGCTTGGCAGGTAATCAACAACCGCGTCCAGTACCAGCTGCATGCCTTTGTTCTTGAAGGCAGAACCACAGTAGGTCGGGAAGAATTTCAGGTCACGGGTACCAATACGGATGCAACGTTTGATGTCTTCGATGGATGGTTCTTCACCTTCCATGTAAGCCATCATCAGATCGTCGTCCATTTCAACAGCGGATTCGATCAGCTGTTCGCGGTACATTTCAACGTCGTCAACCATATCCGCTGGAATGTCTTCAACAGTGAAGTTTTCTGGCAGGCCAGAGTCATCCCATACAAATGCCTGACGGGTCAGCAGGTCAACAACACCCACGAACTGATCTTCAGTACCGATTGGCAGAACCATGATCAGCGGGTTGGCGCCCAGTACATTACGTACCTGATCAACAACGCGCATGAAGTCTGCACCCAGGCGGTCCAGTTTGTTGACGAAAATCAGACGGGAAACTTCTGAGTCGTTCGCGTAGCGCCAGTTGGTTTCAGACTGTGGCTCAACACCGCCTGAACCACAGAATACGCCGATACCGCCGTCCAGTACTTTCAGGGAACGGTATACTTCAACGGTGAAGTCAACGTGTCCAGGGGTGTCAATAACGTTGAAGCGGTGGCCTTTCCAGAAGCAGCTTACGGCTGCAGACTGAATGGTAATACCACGCTCGGCTTCCTGTTCCATGAAGTCGGTGGTGGATTCGCCGTCGTGTACTTCACCCAGACGGTGAATTTTACCCGTCAGCTTCAGGATACGTTCGGTGGTGGTCGTTTTGCCCGCATCAACGTGGGCGAAAATACCAATGTTTCTGTATAAGGAAAGATCTGTCATAACATTACTCGGTTAGCAGAGACAAAATTCGCGCGCTACTTTACCTGTTTTCTCCTGCATTTTCTCGTCGTTTTTGTTCCTGTGCGGCAGGTTTTATCAATAAAACGATGTCAGTGACTGAAAATTAAGCAATTTCCGTTGATTTGTGATTCGTGCGGGCTGCCTGTCTGATCGTTTGGCTGCGCTCATGGGGATCGGGATGCGGGGCGGGTTGGGCAAAATAGCGGTGCAGGAGTTGACAGTTTTACCTTCCGGGGTATGATTGCGGCCCTTATGGGCGTGCCAGGATTACGGATCCTGCCCGCCGGATCATCAGACTTTTATGAGGACTTGGCTGTGGCAAAGGAAACGTTTGAGCGTTCAAAACCCCACGTAAACGTTGGTACTATTGGTCACGTTGACCACGGTAAAACCACTCTGACTGCGGCTCTGACCCGTGTCTGTGCAGAAGTATGGGGCGGTGCTGCCGTTGCATTT